>Ga0224496_10002365_pt1 | contig 11245 bp, 8 predicted proteins | sample SF_Jul11_sed_USG_2_FD_168127 | JGI IMG/M metagenome (GOLD analysis project Ga0224496, IMG submission 168127) | Sediment microbial communities from San Francisco Bay, California, United States - SF_Jul11_sed_USGS_8_1 | ecosystem: Environmental > Aquatic > Marine > Sediment | place: USA... | reverse complement strand
TCCGATCTCCAGCGCACCAAAAGCAAAAGAACCGCAGCGACGGTTGCAATACTGATCCAGATTTGGAGGTAGAATCGGTGAAGAAAACTCTTTTAGTGGCAGCCATGGCCTTGTGCCTGCTGCCTCCCACAATTTGCCAGGCGGCGGACGACGCCGCTCTTTTCGTACAGAAATGCGGCAGCTGCCACAAACGCGGCGGCCAGGGCCCTGCGGTGAACCCAGCGGACAAGGCAGGGATTGTCTGGAAAAAATACTTTGACCGCGGCCGCCATCCCGTGGACCTGGCCCAGACCGTGAGCGACAGCGACCTGGGGGTGGTGATCAGCTACCTTCAAGATCATGCCGCCGACAGCGACCAGCCGGCCACGGCGGTTATCCCCAAATGAGTTCGATGACGAGACCATAGAACGAGGAGGAAAAGAAGTGAAAAAGATATTACTGACGGCTTCGGCGGTTCTTCTCTGGAGCGGCTGTCTCCATGCCCAGGAGACCGTCACCATGCCGGTGGAAGACTATCGGGCCATCATCAACCAGCTGCAGGCCCTGCAAAAACGGGTGGATGTGCTCGAAGGACAAAAGGCGATCGCGGCCCCGGCCGTTGCCGCCCCGGCGGGTGTTGACAAGAAGGTGGCGAAACTTGAAAAGGACGTGGACAACATCTACGACACCCTGGATCAGGTCGAATCCAAGACCCTTCAGGACAGGATCAACTTCGGTGCCGAGCTGCGCACCCGGGTGGACAACTTCAAGATGGAGAACCACACCTTCTTCTCCGACGGCACCACCGGCAACGCCAGCAATGACAACTCCTGGAGCAACCGCTTCCGGCTCAACATGGACGCCAAAATCCGCAAGAATCTGCTCTTCAACGGCCGGCTGACCGTGTACAAGAACTTCTCCGACAGCGACTACACCGCAGCGCCCATGGCCGGCGACGCCAACGCCGCCCATATCCCGGATAACACCGCCCTCAAGCTCGACCGGGCCTATATCGACTGGATTCCCGAGGGCATGCCGGTGCCGCTCGCCATCACCTTCGGCCGCCACCCCTCCTCTGAGGGGCCACCGTTTGAGATGAAGGAAAACCGCATGCGCCAATCCACCTACCCGGCCCTGCTTTTTGACGGCGAGGCCGACGGCATTGTCGCCACTGTAGGCCTTGAGCGCTACACCGGCTGGAAGAACTCCGGCGTGCGCCTGGCCTATGGCAAGGCTTACCAGGACGACGACGACATCAACGCCTACCTCGACAAGCCGGGCGGCCTGGACGACGCCAATGTCTACGCCGCCTTCTTCGAGACCGAAATTCCCTGCATCAAGGACAGCCTGCTGGTGGTGAGCGGCCTGCGCGCCAACAATCTGGTGGCGGATTTCCGCACCGCCATCCCCAATCTTACCGGCGCGGCCAACATCGGCGACATGGACCTCTACGGCATCCACGCCCAGGCCAACAACATTGCCGATTCGGGCTTTGATTTCTTCATCTCCACCGGGCTGAACAAGTCGCACCCCAACGGCCAGACCATCACCTACGGCGCAACTCCCATGGGGCTCTTGAACGGCGACGGTACCACCAGCCACACCGGCTGGGCCGTCTACGCCGGCACCCGCTACACCATCGCCTCGAGCCGTTTCAACAACCCCAAACTGGGCTTTGAATACAACCACGGCAGCGATTACTGGTTCAGCTTCACGCAAGGCAGCACCGAGCTGTTCAACAAGCTGGCCACCCGGGGCAACGCCTACGACGTCTATTACCTCCAGCCGTTCAACGATAACCTGTACATGCGCGTCGGTTACACCTTTATCGATTACGACTACAGCCTGAGCGCCTTCCAGGTCGGCGACTTCGGCACCTCTGACGAGGAGCTGCGCAACGCCTACCTGCTGTTGAACGCCCGCTTCTAATCGAAGCCCGGCACTTAAACCATCACTGCGGGCCGGGGGAAACACTCCCCGGCCCGCGGTCGTTTTACAGCCTCGCCACCGGCACATGCCGCTTCCGGTCGGGAACTACGCAGTCGCCGCCGCTATCCGCCGCAACACCGCCAGAAACTCATCGGGCTCGAAAGGCTTGGTGATATAGTCATCCATGCCGGCGTCCAGGCATTTCTCCCGGTCGCCGGCCATGGCATTGGCGGTCATGGCAATAATAACCACATGGCCGCCAAATATTTTTTCATGCAACTTCCGCAGCAACTCGCCTTCTTCGCGAAAAACCGCATCCTTCTCATTCTCACACCGCCGAATCAGACTCGTCGCGGTAATGCCATCCATCCTCGGCATCTGAATATCCATGATGACCACATCAAAACTATCCCGGCTTAGAATTTCAAGCGCGCTATAACCATCATCCGCAGTTGTTACCTGATGACCACTGTTTTCCAGCACAATACGGGCCAGTTCCTGGTTGATAAAATTATCTTCCACCAGCAGCACACGCAGCGGACCGGCCTTTGCAACCGTATCAACCGTTTTTTCATCTGTCGCAACCGTTGCACCGGGTGCGATACGTCCCTTTTTAAAGGCGACAATAAAATGAAATGCTGCGCCATGGCCGTACTCACTTTCCACCCAAATCTCACCGCCTAGCAATTCGGTGATTTTCTTGCAGATAGCCAACCCAAGGCCCGTGCCGCCGTGCAGCCTGGTCACGCTGGAATCCCCTTGAGTGAAATTGTCGAATATACGTCCCTGAATATCATTGGGGATACCGGGGCCGCTATCGGTCACGGTGAAATGCAGGGAGACCAGCTCTTCTTCTTCTGCCGTTTTTACGATACTGAGCCCTATCTCGCCGACTTCAGTAAACTTAATCGCGTTGCCGAAAAGGTTGATCAATATCTGGCGCAGCCGGAACTCATCGCCCACCAGATTATCCGGCACATCCGGGGAAATTTCGTAACGCAGCTGCACGCCCTTTTCCCCGGCCTTGACCGCGAAGGTTCTGCTGATAAAATCACTGACCTTACGCAGGCTGAACGGCCGTTCATCCACGGTGAGCTGTCCCGCTTCAATTTTAGAAAAATCGAGAATATCATTAACAATATTGAGCAGCGACTCGGCAGATTCCTGAACAGCACTCAGATAGTTATGCTGCTCAGCGGTAAGTTGCGTCCGCAGAGCCAGGCGGTTCATGCCGAGGATGGCGTTCATCGGCGTGCGGATTTCGTGACTCATATTGGCCAGGAACTCACTTTTGGCCCGGCTCGCGCCGTCGGCCTGGATGCGTTCCTTGATCTCGGCCTGCAACTCTTCGTTGATCCGGGAAAGCTCCGCCGTGCGCTGGGCCACAATGTTCTCCAAATTGGCCTTATTTCTCTCCAGCTCGGCCTCCACCTGCTGCCGTCGGGCAATGTCCTCCTTCAGGGCAAGGTTCATGTCCCCCAGGGCCTGGGTCTTCTCGTCGACCTGTTGCGTCAGGGTGCGATTAAAGGTCTCGATCTCTTCGCTATAGGAGGACAACCGTTCCTCGAAAAAACTGAACGCGGCCCGCAACCGATCCACCTCGTCACCGCCCAGGGAGTGGGGGGCAAGGCAATCCCGGTCATGACGTGAACAATACTTTCGGCCCAGATCTCCGATGGTCGCGGTGAGGCCGGCCAGCGGGTTGATGATTATCCTGATCAACAGGAAGCTTGCCAGGGCAAACAAAACGATGCCGGCCAAAGCGAGATAGAGATTGTATGTCTTCAGCCGTTCGGCCAGATAATAAATGGTTTGATTGGGCTGAAAGTAGAGCAGGACAAAATCCAGGCCATCCACGGTAAACTTCCGGTACCCGCAAGAAAGTTCGCGGTCAAACGCCCCATTGAGCAACCCATCCTGTAAATCTTTTTCTCCTAACACCTCCTGCAGAGCTTCGGCTTCGAGAGAGCCAAAATCCTGCTGGGTGTCATCCGCCTGCACAAGAAGCGCACCGCTGGCGGCATCCACCAGCATTAACTTGCCTCGAACCGGCAGGAAACGCTCCAGGATGGTCTGCACCCCCTGCAATGAAAGCCGGGCCCAGATGATCCCGGAAATTTCGCCACTTTGTTTTTTCTTTACCGGAATGGAAATATCGAGCAGGGGCAGGGGAAAGCCTTGTTGCCAAGAAAAATTGCCCAGAAACGGCGTGAGTTCCAGCATTGGCTGCTGGTAGATCGGCGACGAAAAAAGGTTCCGAAGTTCCTCGGCATTCTGCGGATCCGGAAACTTATTGATTCGCAACCATTCCTGGCCGCGGACATTGACGGCCGAAATCTGAAAAATGGATTCTTCACTCTGCAGGAGCCCGTCCAGGGCTACTCGGGCTGCCGCCGGGTGTTGCTGATCCGGAGGAGCAATAGAGGACAGCAGATCAAGATGAGACTCGCTGATCACCAGGAACTGGCGGATATCTTGTTCGGCCTGCTGCAATTTTCCGGCTGCCTGCTGCCGGAACATATCCCCCATGTGGCGGGAAAATGTCTCCGTACTCAGAAAATGATACAGCCCGATGATGCCCAGAAAAGGCAGCAGAGAAGCAGTCAGTATTTTAACGGAGAGCTTCATGGATGAGCTAACGGTAGATTTCGGCTCGCGAGGTAATCTCCACCGGAATATCCAACTGAAGTTTGCTCGCGGTACGCAGATTTACAACCAATTTCCCTGAATAATAGTAATAGGGCAATTGATCAGGGGCTCGCCCCTGCAGCAATTTATCGGCGTATTCCGCAAGTTTGGGGGCGACCTTCTCCATGTCAACCACCATGCCGGCGAGCAGACCTGCCCGAACGTGTCTTTCAAACTGGGCCAGCACCGGAAATCTCAATGTGTTCTGCCACTTGATGATTTCGGCAATGCACGCATCACTCACCCCAGGTGAGTACAGCAGCATGGCGTCATTGTTTTCCTGCAATTCACGCATCAACGGGCCAATTTCAGCCTTGTCGGCGAACAGTCGATAATCAAGGGTGACGCCGTAGGTCTTGGCCGTCCGTTGATGACGCTGAACCACCTTGGCAAGCTTTGAACCGGGCCGGCCAACCATCACCACCCTCTTGGCCCCCGGAATAATCTGTTGAACCGACTCGATGATCGAACCGAACGAGGCCCGGATGACACCGGTAAAATTATGTCTCAGGCCTGCCGGAATAGCGGCGGCGGTTTCCTTGGTCGAGACGAAACAGACCGGGGTTTTAAGCTCCGGCAAGCCGGCAAAGGCAGGCAGAACACTGCCGTTGGCAAAGACAATATCCGTTTCCGCCGCAAGACGCCGGGCAATTTGCCGCTGCTTCACGGGATCACCGGCAGCATCAAGATCAAATTGCTTCACTTGCAGATTTTGACCTTGGACATAGCCTCGCTTGGCAAGCTCCTTAAAAAACCGTCCCGAACTGGAGACGGCGGTATCTTGTGAAAGTCCCACAACAAAATTCCCCGGAACCAGGGGGGGAACTGCCACCTCTTCCTGTACCGCAAAACGGGCCAGGCCGACTATTTCGGCCCGGCTTGCCACCTCCGCCGGAACTTCAACCCCCAGCCTGCTCGCCGCGGCAAGGTTTACCACATATTCAGGGCTGAAATATTTGATCGGCAATTGACTGGGGCTTCGGCCCTGCAAGATTTTAGCCGCATATTCGGTCAGCGTTGGCTTTACCGCCTTATCGTTGATGGTCGGCCCACCGAACAGCCCTTTGACAACATCCTGCTTGATTAAACTGATAATGGGCAACTTCAGCTCATTCTGCCAACGAATCAGTTCCTCCAGTTCCCCCTCGCGATAGGCCGGCGGAAAGAGCACCACGCCACTGACCCCCTCGGCCTTGAAATCCTGCATGACAGAAGCGATATTGTCCTTGGCGGCATACTCTTTGACCACCAATTCATAGCGTAACTGCTCACAGGTTCTCTTAAAGCCGGAAGCCATCAAGGCAATTTTCGAGCCCGTAAAAAAAATCAACCCAAGCTTTCGGCGATGGCCATGGGGCAACATCTCGATGGCCTGCTCAAAAATACCGGACTCGGTCCCGATGCGAACCCCGGTGGTATTCATGCGCATGGGCAACGGCACCATCCGTTCCGGACCGGCAACATTTATGAAAAGCACCGGGGAGTGCGGCTCGACCCGGTAGAGGATCTCCAGGGAATCGCCGCCGGCAAAAAAAAGATCGCATTTATCAGCAAGTGCCTGCCTGATCTTCTCTCGACCAGATTCGCCCTGGTAACCTCTGAGATCAATGGAAACAACCTGCAGATTTTTGCCGACCACCAGGCCCTTCTTCTCAAGGCCGGCAAGGAGCCATTTATAAGGCGGGGCGTCATGACTCAAAAGAGGGACTCCCAGCCGGTAAACCTTGGCGGCTGGCAAGGCTTGAACGCTGCCAGGCAATCCGGCAAGGCAGGACAGAACAAAAACAGCAAAGATTGAGATCAGCCGCATAATTCCCATTTTGCTCCAATGGCCAGCGAGGCGGAGCCACTCAGCCTCCGCAGATTTCTAACTATTTAGTATTGTAATACTATTTCACAAAACAACCGCATGTCAAACCATGGCGCAAAAAGAGCCCGTGCCGGTGGCAAAAAAAAGGCCGGGGGAAATCCCCCCGGCCGATTGCGGGCCAAGCCCGCCCCAAAAATATCAAACCTTAAACAAATCGCACCTTGCAGAACCGCCGCTTGCCGACCTTGAGCAACACCTCCCCGGCAGCGGGAACAACGTATCCTTCGTCGACAACCTTTTCCTCGTTCACAGCCACCGCATTCTGCTTGATCATCCGCTTGCCCTCGCCGTTGCTCTTGACCATCCCGACGTCGGCAAGCAATTTGGGCAGCCATATGCCCTCCTCGGCCGAGGCCGGCAACTCCACCTCAGGCATGTCCTCGGGCAGCTCATGCTGTCTGAAGACCCGCTCAAAGTTCTCCTCGGCCTTGACGGCGGTTTCCCGGTCGTAGAACCGGGCGGTCAATTCCCGGGCCAACTGCTGCTTCACCGCTTTGGGATGCAACTCGCCGCTGTCGATTCCCCGTTGCAGGGCGGCGATCTCGGTGGCGGAAAGGTCGCTCAACAGCTCAAAATAACGGAACATCAACGTGTCTGAGGCAGACAGAACCTTGCCGTAAATATCATCGGCCGCCTCGGTGATGCCGATGTAGTTGCCCAGCGACTTGCTCATCTTGTTGACCCCGTCCAACCCCTCCAGCAGCGGCAGGGTCAGCACCACCTGCGGCTCCTGGCCCCAGGTGCGCTGGAGATCCCGGCCCATGAGCAAATTGAAACGCTGATCCGTGCCGCCAATCTCGACGTCCGCCTTGAGGGCCACCGAGTCATAGCCCTGGATCAAGGGGTACATGAACTCATGGATGGCGATGGGGCGCTGGTTTTCAAACCGCACCTTGAAATCCTCGCGCTCCAGCATCCGGGCCACGGTGAGCTGCGAAGCAAGTTTGATGAACTCATGGGAGCTCAACTCACCAAGCCAGGCGCTGTTGAACACCACCTTGGTCTTGTCCGGATCGAGGATCTTGAAGATCTGTTCCTTGTAGGTTTCGGCATTGGTGGCCACCTGCTCCTTGGTAAGCGGCTTCCGGGTCTCGGACTTGCCGGTGGGATCACCGATCATACCGGTGAAATCCCCGATCAAAAAAAGAATCTCGTGGCCCAGATCCTGAAAATGCTTGAGTTTCTGGATGAGGACGGTGTGGCCCAGGTGGAGATCAGGGGCGGTGGGATCGAAACCCGCCTTCACCCGCAGGGGCGTGCCGGTTTCCTCGCTCCGCTTCAGCTTGGCGATCAGGTCTTCCTTGGATATCAGATCAACGGTGCCCCGCTCGATGAGGGCCACCTGCTCTTCAATGGTGTAGCGCATGGTTTCTGTCTGGCTGAGGATATTTATGGGTTGGCGTTCCTGGCGACGGAACGACAAAATCCGGCGAAACTCTGCCGGACCTTGTCATTCGAACGGTGACGTGGCCCTTGACCACGGAAACGGAACGGTTACTTGGCGTACTCCACGGCGCGGGTCTCACGGATGACCGTCACCCGGATCTGACCAGGATAGGTAAGCTCTTTTTCAATCTTCTTGACGATCTCCTTGCTCAACATCACCGACTCGGCATCGGAAACCTCATTGCTGTTGGCAATGATCCGCACCTCGCGGCCGGCCTGGATGGCATAGGACTTGTCAACCCCCTTGAAGGAGGTGGCGATCCGCTCCAGATCATCAAGGCGCTTGACATAGGTCTCAAGCATCTCCTTGCGGGCCCCGGGCCGGGCACCGGACAAGGCATCGGCCGACTGCACCAGCACGTCGAGAACGCTGTCGGGCGGCACGTCCTCATGATGGGCGGCGATGGCATGCACCACATAGTCGGGCTCGCCGTATTTCTTGGCAAGATCGGCACCGATACTGGCATGCGACCCCTCAATCTCGTGATCCACCGCCTTGCCGATATCGTGCAGCAAGCCGGCCCGCTTGGCCTGCTTGACGTCGAGCCCCAACTCGGCGGCCATGACGCCGCAGAGAAAGGCAACCTCAAGGGAGTGCTGCAGCACGTTCTGACCGTAGCTGGTCCGGTACTTGAGGCGGCCAAGCAGGTTGATCACCTCCACATGCACGCCATGAGCGCCCACATCGAAGGTCGCCTGTTCGCCCGCCTCGCGCATGGTGACCTCAAGCTCCTTGCCCGCCTTTTCAACCACTTCCTCGATGCGGGCGGGGTGAATCCGGCCGTCGGTGATCAACCGCTCCAAGGCCATGCGCGCCACCTCGCGGCGCACCGGATTAAAGCCGGAGAGAATCACCGCTTCGGGGGTGTCATCAATGATGATGTCGATGCCGGTGGCCGCCTCGATGGCCCGGATATTCCGGCCTTCCCGGCCGATAATCCGGCCCTTCATCTCCTCATTGGGCAAGGTCACCACCGACACGGTCTTTTCCGCCACATAATCGCCGGCGTAACGCGAGATGGCAAGTGCCAGGATATCCTTAGCCTTCTTGTCGGCCTGCATCTTCATCTCGTTTTCAATGCGGACGATGGCCTTGGCCGCCTCCATGCGCGCCTCGCTTTCGATGCTCTCGGAAAGCTGCTTGATCGCCTCTTCGCGGGTAATACCGGAGATCTTCTCCAACTGATAACGCTGTTCCTCGATTACCGCCTCCAGATCCTTGCGCCGCTCGGCCAACTCCTTTTCCTGGGCAGAGAAGGCCTGCTCCTTTTTCAGGAATTCCATCTCGCGGCTGTCGAGCAGATCAATCTTGCGTTCGAGCTGATCCAGCTTCTGGCTGAGCCGTTTTTCTTCCTCGTTGAGTTCGGCCTTGCGAACCTTGATCTCCTGTTCCGCTTCGTGCTTGAGCTGGTAAACCTCATCCTTGAGCTGAAGAGTGGCGTCCTTCTTGATCCGTTCCGCTTCAGCCAGGGCATCCTCGATCAGTTTTCGGCCCTGTTGCTCTATGTTTTCCTTACCGGCCTCGACCATCCGCATACGGATGAAGAAACCGGCCGCCACCCCGGCCGCCAGGCCGATCAGCACATACAGTGCCGCTTCGAATATGCTACTCACGGAGACAGTCCTCCTGCTTGTAATGTTTTCGCGTCCGCTCGCCGGCAGCATTCAGCCGCCCGCCTCTCCCCCGGCCGCGTGAAAAATATCGGGGTCAACAGATCGCTCGCCCGTGCCGCCTCCCCGGACAGGAAAAAAAGAATCCCGGTGCGACGGAATCGGCAAGCGATTCTTGCAAAAGGTACGACCAATAATTGTCGAACAGAGGAGAAAAAACGGCGGGAAAACGAAATAAGGCGGAGGGAGAATGGTTAACGGCACAAGAGCCGCCAAAAGCAATCAAATCACCTGCAACATGAAACAACGATTTTTTTACTAATATTTCGGTCGGTTACACCGACGACGCACCTGGCCGCCGCCGGTTATTTCCATACACTACAATATTTTCTCACAATTAAATTTATCGGAATCGTTGAAAAACATGCTGCACTGCTTGCACACCAAAAACAAATCAATAACGCGGGCCATGTCAGACCGGCCCGGCAAAGACTCTTGCCAGGCGGACGGCTCGGACACCCCACGCCAATCGCCCCCAATATCATTCCGTCCCGAAGGCGGCTCATCCGCAAATGGACCAACCTCCGCCGAAATCAATCCTCCGTGTTCGTAAATATATATATAATAACCGATCCGGTCACGCCAACGACGAACGATCGGCAAACAAAAAAACAAAATTCCCCCGCCTGTGCCGTGTCAGCAGCGACATCGAACCTAACCAAGTTAGGTGGGCGGAACTCATGATCCCTTCAAGGAATTTCGCCGAAACGAATTCACTTTCCAGAACCAGCGGAGTCACCCTAGATGCCTATGTTGGCTCGAAACTTGCCACTGATCACCAACAAGGCAGGGGAAGCTGAAAACTATCTCAGTTACCCGTTCAAAGAGCAGAATCTATTCTGTCGGCTACTTTATCAAGCAAGTCGTCAAGTTTTTTCCGATAAGCCTCGAAATCCTTCCGCAGCCGGACATACTTGCCGGCCATATTCAAGCTCCCCAGCACTGCCACCTTATGGGGCGGCAGGACATTTGACGATGAGGCCGGCACATACTCCTCAAACTGGGACTTCACCAAGGCCAGAATCTCCTGAACTTCTTCTTCTGGAGCATCGGTGTAGAGTGGAAATTCCTGGCCGAACACCTCGAATTTGACCAATCTTTCCACAGCTATCTTCCCTTATTTATTGTGTTACCAGAATAAAGAGAGAGTGGCAATACATTTTGGTCACACATCAATGGCCATCATCGACAGTTGCGGGCTGCGGGATTCCGCACCACCACCGTCGTCGGTCCCCCGAACCTCCAAGCTGGGTTCCGGGTCCTCCTCAACCACGGCATGCTCCTGTCGCGCCTGTGATTCCTCCCACTGGTCAATGGAGTCCAGCAGGCCGGAGACCCGCTGATGAACGGTCTTTTTCTCTGCCTGCAACTCCTCGATGGTCTGGCGGAGGGTGACAATTTCCGCCTCGCGACTCTGCAACCGCTCCTCAAGTTCCGCTTTTTCCTGCTGAAGCGCATTGTAGCCGCCCAACAGCTTCTCGACACTGCTTTCCAACCGGGCCAGCCGGGCAAAATCGTCAATCTGTTCCATGTCGTTTCATCTCCTCCCCTCCTCCGTAACCACGGGGGACGGTATGCTCAAGCCCGGCGATCTCCGGGACGGTATGGGGTATTTCCGGCAACTCGGCACCGATATGTAAAATGCCTTTCAGCCGCCGACCG
>Ga0224496_10002364_pt1 | contig 11250 bp, 7 predicted proteins | sample SF_Jul11_sed_USG_2_FD_168127 | JGI IMG/M metagenome (GOLD analysis project Ga0224496, IMG submission 168127) | Sediment microbial communities from San Francisco Bay, California, United States - SF_Jul11_sed_USGS_8_1 | ecosystem: Environmental > Aquatic > Marine > Sediment | place: USA... | reverse complement strand
ACGATACCAAAATCTTCCTCACCTGGAAAGAGGACTGCCCGGCATTGCCTGTATAACTGTCGAACAGCTTCATCCGGCTGCCAACCCAAAAACTCTACCGTAGAACCAGCCAGCCCTTTTAAATATTTTTCCTCCTGCCCCTTCCCTATAATTTTCAATGAAATTTTCAATCTATTAGCAGCTTGAATAGCCAAATCTACCCGCTTATACGGCGCAAACGCTGTCACCATCAAATAAAATCCCTCGTCACAATCGGAAGCCTCAACCGCATGCCATTCTACGGGTGGATGCACCACTGAAGCCTCACGCCCATAATGATGCTTAATGCGTTCTGCGACATTAGAGGAATTGGCAATTAACCCATGTACATTGGACTGTACATCCCACTGTTGAAGCCGCTTTCGAAAAATCGCCATCCCCATTTTCTTAACACAGAAGAGGGACTTCCCTTCAAAGTATTGGGCGTGAGCATCCCAGATATACCGCATGGGTGTGTGAACATAAGAGAGGTGGCAAACCCCATCAGGCACTCGAATTCCCTTCGCCACACAATGACTGGAACTCACGATTAAATCAAATTTATCAAAATCAAAAGATTGAATAGCAGAAGGGAACAAAGGCAGCAGGTATCGATAAAACTTCTCAACTTTCGGGATGGCGTTTAAGTAACTCGGAACAATGACATGACGTTCAATAGTTTCGGACACACTTCCTTTGACATATATCAGGGTATAAATCGGCGCATCCGGAAACAGTTCGCACACAGCTTCCAAGCACCGCTCCCCCCCCCGCATCCCCGTGAGCCAATCATGCACCAACGCCACCTTCACAGGTCACTCTCTTGAAGCACTCTGTAAATCCTTTATTTCGCAAATACTTTTCAATCCGCTAAATCCCCAAGTCGGAAGATTCCGCATCAGCAAATCAGCATCAAGCACAAACTTGATGGTCGCCGCAGTAATGTACTGCAGCCCAGTAGGATTCTTAATCAAGCAGGAAGTCTCAAGCATTTTCGGTAGGACGTGGATATCACCGCCGTGTTCAAAAAACCAATGGGGAAGGGCTCAAAAAGCGGTAGTTACGAATCTTCAAACAAGGAACGGATCGCCACATCATTGGAGATTTCCACAATCTGATGAGAATTGAAGTGACCGTGCGGAATTGGAAATACCCTTGTGCAATTTGCCCATCAGCACAAGGTTCTCAACGTTGATACCTAACTGAGAAAGACGTTTAACTTTTTCCTCAACGCCAACAACAGCTGCAATAATCATTGGCTCGTGACTACGCCGATAGTCTTTCAATGGTAAAACAGAGGGCGCCCAAGGCTTCGACCTTGGACATTCATCATAAATAACCGTGACTTGGACTGGCAGCTCATAAGATAAACCATACAGGATCGACGCAATTTCGTTGACACCATACACCGATACCTTGGTAATCCCCTGTTCCGCTAGGCAAGATAACGTCTGTCGACACTCTTCCACGGCAAACCGATTATACGCCAACATACTCGAAAGAAATTTTCCTGCTTTCTGCGCCTTTTGACTAAACTCCCTAGGGTGCTTGACGGACCTACGGAATTTTGTGACCTTAATGCGCACCTCCTTAAACAAAAGAGTGACAAGCGTTTTGGAAAGTAAGACACCCGAAAGGGGTCGGCGAATATTAGGGAACCACCAGGGAGGCATACAAGTCGATTTTCAATCTTTGGAGGTCTGGTAGATAATTTCTATTTTTACCCTAAATTCCCGTCCATGTTTCTACAATCACCAGAAAGTAACTATTTACAGCGACAATCGGTCCAATGCCAGAAGACTGATCTCAACCTATCTTCTGTCAAGACTTTCACAGAAAGCTTCAGTGAATATTGCTTCAAGCTCACCGAAAGGGACGAACGGGATCAATAATAACATCCGGCAAGAACTCAGGTTTGAAAAATTTACTGCGAAATTCCAAATCTCATATTAAGGGCCGTCTCACGAATAATCATTTCATGTTTTTATGGCAAACACCCTTGGCGGTCAGTCTTCAGCAACATACTCTGTCTGTAATACTCCAATATTCAACCACATCATGGGGAAACGGGTGCTCCTCTTCAAATGCTTGGGCCATGAGGGAATAGCTTTCAATATCTCGAAGATACAAGGATTTCCAATCGGCAACACACTGTTGAAGCTCATAGACCCAATCATTTTTCTTTACATCAACCTGCGTACAACAGGATGCGATTTGAGAAGCATCATGTGTTCCAAGGGAAATTGTGGCTCGTCCGACCTGGAGGCCGGCCACAATTCGCATAAGGGACAGCCAACGCCATCCCTCCCGCTGAGGAATATTCAATATTAATTTACTTGATTGGTTGAAGCTATTGCGACGACGGCGCGACACATATCCTGGTGGGGATACCACTGACGAATTGCGTGTTGACAAAACCTTCAAAATTTTCTCACGATGCTCAGTCATTCCCCCTGTAAATACAAAGTCATTGGCAGGACCTGGTACAATATCAATACCTGTAAGCGCCATAGAATCAAGCTTAGGAAAGGGGATTGAACGGACTTCAAGGCCTGGAAGCATCATTGAAATATTTTTTAATTCTGGCAAGTCGCCTAGCACAAAAAGGCCCCGAATGTATGGCAAACACTCAAGTAGGTGCTTGAGTCTCGCAAACACAGTAACTGGGTGCATGTAATCATTCTCACTGCCGAGAGGCGCGCCGTGAAAAAATACTTGACCATGCTCAAAATCCAGATGCTCCGTCATGATCATCCCTACCCGTTTTTTTGTGGATTCACAAAAATTTAACAATACATCTCGATTCCCTGGCGAGAAGTTTTCAATAACCACATTCAGGGACGAATGACACGGCCGTCGTCCTATGGACACAATATACCCTTGTTGCCGGAAGGCAGTGAGAAAGAAACTTATCTGGTCGGTAATCCCGAGAAAAGAATGATTATAGATCCAGAGATGAATCGAAGGCTTCTTCACTAGGGGCCCTGCCTCAGCCTTTTGACTTGGTCACCGATTTTTTCATTGGTAAAGGCTCTCACTGAATCGGCATTTAGTGCAGAAAGAATTTCCTCCTGAACTTCCTCAATTGAGAAGCCTGAAAAAGATGCGGAAAATTCATCAAATGACTGTTCTCTATGTATACCGGCTTCTTCATTTTGCAAAATGGCATGAAATTTCTTGCCTTTACGGACGATATCAAAACCATGAAATCTCTCGAGAATAGGTGTATCTGTGCTTAAGTCATCGTTACTGGAATCAAATGAATTGGACGATAAAATACTCTCTTCAATCTTCCGAAGCACCTGATCTACTGAAAACCCTGAAAAACTCGAGGAATAGCCACCTGACTCCGCTTTCTCTAGAATAAATTCCCCTTCATCCTGGCGTATTGCATAGTATTGATCCACGTGACGGATGATGTTGTACCCAGATACCCCTTGGCACACAAGTTCGATATTGGGATCGGCATTAGGCTCAGCAAATCTAAACACTCTAAAACGTCGAAATTTAGAATAGACATTAGCCACGAAACGATACAACGCGGGGTATGGTCGAAGAATTCTAGCAATCCAACCAATCGCCACAAGCTTTGCCTTACCAACCCTCCCATCGATAACATGGAGGTATTTCCCACCTAATTCTTCCAGAGAATTCGCAAAGGTAGTTTGCGGCGCACCTGACTTAAAGTACCGGGCCAACACAGACCAGTCATTGAGGCCAATCCCGTGCATTCCATACGAATGAATCATGGCCCCACCCAACTCCCAGACAACACTCTGTCCCATGTTGATTCGTAACATGGGCTGAGTGGGACTTTCGAATACTCTTGCCCAACCGTCACCCTGTATAGTGCACTCAACCAAGGCCGATCCAGCATGATTCGAATTAAAATCCGAAGTTCGACTGAATGGCTCATAAAGTTCAGATGTTTTACTCCAGAACTCCTGGGGAAAAATCTGTCCGGAAAAATTCTCTCGCACATGCTGGAGGGTGTGTGTTCGCATTTCCCAATAAACCTTAGGCGCATCTAGCAGAGCACACAGTCGACGAGTCATTTGGGAAACAAGAGAAACGTCAAGATCAGGCGTTCTACAGTAACGATCTATCAGAATGCCTGTACTTTCATTTTTATACCAGATGGCTTTTCGCATGCCTTGCAGAACAATCCCATTGTCATTGTCCTGAATGTATACATCCGTACCCACCGTATCTGAGACCACTGGAATCGTTCCCAACAACATAGATTGCATAATCGAGACTGAATGAAGGGAAGCACTCGGGAGCAAAAAGAAGTGGGAACTTGCTATTAACGCATTCATTTCATGATTGGCTAGATAATCTTCTGCCCAAATGATACTCCGACCCATTTCATTCCTAATCATAGACACATCCACCCCATATTCACTCAAATCCTCATCAGTAGGCTTTGCGCAACGCAACACCAAAAGACCATGCCGACCACTTGTAATGAATTCATTCCAGAAACGTAAGACAAGATGACCTCCCCGCCGAAAGAAATTCATAGGATTTTGGTTGGCAGAGTTCACAAACAAAAATTGTGGCCTGGATAATTGAGGCTTTTGGAGTTGCTCGAATCCACAAAAAGATTTCTCAGATAATCCGATCTTAGAAGGGAAGAGTTTGCGATTAATCACTGGATCGGAAAAAAACAGATTGAAAGTCTGAAGTGTTTCCGGAATATGTGAAAAAATCCCCAGGCATAACGGGTCAGCAAAAATACTTCGGTAATGTTCTCTGATCTCCGTTGTGTCTTCAATACTTCCACTTCCTTGTTGAGCAAACGGGAACAATACGGGTGCAAACGACTCGCAGTGAAAAACAAATGGCCGTGTGAGCGAGGGAAACGGTGCTGTATGATGAAACTCTATATCACCCATGAGCTCTGTCGTCAGAATCTGATTTGGTGCCCAGAAGTACTCATGATACTTCTTTGTAACAGAGTCTTTAGCGAATTGATCTGAACGATCCTTTTCTACCTCTGCATTTCTCAGCAATGTATTTCGTATAGAGCGATCACTCCTGAATCTTCGATATAACTTGACATTATCCCAGGCGGAAAGCGCTATCGTATCTGGGGCATGGTCAAACAACGCTCGATAGAGCGGGTGAAAACCATTCAGCGGAATGTAGTGACTTAGGCTCCAGGGAGCCGCGACACTCAAAGCACGACGTGTCATTTTACCTCCCTGACTAGGCTGGAAACACGTTTACAAAAACGAACGATCAAGTTCCCGCGTAATCTGGAAAGCTGCTTCTCTTGCTTGCTAATCTTCTGCTCGAGCTCTGCGTTCTTCGCCTCCAAGATACGCATGGAAGCCTGAATTTCCTCATTGGCTGCCAATGACTCCCGACGCACACGCATAGAGGTTGAGATACCATCTATATCTTCCTGCAGTTCGATAACAGACTGCGATACTAGGACCTCGCCAGGTTGAAATTTCTGCACAAAGTCGACCAGATCACCTGACAAATCTATAGGTCCAATCGATTGTCGAAGGCCAAAATAATATCCATGCCATGCCACGATGTTAAAACCTCGATAAACACCCAGCACACATCCCTCAGGAGCCTCGCTCCAGCATAACCCGCTCCCTCCCATATTGTTGCTCTTCAATGAATCGGCTAGTTGATTTATAGCAATTTTGCACTGTCTCAAGTTAAAGCGCCCAATCAAAAGAAGTGTTTTGATTTCGCTGAGTGAAGTACCTGAGGGAAGGGCCGCCAGCGTATTGGGTGACAATGTCTCGATCGCAATGGAGCCTGCCGCCATAGGGATTGCATAGATTCGCCGACTAAACCTTACAAGATTACAACCAAGAAAATCGCTTTCAAGGGTAAGAGGCATTTCCTCATAAATGACTTGGGAATAACGAATCCTCTGATGTCGACGCGCATCCTTCTGTATCGGCAACCCCATAGTGCCATCACTGGGATACCCCAATTTCTCCAAAATATCAGAGTTTTCCTTCGCAAAATCAGCAATACATTCTGGGGAAAGAAAATCAGAGTATCCGCTAATCTTTCCAGATCGAAACGTTGGCGAGTCGGGATTAAAAATCTTCATTGCAATTTTTTCAGGGTCACCAGGCACTTGCAATTTTAGTTGGATCGACCATATCAAATCTCGTTGATCTTCTTGACTCCCCCCACCCGTAGCACCCACTAGTTCTTCAAATGAGAATGGAATGACATTAGGGAATTCCAGCCATGGCAAGAACCCTCCGATTCGGGTTCGCAAGGAACCCAACAGCCAATTATCTTCGAGCAAGCGTGTCAGTTGTTTATTGAAATCACATTGACTGAGCCAACCGGCAAAAGCTGTTTTCCCATCTCGATGGTAGTAATGCGCTTCGGATACGAGAATATCCAATGGGTGGCGATAGATAAACAACGTTGGCGATTGCATAAAGGGATGATGTCGGTTACCGAATGGAGCACGGCGTACGGTATCGACGAAGAAATCTGCGGCCACAGTGTGAGAGTTTGAAAATTCCACACAGTACCATGTCTGCCCTCTCGGAAATTCCGGCAGTTCCACGCCTTCCTCATAACCCAGTTCCTTGGCTAGTTCATACAGCAAATGAGTTCCCGCCTTTGGGATAGACACCAAAAACAATGGCTTCTTACTGAAATGCCATTCCGTCACCGGAGCTACAACCACATTCTCCCGATTGACACACGACAGCAACTGGACCCCCAGCTCCTCCCCTGCTGTTTCGGTAAACACGATGACTTGATCTTCACCTACGCATTGGGCATCTAATGATGGACTACGCTCAACCATGACACCCTGCATCCAGTCAGCATCGGCCAGCGAATTTGCCAAGGCGCTATCACCGATCAGTCTCATTCGCCCAAGACCATCAGCATGTAAAGAACTCAAGACTTCGCGAAACGCTTCAACCGTAGGCAAGGCGAATTGAAGTTTCCGTTTCTTCCTGTTCATGATTCAACAACCCTAGACAAAATGTTAGGTAAACTGTCAGCAACTTGGACGCCGGGCCGGTCAATGACGCTTTCCTTAAAGAAATCGATTGGCCCAAGGCTCTGTGGGACGGCATAGTACATCCCATCGAATTCCACGATATTTATCATACCAACAGCTTGCAAAAGTATAGGTGGGCTCACCGAACTGATATCTCCTCCAGTCCGAACTCTATGGACTACCTCTTTCTCCGAACGGATTGCATCCAATAGCGCCTTACGACATGCTGTTTTGGCTTGTGTATCAATAAAAAGGGGGCCTAAAATCGACACCAGAGCTTCAACCCCACTCTCATCCTTCTGGCCTCCAAATTTACCCTCTTGGAACCAGTAATTGAGTGCCCGGTTAATCAGCATGCAGGATTCTTCCGCCACATCCCAAACTTCCATCACCAGATGGTCGTTCGTACAGGATGATCGCTCAATCTGAGTATGCGCTCGCCACTCATAGCGCTTGAATTCAAAACGATTTAAGTCCAGATTTGATTTATTAAACGCAAATCCGAACAAATCCTCATCACCGTATTCGCGAAAGACTTCGCCACGTTCAATATAGGCAGTCAGGCATTTCTGAAATGGGGTGTATGCACTTTCATCAAGTGCTTCAATTTTTCCATATCCAAAGCGCTCCGCGTACGTATGAAATCCGTAGTCTCGCAGCATATCCAGGTGGGCATTGGTCAGCCAGTTCCGCCATCCGCCCACAACACCATGGCCGTCACGCAGGTTATGCTTATGAGCCCCAGTAAGATTAACGTGATCAAGGCGTCGCCAAATATCCAAAGCCTGGTCGTCCCGGATTGGAATCCCCATCGTTGTGGCGATCTCCTGAATGGTCGATACAGGGGACTGAATTAAATCCTCCCAACGCATGACCGCATACTGCCCCATACAACAGCAGAATTCTTCAAGATAGGCTTTAAATGGCCCAATCAATGCCTCGAAAAAATTTAAATCAGAGAGTTTATAGAGGGCTAACCGCTGCCGCACCATATCGTTATCATCACTAGATGCGACGAATCGCTGAATATACTCACTCGCCAACGCATTCAGCGAGAAGCATGCTGAAGCGAGTGTGCCAGCTGGGTGTCGCATAGAAGCAAAGAGACGATAATCGCCATACCCAGGATGCGCCACCCAACGAGCAGGGTGGGCATGAGAATGAATGATATCGTAATACCCCATGACTTCCCGTGGATGTGACGTGATAAGCGTAAAATCCCCCTGTCCACGAATACCGATATATTTTCGAAAACAGGCAAGGCGATCATCTCCGTCTTTCAACCATTTTGGGCCCCCAACCATTTGCATAAAGTTATAATTATAGAGTAGATCCTCAGACAAACCGTGACGCTCAAATACTTGCTCAATTCGAGCCGATATCTGCATGCCAGCAGTATCACAAAATGCTCTAATCACCTGGAGTCCTGGCTGCAGACAAACACGGTCCCCATAGGGCGAGAGTTCCGCGAGAACACTAATCAACAAGGTAAAGCCCGTTCGAGGGTACCCAACCACTAGCGGACGTATGTTGCTCACTGACACTCTCCCTGCTTGAGAACAGGTAATTCAATAATTTCATGCGTGACGCCGAGGTCAACAAATCCAGAAATACCAGGAGTATCAGAACATGTTATTTTTGCAACCGAGCGTCGAACATCGACATAACAGTCTTCCCCGTTAACAAATTGGTTACAACCAATATTTAAAAAGTACTCTCCTCCGGCAAGATGCGACGTCCAACAAAATTTACTCGCAAGACACTTGCCAGCGTCTGCAGACATTAGCGGCGCACCTAGCAAAGCCAAATTGGTACCAAAAACATACGTGCCATCGATTGAGACAATGGCAAAACCTATTGATACTCCGCTCATGCTCTCGTTGAACCGCATTTTAATGATTAGTTGAATTTTTTTATGCGTCGGCAATTCATACGGATTCACTTTGCCGTCGACGATCAAATCAAAATCGATAATCTTGGCTGCCCCATTTCCAAGACGGATCTCATGCTGGTTATAACCAGGTTTATAGCTTACCCTATCGTCGTCATTGCCACTTAATGTCCCCGGCAACAATAACGCCGTCTGGTTATCACTTTCATCAATGACCACGGAACGAGACTCCGGGTTCTGAACATTATCAATTTTTCTTACCACCCCGAACAATAAGTCCTGGTAAAAATTGACTGCATCCGCAATCAAACCGACATAGCGTAATTCCCCAGCATCTACAACAATTCCACGTTGACACAACCGCAACAGCATGTCTGTGCTATGCGAGACCACGACTATCGTCTTGCCCTGCTCCATGAATTCACGAATACGCTGAAAACAACGGTGTTGAAACTTCGAATCTCCCACGCTGAGAGCCTCATCGACAATCAAAATTTCCGGATCGATGTGGATCGCCGCCGCAAACGCGACTCGCACAAACATCCCAGATGAATACGTTTTGACGGGTTGATCAAAAAATTCGCCGATGTCGGCGAAGGCCTCGATGTCTGGAAGTTTGTGCAGCATCTCTTTGCGTGACAGCCCCATGATTGCACCATTCAGAATGACGTTGTCTCTTCCCGTGAATTCTGGATTGAAGCCAGCACCCAGCTCAAGCAGAGCCGAGATACGACCGTTCACATGGACTTTACCGGAAGTGGGCTGCATGACCGAGCAAATAATCTGCAAAAGCGTCGATTTCCCGGAACCATTTCTACCGAGTATCCCAACGATTTCCCCTCTCCGAACCTCAAAGGACACGTCGCGCAAAGCCCAGAATTCATGGTGATATCGTTTCCGGAAAGGGTGCAAGGCTTCCCATAAACGGTGTTTTGCCGACGAAAACAACCTGAACTTCTTCGAAACATTTTGGATGGAGATAACGGTATCGGAATGCATGGGTCTCAGTTACATGACATCGGCAAATTCAGGCTTGAGTCGGCTGAACACATAGGCACCAGTAACGAATGTGAGCCCCGCAACAGTCCAAAAATAAGTCGTATGCCACAGATTCGGCCAGGCGACTGCGCCAAAGACGAGAAGACCACGATAGCCCTCTACGATGTAGTACATCGGGTTCAAGAATAAGAGGTCGCGATACGCTACAGGAATAGTTTCAGCGGGCCACACGATTGGAGTGGTCCAAAACAACAGATTTAAGATAATCGAGAGGGCATGAGAGATATCATGATAAAATACCCGTAACGCGGACAGCATCCATCCTAAACCAAGAAGAAGTATGCACGTACAGAGAAGAAAATATACAAACAAGAACCGATCGATGAGAAACGGTACAGCAAGATAACCCTGCAAACAGGCCACGATGAGCATGAAAATCATATGGGGGATAATTCCAGATGTCAGATGGACCCATGGCAGAACCTCTGACGGAAATATGGTCTTCTTTACTAGGTAGGCATGACGGGTGACCGAATCAGTGATCGCCAATAGGGTATCGTTAAAAAAGAACCAAGGCACGATTCCACAGACAAACCAAAGGATAAACGGGGTGCCATTAGGCCCTTGAGCCCTGAACCCAACAGCAAATACAAAATAGAAAATCGAGATAACGGCAAGCGGGTGAGCAAACGTCCATAGCACTCCACCTAATGTTCCAGCAAAACGGCTTTGAAAATCACGCCAGGCCAGGGCAAGAATCATAGACTGATGACGGCGAGCAATCTGGAGCATTTCGACAATTACCGGCACTCGAATTCCCATCGCCTTATTCCTACTCATCAGTCCGAACCAATCAGCTAGCTCTTAACCCCCATCCAATTCTCCAATTTGATCATATTACAATAGGCTCATTCTTCCACACGAGTTGCGCAAATTGTCTTCGATCAACAGTCCATATAATGACCCAATTCAGGGTAGATTTGTGGAATTCAGAAAATCCGATCAAGAACTTCTGAGAATCCAAAACCAATTAGGGCTTTATTGAATGCTGATCCTCTCTTAATTCTGGGCTCAAGAGAGCATGCACAAAGCTGTCGCACAATCCAGTTCGTCTCCAAGAATTCCTGGCCAAGCTACGACCAAGAAAAATCCTTCTATGTTCCTAAAAGGCCAAGTCGTGAGACGTATCGATTGATCAGCAACCAAAAGAATTCCTATAACTCAATTCTTCAATGCCGCAGCAGTTAGTCCAGCATCAATATTTTCAATAATACCTACTAGATCATTCGCCACGCGATATCGGTCATCATCCAATGCAATAAACAGCCAGTCATCC
>Ga0224496_10002363_pt1 | contig 11250 bp, 13 predicted proteins | sample SF_Jul11_sed_USG_2_FD_168127 | JGI IMG/M metagenome (GOLD analysis project Ga0224496, IMG submission 168127) | Sediment microbial communities from San Francisco Bay, California, United States - SF_Jul11_sed_USGS_8_1 | ecosystem: Environmental > Aquatic > Marine > Sediment | place: USA... | reverse complement strand
CGCTCTGGACGTTGCGCTGGCGGAGGGAGTGACAAGGCCAGTCCTCACGCCGGGCAATATCGGATCCAGGGCCGCAAAATCGCTATTCGGCCTGGACTCCATCGGCACTGTGGAGGTGGGGAACGAGTGGGGCTTTCTGCTGGAGAAGGCGGCGGATAGAAAGTTAGATGCGATGCTGATCGTGGGTCATCCGGGCAAGCTGGCAAAGCTGGCCATGGGGCAGTGGGACACTCACTCAAAGCGCTCGGAAAGCGCGGCGCCATTCGTTGGCCAGATGGCGGAGGATATTTTGGGGGCGTCAGTGGAGGAGAGCGAAACTGTGGAAGGAATATTTGAGAATCTGGGAAAGGAAGATAAACAGAAGCTGGGCGCGGCCCTGGCGGGGACGATCCGGCTGGCGGTGATGGCCAAGACTGGCGGCGCATATGACGTGGCGGTGGCGCTGGTGAATATGAAGCTGGAACCGGTGGGAACCGCGGGAGAGACAGAGAACTGGAGAGAGCGAAGATGAAAATATGCATTATCGGGTGTGGCCCCGGCTCGCCGGAATACCTGACTCCGGTGGCGCGTAAGGCGGCTATGGATGCCGATTATTTGATCGGGTCCAAGCGGCTTCTGGAGTTGATACCCTACGCCAAGGGGGAAAGGATGGTGAACGCGGGGCATGCGGCCAAGGTGATTGAGCAGATAGAGGAGAAAAGCTCGAAAGGCAAAGTGGCCGTGCTGGTGAGCGGTGATCCTGGTGTCAGCAGTCTGGCCCGGCCACTAATCGACAAGGTCGGCGCGGAGCATTGCCGCGTCATCGCCGGCATCAGCTCCGTGCAGGTGGCGTTTGCGGCCATAGGGCAGCCTTGGCAGGAGGCGCGGATTATAAGCGCCCACGGCGCGAACCCGGAGGATGACGGCCCCCTGGCGGAAAGATACGCCGTATTGCTGGGCCGGCCGGAGGCGATAAAATGGGCGGCGGCCTTCGCCCAGCGCCTGGATGGAGAGTGGGAAGCATGGGTGTGCCAGAATCTGACCATGGAAAACGAAAAGATAGTAAAGGTGGATCCGGCGGCGCTGGCGAAGATGGAGGCCCCATCCCTGGCGCTGGTGCTGCTGGTCCGGAAGGGAAGATGATGAACAACAGCGGGACATTATACGGGATAGGCGTGGGGCCGGGAGATCCGGAACTGGTGACGGTGAAAGCCGCCAATCTGCTGGGAAGAGTAGGGCGTGTGTTCGCGCCGAAGGCCCGGATCAAGGCGGAAAGCGTGGCCCTGAAAATTATAGAGAGCTACGTGGGAAAGGAGGCGCAGGTGACAGAGCTTGTATTCCCCATGGTGGCGGACCAGGCGGAGCTGGAGCTCAAGTGGGACGAGTCCGCCACCGTCATCGCCGAATGCCTGAAGAGCGGCGAGGACGCCTGTTTCATCACATTGGGAGATCCTCTGCTTTATTCCACCTATATCTATTTGCTGCGGGCCCTGCGCAAGATTATGCCGGAAGCCCGGGTGGTCACCGTGCCAGGCATAACGGCCATCAGCTCTGTGGCTGCTCTCACTTCGTTCCCCATTGGAGAGGGGCGCGAACAGGTGACCATAGTCCCCGCCGCCGATGACCTGGCCCAGGTGCGCCGGGCGGTGGAGGCGGGCGGGACAGTGGCCCTGATGAAGATCGGCAAACGGCTGGGGCCTGTGCTGGATCTGCTGGAGCGGATGGACGCCATTGATGACGCGGTGTTCGTCTCCAATTCCGGGATGGAGAACCAGAGGGTGGAGACGGATTTGCGCAAGCTGAAAGGGGAAACGGAGGAGACAGGCTATCTTTCCACCATACTTCTGCATTCCAACGGGGGGAAACCATGAAAGTCCATTTCGTCGGCTCCGGACCGGGCGATCCGGAGCTTTTGACGTTGAAGGCCAAGCGTATTCTGGAGAGCTGCCGGGTGCTGATCTATGCCGGCTCCCTGGTGAGCGAGGTGATTGTGGCTATGGCGCCGCAAGACGCCCAGAAGCATAACAGCGCTGGAATGGACCTGGAGGCGATAGTATCGGTCATCGAGGACGCGGCCGTCAGGGATGTGGATGTGGTGCGGCTCCATTCGGGCGATCCTTCCATATACGGCGCCATTCGCGAGCAGATCGCCGAGCTGGAAAAGCGGGGCATAGAATACGATGTGACACCGGGGATTAGCTCATTCCAGGCGTCCGCGGCGGCGCTGGGAGTGGAGCTGACCGTGCCGGAAAAATCGCAGACCATAATCCTGACCCGCATGGCGGGCCGCACTCCGGCGCCGGAAGAGCAGGATATAGAAAAGCTGGCCGCCACCCGGTCCACGCTGTGCGTTTTCCTGTCGGTGGACAGGATCGCAAAGCTGGCGGAAACAGTGGAGCGGCACTATGGCGCCCGGGCGCCGATGGCGGTGGTGTTCCACGCCTCGCGGCCGGACCAGCTTATCATAAGAGGCACAGTGGAGGATATCGCCGCGAAGGTGAAGGAAGCTGGGGTGAAAAAGACCGCCATGATAGTGGTGGGGGACGCCCTGGGGGAAAGCGCGGAAGCCAGCCTGCTATACGACAAAAACTTCACCCATGGATACAGGAAGGCTGGCGCGTGATGAGAATCTGCGCCATCACACTGTCGCCCCAGGGGGCGCTTGTGCTGGAGAGGATAAGGAAAATGATTCCCGCTGTGGATTGCTATGTCCACGAGAATGTCGCCACCCCCCCCTGGGTGAAGAAATTCTCCAGGGTGGTGGAGCTTACCCGGCAGCTGTTTGGGAAATATGAGGGATTGGTGTATGTCGCCCCATGCGGAGCGGTGATTCGCGCCATAGCCCCCCTGGCCACCGATAAGAAAACCGACCCGGCCGTGGTGGTGGTGGATGTGGGGGGGCGGCACGCCATCAGCCTGCTCTCCGGCCACGAAGGGGGCGCCAACGAGCTGGCCCTGCAGGTGGCCAACGCCATTGGCGCCGAGCCTGTGATCACCACCACTACCGAGGCGGTGAAGAACCTGATCGTGGGGGTGGGAATGCGCCGGGGCCGGCCTGCTGCGGATATCGTGGCGGCGGTGACGCAGGCCATGGCGGAAGTGAAGTCCACTGTGGCGGATGCGCGGTTTTTGGCGTCGGCGGATATCAAGCATGACGAGGCGGGGCTGATCGAGGCGGCAAGGATCATGGACATCCCCCTGAGGTTCATCGACGGGGAGGAGATCCGCAATTCAACCAGACACTTTGATCATTCGGACTTTGTATGGAAAAAAGTGAATTTACCCGCTGTGGCGGAGCCTTGCGCCCTGCTGGCGGGAAGGAGGACAAAATTAATACTGAAAAGGAAGATATGCAACGGAGTGACGGTGGCCGTGGCAAGGGAAAACTGTTTGTCGTTGGAGTAGGGCCCGGCCACCCGCTGGACAGAACTCGCCGCGCGGAGGAGGCGTTGCGCCAAAGCGACGTTGTCGCGGGGTACAGCAAGTACCTGGATCTGGTGGAGGACTTGTGTGACGGCAAGGAACTGATCTCCACCGGAATGACAAAAGAGGTGGATCGATGCCGTATGGCCCTTGCCAGGGCGGTGGAGGGACACATCGTGTCGCTGGTCTCCAGCGGAGATGCGGGGATATACGGCATGGCGGGGTTGGCCATGGAACTGGCGGCGGCGGAAGGGATGGATGTGGAGATCGAGGTGACGCCTGGAGTGTCCGCCGCCAACGCCGCCGGAGCGCTTTTGGGGGCGCCGCTGGCGCTGGACTTCGCCGCCATCAGCCTCAGCGATCTTCTGGTTCCCTGGGAAATGATTATAAAAAGGCTGGAGGCGGTGGCTGCCGCGGATATGGCCTGCGCCCTGTATAACCCGAAAAGCAAAAAGAGGGTGACCCAATTGAAGGAGGCGGCGGATATCTTCCTGAAGAGCCGCCCCGGCTCCACTCCGGTGGGGGTGTGTGATTCCATAGGATTGGGGGAGCAGAGCGTGCGGATAAGTGACCTGGATAACTTCCAGAAGGAGGAGATAGGGATGCGCACCATAATCATCATCGGCTGCTCTGAAACGAAGATCATAAACGGGAAGATGGTGACACCCAGGGGGTACTCCATATGATACTGCTGGTAGGTGGCACGGCGGAGACCGGAAGTCTGGGGGCAGGGATAGCGGCTCTTGGCTACCGGACGCTGGCCCTCACCGCCACCGATACGGAGCTGAACACCGGCCAGACGGCGGGAGTGGAACGGCGTGTGGGCCGACTGGACAAGGATGGAATGGTCCGGCTTATAAAGGAGAGGGGCATATCGGCGGTGGTGGACGCTTCTCACCCATATGCCGCGCAAGTCCGGGCCAACGCCCGCGCCGCCGCGGTGGAAAGCCGCATCCCGTATCTCACATACGTGCGGCCGGCGCAGGATCATGATTACGACCAGTTGTTCCGGGTGGATAGCCACGAGGCGGCGGCGGAACTTGCCTTTTCCTTCGGCGCTCCAACGCTGTTGGCCACCGGTTCGCGCAATATCACCCCATACGCCAGGATGGCGCGGCGTACCGGCCAGAAAATTATCGCCAGGGTGCTGGACAATCCAGAGTCGCTGGACGCGTGCCGGATGGGGGGGTTGTCGGATGATGAAGTGATTACAGGCCGGGGGCCATTCACGGTGGAGCAGAATCTTTTAACAATTGGGGAACATGCGATAGGCGTGCTGGTGACAAAGGATAGTGGCGCCGCCGGAGGTGTGATGGAGAAGATAGAGGCCGCCCGGTCCGCCGGGATACCGGTGGTGATGGTGGATAGGCCGGACCATGGCCCTGGGGAGGCGTTTGATGATATTGGTGGTCTTCTGGCCGCGCTGAAAAGCGCGTTGGAAGGCGCCCAAGGGGATAGGAGCTGAAAAAGGAATGGAACAGAAGGACGAGGAAAGAGTAGGGCTGACGGTGATTTTCACTGGTGATGGGAAAGGGAAGACCTCCGCGGCGCTGGGAGTGGTGGCGCGGTGCGTGGGTCATGGCGGCAGGTGCAAGATGATTCAGTTCATAAAGGGAAGCTTGAAAAGCGGGGAGGTGAACCTGGAGAAGGCCCTGGCGCCGAAGCTGGAGATAGCTCGGGTGGGGCGCGGGTTCACTTGGCTTGCCGATGTGCCCAGAGAGGAGCATATCGCGGCAGCGCGGGGTGGAATGGAAATGGCCAGGGCGACGCTGACCTCCGGGGAGTACGACCTGGTGGTCCTGGACGAGATACTCTATGCGCTGAAGGCCGGCCTGGTGGAAGTGGAGCAAATAGAAGAGTTGATCGAAGTCAAGCCTGCGCGAAGCCACCTGATTCTCACTGGCCGTGGGGCGCCTCAGCGCCTGATAGAAAAAGCGGACCTGGTGACCAGCATGACCATGGTGAAGCATCACAACAACGCTGGTATAAAAGCTCAAAAATGCATGGACTTCTGATTGTGGAACGCATTAACGGAGAGATGTACTGATGGCTAAAAGAGCGTACCTGTTACGGCACGGCCTGACGGAGGCGAACTTGGAAAGCAGGCTGGTGGGCTCCACAGACTTGCCCCTGACAGCGGAAGGCCGCCAGCAGGCCATGGCCATGCGCCCCCTGGTGGAAAAGATAAAGGCGGGGGCCATCTATTGCAGCCCCATGGTCCGCGCCATGGATACGGCCCGGCTGGCATTGGGCCAGGAAGACCCGGATATGGAGATAGATGAAAACCTGCGGGAGGCGGATTTCGGCGATTGGGAGATGATGACATTTGAGGACGCCTGGAGCCAGGATAGAAAACTGGCGATTAAGTGGACCCGAGGCGATGAGGACTTCTGCTTTCCCGAAGGAGAAAGCCTGATCTCATTCCTTAAGAGGGTGAGCAGTGTCCACGAAAAACTGATCGACGAGGAGGAGGAGACGGTGGTGATGTTCACCCATGGGGGGATAATCGGGCAGATCCTCTGCCAGATGCTTCACGTCCCGGCAAACCGGCACATGATATTCCGAATTCCCCCGGCGTCGCTGACGATCATCGATATTCATGACGGGATGGGTGTCCTCTCTGGCATATGCCCACCGGAATTTTACGTCAAGGAGTGATTCTGTGGGAAGGATCGTGTATATCACTGGGGGGAGGCGCAGCGGTAAGAGCGCGTTCGCCCAGTCCATGGCGGAGCGGGCCACCGGTGGAAAGGTGTATGTCGCCACCTGCCCGGTGATCGACCAGGAAACCAGCGCCAGGGTGGAGGCCCACAAGATAGCCCGCGAAGGGAAGGGATGGACCACCATCGAGGAGGAACATGACCTGGCCGGCGCCATCAATCGGGCTGGCGTCGCGGACGCGGTATTGGTGGAATGTCTCACATTGTGGGTGAACAACCTGCTCCACCAGGCTCAACTGGCTGGAGTGGATGCGAACCGGGAGGCGGTGATGAAGGCGATGGCAAAAGCTCTGGATGCCGCCGCCGGAACTGAGGGTATGGTCATTTTCGTATCCAACGAGGTGGGGCTGGGGATCATCCCGGACAACCCGTTGGCGAGGAATTTTTCAGATATGGCGGGAATCATAAACCAGCTTGCCGCCGCCAGGGCTGATGAAGCATACCTGGTGGTAAGCGGTATAGCGCAAAAACTTAAATAAAGAGGGCATCATGAGTCTATTGGAAAATACAGTTAATTCAATTAAACCTTTAGACGCAAAGGCCAGAGGCGATGCCAAGGCCAGGCTGGACCAGTTGACCATGCCTCACTGGGCGCTGGGCAGGCTAATGGACCTGGCCTTGGAACTGGCCGCCATGACCGGCAAGAACCCGCCCCCCGTGGCCCGAAAAACCATCGTCACCATGGCGGGCGACCATGGCGTCACAGAGTCTGGCGTCAGCCAGTACCCATCGGAAGTGACCGCGCAGATGGTCCACAACTTCGTAAGCGGCGGCGCAGGGGTGAACGCGCTGGCCGGATTGACCGGGGCGAAGGTGGTGGTGGTGGATATGGGAGTCAATGGCGACCTGTCAGCGCTTGGCGACAAGATCATACACAAGAAAATCGGTATGGGGACCAAAAATATAGCCAAGGGCCCGGCCATGACCCGCGATGAAGCGATAAGAAGCGTGGAGGCGGGGATTGAAGTGGCCATGAGCCTGGCCGATAGCACGGACATCTTCGGCGCCGGGGAGATGGGGATCGGCAACACCACTCCCGCCAGCGCCATTGTTGCCGCTGTCACCGGGGGGGATCCTGCCAAGCTGACGGGGCGGGGAACCGGAATAGACGAGGATAGGCTGGTCGAAAAAATCAAACTGATAAAACAGATACTGGAAACCAACAAGCCGGACAAGACCGATGGGCTGGACCTGCTCGAAAAGATCGGCGGGTACGAGATCGGCGGCATGGCTGGTGTCATCATCGGCGCGGCTTCCCTGAGAAAACCGGTGCTGGTGGACGGATTCATCTCCACCGCCGGCGCCATCGTGGCCTCGCTCATCGCCCCGGCGGTCAAAGAGTACATGATCGCCGCCCACGAGAGCGTGGAACCGGGTCATCAGGCCATGCTTGGCTGGCTGGATAAACGCGCTTTCCTGGACATGAACATGCGTCTGGGCGAAGGGAGCGGCGCGGCGCTGGCCATGTGTCTGGTGGACGCGGCGTCGAACGTTCTCACCAAAGTGGCCACCTTCCAGGAGGCGGCGGTGTCCACATCGGATAAATGAGACGCTTTCTGGCGGCGGTGGGGTTTCTGACGATAATTCCGCTGCCGCGCAAAATAAAGATCACCGCCGAGGATCATGGCGGGTCTGCGCTGTTTTACCCCCTGGTGGGGCTGGGCATCGGCCTGGTTCTGGCTTTCATGTTTCGGCAAATGGTGGACCTGGCGCCGCCTCTTCCCCTGTTCGCGATTCTAGTGGTGGCTATGAGCATGGTTTCCGGAGGGCTGCACATGGATGGCCTGGCCGATTCCTTTGATGGGTTCATGAGCGCCCGGCCGAGGGAACAGGCGCTGGAGATCATGCGCGACAGCAGGATGGGCGCCATGGGGGGGCTGGCCATGATGTCTGTATTGCTGATTAAATTCTCCTCGCTGGCGGTGATGGACGGCAATGTGCCAGCGCTGGCCCTGGTGATGGCCGCCGTGGCGGGACGCGGAGCCATGAGCCTGGCCATTGCGTTCTTCCCATACGTCCGCGCCGAGGGTTTGGGCGCGCCATTGGCAGGCAGGGCCGGATGGGGCACGGTGATGATGGCGCTGTCAGTCACCGCGCTGGCGGGATTCTACTACGGCATGTATGGCCTCACGGGAGCTGGATACTACATGTGGGTCATCATGCTGGCGTGGACCATGGTCTTCGGCCTCTACTGTCGTCGGCGGATCGGCGGCATGACAGGGGACACCTACGGCGCCCTCTGCGAAACCACGGAAGCGCTGGCGCTTTTCATCGTGGCGGGGCACGTTTATGGTGGATAGCGGATTCGGAAAGCATGGGGGAAACCTGAGGGATCTGGCCTCCCTGGCCGGGGTGCGGGAGGAGGAGATTCTCGACTTCTCTGCCAATGTAAATCCTCTTGGCTTCCCAGAGTGGCTTCGTCCATTGATAAGCTCTCATATCTCGCGGTTATCGACCTATCCCGATCCTCACTCCAGAAAATTCGCCGCCGCCGCGGCGGTCGCTCATGATATTGATGAGCGGCAGGTGATACCTGGAAACGGCGCCACGGAGCTGCTATATGCGGCCGCCTGCATGGGCAAATTCCACAAGGCCGTGATCCCTGTCCCGGCTTACGTCGATTACCGCTCATGCGCCGAGAGGGCCGGGCTGGCGGTGGAAACTATACTCATGGATGAGGCCTATGGTTTTTCGCTGGACCTGGATCGTCTGGCGGGGAGCCTACGCGGAGGCGAGGTCGTTTACATAGGTTCGCCCAACAATCCCAACGGCGCCATAGTGGATCGTGGAGGACTGCTGCGGCTTGCCGACGAAAAACAGGATACCGTTTTTGTAATCGACGAATCGTTCGGCGGGTTCGTGGAGGGATTCGAGTCCACAATCGGAAGCGGACGGGACAATGTGGTGACCGTGGTTTCCATGACCAAACTTTTTGCCATACCGGGCTTGCGCCTGGGGTATGCGGTGGCAGGAGAGCGAAATGCTGATAAGTTGCGGGCGCATGTGGATCCATGGTCGGTGAACACCATGGCCGAGGCGGTCGGGGTGGAAGCGGTGGCGGATGTGGAGTATATCGGCAGAACCATGAAATCTGTCCATAAGTGGCGGGAGGAGCTTGCCTCATCCCTGCAGGAATTCCCAGGATTGAAAATATATCCCGCCAGGGCCAACTACATTCAGGCCCGGCTGGAGGATGGCCACGCCGCGGATCTGGCGCGTGCCCTGCTCCTGAACCATAGTATCGCCATCCGTGTCTGCCACAATTATGAGGGACTGGACCGGCGGTATTTCCGGCTGGCGGTGCGGGATGGAGGTCAGAATCGCAGGCTGGTGGAGGCGTTAGGCCAGGAGCTGGGTTTCCAGATCCCCGCCATTCATATCAAGAGGCGGACCCCCGCCATAATGTTTCAGGGAGTCAGCTCCGACTCCGGCAAGACCGTTCTGGCGGCGGCGATGTGCCGGATCATGAAGCAGGATGGCCATGACGTGGCGCCCTTCAAGGCCCAGAACATGGCGCTCAATTCCTACGTCACCCTGGATGGGCGGGAGATTGGCCGGGCCCAGGTAACCCAGGCCCAGGCGTGTGGGCTGGAGCCGGATACCAGAATGAACCCTGTGCTGCTCAAACCAAACAGCGATACCGGTTCGCAGGTGATCCTTTTGGGAAAACCGGTGGGATCGATGACCGCCAGGGAGTATTACGGTTTTAAGGACAAGGCTTTCGAAACAGTGAGGCAGGCTTTCAATTCATTGAGCGCCGAACATGGGGTAATGGTCATCGAGGGGGCGGGTAGCCCCGGCGAGGTGAACCTGAAGCGTCACGACATCGTGAATATGCGTATGGCCGAATACGCCTGCGCGAATGTTGTGATCGTGGGGGACATAGACCGCGGCGGTGTATTCGCCTCCTTTGTGGGGATCATGGAGACCCTGGCCGAATGGGAACGGCGGCTTGCGGTGGGATTCATCGTCAACAAGTTCCGCGGGGACAAGTCCCTGCTGGATGACGCCCTGGACTATACGTTGCGCCACACAGGCAGACCCACCTTTGGAGTGGTCCCATATATTCATGAGCTGGGATTGCCGGAGGAGGACCAGGCCGCGGTCCACTCATATGGCGGGAAATGGAACGGCGCCAAAGTGCGCGTGGCGGTGGCCCGGTTGCGGCATGTATCCAACTTCACCGACTTCGATCCGCTGATGATGGAGCCGGATGTGGAGGTGAAGGCGGTGACTCGGCCGGAGGAGCTGGATGGCGCCGATGTGGTGATAATCCCCGGCAGCAAAAATGTGATTGGCGACCTGGCCGTTATGAAAAAAAGTGGCCTCTTCGATAAAATAAAAACGATGGCCGTCAATGGCTCCGCGCCTGTGGTGGGGATTTGCGGCGGATTCCAGATGCTGGGGGAGACGGTTCGCGATCCGCACCGCATAGAGTCGGATGGCGCAGAGGCCATCGGGCTGGGGCTGCTGCCGGTGGTGACGGAGCTTTTGCCAGAGAAAACATTGAAAAGGGCGAGCGGCACCCATGTGGAGTCGGGACTCAAAGTCACCGGCTACGAGATTCACCATGGCGTGACGGTGGGGGAAGGAATTCGTCCGGCTGTACTAAGTGATGACGGATCTTTGCTGGGACTGATTTCGGCGGACGGACGGGCGTGGGGAACCTACCTGCACGGGATTTTTATCGATGATCGATTCCGTCGCTGGTTCGTCGATCAGTTGCGCCTGCGAAAAGGGGAGGAGCCGCTGGGTGAGCCCAGGATTCGTTACGATGTGGACGCCTCTTTGGACCGTCTGGCGGACGTGGTCCGCTCCAACATGGACATTAAAGCGTTGTATAAGCTGATGGGGCTTAAATGACTGCTCAAGGCGTTTGTAATTCCTGGATGGCTAATAAGGCGGACGTGGTCCGCTCCAACATGGACATTAAAGCGTTGTATAAGCTGATGGGGCTTAAATGACTGCTCAAGGCGTTTGTAATTCCTGGATGGCTAATAAGGCGGACGTGGTCCGCTCCAACATGGACATTAAAGCGTTGTATAAGCTGATGGGGCTTAAATGACTGCTCAAGGCGTTTGTAATTCCTGGATGGCTAATAAGGCGGACGTGGTCCGCTCCAACATGG
>Ga0224496_10002362_pt1 | contig 11251 bp, 13 predicted proteins | sample SF_Jul11_sed_USG_2_FD_168127 | JGI IMG/M metagenome (GOLD analysis project Ga0224496, IMG submission 168127) | Sediment microbial communities from San Francisco Bay, California, United States - SF_Jul11_sed_USGS_8_1 | ecosystem: Environmental > Aquatic > Marine > Sediment | place: USA... | reverse complement strand
GGAACACCGGGGGATGAGCAAGCTCAAGTCCACCTACACCGACAAGTTGCCGCAGCAGGTGGATGCCACAACCGGCCGCGTACATACCTCCTACCACCAGGCCGTAACCGCGACCGGGCGGCTGTCCTCATCTAACCCCAATTTACAGAATATCCCGATACGCTCAGCCGAGGGCCGGCGCATTCGCCAGGCCTTTATAGCGGAAGACGGCTACCAGCTGGTGGCGGCGGATTATTCACAGATCGAACTCAGGATCATGGCCCATCTCTCGGGCGATAAAAGCCTGCTCAGTGCCTTTGCCGAAGGGCGCGATGTCCACCAGGCCACCGCGGCCGAGGTCTTTGGCATGGCACTGGATGAGGTGAGCAGTGAACAGCGCCGTGCCGCCAAGGCAATCAATTTTGGCCTGATTTACGGCATGTCGGCCTTTGGCCTCGCGAAACAGCTGAATATCAGTCGCTACGATGCCCAGGAATACGTAAACCTGTATTTCGAGCGTTACCCCGGGGTGAAGCAATATATGGATAACACCCGTGAGCTGGCCCACGAGCAGGGTTATGTCGAGACCCTGTTTGGCCGTCGCCTCTACCTGCCCGAGATCAATTCCCGCAACGGTCAGCGTCGCCAGTATGCCGAACGTACAGCGATCAATGCCCCGATGCAGGGTACAGCGGCGGATATCATCAAAAAGGCGATGATCCAGCTGGACCAGTCATTGGTGGCTAGCTCGCTGGATGCGCGTATGGTGATGCAGGTCCACGATGAACTGGTATTTGAGGTGGCAAAGAAAGATATAGGCGCACTAACAGTGCTGGCACATAAGGATATGGAATCAGCCGCCAAGCTGGATGTACCGTTACTGGTTGAAGTGGGTGTCGGTGATAACTGGGATGAGGCGCATTAGCCCTGGAAAAGTGGCGGATGATGCAGGTGTTTTTGGTTTTAAAAGCAAAAGAAAACGCAAATGCACGCAAACAGCGCAAATAAAAGTGAATACTAGATTAGTATTTAGACATGCGGTCAATCTTCGGCCTTGTACAGGTTGATAGTATATCCCCCCCGTTTTATTGCGGGTATTCGGTGTATTTGCGTTTTCTTTCACGTCCAGTGAATGTTCTTTAAGGTGCTAACGATAGCCAATTTAGCCGTTGATCGGAATTGAGCTAAAGCCGCATACCACTCGTCGGTTGTATTTTGACATCCGTCCGATATGAACTTTAATTACTAATACAGAGTCAGGTATTGCAGATGTAAGAATTGCGCTAAAGCCCAGCGCAAGCCCGCTTGCCTCCCTGAGCGGGCGCTTTGTGGTCGGCAACCCCAAGCTGACCTCTAATTGTCCTCGATCCCCCAAAGATCGGGGATTTTTTCTTTTTGGCGGGGTCGTTTTTAGCCGGCTTTGGCGACTCGCCTCATCTCGGCTCAGATTTGTTTTACGAAGCCCGCTAGCCGTCCTGACCCGGTAGCATGTCACGAATACCCAGGAAACGTTCAAAGTAATGGCTGGATATAAATCAATTCAATCAGATATTATCGCGTTATACTTTGCCTGTCTTTGATCCACAGGGTTTTGAGTTGGGTCTATCCTGCTAACCGGTTGTCGTGAATGAATACCAGTAATCTAAAAGAAGCAATACGAATCCAGCGTGAAAAGCTAACCGCGATGCTTGGCGAAGAAATGCATGAGCTGGCATTACAGTTTGCCAGCAAGATTAATCAGCGGCAGGCAATAGAGTCTATGTTGATACAGGCCTTGCCACGATTCACATCCTGTAAACACCTGTATGTACTGGATGCCAGTGGTGTACAGATTACAGATAATATTACACAGCACGGAAACGATGCGGAGCATTATGGTCGCGACCGTATGGATCGGCCCTATATGGAAGGCATCATCGGCTCAACAGATTTTAAGCTATCAGAGGCCTATATCAGTCGTAACAAAAAGAGGCCTTCCCTGACAGCGATCCAGGTGATTAGAAATACAGATGGCGAGAGGATAGGCTTCCTCGGTGCGGATTTTGATTTGAGAGAGTTGCCCGGTATTAAAGAAGGGTATAAGGAGCCGGATAACTGGCGCCAGATTAAGGGTGACCCTGCAATTCGTGGTGTGGTGTTTCATCAGCAGAGAATAGAAAGCCAGATGGATAAGCACCTGGACGAGGTTATACCCATTATGACTGAGTTAATGGCCGAGCACGGTGTGTTTCACGGGAAGTTACATTTCTCCAGTAGCCGGGCCAGTATCTGGCTGGTTGATGACCCGTTTAGTTACAGGATATTAAATATTGATGAAATAATAGATCCTGATATTTGTCTCGCATACCCACAGCATGATTACCATGAAAGAGCTATTGTGCCGGTGGAAAAAATTATGCCCGTGTTCGAAATTTTCAGGCACCTGAGATTTGCCGATGAAAATGTATATTTAAGGGCCGGTTCATTGAATGTAATTAATGGCATGGTTGGCCTGAACTTCTCGTGTGACGGCTCCCACTACATGCGTTACGATGAGTTCCTGGAGAAAAATGTAGATTTCTGGTTTGGCGCAGTAACTGACAAACAGGGATAATCAGGGCCTGCATATATTTCCATCATGGCAGGCGAGCAGCATTAAAGAATAGAAGTAAATATATGACATTAATTAGATTTTGTAGTGTTCTTAAGTTAGAGCGTATACCTTATGGTCTATTGGTGATTGCCAGCCTGACCCTGGGTCTTGCGCCGTTTGTACCAGAGCCCCATGTGTGGGAAAAGATCAAGATGCTGGTGGGTGGCGAACTGGCGAGACCGATAGATATTTTTGATTTAGTCATGCATGCGACGCCTATGATATTGCTGTTAATAAAGCTGGGCTGTCAAACCAACAAAAGTAAAAATTGATTTAGATACAGGATTCAGATTATGGCCGTTATCGAGTGGAAAGACGAATTTAAAACCGGAATTTCGGGTGTAGATTATGAGCATGAAGAACTTATTAATCAGATTAATAGTATCTTCAAGGTGGAAAATAAAACACTGGAGAAAGACCGCATAAGGGATCTGATGGGTGAATTGTATGGCAGCATAGCCGGGCATTTTGTGCTTGAAGAAAATATGATGGAAAAATATAAATATGATCAACTGGCTGCACATAAGGGTGATCATGAGAAGTTGCTAGATGAAATCAATGATTTGACAGATGGTTTTGTTGAGGCAGGGGATATTAGCGAGGAAGACCTGGATGAAAGGTTGACGGGCTGGTTTGTCAATCATTTCAAAACTCATGATGCAAGGCTTCATCACCTGGAAGAGTTAATGATCGAGCACAAGGAAAATGGCTCATCATTAAGCCAAAAGATTATCGGTTTAATTAAAGATGTTGCGGGCAAGAAGTAATTAGCTTTTTGATGTTATTTCATATAGCTTGAGTAGTGAAAAATTGGCCTGGTCTAAATAATCATTGAGGCGCTTCTTTCGTGCTTCAATTGCGCTGCGCATGGCGGCTATTATGGCCGTATTGTAGTTTTTATGTAGCAAGTTTGTTTTTTTGTAGATTGCACTGTTGTGACCGAAATTATCATGTATATATTGATTTAGTCTAGATAGTTCCTGGTAGTTCTTAAGAGCTGATTTTGGCAGGCGTGAAGAAATGTTATAGCTTGACGTGTCCAGGTCGAAAACATAATTGTAGTCTTTTCTGGGCATAATGGCTGCAGGTGATTTGAGTTTGTTTGTAATAAGGGTTTGTTGCTGTATTCCTGATGTGTAGTATTCTACGGCCTTTTTATAAAAGACTATTGCCGCCATATGATTATTTTCATGTTGATATATATAAGCCTTCAACAATGGCGCTTCATCAGCGGCAAGATCTTTCAGTTCACTATTTATTAATAATGTAACTAGTCCATGTGCTTTTGGGTAATTGTTTCTTTTTATCTCTAGTAATGTTTTTCCAATAATGGCCCGGTTTGAAAAAGGGCTATCAATGGTGATGTTGAGAAAGAAGTTGTCGGCGAACTCGATCTTGTCTTCATGCATTAATATTTGCCCGAGCATAAAATTAAGACTGTTGCTATGATCAATATGGACAGGTTGTTGTAAAAGGCCTGAAAGAATGATGTATGCCTTTTGTGATTGGTTTAGTTTTAATAGTGATCTGGCCCTGTTTAGTATCGAGTCAATAAATAAGTTTGACCTGGTATTTATTTTATTGAAATATGAATCGGCTTGTTTATAGTCTCTTTTTTTGAAGTAAATCAACCCAGTCATCATATTCAGGTAATCACTGAATTTTGTAGTGTCAGTAACTGTGCCTTGTTTGAGTATTGCTTCACATCGCGCCAGGTCATTAAAAAAAAGGTAGTATTCGGCATCACTAAATGGATTGGGTGTGATAGTCGGTTCAGGTTTAAACAGGTAAGTGGTATTGATCTCATTTATGAGTAAATGGAACTGTTTGTCGAGTGATATGAGCATCTCTGCATTTACGGCCTGGGAGAAGCAGGGCGCCTGGAAAGATAGATATATAAAAAGAAGCTGTAGCCAGCTAAAATGATTTATTTTAGCTATATAAGTTAACATCGATTTTGTAATATTCTTGCTTTGGTCTAATCGATAATAAGAACCTGATAGGGCCAGTAAAGAAATGATTAAAATCAATAAAAAGGTTGGTTGTTATGTCCGGGATGCAATGTGGTCATCAATTAAATAGCCAGCAGCTCCTTGATGCGCAGAAATCAAAACAGAATGCTGATGCTGGCGCCTGTACGGGTACGATTGTGGCCAGTGATATAAGGACCCCAGAGAATCTTGGTGCTATTTACAGGCTCGCCGATGCGGCGGGGATAAATAATATTGTTGTAATTAACGAGGCGGGTGCAAATTGCTTTGCTGATAAAAAGCTGAAAAAAATAAGCAGGGATGCGGTGGCACGATTAAATATAAAATATTTGACCGAGGCAGAATTTTTAAAATCCAGCAATGAATACCAGCCCCTGGTGGCAATAGAGATCTGCACGCACTCGGAAGATTTATTTAGTAGCCAATTGCCAGGGAAATGTAGTTTTGTCGTGGGCAATGAAAGGCATGGTATAGCCGAGGCCTTGCTGGATGTCTGTGTAAAAGCGATTCATATTCCTATGTATGGTGTTAACGGTTCAATGAATGTTTCCCATGCACTAGCCATCTGCCTCTACGAGTGGCGACGTCAGCATGAACAGGAAAAGTAGCCAGTAGCCACCGGTTTATCTGACCAGCTGCTGGTTGACCTCATTGCGCTTTTCCCTGCCCTCGAGTAATTCGATTAATGCCAGTGCAAAGTCCATGGCTGTCCCAGGGCCGCGTGATGTAATGATCTTGCCATCAATTTCAAGCGCATTACCTGTAATAGTCGTCGATGTTAAATCGGCATCGCCCAGTGACCCAGGGTAACAGGTCACCTGTTTGCCATCCAGTAGTCCGGCCCTGGCGAGAGCCTTAGGTGCCGCACATATAGCGGCGACATAGTGATTGTTGCTCACCTGTTTTTTTAACAGGGCCTGTACCCTCTCATCATCACGCAAGTGATTGGCACCCGGCAGGCCGCCGGGTAAAACCAGAAGGTCGTAGTGGTTGCCCGCTAGCTGGTCGATGTCCGTGTCAGGGATGATGCGCGTACCGCGTGAGGCAGTGACAACCTGTTTATCAAGGCCCGCAGTGGTAACATTTATGCCGGCGCGCACCAGCAAATCGGTGACTGTAATGGCCTCGAGTTCTTCACAGCCCTGCGCAAGTAGAACCAGTGCATTGGACATGATTATTTACCTGGTGATTTTTTCTGGCTGAAAATATTCAGGCCCTTAAGGAGATTCAGGGCCTCATTGACCTGGTACTCATCGGGTAATGCGGAGTCTTTGGTTTCTTCCGGTATTTCATTGCCGATCTCGTCAGCTTCACCATTAGGGTTGCTGATGTGGCCAGTCAAATCAGCCTCCTTAATACCTTTTATGCCACTGTCCTTCACTTCTGTCAGGGCCAGGTTTTTTAATGTGATATCCGGGGTGATGCCTTCGGCCTGGATGGAGCGACCCGAGGGGGTGAAATATCGTGCTGTGGTAAATTTAACCGCGCCACCATTTTTTAGTTCCTGTATCGTCTGCACGGAACCCTTACCAAACGATTTACTGCCCATGATAATGGCACGTTTGTGGTCCTGTAGTGCGCCAGCTACAATTTCAGAGGCAGAGGCAGAGCCATCATTGATGAGTACTACCAGGGGTGCGCCTTCCAGGCTGTCGCCCGATTTGGCCTTGAATTCAAAGTAGGATTCCGCTTTACGGCCTTTGGTGTAGACAATCATGCCGTCATCTAGAAAAATATCTGAGACATCAGCAGCGGCGTTGAGCACACCGCCGGGGTTATTGCGTAAATCGAGAACGAGGCCTTTTAATGCGGACCCGTTTTCATCGACAAGACTATCCAGTGCCTCGATTAGATGGTGCGCGGTACGTGACTGGAAGGTCGCGATACGAATATAGCCATAGTCCTTTTCCAGTAGCCTGCTCTTAACACTTTTAACCTTGATGATGTCGCGCGTAATGGTAAAACTTAAGGGGCTGGTTTCAGACTTACGTACAATGGTTAAAACAATTTTAGAGCCGGGCTTGCCGCGCATGGTGTTAACGGCATCATTCAGGCTCATGCCCTTGACCGGTTTATCATCAAGTCGAATAATCAAATCACCGGCCTTGATACCTGCACGGAAAGCGGGTGTGTCGTCTATCGGGGAAATGACCTTTATAAAGCCGTCTTCCATGCCCACCTGGATGCCGAGCCCGCCAAACTGGCCGGTAGTACCAATTTTCAGTTCCTTGTATTCATCGGGGTCGAGATAGCTGGAATGGGGGTCGAGGCCCGATAGCATGCCACGTATGGCATTATGCAGTAGTTCCCGATCGTCCTTCTTTTCAACATAGTCAGATTTAATACGCGCAAAAATATCGGAAAAGTTACGTAATTCCTCCAGTGGCAGGCCCTGTGTCGTTTCGGTGGGTGCCTCGGCGAGTAGTGAAGATGGCAGCAGGATCAGGCCAAGTGCCAGGCCAGCAAGGGAAAAATGAGATGTACGGGAAACAGTTTTCATTAATGACTCCGAGACGTTTTTATTATTATTTATCCTGTAGCGCCAGGTGTTGAGCTTTGCTGGAGCACCATTGGCCAGGGTCAATGGGTTTGCCCTGAGAGCGCAGTTCAAAGTAGAGGCCGCTCGCCTCCTGGCCACCACTATCCCCGACAGCGGCAATCACTTCACCGGATTCAACCCAGTCGCCGGCCTGCTTGTAGAGCTCCTGGTTATGGCCGTAAAGGCTCATAAAACCATCATTATGATCGATAATCGTGATGAAGCCATAGCCCTGTAGCCAGTCAGCAAAGGCAACACGTCCGTAGCTGATGGCCCTTACCGGTGTATTATAGGCGGCATCGATGATAACACCATTCCATGTCAGGTCGCTCTGGTCGCGTACGGTACCAAATCTGGCACTAAAGGGACCCTTGATCGGCCAGGGTAGTTTGCCCTTTAGCTGATCAAAGGGTTGTTGCTCTACCGGTTCATTGGGTATATCGGCGAGTAGTTCGCCGAGTGACATCAGCAGCTCTTCAATACGGTCACGGCTACCTTTCAGCTCATCCAGCGTCATTTGCTGGTGATCGATGTCTTTGTTGAGTTTTTCAAGTAACTGTTTTCGACTGCTACGGTTCAGGGCTAGCTGCTGTTTATCATTGGCCTGGGTGCGGGCAAGTTTTTCAAGTTTTAACGCGGTTTCAGAAATACTGGCCTCGAGGCGCTGTTTTTCCTCGATACTGAGGAGAAAGTCGTTAATTTGCTGGCTCCTGGCCCGGTTGAGGTAATCGAAGTAGACCATTGCCCGGCCCATTTCCCCGGGCTCCTGCTGGTTCAGGAGTAACTTTAACTGGGGTTGCTTGCCTATGGTGTAGGCAGACTTTACCTGCTTGGCCAGCAGGTCGCGCTGTTGTGAGAGCTTTGTCTTCAGGGCAGCAAGTTCGATCTGGAGTTTCTTGAGCTTATTGGAAGTTTTAGTGTGTTTTCGACGCGTTTGGCGTAAAGATCGTGATGTTTTGGCTATTTTTCGCTCAAGCTTCTGTAATTCATCGCGTACATTGGAGCGCTGGGTTTCCGTACTATTAAGTTTAGACAGTAGACCTTCTATTTTTTCGCGAATTTCCTCCAGTTTGAATTGATAATCCGATGCATTGGTATTTTCGGCCATCACCGGCAGGCTGAGGGAAAAAGTCAGGAGCAGGCATGTAATGACCAGTTTCAGGGGCTTTGAGGGCTGATTTGGATGCATTTTTATGATATTAATGGCTGCTTAAATTATTTTAAATAGAATTATTTGTGAAAAACTTAATAAAAACACAAAAAAAGTATGTATTATTTTATAGTAGTTTACTAATATAAAGCTTTACCCAATTAGCTGGAAGGTTATAACTCATGGTTGCAAATATAGAAGAGACATTTCTGATGACCAGGGAAGAGGATATCGACCGGGCATCCCGATCCCTGAAAGCAATGTCACACCCTTTACGTCTTAAAATACTTTGTACCCTGAGAGACCAGGAAGTTAGTGTACAGGATATTGTAAATAGTGTGGGCACATCACAGAGTAATATTTCACAGCACCTGGCGATTTTACGCGACAAGGGGATTCTCGCCTCTCGTAAAGATGCCAATCGTGTATTTTACCGGGTTGGCGATGCCAGGACCCTGCGCCTGATAGGGATGATGCAGGAAGTATTCTGCTCACAGCCGCCTCGAGAAGACTAACATTTAAAGTAAAAACTAGTCAGCCAGTACCGCAGGGTGCTGGCTGATTTTATTTCTGATACAGGTAAACGTATGTCCCAAATGATCGAATTTGCAGGTAATCATCTATTACTCTTCAGTGGCCTGATGGTGGTGCTGGTGATGATTATCAAAATGGAGCTGGATAGTAAGTTAAGTGGTACACGCCAGTTGAACCCGGCGGATGCAGTGCGCCTGATGAATGATGAGGACACTATATTACTGGATGTCCGTGAAGCCAATGAAATGAGCTCCGGCCATATCAAGGGTGCGATACATATTCCCATGTCCACCCTTAATAAACGATTATCCGAACTGGATAAGCACAAGGCCAGGCAGGTACTGGCCTATTGCCGTTCCGGAAGTCGCTCTAATTATGCCTGTAAGCTGCTGAAAAAATCTGGCTTTGAGCATGTGAATAACCTGGCTGGAGGCGTTATGGCCTGGTCTGGCGCCAACATGCCATTGACCAAAAAATAGCCACCACACCCTTATTGTAAGCTTCGGGCTCCCTGCCCATGAATTCTGGAATTCAGTGTATGTCACAGGTAGAAATTAGCATTTATTATTCGCCCTTTTGCCCCTATTGCTCCTGGGCGCAACAGCTGCTTGATGCCAAGGGCGTTGAATACACGTTAATTAATGTCAGTGACGATAACCAGCTGCGCGAGGAAATGGAGCTTAAAAGCGGGCGAACCTCGGTACCGCAGATTTTTATCGATGACTACCATGTCGGCGGTTTTGATGATCTTTCGGCCCTGGATAACCGGGGTGGCCTTGAGCCACTACTTAAGGGTGAAGTGGTATAAATTACGGTTGATGAAAGTCGCGGCAGCCCATTTTTAATGGTATTCTTCATGGCTCATGGGGTGCTCGGGTAGCCAGGTGCTATGGATAAGAACAGCCTTTTGACAGGGATAAATCAATCTATTTAATTTAACAATCAGGTTTTTAAAATGAGTGAAGCACAGGATAATCAACAACAATTTGCAATCCAGAAAATCTATCTGAAAGATGTCTCATTCGAGTCACCCAATGCACCCGCAATTTTTGGTCATGAGCAATGGCAGCCAGAAGTGAATGTACAGCTGAATACCGAGGCGAAATCGGTTTCTGAAAATATTCATGAGGTGACTTTGACGGTAACCGTTACGGCCAAACAGCAGGAAAAGACAGCGTTCCTGGTCGAGGTAAAGCAGGCCGGCATATTCCAGCTGGCTGGTTTTGAAAAGGAGCAGATGGGCGGCATGCTCGGCGCCTATTGCCCTGAGGTATTATTCCCCTTCGCCCGTGAAGCCATAGCTGACCTGGTTACCAAAGGTGGCTTCCCACAGATGTTGCTATCACCCGTTAATTTTAATGCCATGTATATGCAGCACCAGCAACAACAGGCAGCACAGGCGGCAGAGACGGCTCACTAGTGGCTGTTGATACCAGGAACATAGCCGTATTAGGTGCGGGTTCCTGGGGTACCGCGCTGGCAATCCAGATTGCACGTGCGGGTTTGAATGTGACCCTCTGGGGGCGCGATCCTGAGCATATGGCGCATATGCAGCAGCTGCGATCTAATCCCTATTACCTTCCGGATATCCCATTCCCCGAGGCGTTGCTACTGTCAGCGGAGCTGGAGGCCACCGTTAAACAGGCCGATTCCATCCTGCTCGTCGTTCCGAGCCATACCTTTCGTGTTTTTCTTAAATCTATAGCTCCATTTATTACACCTGAAAAACATATCGTCTGGGCTACCAAGGGCCTTGAGGAAGGCTCAGGCAAGTTGATGCACCAGGTGATTGCAGAAGAGTTGCCAGGGTGTAAAGCCACAGCTGTCGTATCCGGACCGACTTTTGCCCGTGAGGTGGCACAAAATTTACCCACGGCGGTGACGGTTGCATCGAGTTCAAAATCACTGGCGGGGGATGTTGTGGCGTTTCTTCACCACGATAATTTCAGGGCCTATACCAGTGATGACATCATCGGTGTAGAACTGGGTGGCGCATTAAAAAATGTACTGGCTATTGCAGCAGGTGCTGCCGATGGCCTGGGTTTTGGCGCCAATACGCGCGCTGCACTAATCACCCGAGGCCTGGCTGAAATTATGCGCCTGGGTGATGCCATGGGAGCCCAGCGCGAGACCTTTATGGGACTGGCAGGCCTGGGCGACCTGGTGCTCACCTGTACCGATAACCAGTCACGTAATCGGCGCATGGGTCTGAAACTGGCTGAAGGCATGAGCGTTGCACAGGCAAGGGAAGACATTGGCCAGGCAGTCGAGGGCGTGAAGACAGCCAAAGAGGCCTTTAATCTGGGCAGAAAATACGCAGTAGAATTGCCCATAATCGAGCAGGTTTATGCGGTGTTGCATGAGCACAAACAGGCCAGAGAGGCTGTTGTAGACCTGTTATCCCGTGAGGCTCGCGCGGAATAAAG
>Ga0224496_10002361_pt1 | contig 11253 bp, 8 predicted proteins | sample SF_Jul11_sed_USG_2_FD_168127 | JGI IMG/M metagenome (GOLD analysis project Ga0224496, IMG submission 168127) | Sediment microbial communities from San Francisco Bay, California, United States - SF_Jul11_sed_USGS_8_1 | ecosystem: Environmental > Aquatic > Marine > Sediment | place: USA... | reverse complement strand
TGTTTCATTGACTAAAGTCTGGAAATAAACGAACTGAGCATGCCACCAGTCATCATATGTACCGGGCATCCATAACTTTGCTCTTTCTTTTAAACCTTGATACTCAGGGCCAACGGTTCTAAACACCATGCCACGAGTGTCAAGCGATGCTTCTGCAGCTTCAAGCCCAAGACGTCGCTCAGCATCACTTTGGGCTCGAAGAAGTTTTAGAAAAGCTGGAAGTCTTTCCTCCGGGGTAGATTCCGTTGCAGCCCACTCGGGGCCTATGCGATAGAGGCCAAGTAGCGTTCCCTTAGAATTATTAGAGTTCTTAGCATTTTCATTAACAGCCAATCGGATTAGCAGCTGCATTGCTCTAACAGAGTAGTTTGGCCAGACCGCAATCTTCTCAAGCGTCCAGACGAATTGTTGTCTATTTTCCTTTAATTCCAGCAATTCTTCGTTAGTCCATTTCCCAATAGTAGCTTCAAGAAGTCTCAAAACTGCAGCTGGATTGGCCTCAGCTAGAATAGATAGAAACTGAGATCCCTTTTCTGATGTTAAAATTTCGTCTTGAGAGAAAATTCCTTTTAAGTTCAGAATATCGTCAATAACATGTGCAGTCTCAGCTCCACCCGCATATTTGAACATGTTCATAAACCATGTGTGAAGTGACTCAGGCATAGAGGAAAATGTTCGAGTAAAATCAAAACCTCGCCCATAACGCTCCCAAAATTGTTTCCACAAATAGATATGTAGTGCCTTTGGAACAAAAAATAGTGTTCTACTACCTTGCAATACTCTTCGCGCACGAAGGTCTTGTAATATCTCTTGAAAGCGAGCCCAGCCAATAGTTGGATCAATATTACGAATTAGTTCAGCGATATACGCCGCTTCTTCTCCAACTGGTGCTTCATAGCCAAACCGGCTGAATAGTGCTAAATGCTGAGCAACACAATCAATTAGCCTTGCACTTGCTTCATCTCGGTTTCCGTATCCATGAAGAAATCTTGTCCAAATCGGTATCGTAGTAGGTGACTTTAATAAGTCGGTGGGATTAGCGCAAAGATTGTCAGCAACGGCTTGGGCTACTCGAGGTGATCCTTCGCAGATTTTGACCCACCGATCTACCTCCGGTGAAACCCCAACACGATGGGCAAGTATCTTTTTAATTGTATCGTCTGGAAGATATGGTGCATTTATTCGTTCAATTTCCTCATCGCGTGTTTTATCCAGCCCATGATCCATTGTAACAATTTTCAAATGACCACAACGTGGCTTTAGATGCCTCCATATATCCGAGAGTTCTCTCTCAGGAAGTTCATCTAATACTAATATGAGTGGTTTTTCATGACCAGATTTCAGTAACTGTCGAAAGAGTTTGCTCTGACCAAACTGAGAACCATGCTGTATATAAAGTACATAGGGTGAAATCGCCTCGTCTTTTAATGACTCAAGAACGATACGAGTCTTGCCTAATCCTGCTTCACCAAGAATACGGATGTGTTTACTTTCACCTTGTAGATGCGACCGAATATGGGAGATTATTTCAGTCTGCTCAGGTGACTCTTCGAAGGCATTTGTCATATGCGCGTCATGCCGCCACTCTTCAAGAGTCCATGCTTCCTGAACTGGATCAGCAATCAATAGAGATGCAGTTCCAGGGTAGCGCTCGGCGAATTCTGCAATTTGACTTGCTCCTAGTACATCGATTTCCCCCTCATATTTTTCAAATCCCTTTTCAGCTAAAACAGCCATTATTAGGTCTTTTGCATCATTGCGCTGTTCTGGCGTCAAATCATGACCAGTACAAATAATCGTATAGTGACCTTTTCGATGAACTAGTCGCTCAACTTCAGAACACAGCTCCCTTTTACTATTGAGTAGTTCACCCCTAATCGAACTCGATACCCAAGGCTTAAAAGTAGTTCCTGATTTTATTTGGAATCCAGTGATGCCAGATTGAAAAATACAATCTACAGGGATTTCCCGTCCTTGAGTGGTATTAATTTCCGCATCTATGCCACCGTCTGGGGTCATGAGCCTATTGGAAATTGTTAATGACGATGGTCCAAGTTTAGCGTAGCCGCATTCCGCTCGGAAAATAGCACGAATTACAGTTACAGACTGCTCAGGGCTAAGGGTAACAACTGATGAAATTGGAACTGCCCAGAAACTATGCATAAAAATACATTGGTTGATTAATTCTCAACGACCGTTTGGGGCGATACCTGCCATTACTTAACAGTTAAAGGGGTCAGAGCCCTTTTACATGAATCAGCAACAACGGGCATCAGTCGCACCTTCGAATCGGATTTAATACTAGAAGCAATATCATGATATAACACAGGCATTCCTTTTATCATTTAGCAAGCGACTACACCACCCTCCTTTAGTGTAACTATGCATCCTGCATCGCTATTTTGATTGATACTACCATATCTTATAAGGTTTTCTACTGTTAAGTACTTGATTTCAATATATTGATGATGGCTAATGTTGTTTTATTGAAGCACCAGACAATCACGCCACATCCCTTGACTCACCCCCGTCTCACAGGTGGCCGAGCATTGACGACAGCAGGGGCAATCTGCCAGGGAAGGCAGATTGAGGCGAAATGAGCCCGGATGGCGATAAATTTGTTGGGAACAAATTTAAACAGGCTCTGCCTGGCCCGAAGGGGGAATCACAGGGATGTGATTCATAACCGAGCCGACCCGGCAACGAAGTTAGTACAATATCAGCATGTTCATAAACCTAATAATTCTCGTTAACAATGCTCGGGGCTTTCCACCTGTGCCAGGGCGGCGTTTTTGGTTACTTTTCCCGCTGTAGGAAAAAGTAACTCGCCCCCAGGCGAAACACCACCTCAAAAGAAACCACTACCTAAAACACAACATGAGTTACCTACACATCACACACCGAATATTAACCCAACCTGGCCACCCATCATAAGAAACTTAACTTTTATATATAATTCAATTGTTTAGTCAGTTTTTTAGTATGGGTATCCAGGTAATTTTCGCAGGCATAGCCGAACAAACTACATATCCGCGCTACTCCAGCCTGTAAACCTGAAGAAATATCTAGTTGATATTTATTTTTATACTTCAACCATCATCTTTAACTGCAATGCATTTTTTACCGCGTATCCGGCCTGGTCATTATCGAAAAAACAGTACACCTGTATCCCCTTCTCATGCCAGTCCATTATCTTTTTTGCCCAGTCCCTGAGGGCCTTTGCTGTATAGCTGCCGCAATAGGCCTCACCCGGACCATGCAGTCTTATATACACGAAGTCTGCTGTCACTTCGAGTGGCGACAGGTGTGACGCCAGGTCATAGATACAAAAGGCGGCATTGTAGTGTTTGAGTAACGTGTAGGTTTGCTGCGTAAACCAGCTGCTGTCACGAAACTCGAAGACATAATGATCAGCCGCTGGCAGCGAACGCAGGAATGCTTCCAGCCTTTGTGGATTACAGCGCCAGCGTGGTGGCAACTGAAACAGTATTGGCCCGAGTTTATTCGCCAGCAATTTTACCTGCTGCATAAAGGGCGGCACCGTCTCGGCCGGGTCCTTCAATTTTTTCATATGGCTAATAAAACGACTGGCTTTTACAGAGAATACAAAATTATCCGGTACGGATTCATACCAGTGCAGGAAGCTGTGCTCATCAGGCAGGCGGTAGAAGGTGTTATTAATTTCGACGCAGTTGAAGAGCTGTTGATAATAGCCAAGAAAATCCCTGGCCGGTAAAGTGTGCGGGTAAAAGCAACCCTTCCAGTGCTCATACGACCAGCCCGATGTGCCTATGTAAATGCCGTGTTTCATAGCGTCCATCTTATTTTTACACATCAATTCGACCGCTGATTATTCTCGATCAACTAATGGTTAAATAGGCATTGCGGCAGCAGCTGATTCTGCTTATTTTAGTAACTATGAGTGATAAACCGAGCAAATGGGAACTGGTTTCCTGGGAAATATTTTATGACATGGCACGCCAGCTGGCGTTCATGATACAGGATGATCATTACCCACCCGATATCATTATTGCCATTGCCCGTGGCGGTTATACCCCGGCGCGTATCCTCTCCGATTACCTTGGAGTTATGGACATGACCAGTTTCAAGGTCAAGCATTACCGCGCCGCACACAGGCAGCCAGAAGCGCGCATTGAACACCCACTGGCCGCTGATGTTAACGGACAGCGGATACTGCTGGTGGATGATGTCAGTGACTCGGGGGATACCTTTGATGTGGCCATAAAACACATCCATGAAATCGCCAGTCCGGCAGAAATAAAAACGGCGGTGCTACACCATAAAATCGTATCCCACTACACCCCCGATTATTTCACGCGTGAAGTAAAGGAGTGGCACTGGATCACCTACCCCTGGGCTGCGATGGAAGATATCACCGAATTTATTAAAAACATGGAACCGGCCGCTACATCGCACGAGGATGTGGCGCAAAAACTCAGGGCCGATTATGAGATGGAAGTACCGACACAACTGTTACAGGATGCCATGAAACTTAACCGGCTAAATATCTGGGGCAGCTAATCCCCAGATACTGGCCTGACAGGAACACGCACCATGTAACCACAGCACAGGCTCGAACATTGATGAACAACAGTAGCTCCGATATCAAAGACCCCACACTGGCCGACCAGGGTGAACAACGCATCAACTGGGCACTGGCCGAAATGCCGGTACTGCGTGAACTCATGAACTGGTTTGCACGGGAGCAACCGTTAAAAGGTATCCGGATGAGTGGCTGCCTGCACATCACCACCGAAACCGCCAACCTGGCACGCACACTTAAAGCAGCCGGGGCAGACCTGGTACTCTGTGCCAGCAACCCGCTCAGCACCCAGGATGATGTGGCCGCGGCACTGGTGATAAATTCGAGTATACCGGTGTATGCCATTCGTGGTGAAACCACCGAGCAATATTATCAGCACATCAACCAGGCACTGGATCACCAGCCGGTGATCACCCTGGATGATGGCGCCGACCTGGTGAGTGAAATCCACAAATCCCGTAGCGAACTCATTGCCCATATGCTGGGCGGCACCGAAGAAACCACCACCGGGGTGATACGACTGCGTGCCATGGCCGAACAGGGCGCGCTCAAATTCCCCATTATCGCGGTCAATGATGCGATGACCAAGCACCTGTTTGATAACCGCTATGGCACCGGCCAAAGTGCGCTGGATGGCATTATCCGCGCCACCAATATTTTACTCGCCGGCAAAAACTTTTGCGTGGTGGGTTATGGCTGGTGTGGCCGCGGTATTGCGATGCGCGCCAAGGGTCATGGTGCCAAAGTCATCATCACCGAAGTTGAACCGCTACGCGCACTGGAAGCCAGCATGGATGGCTACCAGGTAATGCCATTACTCGATGCCGCTAAAATAAGTGACTTCATCATCACCGCCACCGGTGACAAACACGTCGTCGACCGGCTGCATATGGACGTAATGAAAGATGGCTGTGTGCTCGCCAACGCCGGGCATTTTAATGTGGAAATCAACATCCCCGCACTCGAGGCCCTGAGCAGATCCCGGCACCGCCCTCGCCCCTCGGTGGATGAATACACCCTGCAGGATGGTCGCCGCCTGCGCCTGTTAGCGGAAGGACGACTGGTTAACCTGGCGGCCGCCGAGGGTCACCCCTCCGCCGTGATGGATATGAGTTTTGCCAACCAGGTGTTAAGTGCGGTTTACCTGGCACAACTGGATCATAAACTTGAGAACCAGGTGCACCCGGTACCGACAAAACTGGATGAGGAAGTGGCACACATGAAACTGCACGCCATGGGTATAAAGATCGATGAACTGACGCAGGAACAACTGACATATCTATCATCCTGGCAGGAAGGCACCTGAATTGTTTATCCGCTGGCTAAATTCAAAAAATCCTCCCTCTATCTATTGATAAATAGACTCAGCCTTCGGGGCTTTAGGTTAAAGTCGATAGACACTCAATCAGCTCCTCATTTTCCAGACAGGCCTGTGATTTAATTCTCTCTCCAGACTTCAACCCGGTTACGCCCCTTCATTTTAGCCTGATACATGGCCTGGTCAGCATATTCAACAACTGTTTTTATATCCTCAGTGGGCAACAATGGGGCTATACCCATGGAAACCGTCAGTGACAAACATATCCCCTCTTGTATACAAATCTCCCGTTGACTCACTTCCTGGCGCAGGCGTTCCATGGTATTTCTGGCTTCATCAACAGTAACATCCGGCAGGCAGAGTAAAAACTCTTCCCCTCCATAACGCCCAATGGAATCATAAGGGCGCAGGTGATTAGAGAAATACTCGGCCACGGACACCAACACTTTATCGCCAGCCAGGTGACCATATTTATCATTGATGGATTTGAAATTATCCATATCGATCATCACAAGACAGCTGTTCTCGGCATCGCGTTTGACCCGTTCATGCTCCATGCTTAGTACATGAAATATTGCCTGCCGAGTTAATGTGCCGGTGAGGTAGTCATAGGAAAAAATAAGCCGATATATTTCATCTCGTAAACTAACAAGCAATTTTGAGAATTCCTTTTCCACCTCGATATGATTATCAAACTGCTGCTGAGTGATCGATTGACCCTGGGCAGCATTTCCCATCATTTCGATAACAGATATATGCACCTGTTTATGCAATGACTCGACTTGTTGAAATATCTCCAGATCTTCTAGAAAACTGGATTCATCTGAAGCCAGCCAATGACCAAATTCACAATTTTTCGCTGTCCATTCAGTCAGGTCTTTTCTTATGCGCACCCCATCACAGACAAGTTCTCTGTTCCACTGCACCATCCATTTGGTGTGTTCGATGATTGCCGAATTCAATGACTTAAACGCAGCCTGTGCTACTTTTAGAGAAAGCAAAGTATAATTTTGATCCTGCATCTGTATTCCTAATGACCTTCTCTTTTTAACATATCATAATAATCAACACCTACTTATTGATTTCCTGCAAGCAACGGCGCATATAGCAGCTGATTCACTATCAAAAAATTACCCGTATCCTCTCTAACTCCATGCATGCTATAAGCTATACGCACCATCTTACAAGCACTTATAACCAAACGAACCAAACAACCAAACCGGACACCCATCATAAGAAATATAATTTTTATATATAATTCAATTATTTAGTTAATTTGTTAGTATGGGTGTCCAGTTAATTTTAGTGTCTAGTAATACCACATAGCCATCGATATTTAACAGTCAAAACAGTTCTTGTTAAGGCTAAGTTCTGTTGATAAGATCGGTAAATGCGAAACATAAATAAATATTTGGAGGGTACACATGATTGTCATAACAACCTTCTGGGTAGCAAGCGAATAACGCTTCATCACATTCCTCTACCCGGTTTAATAGCCGGGGCATAATATGCCCTGATGAGTAAATCAACTTGACGCCTTTATTGCGTCCGGGGTTCTTATGACTAATATTTATACTCTGCCTCAACTGGGGTGGCAGCCTTTTTTTCAACAGCAACTCACTCTTGATGAATGGCAACTGTTCACAATTGCACGAATCGTGGCATTAGAACGTTCAGAAATTCATGTGCTCACCATCCATGGAAAAAAATCCTTATCGATAACACCCGATATGCCGGCGATGACTGTCGGTGACTGGCTTTTACTTGATAGCACCGGTAAATATCAGCGCACACTCGAACGTCTCTCTTTATTTTCTCGAAAAGCAGCCGGCACAAAAGTTAAAACTCAGCTAATCGCTGCGAATATCGATACGGTATTTGTGGTCTGTTCGCTTAATCAGGATTTCAATCTCAACCGAATCGAACGCTATTTAGTCCTGGCGAATGAAGCAGGTGTTGAACCTGTCGTGGTACTAACCAAAGCCGACTGCTGCGATACCCCACAAGATTATGTGCAACGGGTACAAGAGGCGAATCCACTACTTGAGGTCGTTAGCGTCAACAGTCTTGATGCTGCTAGTGTTAGCAAACTGGAAGCCTGGTGCGCTACTGGTAAAACCGTGGCTTTGCTGGGTTCATCTGGTGTAGGTAAGTCAACATTAATTAATACCTTATCAGGTAAAACAGTGCAACGGACACATTCGATCCGGGAAGATGATGATAAGGGCCGTCATACAACGACAGGACGCTCACTTCATTTACTGCCAGCGGGTGGTTTATTGCTGGACACGCCAGGCATGCGAGAACTCCAGTTAGCTGATTGTGAACATGGCGTTGAAGAGACATTCACGGAAATTAGTCAATTGGCAAGGCAATGTAAATTCACCGACTGTCAACATCAAAGCGAACCGGGTTGTGCCATTCGCGCCGCCATTGATGCAGGCAGCATTGATGAACGAAGATTGTCCAGTTATCTCAAGCTGGTGCGGGAGCAGGCCTTTAATACCGCAACGTTAGCTGAGAAACGAGCCCGTGACCGTGATTTAGGTCGTTACTACCGCTCAGTTCTGGCAGGAAAACAGCTACAAAACAAGGAATAAACCGATTAAATCCGTTAGTTCTACACGGATGTAGCTCGCGGTTATTAAGTAAAGAAACACATGTGTCTTTGTGAGCATCAGCGAATGTCAGCTATTGCCTGAAAGTCTACTCCCAGTATGTAGGATGAGTTTTTGTGGTTGAAATCACAACCCAAAGTAGCCTCTCATTGTAGTGACCTGAAATAGCCGCGGTTAGCCATGAGCGGTCGTTGGGGGAAAGACTAAAAGATTAGTCCGCAAATGAACGCAAATAACGCAAATAATCGCTCATGTGCTTCCATGCCCCCGCAAAATTAGTGCATCCATACACGTCAAAGCGAATATTTTGTTAGTGCGCCTGCTGCGCACTATACGCGTATTATTTTTTCTTTTATTAGCGTGTAACCAAACCGGACATCCATCATAAGAAATACTGGTTAAAGCTCGGTTGTCGGCCCGAAGCAGTCTCTAGTAATATTGACTTGAATTAGTCGCTGTTAGCCAAAATCCGTCTTAAGTTTTGTAAAAAATTGACTGTCTATCCCCTAGAAAGGGGATTCGAAGTTGCTGTGCTTTTTATAGAATTCATTTCAAAATACTCTCTAGTTAATACGGGAAAAAAATGAATAAAAAATGTAGAGGAAACCTTCAAATGAAATGTTTAAAAACAACCTTCACTGCTGCAATATTGCTTTTAGCATCTAACTCTTATTCTGCAACAATAACTCAAAGTCATCATTTTCTTGAGACATTTTATGGCACTAGTAGCGGTGCTATTCTATCTCCAGAATTTGAATTCACAAAATTTGACGGTAGCTTAGGCACACTTAATGAAGTGCATATCGACTATCATATGGGAGCAGCCTTTGAAGCAATATTTGATCTTGCTCTACCTCAATTTGTAAAACTTAATTATAGATTGAATAGAGAAAGCAGCCTTACAACTGGTCGACTTGAGAATAGTTATCAATATTTTACTAGTACAAACCCTGATGGCAATATAATCGCAAGGTCTGTTGACATTGGTACATATGGAACCGCTACTTTTACGCGTGACAACTATTCAGCAGATCCTGCCTTATCTGAATTTTATATGTCGACCTATGACAGCAGTTTATCAATGGTTCCTTATATGCGACTATCGTACGAAGGTGGATGTTGTAGTGTCGATTGGTTTGCTCTCTTTGATGGCAGTGTTGAAATAACTTACGATTATACACCGACCGTATCTGCGGTGCCTGTGCCTGCAGCTATCTGGTTATTTGGCTCTGGTTTAATCGGTTTAGCTGGTATAGCTAGACGTAGAAAAGCATAAGCCAATACAAGATGGAGCAGCCCGGACACCCATCACAAGCAATATAACTTTTATATATAATTCAGTGTTTTAGTTCATTTGTTAGTATGGGTGTCCAGTTAATACAGTAACGAGTAAAATATTGCGACCTGTTTTGTAATACAGCCAGTTCATCAACAGGACAAAAGGAATATGCTGACCAGGAATTAACGACGCATATCCAGCTGATTTCAACAATATTGCTTTGATAATAATCGTGTATGCCGGCCAGCGGCATGGTTAGTATGGGTGTCCAGTTAATCACGATTGAGTTTTCACACAGTCTGAATCATAAGCGGACATCCATAAGCAATAAAAAAGGCGACTAAATGTCACCTTTAATAAACTAGGCTGGTTTAATGTTAGCCTTTCTTGCGTCTTGCCACACCAACTAAACCAAGCAGTCCCGAACTAAATAGCCACACTGCGGCTGGGATAGGGACAGCAGATACTACAGGATTAAATGTAAAATCATCTAAGGCGATTGTCCCTGAACCTATGAACCTTACAGAATGTATGCCTTCGTAGGCTAAAGTAAAAGTATGGCCTGCAACATTACTGTGAGAATCACTACCTAGTAGTACACCGTTAATATCAAAAGCAGAAAATATTCCGCCAGTACCATCGGTAATTTTGTCGCCTCTAATTGTCACAAAATCAGTAACAGCTACAGAACTGGTATTACCTGGAGCAAAGAAATTTGCTCTAAAGTATTCCCCTTCATAAGTTAGTCCATCACCACTAGACCCGCCAACCCCAACAAAGCCACTAGTTGCATGTCCTAAACCTAAATCCACAGCGGCTAAAAAACCGTCATAGGATGAAAAAAGAACTCCGTCACTCTCCAGGTATTGATCAGATATTCTTGCTGAGGTTGGAATCAGAGTGCCGGGACTGTTAATCATTGCTATTGACTCAAATTCCTCAAAGTCAATTACAACAGCCTTTGCATTCAGAGAAACAACTGCAAGTCCAGCGCAAGTAGCGCTAACAATAGATTTAAAAGCCATTTTCCGTATCCTTCATTTAGTTCATTTATTCGTCTTTGCGACGAATGAATTATATCTATGTGACTAAGAAGCAACAATCATGCCGTAAAAAGAAAATCTCAAAATAACAAATACTTATAAGTTTAAGGGTTTTCTGTTAATTCTGAAGTGTAAAGAAAACCATACAGATTACTGAATGCTCGCTCTGGGTCCAGGCTGTGTGAAAACTCAAATATCTGATTTTATTCGTTACGGCCGCCTATCTAACGTCGTTCAAAGCGATTATGACGACATATTTCAGCACATATCAATATATGCCAGCCCGAACCAAACTGGACACCCATCATAAGAAACATAACTTTTATATATAATTCAATTATTTAGTTAATTTGTTAGTATGGGTGTCCAGTTAATATCATCATCTTTGGGCGTTCACTGGGTGGCGCCATTGCGGCCTGGCTGGCAAGCAA
>Ga0224496_10002359_pt1 | contig 11255 bp, 14 predicted proteins | sample SF_Jul11_sed_USG_2_FD_168127 | JGI IMG/M metagenome (GOLD analysis project Ga0224496, IMG submission 168127) | Sediment microbial communities from San Francisco Bay, California, United States - SF_Jul11_sed_USGS_8_1 | ecosystem: Environmental > Aquatic > Marine > Sediment | place: USA... | reverse complement strand
ATGGCAAAGGCAAAGTTTGAACGCAATAAACCGCATGTAAACGTTGGCACGATTGGTCACGTTGACCATGGCAAGACGACGCTGACGGCAGCGATCACGAAGTATTTCGGTGATTTCAAGGCCTATGATCAGATTGACGCGGCGCCTGAGGAAAAGGCGCGCGGGATCACGATCTCGACGGCGCATGTGGAATACGAGACGGCGAACCGTCACTATGCCCACGTGGATTGCCCCGGCCATGCCGACTACGTCAAGAACATGATCACCGGTGCGGCGCAGATGGACGGCGCGATCCTGGTGGTGAACGCCGCTGACGGCCCGATGCCGCAGACGCGCGAGCACATCCTTCTCGGCCGTCAGGTCGGCATTCCGTTCATGGTCGTCTACCTCAACAAGGTCGACCAGGTGGATGATGAGGAACTCTTGGAACTGGTCGAGATGGAAGTGCGTGAGCTTCTGTCCTCCTACGAATATCCCGGCGACGATATCCCGATCATCAAGGGCTCGGCTCTGGCCGCCCTCGAAGGCCGCGATCCCGAGATCGGCGAAAACAGCATCCGCGCCCTGATGGAAGCGGTTGACAGCTATATCCCGACGCCAGCACGGGCGGTTGACCAGCCGTTCCTGATGCCGGTCGAGGACGTGTTCTCGATCTCTGGCCGGGGCACGGTTGCCACGGGCCGGGTTGAGCGCGGGATCGTGAAGGTCGGCGAAGAGATTGAAATCGTTGGTATTCGCGACAGCAAGAAGACGGTCTGCACCGGTGTCGAGATGTTCCGCAAGCTTCTGGACCAGGGCCAGGCTGGCGACAATGTCGGTCTTTTGCTGCGCGGTGTGGAACGTGACGGGATCGAGCGCGGCCAGGTGCTGTGCAAGCCCGGCTCGGTCAAGCCGCATACCGAATTCGAAGCCGAAGCCTATATCCTGACGAAGGAAGAGGGTGGCCGTCACACGCCGTTCTTCGCCAATTACCGTCCGCAGTTCTACTTCCGCACGACCGACGTGACGGGAACGGTTGAACTTCCTGCGGGCACGGAAATGGTGATGCCGGGCGACAACCTGAAATTCAACGTGACGCTGATCTCGCCGATCGCGATGGAAGAAAAGCTGCGCTTCGCCATCCGCGAAGGCGGCCGCACCGTCGGCGCCGGCGTCGTGTCGAAAATCATCAAGTAATAACGCCGGTTCGAAGCAGCCCGGGCAATAACGCCCGGTCTGCCTCTCAACCGAAAGCCCGCGAGAGGCAAGACAATGACTAGCCAAAATATCCGCATCAGGCTCAAGGCCTTTGATTACCGCGTTCTGGATGCCAGTACGCAGGAAATCGTCAACACGGCCAAGCGCACCGGTGCCACCGTACGTGGGCCGATCCCGCTGCCGAACAAGATCGAGAAGTTCACCGTTCTGCGTGGTCCGCATATCGACAAGAAATCGCGCGACCAGTGGGAAATTCGTACCCATAAGCGGCTTCTCGACATCGTCGACCCGACACCTCAGACCGTGGACGCGCTGATGAAGCTCGACCTGGCTGCCGGTGTCGACGTCGAGATCAAGATTTAAAGGAGGGCAGGACCATGTTGCGCTCTGGCGTTATCGCAAAGAAGCTGGGCATGACCCGGCTGTTTCTGGAGGATGGCCGGCAGGTTCCGGTAACCGTTCTTCAACTGGACAATCTGCAGGTCGTGGCACAGCGCACTGCCGAGAAGGATGGCTATTCGGCCGTTCAGCTTGGTGCGGGCACTGCCAAGGCCAAGCGGACAACGGCGGCCATGCGCGGCCACTTCGCCAAGGCGAATGTGGCACCGAAGCGCAAGATCGCTGAATTCCGTGTCAGCGCCGACAATATGATCGGCGTCGGCGAAGAAATCACCGCTGACCACTACTTTGCCGGACAGTTTGTTGATGTAGCCGGTACGTCGATCGGTAAAGGTTTTGCCGGCGCGATGAAGCGGCACAACTTTGGCGGCCTGCGCGCCTCGCACGGTGTGTCAGTCAGTCACCGTTCGCATGGTTCGACCGGCCAGTGCCAGGATCCGGGCAAAGTGTTCAAGGGCAAGAAAATGGCCGGCCATCTCGGTGCCGTCCGTGTGACAACCCAGAACCTGCAAGTGGTCCGCACCGACAGCGACCGCGGCCTGATCATGATCAAGGGATCGGTTCCGGGATCAAAAGGTGGTTGGGTCACGATCAAGGATGCGGTCAAAAAGCCGTTCCCGGACAGCGCCATTCTGCCTGCTGGTCTCAAGTCTCTGGGTGAGGCAGCCAAGAAAGCCGCCGAAGAAGCTGCCGCCGCTGCCGCTGCCGAGGAAGAGGCCGCCCGTCTGGCTGCCGCCGAAGCCGAAGCCGCCGCGCAAGAGGCTGCCATGGCCGCTTCCGATGCTGCGAGTGCTGCAGAAGATGATGCCGGTGATGCGACCGACGCGCCCGAAGGAGACAAAGAATGAAACTCGATGTGATCAAGCTCGACGCCAAAAAGGCAGGCTCGATCGATCTCTCAGATGAGATCTTCGGGCTGGAGCCGCGCGCCGATATCCTGCACCGCGTTGTGCGTTGGCAGCGTGCTGCTGCACAGGCTGGCACACACAAGGTCAAGGGCCGCTCCGAGGTCAGCTATTCGACCAAGAAGATCTACCGCCAGAAGGGCACCGGTGGCGCACGCCATGGTGACAAGGGCGCGCCGATCTTCCGTCACGGTGGTACCTACAAGGGCCCGACGCCCCGCAGCCACGCCCATGACCTGACCAAGAAGTTCCGGGCCCTTGGCCTGAAACATGCTTTGTCGTCAAAGGCCGGTTCCGGCAATCTGGTTATCCTTGATGGGCTGGAACTGAAGGAAGGCAAAACCGCCTTCCTCGCCAAGGCTGCCAAGGAACTCGGCTGGAAGCGCGTCCTGATCATCGACGGCGCCGATGTGAACGAAAACTTCGCCCGCGCCGCCCGCAACATCGAAGGTATCGATGTGCTGCCGTCGATGGGTGCCAATGTCTACGACATCCTCAAGCGTGACACTCTCGTGATCACCAAGGCTGGTGTTGCGGCGCTGGAGGCCCGTCTTGGGAAAGGTGACCAGAAATGAGCGCGAAACCTGAACATTACGATGTGATCCGCAAACCGATCATCACGGAAAAGGCCACGATGGCGTCAGAACATGGCGCTGTGGTTTTCCAGGTCGATATTGCGGCGAACAAACCGCAGATCAAAGAGGCCGTTGAGGCGCTCTTTGGTGTGAAGGTTAAGGCCGTCAATACGGTTGTCACCAAAGGTAAGGTCAAAAGGTTCCGCGGCCGTCCCGGCACGCGCAACGATGTGAAAAAAGCCTATGTGACCCTCGAAGAAGGGAACACTATCGACGTCTCGACGGGGCTTTGATAGAAGGCGGCGAATCTGGCGGCCCCATGATGTGGGGCCGCTGATATTTTTAAGATCGGGGACCTACGGGGCCTCATAAACCAACGGACCAGATGGTCCAAAGCAACGGAAGACAGAAAGCATGGCACTCAAGTCGTACAAACCGACGACGCCGGGCCAGCGAGGGCTGGTTCTGATCGACCGTTCGGGGCTTTGGAAAGGTCGCCCGGTGAAGGCTCTTACTGAGGGTCTCATCAAAACGGGTGGCCGGAACAATACCGGACGTATCACGATGTGGCACAAGGGTGGTGGGGCCAAGCGGCTTTACCGCGTCGTGGACTTCAAGCGCACGAAGTTCGACATGCCCGCCACGGTCGAGCGGATCGAATATGATCCCAACCGCACCGCATTTATCGCCCTCGTCAAATACGAGGATGGTGAGCAGAATTATATCCTGGCGCCGCAGCGTCTGGCCGTAGGCGACAGCGTGATCGCCGGGGCCAAGACCGACGTGAAGCCGGGTAACGCGATGCCGTTTTCCGGCATGCCGATCGGTACGATCGTCCATAACGTCGAACTGAAGCCCGGCAAGGGTGGCCAGATGGCCCGTGCCGCCGGTACCTACGCCCAGTTCGTTGGCCGTGATGGCGGTTATGCGCAGATCCGCCTGTCATCCGGTGAACTTCGCATGGTGCGCCAGGAGTGCATGGCAACGATCGGCGCGGTGTCGAACCCCGACAATTCCAACCAGAATTTCGGCAAAGCGGGCCGTATGCGCCACAAGGGCATTCGCCCGACCGTACGCGGTGTTGCGATGAACCCGATCGACCACCCGCATGGTGGTGGCGAAGGCCGCACTTCCGGTGGCCGTCACCCGGTTACACCTTGGGGCAAGGGCACCAAGGGCAACAAGACCCGCAAGAACAAAACGACGGACAAATATATCGTCCGTTCGCGCAACGCCAAGAAGGGGCGCTAATCCATGGGACGTTCAGTATGGAAGGGCCCCTTTGTCGACGCATATCTGCTGAAGAAAGCAGAAACTGCGCGCGCCTCGGGCCGCTCGGAAGTGATCAAGATCTGGTCGCGCCGCTCAACAATCCTGCCTCAGTTCGTGGGCCTCACATTTGCGGTCTATAACGGGCACAAACACATCCCGGTCAACGTGACCGAAGAGATGATCGGCCAGAAGTTCGGTGAATATTCGCCGACGCGGACCTATTACGGTCACGCCGCCGATAAAAAAGCCAAGAGGAAATAAGCCATGAGCAAGGAAAAAAATCCGCGCCGCGTGGCCGATAACGAAGCGATGGCCAAGTCCAAGATGCTTCGCACCTCGCCGCAGAAACTGAACCTCGTCGCCGCAATGATCCGTGGCAAGAAAGTGGAAAAGGCGCTGGCCGATCTCACCTTCTCGAAAAAGCGGATCTCGGATGATGTGCGCAAGTGCCTGCAATCGGCCATCGCCAACGCAGAAAACAACCATGGGCTGGATGTTGACGCATTGGTCGTTGCCGAAGCCTATGTCGGCAAGAACATCACCCTCAAGCGCGGTCGCCCGCGTGCACGGGGCCGTTTTGGCAAGATCATGAAACCGTTCAGCGAGCTGACCATCCTGGTCCGCCAAGTCGAAGAATCCGTCGGGGAGCAAGCATAATGGGACAGAAGGTCAACCCAATTGGCATGCGCCTGCAGGTCAACCGTACCTGGGACAGCCGCTGGTATGCCGACAGCAAGGACTATGGCAATCTTTTGCTTGAAGACCTGAAGATGCGGGAATTCATTCACAAAGAATGCAAACAGGCCGGTGTTTCGAAAGTTATCATCGAACGTCCGCATAAAAAGTGCCGCGTGACGGTTCACACCGCGCGTCCGGGGGTCATCATCGGCAAAAAAGGCGCCGATATTGAAACGTTGCGCAAGAAGCTGACGCAATTCACCGCGTCCGACCTGCATCTCAACATTGTTGAGGTTCGCAAGCCGGAACTGGATGCGATGCTGGTGGCTGAATCCATCGCACAGCAGCTGGAACGTCGTGTTTCATTCCGCCGCGCGATGAAGCGGTCGGTTCAGAACGCGATGCGCATGGGATCGCTCGGGATCAGGGTCAACGTCGCGGGCCGTCTTGGCGGCGCCGAAATCGCCCGGACCGAATGGTACCGTGAAGGTCGTGTGCCGCTGCACACGCTGCGCGCCGATATCGATTATGCGCTGGCCGAAGCGATGACACCTTATGGGATCATCGGGATCAAGGTCTGGATCTTCAAGGGTGAGATCATGGAGCACGATCCGCAGGCCCATGACCGTCGTCACAGCGAAGCCCAAGAAGGCCCCACGCCGCGCGGCCCGCGTCGCGACGCCCGGTAAGGAGTAGATAAGATGCTGCAACCTAAACGGACAAAGTTCCGCAAACAGTTCAAAGGCCGCATTCACGGCGAAGCCAAAGGCGGCTTTGACCTGAACTTCGGCGGATTTGGCCTGAAGGCGGTCGAACCCGAACGCGTCACGGCGCGCCAGATCGAAGCGGCCCGCCGCGCGATCACCCGCCACATGAAACGTCAGGGCCGCGTCTGGATCCGGATTTTCCCGGATACGCCAGTCACCTCGAAGCCCACCGAAGTTCGGATGGGTAAGGGTAAGGGTTCCGTCGATTTCTGGGCCGCCAAGGTAAAACCAGGCCGGATCATGTTCGAAATCGACGGCGTGAGCGAAGTCATCGCCCGCGAAGCTCTGCGCCTCGGTGCGATGAAGCTTTCGGTCGCAACACGGGTCGTGGTGCGCGAAGACTGGTAAGGTTTGGCGAGTTGCACCAGCAATTCGCAAACCCGCACCCGATTGAAAATCAAAAACCCCGCCGGAAATGGCGGGGTTTTGTTTATTGGGAGCTTCTGCTTTGAGCCCAAACTGACTGATGCTGCAAAGTGCATGAATGACGGCGAAGTATACCAAACGGACTTCCATGCATTTCTTCGCTGCGCCTGCATCGCCCTATTGTCTGGCCACTGATCGGAGTTCCTCTTATTTGGATTCCGATCATGTAGAGTGCCTGATGCGGCCGGGTGGCCCACTCTCGGCGCAAATGATAATATAGTTTCTCCGGCCTATCGGACACGAGGTCGAATCTGTTTGACAGAATCAAAAATGGCTTTACCGTGGAGAGCTTAGTGCTCACTTGAGGCGAATGAAAAGATCGCATGGCCTTTGGCGTTGCAACCTCCAACAATGAGGGGGGTATGTTTTGTGTAGAATTCCCTGTGTAGCAGCTTTTTTCCTGGCATTGACTGTCCCAGAGCAAGGGTTCGGCGCCGACAGGGAACTAGGAGAAGCCATATACAAGAAGACTTGCGTTTCCTGTCATGGGAAAGCGGGAAAGGGTGCCGCCAGCTACCCAAAGATTTCCGGAAATCCGGTTTCCTATACGACGGAAAAACTAAAAGCGTACAGAGAAGGCATCAAGCAGGGCCCGAACTCGGCCTTGATGATCATGAAGGCAAAACCATTGACCGACGAAGAAATCGATAATTTGGCCGCGTATTTGGAGCACGCGGAGTAAGGTACCAAGCAAAAATTTTCACTAGGGAGGAAGACATGAATACAATAAGACGTGGTTTCGTTCCAACATTAGTTGCTGCTGCTTTGACAATTGGACTGCCGCTTTCTGCTCAAGCAGATGGTCACGAAGGTATGGACGTTCCCAAGATCGCGCCAACTAAAGTCCTCGAAGGACTTGAGAATCCTTGGGACATGGCTTTCTTGTCAGACGGCACTATGTTTTTCACCGAAAAATGCAAAGGCCTATCGGTAAGAACCACCGATGGAACAGTTCATGCATTGTACGGAATGAAGGACAGCACCGGCTATCCTGACAGCGGCAGTGACCTGTTCTGTGAGGGACAAGCCGGAATGCTCGGCGTAGTCGCTGACCGACAATTCGCAAACAACCGGACTCTTTTAGTCTACTCGTCGTCGACCAAGTATCACGGAGATGGCTGCAAGACCAATTTTGATAAGTGCGACGGTAACATCGTTATGAGGTTCAAGGTCAGCGATGACCTCATGAGCGTCTCCGATCGGACCGACATCGTGACGGACATTCAGTATAAGCCGTTCGAATCAAACCAGCCGTTTGGGGGACCTGGCGCCCATAATGGTGGTCGGATCCGCATAGGGCCCGGAGGCTACCTCTGGGTCACTGGCGGTGACCGCCACCGCGGAATATGTCCTCAGGATGGAGAACTCCTGTGTGGGAAAGTTCTGCGGATCGATCTGGATGGTAACGCGCACCCGGACAACAACCCGCCCAAGGGCTTTGACAAGCGCATTTACACCTACGGACATAGAAATGTCCAAGGCATCGATTTCCGTCCAAGCGACGGCAAAGCGTTTACGGCAGAGCACGGCCCGTGGCACAATGATGAGATCACGGCTCTTGTGAATGGCGGCAATGCCGGCTGGGATCCCGCGCAGAACACGGGGGGTCGCGGCGAATGCCCGGATGAGTACTGTGGGTACGAGCCAAATCAGATGGATGGCATGGACCCCGCGGTTCGTGCTGCCTACACTCCAATGAGCGACACGCGCTTTGACGATCTGATGCCGCCAAGCTGGAACAACAATGGTTTCTCGCAAGGCACCGGTTCTGCCGCTTTCCTGAAGGGCAGCAACTGGGGCATCTACGAAGGGCGTTTAGCGGTCGGAATCATGGGTATCGGCTTTGGCGATACGCCTCCCGGTTCGCGGATCGACATGATCAGCCTGACAACCGATGGTTTGGGAATCAACGGGATCACGCGCATGCCACTTGGGTTTTCGACGAGGTTCCGTGGCTTGGTCATGGGGCCCGACAACGCGCTATACGTTGCAACGGATGACGGTGATATTTACCGGGTCACAGCTGAAAGCATGAGGTGATTCCGAGAACCTGAAGTAAACCCTTCGAATGAAGTGCCCGCGGTATCCAAATACCGCGGGCGTTTTTCGTTCAGACGGACAATTCGCTTGTTCAAAGTTCCCGGCGACCAAAACCGTACCTCAGTCGCACACTATCTGAGCCAGGCGTTCCGTTGTAGATCCAACTGCGATCTCTTTCTTCGGCTTTTCCTTGGTGTCCGTTTTCATGGCTGCATTTTCCCAATGCGCATCTGTGAAAAAAGTACTCTGCAAAGTTCTCTGCGTCCGCTCAGAACAATCGATTTCCAAAAGGCTTAGGAAACTGGATGCACCCATCACGGACGTTTTGTACCGAATCCCATTCCAAACGTGACGCAGGGTACTGCTTCTCTGCACGCGTGACGGGTCATAAAAATAAAGATCACCATTCGCTTTTTCAGCGTAAATGATCCATTCGTCGTCTCCCGCATCACTAGCCAAGGCGTTGCCATTTGTGGCAGCAACAGCCGCGGAAATAATCAAGAATGCTGCAAACCTCACGCCGTTCATATGAAAAGCCTTCTATAATTTTCCAGGTATGACCAGCAAAAAAACTGTCGCATCACCGGCGGTATCAATGGGTGCCTGCCCGGTGCTTTGGAGATGGCGAACTATGATAGGCGTAGGATGTTCGCACCTGTCTAGACGGCTTGCCCCACATACAAATGCAGCGAATTCAAACATACAACCTGTGTTGTTTTTCGGTGCCGTCGCAAAGCGCACAAAGCGGACCTTTTGGCTTAGAAATCAAACGGCAAGTTTGTCCCGCACCGCCGCCATCTGACCCAAGAAAATGCTGCATGAAGCACGAATGGCCGCATCGACGGGCTGCAACGCAGCATGGAGTCAGCGACTGGGTGTCCGGTCTGGGCCGTCCCCGGCACACTGGCTTGAAGATTTCACCTTCCTCACAATGTCGGTAGAAAAGATGCCGTGGAGAAACTGGAAGGGGCTCGAATCGTGACAAAGAACTGGACTGCGATAAAGGGGGCGTTGTCGGGGTTTTCCAGGGTACAGCTCGTAGGCCTCGTCCAAGATCTGTATCGCGCCGACCCGAAGAACCAGGATTTCCTGCATGCAAGATTCCTGGTTTCGGATGGGGGCACCGACCTTTCGCCCTACAAGAAGCGGATCAAGGCAGCCATCAATCCAAGCCGATGGGACGCACCCATCAAATACCGCGACGCCAGACGTGCCATATCCGATTACAACAAGGTTAGGGGACAGCTCAGCGAAACTCTGGAGCTAATGTTCTACTACGTCAAATGCGGCAATGACGTCACGCTGGAGTTCGGTGATATGGATGAGACATTCTACAACAGCATGGGGTCCATGTTTGGCTCGATCGTGAAGAAATTATCCGTGCAAGCCGACCCGGAACTGACGGCAACTTGGCTGGATCGGCTGGAGAAAGAATATCAACGCGTTGCCAATACCGGCTGGGGCTATGGCGACGAACTTGGTGGCTACCTTGAAGACCTCAGGTCTTCGCAAACATAGCTCCTATCCGGTCCGGTCAGTGCGGCATCAACAGTGTCCACTCAGTACGACACAGATTTGTCCACCGCCCGGATTTGCGGCTGCGTCGAATGTCCGGAACGACGGGCCGCGGCGCAGCATTGGGGTCGGTGGCAGATGTCCGCAAAGGGCCGTTTCCGATCAAGGTTGTCCACAGAAGCTCACATCCAAGCAGCTGCTCCTCAGGTTACTTCTGATCCCAATGACAACCATAGAAGGTTGTGCAGGTCGAGGGCGTTACTTTCGGTCTTTTCTGTTCGGCATAAAAGGGTCGACGTAAGCCATCTCGGCGGCGTTTCCGATCGCGCAAGAAAGGGTCATCACACCCTTTGCGATCGCGACAGGGATCGACACGAGCAGTCTCAGGCAGAGCCTCGACCCGCCGATCAGCGATCTGGCATGGGGTCTTGGAATTGGGTTCGTTCGGTGCAGCGTGGGGTTCAGGTGTGTCATGTTGGCCTCCTAGCCTCAGGTTCGCACGATCCTGACTGACATGTCCTTGGGGAGGATCTTATGAATCCTGAAGTTTTCTGATGCCGACATTCAGATTTGCTCAGTGCCAGGATTGAACCCTATACTGGTCAAGCCATGGATATACGGTTCGGAGAATACCTGCTGTCGCGGCAGGAAAGGCAGCTTCACGGGCCTGAGGGCACCGTCGAGCTGGGCGACCGCTCATGCGATATCCTTGTTGCGCTTCTGGCAAGCGCGGGAATGGTCGTGACCAAACAAGACCTGATGGACGCCGTCTGGCCTGGCGTTGTGGTCGAGGAGAACACACTACAGGTTCATGTCTCTGCGCTGCGCAAAGCGTTGGGTACTATGCATATCCAGACAGTCCACGGTCGAGGCTACAAATATGTGGGGCCTGACCCGCGCTCCGAGGTGGCAAGTGCGGGCTCGGCACGCCCTACCTGGCGGTTGCAGTCAAGTTCGACAGGCATTGCTCCGTATCTGGATCGCAAGACGACATCCATTGCTGTTCTTCCCTTCTCAACCCTGAGCGACGACCGTGAACAACTATTGCTGGCAGAAGGTCTGGTTGAAGATTTGATAATTGAACTGGCGCGATACCGCCACATTATGGTCATCGGTCATGGCCTCAGCTCACATTATCGGGAATCCGAAACTGCCCTCGCCAAGGTCTCAAAAGACCTCGGCGTCGATTTCGCGATCTGCGGAAGCGTCCGCGTCGGGGCGGATTCGATCCGGGTGGTCGTTCAACTGGTTGACGTCGAAACTGGCGCCGTCGCTTGGGGCGACCGGTTCAGGCGGGAAACGGGGGACTTGTTTGCGATACAGGACGAAATTGTGGGCGCAGTGGTTGCGCGTCTTGCCTACAATCTCGACGCCGCTGCAGAAAAGCAGCGCCAGCGCGATCCGACATCCTCAGAGAGCGCCTATGTGCAGTTCCTGCAGGCGCGATCCCATTGGCGCAACGGCGCGCCTAAGCACGCACT
>Ga0224496_10002358_pt1 | contig 11256 bp, 6 predicted proteins | sample SF_Jul11_sed_USG_2_FD_168127 | JGI IMG/M metagenome (GOLD analysis project Ga0224496, IMG submission 168127) | Sediment microbial communities from San Francisco Bay, California, United States - SF_Jul11_sed_USGS_8_1 | ecosystem: Environmental > Aquatic > Marine > Sediment | place: USA... | reverse complement strand
CAGCAAAGGGCTCGATCCTAGTACTAGCGCATCTTCACCGCGGAGCCTTATCCCGCCTTCACGTATTGGTGAAAGCGCTCCGTGAGAAACGGCAGATTTTTGATATCGGAATAATCCATTAAGAGCGTATCGATTTTGGAGATCCGGACGCTTGTGGAGGGATGCGTGGTGAAAAACTTGGATTCCACATGCCCTTCTTCTTTGGCCAATACCTGCAGATAATCTCTCAGGCCTTGCGGGTTGTATCCTGCCCGATAGGCATACTCTACGCCAACCACGTCGGCTTCAAATTCTTTGTCTTTGTCCAGACCTTTCGTAAACAACAGGTCGGTCATTTCATCGATGACGCTGGAGAACATCGCCGGGTCCTGCTTCATGGCGGTGAGCGTCAATTCCGAGACGCTGCCGAGGATGGCTCCACGGCGAATGGTGTCCAACATGTGTTGTTTGGTAACATGTGCGATCTCATGGGCCAACACGCCGGCTAACTCGGCTTCGTTTTTTAAGGTCTTCAGAAGGCCGACGGTGATGAAGATATAGCCACCGGGAGCGGCAAACGCATTCTGTTCCTCACTATTGAGAATGGCGAAATGGTAGTTCAGGGTTGGCCTGTCAGATAATTCAGCCACGGTCTTTCCCACCAGATTGATGTAGCGTGTCCAGGCTTGATTGGGATATTCCCCTCCGAACCGGCTAAAGGCTTCAACCGCGACCGCTTCTCCTAACGTGATCTCTTCTTCTACTCCGATAGGCTCCAACGCCTGAACGACTCCTGTGCCTTTCTTGAGGAGATCGATGTTCTTCTTTTTAACGCCAAATGCCTCTCCCAGACCATCCAGCAAGCCCGGTTGTTCCTGGGGTTGAGCCGGACTCTGCGGAGATGATTGTTTTTTGGGCGGCGGAGCGAGCAGGTCATCAAGAAATCCACTAAACCCCATGCTCGGAAAGACAAGACACAGGATGCCAAGACCCACGACTGTTCTGAATCTATTCATTGGACACCTCCAGAAAATTCTCCTAAGTTTCCGGCCTTCTTGAACTGCATCAACTCATTCGGTGGGATGGAAAAGGCTTCCATGCGATCCACCGCGTCCCGGTGTTCCTGTTTAATGTTTTTGGTGTTGGCATATTGTTCGGTGGATTCTTTGAGGCCTCGAATACTGCCTCCCGCCCTTGATTCACGGGCGGCAATGGTTTTCCGCCCGGTTAAACCGGATAGGCCCAGCTCACCGCCACCCATGGAAGGCTTGTCTTCTGTCAGCCGGAATTTAAACACCCAGCCGGTTTTTCCTGTTGCGGTTTTGACTTTGGCGAGTCGACCTTCCTCAGCCAGGACCGTGACCGGGTCTCCGAGCGCCAAGGTGGCGATGACGGCGGAGGTTGGAGATTTCTCAGCATTGACTTTGACGTCATTCTGCTTGGCGTAGAGGGTGGCTGCCCAATTGGATGAGGGCAGCATCCACGTTGCCACAGTGAGGAAGACGATTCCGAAAATTACGCGAGCGATACGGTCTGGCATGCAGGCCCCCTTTCGACGTTGGCGTAGGGCATGATTATGGGATTATTGATTATTCAAAATTTTCACGAGTTTCAATTATCGCTATATCATTCATGTGTCAAGGGAGGCTATTGAGGGGGTGTTCAAAAAGGCCGTCCAGTCCTGTCCTGAGGCCCCTCGAAGGGAAGGCCGCAGCCTCATTGGCACGCGGAACGTACCTGTGGGTACCTGAGCATGGCAAAGGGGCGAGAACGCCGCTGGCGGGTTTTTTCAACACTCCCATTATTGATAGTCTCCGATTAAACTGAATCCCGCCCAATAGGATGGGTGGGGAAAGTCTTTTTTGACGATGAGTTGCGCTTGACGCAGGCTTCTGGCTTTATTCGCCGTGACGTAATTCCGGTAGAAATGTTTCATGAGTACCGAGGTGGAGAGGTCATCCACTCGCCACAGTGCGGACACCAGGGCATGCGTGCCGGCATAAATAAATGCGCGATTGAGGCCGATGAGTTCACCGGCTTCCAGTTTGCCAAGGCCCGTTTGGCAGGCGCTTAGTGTGACCAGATCCGCGTTGATTTCCAAACCAAATATCTCTTTCACGGTCAACCGCCGGTTTTCCGGGTTCTCTGAAGCCAGCCAGAGAGAGGACAACAGCGGATTCCCCTCATCGAATTCACCATGAGCGGCTAAGTGGATGATGCCATAGAGGGAGATATTCTTCACCACCCATTCTTTGGTGGCTTTCGTTCCGGTCAGGATGTCCATGTTGGGATAATTCCATTTGATGCTTTGGGCTTCTAATTCGGCCAGGGGGAGATCATAATTGAAATTCCCTAAATCCGGGTTCCCGATCGCGAGGATTTTGTCATTTTTGACCGCTTGACGTTTGGCAAAGGTGAATTGAAAGACGGAAGCCGAGGGCGCATAAAAGAGCGGGATATCATCCACCAGATAGGCCGGGCCGTGTTTGAGTGCAGCGAAGGAGAGAAAGTGTAATGGCCCATCGGGAATAATTCCCAAATACTCCAGGTTTTTGATCTCCGGTTCAACCGGTTGGATCAGGGACGTATAGAGTTTCTGCAACTCGTCCTCTACCGGCTCCAGGTGTTGAACAAGTTGCCGATAGCGGGTCACTAATCGAGTGAGGTCTTCCTCCTTGACCGGAACGGTATGAAAGACGGTTCGTTCTTTCGTGATAAGCCACAGGTAGAGCTGGTCCTTCGTCAAAAAATAGGTGAGTAATCCCACCTTAGGTGACAAGAGCTGTTGAACCCCTTTGAGATGTAGGGGATCGACCGAGACAAAACTGCTGAGGCCGGGATTGTCCTGTTTCACCTCCAAAATCGCTTCTTCATACAGCGTTTTTGTGTTTCGATATCGTTCCTGGAGGTCGGTAGGGGGCTCATCATACGAACCCAGTTCGGACTTTAACGAATCCAGAGTGGAAGTCAGCGTGTCGATCCTGGTCCAGGTTTCCTGATCCCCCTGATTTTTGAATGTGAGTTTTTGATTGCCCAGCAGGTCGATAAAACTTCGGGATCGGGAGCGTTCTAGAAAATTAAATGCGTCATCGGTCCGGTTCATGGTGATCAGCAGGGTGATGATGTCACGGTACAGATCCAGTTTGTTGGTCTGGAAACTGTTTCGTAGCTCATCGATCTTCAGTGCCGCCCGCATGCCTTCCACTACCTCGACGCCTTTGGTAAACCAGGTCAACGCGTCAGGGAGCTTCCCCTCTTCCCGCAACAGTGTGGCCTTGCCGGCTGCCGCCCGCCATTCTACTTCCTTAATTCCGTATCGCTGAGAGAGTTCATATGCCCGTTCGTAATACCCAAGGGACTGGTTGGGACGCATAAGAGCCTTGTTGACATTTCCCAGTTCTAATAAGGCTTTGACCCAATTGATGACATTGTGGATGTCGGAACTGATCTGCTCGGCCTTGAGAAAATGAACTTCGGCTTCTTCCAACTGCCCCAAGGCCAGTAACGAGATGCCGATGTTGCGATAGTCATAGCCTAGGCCCCATTGGCTCTTGAGGGACTCGTCAAGGGTTTTCGCCTTTTGAAAATAGTCCAGGGCGGTGCCGTGGTCGCCTCGTTGCCGGTAGATCAATCCAAGGTTGTTCAGCGAAGAGGCTAACTCGGTTTGGATGTTGGCAGACTGACTGAGCGTGACGGCGTCGTGTAAATGTAAGAGTCCTTTGTCGGTGTCATTGAGTGTCCAGTAAATCAACCCGCGGGTATTTTTCACCATAATGCGCAATTGGGGGTCATTGGCGGCTTCGGCTTTTTTATCGGCCTGGGTGAGTAATTGAAAGGCCGTTTGATAGTTCCCCTGGAACCAGGCCACATTGGCGAGGTAGAGATCGCCTGTTGCCAGGAGCATGGGATCATCCAATTCCTTCGCAAGAGCGAGGGCCTGGTGGTAGTGGTCAGCGGCCTGGTCGAACAGGCCGACTTTTTCAAAGGTCAATCCCACTTCATACAGCACTTCGGCTTCTCCCTGCGGATCTTTTTGCTCCTGGTACAGCTTGAGTGCGGCCAGGAAGTTTTCCCGGGCTTTCTCATACCGGCCCAATCGAAGGTAATAAATACGGCCGATTCGCCGGTATTGAAATGCCGTGTGCCCCATTTCCCCGATTTCCTGGAACAGGGAAAATGACTGGTTGAATTGTTCCAGGGCTTCCGTATAGGCCCCCATGTTTTCGCGCACGATCCCTAATGTGGCCATGCCTTCCGCGAGACGATCAAGTTCTTCACCTTGTTCCCAAATCTGGTTGGCGTGTTCCAGGTGCTTCACGGCAATGTCAAAGTGTTCCAGACGGGAATGCAGGATGCCTAAACGATATTCGGCCTCGGCCCGCTCGCTGGCAGGGGTCTCCGGTGTGAGTGAATCCAGCAGTTTCTGCTGAAAGAAAATGCCCTTGTCGTAATTGTTGACTTCAAAGGCGGTTTCCACGGCCAGAGTGGTGAGTTCTTTGAAGTCCTTTCGCTTTTGAGCATGCTCGATGAGCGCGAGCGCATGTTCGATGTGCACGAGGGAGGCAGGAAAGCCCTTGGTTTCAAATGCGTGAATGGCGTCCGCCACTTCCTGGTCGTAAATGGAGGCGGCATATTCCTGCCGTTCGTCGGCACCCATGCCTGCAAATCCATAATGGCGGAAAGGATATTTCGCTGTGTCCGATCCCCAGATATCCTGCGAGGCGGCCATCACAGCTTCATCGGGAGGAAGCATGTTGAGATGGGTCAGATAGTGGTTCAGAAATTCGGTGGCGGTTTGAGGATCAAGCGGTGTTTGGCTCACGACGACATGGGGAAACCCGGCGCGAAGCAGAGAGGAAATGAGCACCCATGGGGAAGTCAAGGAGGACGGGAAGCCCCCCAGCAGCAGAATCGAATGATGCTGCATGCCGGCAAAATCGAGCACAGAAACAAATTCTCGAACGTTCTGAGCTTCCTGCACTTCAAAGGCGAACGTATCCGGAGGTTGGAGAAACACGGCAATGTTAGTTTGGGCTGCCAGGGGATGATCGTGATCCGCTCTTCCGTTAAACGGTTGGAGCACGAAGGGAATGTCTCCTGTGGTTGAAGGGATTGAAGGGTGAAAGGTGCTTGGGGTAGTGATAGCAGAAAAAAAGAGGCTGCGCTGATGATAGCCATTCAGGAAGTCATAGAAGTTGCTGACCCAAGTGAGCGGTTTTTGAGCGAGAGCCAGTGAAGGGAGGGAGGACTCCAGTTCTTGAGGCATCGAGACATAGGCGGACGCCGCGTGTCCCAACCGCCTGTGAAATTCATCATCCCCGGTGATCCCTTTGTCGCTCACGACCAGCGGACTGTAATGGAGCGTATCCCCGTTATGCACGAAGCCATGATAGCCTTGTAGCCCTTTGACAATTTTCAAGTAGGGATGTTGCGCGTCGACTCCTAAAAATAACAGCTCCCTGGTCGGAGGATACGCCCAGAAGGAAGGGGTGGCCCATGGATATTCTTCAAAAAGGGCATACAGCGTGTCCTGGAGGGCAGAAGCGGCTTCTTCAATGGCGGTGATGTCACCCTGGTTTCTGGCTTGGCGGAGTGTTCCGAGTAACGATTTCAATTCCGGTTCATAGTCTCCCAGGCCTTTGAGAAAAAAGTCCTCTCCCAGTGCTTCGTAGAGGGCGCTGGTCATTTGCCGGATGCTCAGTTGCTCGGCCACGGTAAAGGCGTCGTCCGTCCGGCCGTCAGCGATGAATTGGTCGACCGACAGACGGGTCAGACGTTCGTAGGCGGGCCAGGTGTTGGGCAGTCCTGTTGGAGGATCGGTTTGTGCCGGGAAACGAAGGACGGTCTCAACGGATTTTGTGAGGAATTGTTTCCGCGTGGAAGGATCCGTTGCTTCCTCTGCCTGAGACAAAAACCACAGCCAGCTATTGGGTGGTTGCCGGTCTTCCACCAGTTTGAGCAGGTCTTCCTGAATGCGGCGATAGACCTGAGGTTGATCCGCCGTTCGTGCTAACTCGGCCTGGTTCAACTTCACCAGAAATTGAGCGGGGAGCCGTTGGCTCTCGGAGAACAGGGCTGGTTTGTCCAGGAGCAATTCAGCTTTCTGGTAATAGGACCACGGAAGGGTCGAATAGGTAAACTGCTCATGCATGCGTTGGACGGCTTCCGCCGGCTTCAAGTTTGCGTCCAGCGAAGGTGCCGGGAGAAGCGAAAGGAGCAAAGCCGTGTTGGTGAGTGTGAAAAACAGATTGCGATCTTCGTAGTTCCGCTGCTGGAGATCCTGAATGGTTGAGGTGATCCCCTCCACCAGACTCAGGTCAGGCGTTTGACCCTGTAGGATGTTTTCTACGGCCAGTTGAGAAAGGTTATAGACGTTGACACTGGTCCCGAACGGCATATTCAACGTTCGGGTGTAATTCAAGGATTGGCGAAAGGACTCCATGGCCTGGTCAGGTTCACCTAATTGGTGAGACAGGACTCCCAGCCGGTTCAGGACAATGGCTTTTTCGGTCAGGGCTGCGGCATTCTGATTAGCCGGAGACACCTGGTTGAGCAGAGCCAATTTTTTGCGATAAAAATCCCTGGCGGGTCCGGCTTCGTCTAATTGTTCATAGGTGCTGGCGATGTAACTGAACATGAGCTTTTGTTCGCCCATCAGGTCGAATCCGCTGGCAGCTTGAGACCCGCCTTCACTGAGTGCCACACTGACATTGAACAGTCCTTGTCCCTTCGCAAGGGTTTTCCCGCCGCCCGTTGTGAGATGGTCCAGACTGGTAAAGTAACTGCCCAAGGCCTGTTTGAGTTCATCCCGTCCACCGGTTTCGCTGGTGCGGCTCAGGTTGAACAGGTTGACCCCGATATTTCTCTGGAGAAGAGTGACGTTTTGTTCCTGCCCCAGCTCACGGTTGAGATCCAGGGCTTTGGTGAAGGCGTCAATGGCTTTGGCAAATTGTCCGATGTCCTGATGGGACAGTCCGATGCGTTCAAGGATTTCAGCTTTGAGACCCGGCTGTTCGGCAGGAACGTTGCGCAAGGCCAATTGATATTGCACCAGCGATTCCTCGGTGCGTCCGGATTTAAAACAGGCCTCACCATAATTTTTGCGATAGAGGAATTCGGTGATGGTCTCGCCGGTCGGAGCGAATTGCTCTTCACGCTGCCGGTAATGCCGATACGCTTCGCGGAAATTCGAGAGAGCCAGATAGGTGTTCCCCAAATTCAAGAGCAGTTGCGATTCCACCTCCGGGAAGCGGCCGGGGTCGTTGATCTCCAGGGCGATGCGATATTCCTGCTCGGCTTTCTCAAGGTACCCTTTCTTGCCTGATGTCCGTTCGGATTGTTCGTAGGCCCACCCCAGTGTTTGATGGACATACCCGATGGCGGGATCTTTTTCCATGGCCCGTTGGAGGAGACGAATCACCAGGGGCAGGTCTGGCGGCTCCGCATAGGACAACGCCAAGGCCTGGCCATATTGATACACCGCGTGATCAGGATGTGTGTTGACCAAGTCGGCATACCAGGCCTGGACCTCCGGAGCTTCCTTGAGCATGGCTTTTGTTTCGATATACGCCCGGTGGGCTTCCACGGATTCGGGATATTGGTCGATGAGGTGTTTGAGAGATTTGGCGGCAATGCGGGTCTCCCCCACCTTCCGGTCTTTGAGGGCTTTTTTGACCAGTTGCAAAATGAGAAGGCTCTTGGCCTCTTCGAGTTCGGTCTGATTTTCTCCGGTGAATTGACCTAACGCGGCATAAGTATCCGCGGCTTCCTGGTACCGTTCGGATCCGGAAAGAATCGCGGCCTTTTTTCCATAGGCTTGGATGACGAGTTCGTTGGGTAGGTCAGGAGCCGAGACGATGAAATCCAGGGTTTCCAGAGCGGACAGTTGTTCTCCCTGTTCGTAATGGAGGTCGGCGATGGTGAGTCGAGTGGTGGCGATCAATACGGGAAGGTCAGGGTGCCGGGGGATCAACGTGTTTAACGCCGTTAAGCGATCTTGAGAGGTCTCTCCCTGCCGGGAAAGAACAATGACCTTTTGAATGGCACGTTTGCCCCAGGAAGAGCGCTCGCCGAATAAGTGAATGACGTCCACGAATACGCGAATCACATTGGGGGCGTCTCCCAGAATCCGGTAGGCTTCGCCTCTGGTGAAAAGTCCCTTGGCTCGAATCTCCTTATTTTGCACCTCATCGACTTTGACCAGGTAATCCAAGGCCGTGAGGGGATCTTCTGAAAAGAGGTAAAGCCGCCCGGCCTCAATCAGGGCTTGACCGTACACCTCATCCATGTCCCGGTGTTCTTGCCCGATGGCCATCAGCTCGGAAGCACCCGTTGTCACTAACCGGCGTCTCGCCGCGGAGCTGACGCTCTGGGCCTGCTCCTGGATACGCAGGACGATCATGTGAATTCGTGCCAACGCTCCGATCCGGCCGGATTGCTGTGCGTAAGGCTCCAATGACTCCCGGGCCGCAAGAAAATTCCCTTCCAGTGTCTGTGCCTCAGCGAGAGAAAAATCAAATTCCGCTCGTGCTTCAGGATGTTGTTGGGCCAACAGATTGTGAGAAATGTTGGTCAGGACGAGGAGCGCCAGGTCCAGCTGGCCATGATCCTGATACGAGGCGGCCAATGATTTGGCCTGATCGAGGTTCGCATAGTCTTTGAGGAACGCGGGAATATCGATCCGGAAAATATCGCCGGCTATCAGGTCGGCGTAATACAGCAAATCTCCCGACACGGCAGGATAGACATGAAATTGGTGGACCGGAGTGATCCGATAAAGAGCTTCGAGTTGATGCTGCCGGGGGTCCCATTGTTTCATCCAGATGGACGATTCGTCATCGGTATCGATCAGCCCATCGCCGTTGGTATCCCGTTCATATCGGGTAAAAAAAAGCGGGTGATTCGTGGTGACCGTGGAAGGATGGTGATCCAAAGCGGGCCAGAGATCGAGAACTTTTCCGTCATCGTCCAATGAAGTTGAGCGGTTCTCCTGAAGGTTCATCAGGGTCAGATGTTGGCCATTGGAATAGAGGAGTTGTCCGTGGCCATTCACGGAAAAGCTGGTGGCTTCGGGAACGATCAATTCTTCTGTTTGGTTTGAAAAGGATTTCCGGTAAATAGCTGACGGGCCTTGAAGCGGATCGCGTTTCAGGTACAAAAATCCTTTTTCTTCTTGATCCCACTGAGGGGAGCCATCGCCGCTGGTTAAATCTGTGAGTCGCTGTTCCTCCCGGGTGATGAGGTCCAGTAAGTACACATCACCGCGGGGATCGGATTTATGCGACACATATAACAGTCGGGTGCCATCCCGGTTCAAGGCCGGTTCCTGGTCAGTGGCTGGGTGCGTGGTCACCTGGCGGGGAAGCGTGAGTGCGGAGTTCCTTAGGGTTTGGACCCAGATATCAAGACTTCCCGAGCGCGTGGACACAAACGCGAGCGATTGGCCATCGGCGGAGACGGACGGTTGATAATCCAGAGCGGGGTGAGCCGTGAGGCGTTGAGGTGTTCCAGCGATGGCCGGTGAAGAGGCGCAGACGGCTGCTACCAAGCCTGTAAAGACCATCACGCGCCACACGGCTGATTGAACCTGAATCGACCTCTTCCCTTTCAAAGGCATTTTTCGGGGAGATTGGAAAGGATGATCAATTGTCACAGATAAGCCTTGCATTAGGATGGGGTGTCTTTGTGAATCCATTTCCCGTTGTCCAGTTGAATTCGTTCCCCCTTAAGAGCCTTATCCCGGTTGAGAGCGGCAAACATCTTGTGGACACGTGGCAAATCCGTGGGTGAGAGAGTTTCGTTGGTCTCAATAATCCGGCTCATGATGACGAGGCGATCTTCATTTTCCTCTTTCACCAGATTCTCGACAAACGCTCGATCGCTCGATTCAACTTTTTCCGGCTCCAGAAGGGTAACGCCACCTTCATTGTTTTCCCCGATAATTCCCAGGGCTTTATAGCGATTCAAATCATCCTTATTAAACGACACGCGTTGAAGGGCACGGACGACGTCTTTTTTCCCGGGAGGGAGTTCCTGGGTTTGTTTCAATTTGCCCTTCGGATCGATATAGCGAACGGACGCGACCAGCATGACTTGCTGATTGAGTTCTTGATAGGTACCCAGAACCTGATTTTCTAGGGCCGTACGTTCATCAACCACGGTGACCCCAACTAAGGGACCGCCACAACCGGTGAGGATTGTGAGAAGAAGAGTTGGCATTAGGGGCTTCATCGGATCGACTCCTAAGGTATGCATCAGCCTATCTGGTGGTCTTGGTAGACGGGACATAACAAATCGGCTCCTTATGTGGGTAAGATCTTGTATATCTTATCAAATCCCCAAAAGTGGATGAAGAATATTCACCACAATTTCATCCTGAGCCAGACGCATGTCATCCTGAGTGAAGCGAAGGATCTGAGCCCAGCACGCGCAGGCCATGGCCAAGCTAGATGCTTCGCGGGGCTCAGCATGACAACGATACAAGTAAAATTAGCGTATTGTAGGCCGGTCATCATCCAATCCCTCTGTTTGTCATCCTGAGTCGGACGAAGGATCTGAGTCTAGCACCACCAGGCCACGGAATAGTCAGAAACTTCGCCTTTGGTGCAGCATGACACCCTATGAAATGTCCCAATCCGCGGTAAGATCCACCCATTTGGGATTGTCTGTGGCAATCAATTCTAATTTCTTCGCACGGGTCCAACCTTTGAGCTGTTTCTCCCGAGCGAGTGCCGCGTGAATATCACGAGTTTCTTCCAAATACAGTAATCGTGTGATGCGGTATCTCGATGTGAATTGACCGCCTTGTCCCTGTTTGTGCTCATAAATTCGACGGGTGAGATCATTGGTAATCCCGGTATACAGTGTTCCGGATTGGTTGGTCATGATATACACATAGTACTGTTTCATCAGCCGTCTTAGCCTCTGCCTCTCGCATTGTCATCCTGAGTCGGGCGAAGGATCTGAGCCCAGCTCAACCGTGCCACGCCTTAGCTAGATGCTTCGCCGGGCCTGCCCTGAGCGCAGTCGAAGGGGCTCAGCATGACAATAGGTTAGAGGAATATTACTGCAACACCACTCCCCCTTCAGGGGTAAACGAATAAGTTTCCGCTCCGATCAAATCCAGCACCTTTGCCAGGTCGTTCCAGTTGGGGATGGCGGCGGTGAGCTTTTCGATGTTTTTCATCTTGGCGATAGGGATGCGATCCAGCCTGAAGGTGGGGATCAGGCTCCCCTGAAAGTGAATCGTTAGACTCAATTGACCTCTAGCCACTTCCA
>Ga0224496_10002357_pt1 | contig 11261 bp, 10 predicted proteins | sample SF_Jul11_sed_USG_2_FD_168127 | JGI IMG/M metagenome (GOLD analysis project Ga0224496, IMG submission 168127) | Sediment microbial communities from San Francisco Bay, California, United States - SF_Jul11_sed_USGS_8_1 | ecosystem: Environmental > Aquatic > Marine > Sediment | place: USA... | reverse complement strand
GTCCAGCAGCAGCAGCGTCGGCGCACTTGAATTCGCAAGAGCAGCAAGTCAACTCGAAGACGCATGCAAAGCGGACGAGGCTAACAGGGCGCTCGATCTTTCAGCGCAGCTCGAAACAATGTACACATCCGTAAGCAACGCCGTCACGGCCGAGCTTCGCAAGGAGTTGTCGTGAACAGCGACGATGGTCGTAAACCTGTCGTGCTGATAGCCGACGACGACGAGCTGATGCAGCTCATGTTGTCCGAGGCCGCCGTTGCGGCCGGCTTCGAAACGGTCGTGGCCGCCGACGGCGATGAAGCCATGGCCATAGCCGGGAGTCGCACCCTGGACATCGTCCTGCTCGACGTCAATATGCCGAAACTGGATGGTTTCGCCTGCTGTGACGCGCTGCGGAAGATGAAGGAACATCACCTCACGCCAATCGTCATGGTGACGGGTGACGACGATACAGATTCGATCAACAACGCATTTCAGCGCGGCGCCACCGACTTTATCTCGAAACCCATCAACTGGTCGCTTCTTGCCCATCGCCTGCGCTACATTCTGCGCGGATCCGACAATCTGAAGGAACTCCATGCCCGCGAGCGGAAGATTCACAAGCTCGCATACTTCGATGACCTTACCGGACTGCCGAACCGCGAGCTACTTCGCGAAAAGACCACGCAAATGTTGGCCGACGCATCGTCAGGTGACAACGACGTCGCCCTGTTGTATCTCGACATGGACAGCTTCAAGCGAATTAACGACTCATTCGGGCACGGCGTTGGCGACACTATGCTTGCGGCAGTCGCCAAACGGCTACGTAAGGCTCTCGATGCGATCACGGGGCCGCTTGACTGCACCTCGGTCCTGGCGCGTGTTGGTGGCGACGAGTTCATCGCGACCGTATCGACCGGGTCGGTGGCCTCGATAGCTCGTTCGATTGCAAGTGCGTGGATCGAATGCCTGGATCGACCGTTCATGCATGACGGTAACGAACTGCATATGACGCCCAGCATAGGCATCGCCGTTGCACCCGATCATGGCGAAGACTTCGATGGCTTGATGAAGAACGCCAGTACGGCAATGTACGTCAGCAAGCGCAACTCACTCGGGCACTGTGAAGAGTTTTGCGACAGTATGTACATCGAGTCCTTGCAGCGAGTGCAGTTGGAGAGCGCCCTCCGGGACGCGCTTCGAAACGATCGGCTCGACATTCATTTTCAACCGATATACTCCGTCGCGACCGGCGAGATCGCCAAGCTCGAGGCGTTGCTGCGGTGGCACGACGAGTCCAAAGGCCGGATTTCGCCGCTGACAATCGTGGCGCTGGCTGAAGAGTCAGGCCTGATCCTCGATGTAAATCGCTGGGTCGTCGATACCGTCTGCCGGCGAGTAGCGGCCTGGCAGGACGAAGGGCTCTCTGTTCCGGTGGCCGTCAACATTTCGGCTGCCGAATTCCTGCATGGCGACCCGGTGGCGTTGGTCGTGGATGCCTGCGAACGCCACAAGATCGAGGCGAGCCTGATCGAGGTGGAGATCACGGAATCGACCCTTCTACACGACGTCGAGCGTGCGATTTCGATTCTCAGGCGGCTCAAGTCGAACGGCGTCCGCGTATCGGTCGATGATTTCGGCACCGGCTACTCGTCGCTTGCTTACCTGAAGCGATTTGATATCGACACGCTCAAGATCGACCGCTCTTTCGTCACTGAATTGGGCAGCAATGTGGATGACAGGGCGATCTGCGACGCCGTACTGGCGCTTGCGAAGAGCCTGTCGCTCGATGTTGTCGCCGAGGGTGTAGAGACGTTCGAACAGCATTCGTGGCTCGCGGCACACAGGTGCGACTACGTCCAGGGCTTCCTGTGGAGCACGCCGTTGCCCGCCGAAGAATTGCATGGCCTGCTGGTTGAATCGTCGCAATCCGCCACGGCGGAAAGAAGAGCGCTGGGGAGCTAGCGTTTCGGTCCGATGCCTGCAATGGCATAGGTGCGTCTGTCTTAGGAACGGCCAATCGGCCTTGTACAAGGGACACCCTGGATACTGGGAGCAACGAGTGCATCGACCATCGATTTCATAGACACTCCTCCGCGCGCTTCAATATCTTGTCTACGCTTGCCAGACTGTCCACACGCCGATTGCGATAAACCCGGCGCCGGCAATGTAGCTCAACACCTTGGGATCGATGAAATTTGCGAGAGTCGAACCGACGGCAACAGCGATACCTGACGAAAGGATAAGCGCCAACGACGCAGCGGCAAATACGAGCAGGAGGCTTGTCGATTCTTTACTGGCGAACAATACGGTTGCCAGCTGTGTCTTGTCGCCAAGCTCGGCCAGGAATACGGTGCCAAAAATGGCCAGGAAAGTCTTTAATTCCATAATGTTAGCTCCAGGTAAGGTTAGTTGCTCAAATCGAAATGCCGCTTTTGTGAGTACATACATTCCGCGATGGCATCGACGATATTCGGGTAGTTCACATTGGCAAGGCTCGCGCGGTGCCTTATGATCGCGCGTTCCGCCATCGAGGCCTATGCCCGCGCAGGAAGAAATCATGAATAAGCTAGTAATTTGTGCCGCGACGATTGTGTTTCTCGCGGCCTGCGGTGGCGATAATGCACCGGCACCCAGCATTACCGAAGTTAGCGACGCGAATCTGACTGGAAATCGTGGACAAGTGTTGTCGTCCATTCAGGTACCTGGTTATACCTACATCGAGGTTCGAAATAGCGGAGGGACCGTCTGGCTTGCTGGAACTCCTGTTGAAGTCGAAGAGGGCGAGGTCATCGGTTGGGGACAGGCGGCCGTAATGCGAAACTTCAGGAGCAGTGCGTTAGACAGGGTGTTTGAAGAAATCCTGTTCGTGTCCGGCGTGTATCAGGGCGACGTTGTGCCGCCGCACGCTGCCAGTACGGCTCCCGCAACACAGAATCTCGGGACGGTCTTGTCAACGCAGACCGCGGCCGGCTATTCCTATATCGAAGTTGAATCAAGCGCCGGCACGATCGTGTGGCTCGCGGCGCCGCAGACCGACGTCACTGTAGGGCAGCAAATCGCGTGGCACGGCGCGTCCAGGATGACCAATTTCAGCAGTCCGTCTCTTGGCAGGACGTTTCCCGAAATACTGTTTGTCAGCGGCGTCAAGTAGCAAGGCGAGGTCGCACCAACGCCGCTTCAGGTCGCGGGCATGAAGTCGATCGGATAGACGATCGTTATGGCGTCGACTCCTTCCTTCGCCCCGAAGTCAAACGCACGGACACGCTCAACCACCTGCGCTTCGAGCCCTGGGGCTTGCAGTGTAGACGACTGTACCGCACACGACGAAACGGCCCCGTCCGGCTCGATTGTCAACCTGATGACCATTTGCCCGCGAAGTCTGGGATCCCGGCGCAGTTCGCGGTTGTATAGCCTGTAAAGCGATGCCTTGTAGCGATCGAACACAATCTGGATGTCTTCGTCAGTCCGGCCAGCCAGGGCCGCGTTTTGCCGAGGACGGGCAGTGGCCCCTACTGTTTCTATAGAACTCGCGACCCGCGCAACTTCAACATCCGCGACCGTGCCTGCCCTGCCGACATCCCGACTGATATCTCCGAGGTTGATGTCACTGCCCAGGCTCGGCGCGTTGGTGCCAATCATGGATCGCTGTGGACGATCGATGGCATCATCGTCAATCGCCCTGATACGTGCCTGTGAGCCAAGTTGCGCTGCCGTCCGTAGCGTCGCGCGGCTCGCTATGCTGTCGCGGAAGGCGAGGATACCCTTGCTCTTTACTTTCTCTTTGACCTCCTGTTCCGATGGCACAGTGACTGTCGGTTCTTCCCGTGGCTCAAGGTCTTCCCGTGGCGTTTGCTCGGTGTCCGGTTCGGGCTCGGGGAGGGCTTCCTCGGGAACCGGTTCTTCAATTGGTCGCGGCGGCGGAGCCGGCGGCTGTCGTTCCTCGCGGACAAGACGCGCAACGCGCTCCGGTAGCCGGATTTGTTGCGGTCTTTCGGCGGCCGGTATCGCGATCATTCCCGCCAGGACGGAAAGCGCCACTGCCGCGACTATTGCCAGAACAAGCGACACTCTGAAATGCGTGTCTTCCTGGCCGCTTCGAGCCCATGGCATGACAATTTGCTGCGGCGGTAACGCTCCGGGCTCGCGCTCTATTATCCAGGCGTTTGCACGGAGTTCTTCCTGTTCCCTGGCCTCGGCAAGATCAAGTCGCAGGTATTCGAGCCGGAGTTCTTCGTTACCGATGCTGGCGAGAAGGTCCTCCCGCCTTCGCTCTGAAGCGCGGATTGCTTCCTCGTACTTGTCAATCTGTTGACGTGCGCCATGCAGGTAGTCTGCCGGGTCCTGGTCACGCCACAGCAGTTCGGAGCCGCCGGCGCTAGCGAGTTCTTCGAGTGAGCGGCATGCGTCGACGAGCGATTGATACCTGGGCTGTTGAATCAACAGCGACTCGATTGCGCGCTGGGTAGCATCCAGTTCGCGTTCCAGTGACTGCAAAGACGTCTCGCGCTGCTTTACCAGCGCCAGCAGCGCTTTATCGTCAGCAAGATGGTTCTGCTTCACGCTGGCGTCGTCCATGCAGGACTAACCCGCCGCCGCCTGCGAGTTGTGTTGTATTACGGCCAGGGAGACCTTCTCGTAGCCCTCGCCTGTGCATGTCGACATGATGGTCTTGATCACGGCGAACGGCACAGACTTGTCAGCCAGGATCGTGACTTCGTCGCTGTCAGCCAGGATCGCAGTGCTTGTGCCGATAACACTTGTCTTCAATTCCGCGAGGCGCGCGGTGATCGGTTCGAGTACGCCTTCTTTCTCGCCGAGAATATCTTCAACCAATGCGACGAGCTTGCCTTGCACCAGGACTTGCTCACGACCGACAAGTACAATCACTGTCTCGCGAGGCTTGGTCTCGATCTTGGATACTGGCAGCGCCATGTCTTTCGGCGCCTCCACTATTTCGACGGAGCCTGAGTTGACGAGCAGGAAAAATACGAGAATCGTAAAGACGTCCATCAGGGATGTGAGCGGCATCTTGGTGATCTTCACGCGGTTGCGGCTCATCCGCGCCATTCGTCGGTTGTTCCTCATGGCGCATCTCCAACCGATATTTCGGTGAAGAGTGCGAACAGCTCGAACTCGTTGTCCACATCAGTTGGCAGTTCGACGCTGCGTACCGTATCCATCGCCTGGATCAGGTAGTCGTACGGGATCTGCGACTCCATGAGAACGGATGCTTCTTCGCGGTCCGGGTACCCGCGCTTCAGTTCAAGCATCACGTCCGACAGACTTTCGAAATCGTACTCACCTTCTTTTTTCGGAATCGCGGCGATAATGTCGGTGCCATTGCCGATCTCGATTCCCGTGTCACGTACGATGACTTCGACTCTGAAACTGTTCTCGACTTCGCTCGAACTGCCGGTACCGCTCGGAAGATTGAGCTCCACAATTGTCAGTCGGGAAAAGACAGCGGTAATAAGAAGAAATGGCACGAGCACGACCATAAGATTGAGAAAGGTCGTTACGTCGATTTCGTAGGTATTGCCACCACGACGTTTGTAGTGATGCCGTTTGCGCGCCATCGACGTTACGCTCCGACGACCCGTCGGGCATTCCTTGAGAATACATTCAGCGACTTGACCGTTGCCATCTCGAGGCTGTCGATGATGTCGCCCGTCTTACTGGTCAGGACGGCATGTACGACGAGTAGCGGAATTGCAACCATCAGTCCGAAGGCTGTGGTATTCATCGCCACGGAGATACTGGCCGAGAGCAGATCCGCTTTCTCCGCAGGGTTGGCGTTGGCGACGGCTGTGAATGCCTGGATCAACCCCATGATCGTACCAAGTAGTCCAAGCAGGGTCGCGATACTGGACGCGAGCGCAACGTACGGCGTACGTTTTTCCAGCCGCGGAACGATGCCCATCATGCTTTCTTCCATTGCGATCTCGATGTCTTCACGACGGTGTACGGCGCCCTGCAGAGACAGCCCCATACTCAATACCTGCGAAATCGTCGACTGGTCTTCGCAGGTCATCTCACGAGCTTCTTCAAACTGACCCTGATCGAGCAGTGGTTGGACCTGCTCCCATACGCGCCGGTTTCTGCGTGTCACCATTGTCAAGGTGATGTAGCGCTCGATCGCAATAGCCAGTCCGACCGCGAACACCATCAGGATGGGGTACATAAACACCCCGCCGGTCGTGAAGAACTCTACAAGCGTATACAAGATATCCATTACCAATTCCTTGTCTAGTAGTGCGTCCCCGCCGAGTCCGGAATCTTCTCCGTCCAATGTGCGGGTCTTTGAATTCAGTCCTAAGTGTTGCCTACGGTTCGCCGGAGCGAATCTCGTAGAAGCGCAGTTCGCGCAAGAATACTTCTTTGTCTACCGGAAGGGCTCGGTCGTCCAGCGTGTCGGTAAGGCTTACGTCCTCGCCCAGCTCGGAAGATTTCCATGGCACGATCACCAATGATTTTGGCGTTTCTTCGTTACCGAGAATCGACATTCCGGACAATGTCTTCGGTTTGGCGGCACTGTTGCCCCGGGCAGGCGCTGCGGGTTCGTCCGATTCGTGATCGTCCGCAGTACCAATGCCCGACGTCAGAAACGCAAAAAGACCAGCCAAGAACCATTTCGACATATCGCTTCCTTACAGACCCATGCGGTGATTGACGTCCGCAATCCATATTGCGACTTCTTCGTCATCCGGCAGCGTGGCCATATATTCCTCGTACTGCTTCAAGGCGCACTTGGCGTCCGCAAGATACAGGTCGCAGAGTATGCCCAGGTTACGCCGCGCAGGATGGTAGCCCGGAAAATTGTCCAACGCTGTCTCATAAAGCCTCTTCGCATCCGCGAAGCGCCCGGTTTCCCGGTATATGATGCCAAGCTCGGTGAGCGTGACCGGATGGCCGGCGTTAAGCTCGAGGGCCTTATTCAGATGCTCTTCAGCCGCTTCCAGGTTCCCCGCCTGTCGGTAGGCGATCGCCAGGTTAATGCGCGGCGCGCCGACCATTGGCGCCTGCGACGTCAGGTAAGCCAGCTTCTCAATCCCCGGTTGCATATCGCCAGCGCTCAACAGGGCCGTCGCCTCGCCGAAAGCGGCGCGAACGTCATCGCTGACAGGTGCTGACTCGGTGATCGTAAGCTCAACGGCTGCTTCGCCAATCGCTGGCGTGGCAAGCGGCGGCCGGTATACATACTCATCGACAGAGCGCAGCAATCCTTCACTCACTTCCTGCTTGTCATACCGTGCCGGCATCAACGCGGCGAGCTCAACCAGGCTCTTCTGTATCCAGGAGTTGTAAACACCTGTCAGCATGAGTTCGTAGTTGGCCTCATAGACCTCGATCGCCAGATTCTCGAAGGGAAAGGCTTCTTCCTCGATCATGAACTCGTAGCTGTTCAGCTCCACTGGCGTCAGTCCCTGCGGTCGTTCGGATTGAAGCAATGAGTGATGGAAGTTCATATACGTCTTGGCGATGTAGAGCGTTGCCGCGGCCGTCACTTCGGCGACCTCGTAATCGAGAAGGCGCTCGAGCGCCGCAATAGTCTCGTCCATGCTCGTCTGTTTCATTGGCAGACTGCGCTCAAACGGTTGCGTCAGTTCCAGGCCAGCGAATTGTTCGTAACGGCGTTCGGCAAGAAGCAACGCTGCGTTTGCCGCAAGCAAGCGCATGCGGTCGCTTCCCCTCCCACCGGAATCTCGTTCCAGCGCAACCATCGCTTCGAGCTGTTCGTAGTAGCCACCCTGGTCGGAGCGCTCGCGGAGAATCTCCGCAATCCGCAAGCGAGAATCCATATTGATGTCGAGCGGCTCCGGATACTCTTGCACATATTCTTCGTAAACACGGACAGCATCGACGAGGTCTCCCGTCCGCTCGTAAAGATCGGCCGCGATCAGGAGTTCATTACGAGCGAGTTCCCGGTCCGCCGTGTTGGCCGACAATGTTTCGTGCTCGGCTGCGGAGCGTTTTAGCTCACCAATCTCGTTGTACACATGGGCAAGTTGCCGGGTAGCATCGGCGGCGAGCTTGTGTTGAGGATGACCAGCCCTGAATGTTTCGAGAGCGGCCGCCGCCTTTGACCAATCCGCAAGTCCAACAAGCGCGAAAGCGGCCCCATACTCGGCCGTAATACGAATCTTGGATGATGCTTCAATTTCCATTACGCGTGCGAAATGATCCGCGCCCGCCCGATAGTCTTCGCGAAGAACCGCCTGCTCGCCTTGCTTGAAAATAGCGGCTGCGAGGCCGTCCGTGAGCGAGGAACGCGCCTCGTCGCCACCGGGCGTTAATGCCATAACCTGCGCGAAGGCGCGTTCGGCCGCGAGGTAGTCTTTCTCTTCCATGGACGAGTATGCGACAACAGACCATGCGGAGCGGCGCAACCCGGCATTCGCATGGGGGTAACGTGCGATCAGTTTGCGTGCGGCCTCCAATGCCCGGGGAAAGTCTTTTAACTCGTACAGATCGTCGGCCGCGTTGGCCAGAACGTTCGGAACCTGCAGGTGTTCCGGAAAGCGATCGGCAAATCTCAGGGAACTCGCAGCAGCGAGTTTCAGGACACCCCGTCGCCGAGCACCTTCGGCAATCTTCAGCTCCTGCCGATATGAATAGATGGCTGCATAGGCCGCATCGGCGGTCCATTCGCGAGCCGCGTAGTCATACGCGGCGTGCTCGTACTCGATCGCTGCCTCGACAAACTCCTGGTGTTCGAGCAACAGGTCGGCCAGGCGGTAATTGGCCTCCGGTGTCGCTGGATCGCCCGGAGACGATGTCAGTAACTGCCGGTACCAGTTCTGAGCCTCGTTGAAATTGGCTTGCCGGTCTTTTGCGAAACGCGGGTTTTGGTAAGCGGCGTGGTAATAGCTGGCCAAATCCACGAGGTTTTTTCTAAGATATGCAATCACGTCTCGCGATGAATAGAGTTCGTTGTCGATCCAGTAGTCGGAAGACAGTGCATAGAGGTTTGAGAAATCCTTTTTCGTTTCCACTACGCGCTGCGCAAAACCAGCCTGTTCAAATATTTCGATTGCGCGCCGGCTGAAGTACGGCGCCATCTTGTGAGACGAGTGCAGGCGTACGAATGACCGGTACACGGAAGCCGCGTCGTCATAGCGCAGCTTTCCGAAGAAGTACTCTGCCAGATTGGCGTATACCCTGTCTTCGTAGCTGCGTTGCCCGACTTCCTTGAAATAGTTCTCAATGACCTCCGGACCGCCCAGGTTGTCGAAACAGAGGCTGACTACGCGGAAAGTGTCTGAAACGCGGCTTGCAACACCTTCGCTCTCGTAGCCATCAAGAACATGGCCGCTCATCTTGCGATGGTCTAGCAGGGCAATGAAGCTATGCAATGCCTCTGTGTAAGACGCTTGCTTGTACAACGACCAGCCGCGCTTGTAGAGGCCGAGCTCGTAGAACTCGGAGTCAGGTCCCGTGACGACGACGGCACGGTAGGCTTCTTCAGCATCTCGCCATCGCTTGCGCACGAAATAGTACTCGCCACGCCGAAAGTGCACTTCGTCTGCCATGTCGGAGTACGGGTACTCTGCTACGAGACGCTCCATGACCAGTATTGCCTCGTCCTGCTGCCCGATTTCGTCATAGGCGCGTGACATTTGGTACAGGACTTTGTCCTTGCGGCCGTAGTTTCCATAACTCGAAAGCAGCTTCTTGTAGGTCTCGATCGCCTCAAGCGGGCCGCCGGGTATCGGTTCGCCTTCCAGAGAAAAGGTCACGTCGCCGTACGGAGACAAAGGCTCCTGTTGCAAGATCGTACGGCTTTCGAAATCCGAGTCGGATTCGGCAGGACGTTGTGGTTCGGTGTTGGAGCTCTGCCGTAAATCCGGCGCGACAGGTGCAGCTCTCGCGGGTGCCGGCATCATCGAGCCAGGCGCTGCGCCGACAACTCCGTAAACTTTTTCCAGTTGCAGGTCTGCCAGGCGCCGCATGGCTTCCGGCGCGTTCTCGCCTTCCGGCGCCTCTTCCAGGTAGCGACGATAGCTTTGCTCTGCGCCCTCTGCGTGGTCGGCTGCCGGCACCTCGTTCAGGTTGGCATCAACATTGCTCAGCTCTGAAATTCTGTTTTCCTGCGGTGGTGTCGCGCAAGCGGTCAGACCTGCGGCGACGAGTGTGATGAGACGTACGTCGCAGAGCCTCACTATCGCGCCACCTTGTTTGCGCGGTCGTGGCTGTTAGCGAGGCCGAAGCGCGCCTTCTCGGCATATACCTCGAGCCTGCGACGCCGCGCTTCGAGTTCATTGGCCGCGAGCGCTTCAAGCACACGCCCCTGGCGCGCTATGAGATCTTCGACGTCGTCAATGGCATCGTTAATTTTCTTTGGCAACTCGCTCAACGGCTTGCCGTAGCCCATGTAGCTGCTCGTCGCGGCCTTGTAGGCTCGTTCGTATCGAGCGTACTGATCCTGTGCCAAAGCCAATGCGCTGTCCAAAGACGCCAGATTTCTGTCTATTTCATCCAGAAGCGGCCGTTGTTCCGGCCCCGCCGCGGGCGATGCGGACATCTTGTCACGTTGTTGCGCAAACAACTGGCGCCGCTCCATTTGCAGCCTCAGGTGCGACTCGAGCTCGCGGGATTTCTCGTCAATTTCCGGCAGCAGCAATTCGTAGTGACGCTCACGGCTTGCGACGAGCCCATCGTACGACTGAATACTCATTTGCCAGGCGGACAAACGGCGTCGCAGATCGGTGAGGTCCAGGTAGTCCCGCAGGCCCGTCTGGAAATCGTTGGATGCCAGAAGCTCCATGAGGTAGTAGGTTTCCGGCGTATCGGGCAGGGCGCGGAGCCGGAGTACCCAGTCCTCATCGTCACGGGTCTCATCGCGTGCCAGGGCCGCCAGGAAATTGCCGGCGCGAATGCTGTCGATAGACTTGCTGAGCTTGTTGGTCTGTTCGCCGTAGGCATCGAGCGCCCGGCCGTAATGCAGCACCGCCTGGCTGTGAATGCCGAGTTCCCCGTAGGCATAAGGGAGCGCCAGCATCGCTTCCTGGGTAGCGCGATCCGTCGCATCTCTTGCGGACAGCGCGCTCCACGAGACTATGGCTCTGTCCGGTTTGCCGGCCGACATGTACGCCCAGCCCGCGCTCAGCAGCGCTCGATTGGAGAACGGGCCGTCCAGACGGACTCGATCAAGGTACACAATAGCGCGGTTGTACTGCCCCTCTTCGTGCAGGATTGTGCCTAGCACGAGATTTGCCTTGTCGCGGATCGCGGCGTCCGCGCTGTTGCCGGCCGCCAATCTCCCGGCCCGGTCCAGTTGT
>Ga0224496_10002356_pt1 | contig 11264 bp, 9 predicted proteins | sample SF_Jul11_sed_USG_2_FD_168127 | JGI IMG/M metagenome (GOLD analysis project Ga0224496, IMG submission 168127) | Sediment microbial communities from San Francisco Bay, California, United States - SF_Jul11_sed_USGS_8_1 | ecosystem: Environmental > Aquatic > Marine > Sediment | place: USA... | reverse complement strand
TTGGCCGTAACCGATTCCAGGGCTTTCGGATCGCTTCCATTGTGATCAAATTGATTGGGATTCTTCGAAGCCAACGTGAGCGTTCCCGCAACTCGCCCTCTCACAAAAAACGGGACGACAATCGTGGACGAAAATTTATCCTTAAATAATTGTTTATAGTCATGGAACCGCCCCTGAGTGGACGCCAAATTATTGTCACTCCGTGCTTTTCGGTGCCGAACCGACCAGCCCGATGCCGAATCTTCCAGAGACAGCTGCTGCCCGGGACTCAGATCGCGCTTTTGAGTCCCCAGTACGCCGAGCACTTCTAGTGACGCCAATAGGGGGTCATAAATGGTGACCCATCCCCGGTCAAAGGACACCCCGTCGTTCACTTCCGATAAAATATTGGCAATTCGTTCCTGCACGTGCTCATTCGTATAGGTACGGGCCACCGCCACTTGTTCTTCGCTCTCCTGAGAAGCAAGCGGTTCATTCGCCACCACGGGATTCCCCAAAATGACCGATGAGCCAAAGAGCCCGGCTTTTTTGAGTTCTTCCGTAATGAAATTGACATTGGTCGAGAGCGTGGTTTTTTCTCGTTTCGTGAGGGCCACATTTTCCCGACGAGCCAGAACCAGCGTCCCGTACACACGCCCACCAAATTTTAATGGAAGGGCCAGGGCCACTTTGGTCCCGGGTGTCACCATTCGCAGACGAAGGACATTATTTAATTCTGTGCCATCCGTCGCATTTCGTGGACTGACACTTTTCAGTTCTTCCAGTGACAGGGCCCGGAGAATGGCTCGAATTTCTCGTGAAGAAAACCCTCGGGAGACCTGCTCAATGAGGGGACCCCCTTCATGTTCCATAATGGCCACCAGAGCAGCCTCCATCCCGACCTCATTGACGGCGGATGTCAATATTTTTTGGAGCGTACTTTGCTGCTGAGTCGGCAGGGTCGATTCAAGACGGTTGGCCATGCATGGTATTCCTCTCTTTCACCAAAATTTTTTCCTTTTGAAGATATGGAAGGAATGGGTTTGCCCGCTTCTCACCCCACCTCCGCAGCTTTGCGGACTTTCGGAAGACGTCAGGTAGGGCAGGGATCCGATTCCGATATATTAATTGATATGCTTAATTTTTCGCCCTGTTGGCGAGCGAGTGACTATTTCAATATGGCCTTGTTCAGAAATCCACAGATTGAGAATACCGCTCACGATACTAATAAGAATAGCCCCTCCCACCGCCGGCCAAAACCCGGAGACGAGGAAGCCCTTCACCATCCCACTGACCAGATAGAGCAAAAACGCATTGATCAGCACCATGAAAAACCCCAACGTCACCACAATAAATGGCGCGGAGAGCAGGTACAGGATGGGACGCAGAATGGCGTTCAAAAACGCCAAAACCACGACCGCCGCTACACCTGACCCAAAACTGAGAATTTCGATACCGGGAATGATTTGGCTCGCTAATAATACTGCGAACCCGGTGATTCCACATCGAATGAAAAATCCTTTCATGCATCTATCATAACGGCCTTTTGGCCAAAGGCTCAAGCAACCGCAGGTTCGTGGACTGAATCAAAGACCATAGGGTACCCCTAGGTAGACTCCGCCTGATTCCCTAAAATTGTCTTTTTCTGCCATAAGGTCACAATAAGTGCGGCCGTAAACGGAGTAAAAATAAAACAGCCAACTATCCCTATAAGAACTTCCTCAATCCAAAATGTCAGAACTAAGTTAAAGGCCAACACACCATAATATAAACCGATCCCGAAGAATACTTCTCGTCTGACAATTGTTTGAGGGACCGGATCAGCTTGGTACGGCCCTCGTTCTAACCATCGGTAGAAAAAAAGAGACACGAACCCAACCACAGCCCATCCCGCAAAGTTGGACAAGGGGATCCCAAAATACAGGGCCTCATGGGGATATCCGTAGATTTGACCCAGAAACCAACGATCCCCTCTCAAAGCCAGTGGATCGATAATGACATCCGAAAACGTGAATAAGATCACCGTAAGCCCAACGACCAGCCAGGACGTTCGCAGACTCGCCTCAAAGTTCCACCCGCTATGCCCTGCCATTTTCGCACGTGGAAGCACAAAGACAAGCGCTACGCAGTAACTGGCAAACAAAAGAAAGGGAAAAGACAGCGAATCCATAAAAGGAATATTGGAAATGTAGAGTTCCTGCCCCACGGTCGAACCGGTATAGAAATAGTCCCCAAAGGGAATTCCGATCCGTGTCGAAGCAAACTCCGCAATAAAGGCGACAGCCCATGTGATACCGAATAATCGGCCTGTTCGCTTCCAACCTAATAATTGTCGAGCCGCGTATAAGGAGACGGCAAGAAACACAAACACATAGGGACGAAGAATGACCGTCTTGGCAAGGAGAGGGAAAAAATCCACAGTATTTATTCAAACAAAAGAGAATTGCGATTTTCAGAGATGGGATCAGGCGTACCCGTATTGGCGAAACCACTGTATGGCTTTTTTGAGAGCCGTTTCCACTGAAGTTTGGGGGAGAGCAAGCTCCGCACGAGCTTTCGTGCAATCATAATGCATCCGATACTTAGCCATCTTGACCCCTTCCAAGGGTATGCGTGGTGTTTTGTGGGTCACATGATTCGCCAACCAGGTATTCACATGGGCCAGCGGAAGGATCCACTTCCAAGGCAATCGAATCCGTGGCGCGGGCACACCCGTCAATTGGCTGAGCATCTGACAAATCTCTCGAAACATGAGGTTCTGATTTCCGAGAATATATCGCTCACCAATTCGCCCACGCTCCATCGCGGCCACATGTCCCAACGCAACATCATCCACATCAATTAAATTCATTCCCGTCTCAATATAGGCAAACATCCGCCTCTTCATAAAATCCACAATAATTTGTCCCGTAGGCGTAGGCTTCACATCCCGTTCTCCCACCGGAGCCGTAGGATTGACAATCACCACCGGCAACCCATTTTGTGCCATCTTCAAGACTTCTTGCTCGGCTAAAAATTTTGATCGTTTATAATCTCCGGACAATTGGCTTTCAGAAGGGAATAATCCTTCGTGACCCAACCCTCCATCACCTGGCAAACCAATCGCACCGATGGTACTGGTATACACAATCCGTTCAACGCCAACTTCTTCCGCTGCTCGGAAGAGTTGCTTTGTCCCTTCCACATTCACTTTATAGAATATCGAGGGATCCTGATCCCACAGCGCATAATGGGCTGCCACATGATACAGGCCACTGCAACCGACTAGCGCTTTTTTTAAGGACGAGGGATCTTGCAAGTCCCCCTCAACAGTTTCAACCGGCAACCCATCGAGATTATTTCGATTGCTGGCAGAACGGACTAATACCCTCACTTCATCGCCTTTGGCGACCGCGGCGCGTGTGACCGCAGCCCCAATAAATCCTGAAGATCCGGTAATAAGAATTTTCATGAGACGACCAGGTTGGATCGCAAACTCACAGGGGCCCAGAGGTCAATTGAAAAAAGAACAGGACTACAAGGCGATTGGAGATGAACGAGTCAGTGTCTGGGGTAACTCAACTTCGTCGCTCGATGATATAGGTCGCAATGTGTCGCAAGGGATCAGCCTGGTGGTCGAAAGATTTGAGTCGATTGATCGCCCGCTCGACGCATTCTTCCCCTAATTTCCGAGCCCCATCAATCCCAAAAAATGACGGATAGGTTTGCTTCCCACGCTTTTCATCCGTCCCAGCATCCTTCCCCAACTCTTCACGGGTGCCCACCATATTTAGCACATCGTCAGCAATTTGAAAGGCCAATCCGATATCTTCAGCGTAGCCGGTCAGCGACTCTAACTGGGTTGAAGAAGCCCCACCAATAATTCCACCAATTCGGACCGCCGCCCGAATCAATTGCCCGGTCTTATGCGAATGAATTTTTTGGAGATGGGCTAACTCAACCGCTTGGTTTTCGGCCTGAATATCCATCACCTGTCCCCCCACCATACCCTGATGGCCAGAGCCATACGCCAGCTCCCTGACAATCTGTAATTGTTGGCTAGATGTCAGGCCATGGGTTCCAGTATCTTGGCTACATAATTCAAAGGCCATGGTGAGCAAGGCATCTCCGGCCAGAATCGCCATCCCATCGCCATACACCTTATGGTTGGTGAGCCGACCCCGGCGATAATCATCATCATCCATCGCTGGCAGATCATCATGAATCAGTGAATACGTGTGAACGAATTCCAAAGAAGCCGCAAAGGGTAACATCGCATCCTGGTCATACCCTAATGCTTGGGCTGCCGCGATCGTCAAAATAGGACGGACCCGCTTCCCCCCGGCCAGTAAGCTGTACCGCATAGAGTCGTAGAGATTTTCAGGGTCAGCCAAGCTATCTGGAAGACTTTGCTCCAAAAACTGGTCAACCCGCTGGCGCTGTTGCTCTAAATACTGAGTAATGTCCACAAGGAAGCGAAGACTAGGGAATAATCGGCTAGAAAATTAGAGGATGACCGTATCAAAAGAATTTTTTGTGGTCAAACCATTGAGGTACGAAAAGATCCCGGGGCGAAACCCGGCATTACCAACTTTCCTCAGACAATATGGCTACCAGAAACCATTACAAAGTAGCTCTGAACTCTAGGTCCTAATTGTTTTCATCCTCACACAGTCAGTATACTGTCCCCCTATGAGTATTCGAAATCGAGCTGGAGAATGGGAGCCCCTGCTTCTCGGAATCGAACCCGAAAATTGCGGGGTCTGCGGAGACGGGCTGTATCGCAATCACACGATGCTGCGTGGAGGCTGGTCCCGATGCAGCATCTGCGAACATTTCGTTCATTACAGCTGTTTGGCTAGCGGGAAAATCTCTTATCTCAAGCGACGCCCTCGTGTCTGCCTCACTTGTGATGCTGAGCAGCTGGCAGCGGCTTCTGCAAACCCGGCATCATCGATTCCCTCTGAAATTAAATAATGAACAATCCCGAACTCTCTCTCTCACGATCCATGGGATCCAATAAACTCTCGACTCTTTTTCTCTATTACGTGCTCTCTCCGCTTCTCTGCGCCTTTAGCGGGTTTCATTTGACGGGTTACTTACTCGTTGGCCTTTACACATGGCCTCGAACCAGCCGAACGATCGTCCTGACATTTGGAACTCTTATCTTCGTGTATGAATTTATTTTTAAAAGTCAGGCTCCTCAATTCGCTTCAGGGAAAACGTGGTCTCAAGGCGAGTGGGTCCTCTATACCTCCTTGATCCCTTTTGTTTTGGGCGTCGCGACATTATTAGCGGCAGCCGGGTTTTCAGCCTAGAACACGGCGGCTCCCGAGAGCGCCTTCATCCATTTATTTTTTGATTATCACCGAAAGAGGACACACACATGAAAAACGTCGAATTGACGGTCGATGGCACCATGTTAACGATAAAGGTCGACCTCTCGAAGGAATTTGGGCCCTCGTCTTCAGGAAAAACCATTATCATCGCGTCCACCGAGGGCAATGTTTCGATTCCAGAACGAGAAGAAAAAATCGGGTTGAATATTTACAAGAAAAAATCTTAGTTTTTCTTCATCACCTTCTGGTCCTCCAACAACGCCTGTCCTGTCCGTGACGCCGGAACCCCCATGACCGATTGTGGGGTTCCCTCAGCGACCACACACCCGCCTTGATCTCCGCCCTCAGGACCTAAATCGATAATCCAATCGGCATTCCGAATGACATCGAGATTATGTTCGATGACCAGCACGGTATTCCCAGTTTCCACCAATCGATCAAGCACATCCAGCAGCCGTTGAATATCCACAAAATGTAACCCCGTCGTGGGCTCATCTAATATATAGAGGGTCCGACCGGTCGGACGCTTTGATAGTTCTTTCGAAAGTTTCACTCGCTGCGCTTCGCCGCCTGACAAGGTCGTGGCCGATTGCCCGAGCTTAATATAATGAAGACCCACATCGGACAAGGTTTGTAACCGGACACGAATGGGTGGGATATTCACGAAAAACTCCAAGGCTTCAGCCACGGTCATATTCAACACATCCGCAATGGTTCGCCCTTTGTACATGACATCTAAGGTTTCCCGATTATACCGCTGCCCCGAACAGACCTCACACGTCACATAAATATCTGGGAGAAAATGCATTTCAATTTTGATCAATCCGTCACCCTGACATGCTTCGCATCGTCCACCTTTCACATTGAAACTATACCGACCCGGTTTATACCCTCGTACGCGAGACTCGGGAAGTTGCGCAAACACATCGCGGATAAAGCTGAAGAGGCCCGTGTAGGTCGCTGGGTTTGACCGAGGGGTCCGTCCGATTGGTGACTGATCAATATCGATGAGTTTATCTAAATGCTCAAGGCCTTTTATGGTTTGGCATCCCTCAAAGACAGGTTTGTTCTGCGCAAAGCCTTGTCCCAGCGACCGGAACACCACATCGAGGACCAAGGTGCTTTTCCCCGATCCGGAAACCCCGGTTACGCAGGTGAACAGTCCCAGAGGAATCTTCACGCTAACATTTTGTAGGTTATGTTTCTCGGCATTCACGACAGCCAGAAACCCTTTTGGCTTTCGTTGGCGAAGTGGCAACGCCACACGTCGGCTACCATTCAAATATTGCCCTGTCAGTGAGGTTGTATCCGCCATCACCACTGAAGGGGTACCCTGCGCCACCACTTGCCCTCCTTCCACCCCAGCCCCTGGTCCCAAGTCCAACACATAATCGGCGGCACGCATGGTTTCCGCATCATGTTCCACAACCACGACGGTATTCCCCATATCTCGTAACCGGAGCAGCGTTTGCAATAAGCGACGATGGTCGCGTTGATGTAACCCAATGCTCGGTTCATCTAATATATAAAGGACTCCGACCAATCCCGATCCAATTTGTGTGGCTAATCGAATGCGTTGCCCTTCGCCTCCCGATAAGGTCGCGGATGGGCGATCCAGGGTGAGGTAGGCCAATCCCACATTGAGAAGAAATTCTAACCGTTCACGAATTTCTTTTATGACTCGTTGCCCGATCAAGCGTTCCCGATCCGTGAGATGCAAGGCATCTAGAAACTCCAAGGTTTGTTGCACAGACGAATGAGTAACCTCCGCAATTGATTTTCCCCCAATTTTGATCGCGAGACTTTCCTGCTTCAGACGACCTCCACCACAGACCTCACACGGCGTCTCAAATGTCCATTCTTCTTGATCCGGACTCCCCGAAGCTTTAAACCCAATCCCATCACATTCAGGACAGGCTCCATGAGGACTGTTAAAAGAAAATACGCGTGGTGCGATTTCTGAATAGCTGACCGCACATTGAATACAGGCCAATTGCTCACTATACAATCGTACCTGCTCATCTTCGGTGAGAACGCCCACGAGGCCCTTGGTCATCTTGAGCGCGGTTTCCACTGAATCTGCCAAGCGTCGCGCCACCGTGGTTTCGGCCTTCACGATGACTCGGTCAATCACAATTTCTATGGTATGCTTCCGCTGTTTATGGAGGGTAATCGTCTCGCTAAGATCGCGTATCACACCATCAACGCGCACTCGAACAAATCCGGCTTTTCGAGCGGAAAGAAGTTCTTTGCGGTATTCACCTTTTCGCCCCCGTACGATGGGCGCAAGAATGTGTATCTTGCTGCCCGTCGGAAGGCTCAAAATTGCATCCACCATTTGTTGAACGGTTTGGGCCGCAATGGAATTTCCGCATTGATAACAAAAGGGTTCTCCGATCCTGGCAAACAACAAACGAAAATAATCATAGATCTCCGTGACTGTCCCCACCGTTGAGCGCGGATTGTGACTCGTGGTTTTTTGCTCAATGGAAATGGCGGGAGACAAGCCATCAATCGAATCCACATCCGGCTTGGTCATCTGCTCAAGAAATTGACGGGCATAGGCCGACAACGATTCCACATAGCGCCGCTGACCTTCGGCATAGATGGTGTCGAACGCGAGAGAAGATTTACCTGATCCACTGAGACCCGTAATCACCACGAGTTGATCGCGGGGAATAACCAGGTCGAGATTTTTGAGATTGTGTTGGCGGGCGCCTTTGATCACGATCGCGTTTTGCATGGGACGGGAGTATATCATAAGAAATTGAAGGACCAAGGCACGGCCCCCTCAGCGAGAATTGACCCTAGAATGAGGGGTCGGATACAATCTTTCAGGATTGAACACCCAGACTTCCAATAGGATTTGCTTAGAATTATCGTCTTACCATTCCCCCTTTTATCTCCCTTATTATTAAGAGGAATTTCATGAAGAATGAACACCGTAAGATTATTCGGCTCTGTTTGATATTGGTTCTTCCATTCCTGTTTTTCATCACTCCCACGTGGGCCGCGAAGTATGAACTCACCCGTAATAGTGTCGAGAGTGCACAAGATGTCCATGCTAAAGAGATTTCGCTTTTTCGCGTCAAGTTGGGCGACTCCGAAGCCACAGCGGTGGAATCCTTAGTGGAGCAAAAGATCTCCGGCGTCCGCGCCGAACAGGAAGGGACCTTTATTTTATTATGGGACAAGGAAAATCCCACGGGCGCGATGGCCGGAGTTCGCATCACCGATGGCAAAGTGGATTTGATTTTTATCAATAACCGGTTTACCCACAAAGTTCGAGGAATTTTTCGACACATCTTAGGTGCCTCAGCCTTGAAAGAAATTCGCGATCTACTCGGCCCCGAAGATTTTCCCAACGAAACCCTCATGGGCGCGAAGTTGTTATACGAACAAAAGGGATTCCTGGTGAATTATCTTGACAAGCAAATCAACGTCGAATTTTGCTTAGGCTGCCAGGATCTCTTTTCTGGATTCTAAGTCAGACGACCCATTCTCCTTGATCGTCCCGTGTTGCGTATCTTTCTCTCTAGCCGTCCATCTCGGTGCTTAGGGAGCGCCCTCCTGTTGTTCTTGCCCATCATGTTCACGACCAGAACCTTCGCCTCATCAAAGAAAGACCGGGCCTGAATGGAAGACCGGATTCTCTCCACTCATATTCTTGAAGAAGAACAAAGCTTGGAAGGGACTCTGCGACCCCAGCGGTTAAAAGAGTACATCGGCCAGGAACGCATGAAAGAGTCGCTTCGTGTATGTATTGATGCGGCGCTTGGACGAGGAGAAGCGCTAGACCATGCCATTTTTTATGGTCCACCGGGATTAGGAAAAACGACCATCGCTCATATCATTGCCAAAGAAATGGGCGGTACCATCCGTTCAACTTCCGGGTTAGTTCTGACCCATGCAGGAGACCTGGCTGCCATTCTGTCGAATCTTCAACCTCGCGATGTGTTATTCATCGATGAAATACATCGCCTTCCACCTGCCGCCGAAGAAGCCCTCTACCCCGCGATGGAGGATTATCAAATTGATCTCGTGATTGGACAAGGTCCTTCGTTGCGGACCATGAAGTTAGACCTTCCGCCTTTCACGCTCATCGGCGCCACCACTCGGGCAGGCGCACTCACATCTCCATTGCGTGAGCGATTTGGATTGGTCTACCGCTTAGATTTTTACCAGCCGGAAGAACTTCAAGTGATTATTTCCCGGTCTGCGAATTTATTGAATGTTCGCATCGATGAAGACGCCGCTGGGGAAATTGCGCGACGAGCCCGTGGCACTCCCCGTATTGCCAATCGTCTCATAAAACGGGTTCGGGATTTTGCTGAAGTCAAAGCGCAAGGTCATATCACCCAACACGTGGCGCAAGAGGCCTTACAATGGTTACAGGTCGATCAGGCCGGACTGGACGAGATGGATCGAAAAATTTTACTGACTCTTATTGACAAGTTTAAAGGCGGCCCCGTGGGCATTGAAGCGCTCGCTGCGGCCATCCAAGAAGAAAAGTCGACCTTAGAGGATGTGCATGAACCGTATCTTCTCCAGGCTGGCTATCTCGATCGGACAGCGCGTGGCCGTCAAATTACCCATAAAGCTCTCCAGCATTTCGGCAAGCGCTCCGATCTTTTTTCAATCAACATGTAGCATTCTCTGATTCAATCAATCTTTTCCCTTTTGCCCTTCTCTCCATTCCCCTTCCCCTCCTTTTAGCGTATTGCCCCAACCAGAAACTTCACAGATACAATAGAAATAGTCCTCATCCGTGCAGAACATTTCCCAACGGGGTGGCTCATGAAAAGTTTCTTCTTGAAGATTACTGATTCAAACACTGAGATGACGCAAGGGCGTTGTGACCGTCGCGCTCCTTTGATCTTGGCCGTGTGGTTAGGTCTATCCCTTTGGGTAGCACCAGTCCAAGCCAGCACAACCACAGTCACCATTATAGACACCTGGGTAGAAGATGGCTTTTTGTTTCACGTGGAGTTTGAAGCTCAGCCGGCCAATGCCGGATGCGAGTTGACCGGTGAAGGGCTCATTGAATTTGAGGTGACGTATAACCCTCAAACCAGCAGTGAAACCGCTTCGGTTTTTGGCGTGGCAATCTGGTATCCCAATTCTGAAACGAAAGAATGGATTAACACAGAAGGCAAGGCTATGGGGCCCCAGGCTTTTTGCACTTCGTCTTCCCCCTGCCGAATTCAAGAAGTCAACATTGTGAAAACTTGGTGCCCTGTTAGCAATGAATCGTTGTTTTCATGGTGAAAATTCAATTGGTTGTTTTGAGGACTTCAACAACTTCCTCGCAGGTACGTCCTCTCCGCTTATTCAAACATCCTCAAAATCTTATTGTGATCCAGAAGTTATTCAGGAACCTATTCCCTTACCTCAACCGTTGTAACCGTTCACAAGCCACATCTAAATCAGCATCGATCTTGGCATAACTCAAACGAAGATAGGAAGTGCCACCTCCTCCTTGAAAGAACGCCTCCCCTGGCACACCAGCTACTCCGGTTTTCTCTAGGAGGTACATGGCCCGCTCTTTCCCTGTTGTACCTGGCAAGCTCCTGACATCCGCCAAGACATAATACGCACCTTGAGGGATCGTAGGAGATAACCCGATGTCCTTTAGCACTTGGCAAAATCGATCCCGTTTGTGTTGAAACGAACGTTGTAATTCCTGGTAAAACTCCGCTCCTAACATTTGAATGCCTAAGGCTACGCCATATTGCAATGGCGCTGGAGCACACACATACACCAAATCATTCATCGCCCCAATCATCGATGACCATCTTGTGGCCGCAACCGCATGCCCAATCCGCCAACCAGTGATGCTGAACGTCTTGGAATACCCGGAAATCGTGATCGTCCGATCGGCCATATCAGGAAGTGACGCGATACTAACATGAGTTCGATTGTCATAGACAAAGTATTCATAGATTTCGTCGGTAAAGATAAACAGAT
>Ga0224496_10002355_pt1 | contig 11275 bp, 7 predicted proteins | sample SF_Jul11_sed_USG_2_FD_168127 | JGI IMG/M metagenome (GOLD analysis project Ga0224496, IMG submission 168127) | Sediment microbial communities from San Francisco Bay, California, United States - SF_Jul11_sed_USGS_8_1 | ecosystem: Environmental > Aquatic > Marine > Sediment | place: USA... | reverse complement strand
TTACATTATTTGTACCTGAAGTCATTGGCAGGCAATAACATTTTTCTGCCGTTAACTCTGGAAATGGGTTCCTGGCGCTGGATCCGCAAAAACCCACTGCAATTACGCAAGTTGCAGGGATTATATCATCCGATCAAGCCACATCGTCTTAACCGCGTATTGCGGGGACATTTGGTATTAATGGAATTTCTATTGCACGCTACTTTGTCATATAAAAACTGGCTTCATAAAAGCCTTGCATTGGAAGTAGAACAACAGGCAATGGAACTTTGGTATCATGATTCGCACTGAGTACTTTGTGCTGATTAGAGGGCTTGTGCGCGAAGCAAGACACTGGGGTATTTTTCCCGATATTCTTCAGAAACAGTTCCCCAGTACGAATATTCTAACGCCGGATATACCCGGTAATGGCTGGTTGCATGACATTACCAGCCCAAAAACGATTGCTGGCATGACCGAATCGTTGCGCAGACAACTACCTGTGCGCAATCAGCTTAAGTTAATAGCACTTTCTATGGGCGGAATGATCGCTATCGACTGGATGACTCGCTATCCAGAAGAAATACATTCCGCAGTTTTAGTCAATACTAGTGCTCGGCCTTTTTCGCCGTTTTATCATCGTCTAAGATGGGCGATTTATCCAAAGATGCTGCGAATAATTTTTCGGTCACCGCACAAAAAGGAAGCGGATATTTTGGCTTTGACTTCTAACCGGCATGGCTATGACAGGGAGCTGCTTGAATTTTGGCAGCAATGGCAACAACAATATCCGGTGTCTACTGCCAGCGCCATAAATCAATTTTGCGCCGCAGCAAAATTTTATGTTACAACGAAACCACGCCAACCAATACTGATTGTAACCAGCAAGGCGGATCGTTTGGTTGACTACCGTTGTAGTTTGGGACTAAGATATAATTGGAAAACAGATTATGTTCAACATGATACGGCTGGACATGATTTGCCGCTGGATGAACCGGTATGGCTGGCGGGTACAATTGGCCAATGGATTGGCAAATCATCTCACTCTTCATAAGCGTATAGAGAAATTTATCTCAACAGCATATACGTTCCCACGCTCCAATGTGGGAGCGAGGGAACATGAGAGGTGGAAATGCAATCATTTCGATTTTTCAGCATATTGCGGATATTGTTCCTCGTACTGCTGGTAGATGGATGATATTTGTCGTCGCCATCTTTCAGCGTTGAATTTTTCCGAAAGTTGCGGCGGTAGGGTGGTATTGATGGCGCGCTCAACCTTGCCAAGATAATTTCCCTGTAAGTAATCGGCGCCAGCATGTAGAGCGGCAGCAAGGTGTTCTGATGTTTTAATATTTCTTACTAATAGGGTGGTCGATCCAAAGCGATGAATAGATTCCTTCAGTAAGTCTACGGATTTGTGCCGTAATAAATCGCATGCATGAATATTTACTATATCCGGATACAAATTACCAAGTTCAGCCATCCAGTCGCTGCTTGAACCACTATAATTGGCCATAATCTGATAACCGCGTGAACGATAGTTAATAATTACCTGCTTGAGTAGTTTCCAATCACGGTTCACTATGGATGGAATTTCGATGACTATCCGGGACGTGCTGATGCCAATCAGGCTGAGAAAATTTCCAAACATGCGGCCATGATCATCTTTAATACTCTCCAGAAGACGTGGGTGTATGTCAATAAATAATTTATCCTGCTTGGCTGCTTTGTAAAAATAATTAAGCGCGTGAACTGCCCGGCATAAGTGATCAAGTTCAACTAGTTGCGTGTCTTTTGATGCCAGAGAAAAAACCTGCCAAGGCGATAATGCAAGCTCTCCATTTGAATCGGAACGAATGTAAGCGGCATGTCCCAAGATCTTTCCCTTAGTAGAACTAAAAATTGGCTGAAAAGCACTGGATAAGCGGCAGTTGTAAAAATCCCCGGTTATCCAGTTTTCATCGGAGCATTCCAGCGCATAGTCAGTGATTACTTTTATGAGTGCTAATTTTTCTTTGACGGTAATAGATTCGGGTTCAAATGTTTTCATGGCGATACTCTCGTTACAGTTTTTTTAGGAAAATTATCTAGCCAGGAATTGACTGATATCAGTATCCTGCTAATGAAATGTTGTATTTTTATGATATGGATGAAATAGCTTATTTTTGTATACCGGAATGGATGGGAGGTATTGGGGTTGGCAATTTCTTGGCAGAACCTCCCGTCTGGGGATAATTATCTTAGTTTCATGCAGTTGGCGTAATAAGTAACGGTGGCCGGCCAATCTGAGAAGACGCCCAGTACACCGACTTCCGTCGCTAGTACGTCCAGCAATTTCATGGCATCGCCGTCATTATTCGTGGCTTCCGTAATTGTTTGGTAGTACCAACCCCCGCCGTCTTTCAACAGCCCGGACCGTTCAAGTGTCCAGGTGATAATATCCAGTCCTAATGCTTTGGCGGTTTCTGCGTACTCGGAAGGTACTATTTCATTTGATTCATTCAACGTTACCAATCCCCAGAGTGGCGGTGCGACAATTTTGATGCCTTCGCTGGGTAGAGTATATAATCTTGCAATGGCGTCAGGCAGATCCGCTTTGCTGTTCATGCCTTCAAGAAAAACGGCTTGCTTACCAAATTCTGGTTCATTCGCAATCCAATAAAGCACATCGTCCAGATTAAATGATTGAGCATAAACATCTTCGGGTTTCACGCCAGCCGCTTTATATTCATCGATCATTTTTTGCGCATAGGCCTGTTGGGTGAAGCCGTTAAACGGCATTTCAACGCTGGGTGCTTTCAGTTCAGGTGTCATTTTTACGCCCAGCTGCTTGAATAGCGCGATGCTTTCAGCATGACTTAAAACGGTGGCGCTGGCGGAATATAAATCGGTGCGCCAGTTTGGTGTGGCGTCCATATATTCTTGCAGGGTTTTAGCATTCGGATTACCCGCGTCCATTTTGGCTTTAAGTGTTTTAAATTCGGCCAAAGTAATATCGCTGGTGCAGCATTGCACATTGGCAAAAGGTTTGTCGCTGCTGAAATCGGGTGGAGTCGAACATTTATTGGCTAACGTCGTTGCCAGGATATTCGTTGTTGTTTGTAAATCGCATTGCGAATGACGGCATACCAATTCTTGGTCTTTGGTAAAGGTGACATCACATTCTAGAATTCCTGCGCCCGACCGTGCTGCGGCTTCATAGGATTCTTTTGAATGTTCGGGAAATTGTAATGCTGCACCGCGATGACCAATGGAAAAGTCAGTTTTATAAAACGGCCCTTTGGCGCATTGCTGTAACGCTGTTTTTAACTCACTGCCGTCCATATCCTCGACAAGATATAAAGGGCGTGGACCAAGTTGAACACCATGTTTTTTCTTATTTTTTCGGGTTTGATGTTCTTTGTTTGCGTGGTGGTCGTATCGTGTCATGTCTTCATTTTCATATGCGAAAACGAATGATAATGGAAACAGCAGTGTGAAAAGGAGGACTGCGTTGAGTAAATTCTTGAGGCTAATCATTGTTATTTCTCCATTCATGAGTCAAAAATATCAAACAATGTTTGAGCAATCAAAAATAACAGCCTTTAGTGACGATTTGATGTCAGTATGGTTACTGACTTATGAAAAATTGGCTCAGTAGCTCTTAACTATTCTGAAGTTTCTCAGATAAAAAAAAGCTGCTTCCGAGGGGGTGGAAGCAGCTTTAAGGAGCTTCAGGGAAAACTTTAATTCGACGATGATTTTTCGTCGTAAATGGTGCGATTAAGGTTTAATTATTATCATCGCCTCACGTTTATTAACTTAATGCTTAACCTTAAAACCGGTGATTTTTAACACGTCATCCGTTGGATAATCATCGAACAGTGGCATATTGTCATCATTGCTATGCTGGATGGAAACATAGGCTGTTTTGCCATCATCCGTGAAGAAAAAGCCAGTTGGTTCGGCAGAACTGTCTTTGACTGAGAGGATTTTGATGCAGCCATCTGATTTGATGTCCCTGTCCGCGCCATCCGGCAGGCAGGCGAAGACATCACCGTTGGCATGATCTTCAATGACGTATAAATTTCCCGTTTTTGGCTGGAAAGCCAAATTGTCGAAAGAATTAAAGTCGGTATCGCCTTCAATAAACCGATTTACCGTAACCAGGCGATCTTCGTCATCTACAACGGTTGCTGTTAGAGGCTCATGATCAATCCCGCATATGACTTCACCATAGTTTTCCGCTTTTTCTCTGCCAGTATTGGCCCAGCAAAAGCGTACTGCGGATGCAAATTCTTCAGGGGCAACAAACATCGGGTCACGATGTAAATCCTCCGGCCTGTAATAACCCGTTGCTCCTGCATTCGCTGCTTCAGTACGTGCTTCCGATGCAGTCAGTGGTCCAACCCAGGTCGCTTGACCAATTTCACAGCCTTGCCCAAATTGTTGTTTCTTTTCTACACAGGTCACTTGCATGGCATACACTGAGCCAGAAGCCAACGGGGAATTTTCAATGCCACTTTGACCATTCCAGGGTGTGTCCGGGATAAATTTGAAAATTGCACCGCCGTCAATATCCGGTTCCGCAGTACCTGGGCGTAATTCGTCTCCCGCGATAACGACACCTGATTCAAGCACCGTTAAGCCTTCCCATGCCATGGTGGGCAGCGCGGTTCGTTGAATGATGTTGGCACTTGTAGTGCCGGAAATTGCGCCCGTTGTGCGATCATCAACGGTATTTTCTGTGGTCACCAATGGTTGAGCGATTTCATATGCCATGCCGTCGTCTGCTTCTTCGGTTGCCAGAACAGTGCCCCAAACGGTCGTTCGGATACCATCACATCTGTCCATGCCGCGTAAAATGGTTTCGACTGCGCCGGTTTGCAAATCGATACGCTGCACGGCAGGATTGAATTTGCCCATGCCGATATCTTCCCTGTTGCCTTCAACGCAAGTTACTATATGGGTAGGATTGTCTTGCGGCCAAAGTACCATCATATCCGTTTTATCGCCTGCATTGCGGGTCACATATTCGGCTTGTAACCCTTTCGCCAGCATTACCTGGTCTGATGCGGATTGGGATTCGGTACGATAAGCACCTTCTGTTGCCGGTGCTGATTCATCTAATGGTTTCTTAATGCCAAAATATTTTTTCGAATTTTCTTTTAAAAAATTTTCGGCTTTGACACCAAAATCAATATCTTTATGACCATGGCCATGAGAATGGTGGCCACCATCATTGGCATTACTGGCACCAGCAAAAAAAGCCAACGCAATTGCCTGTGTCAGTAAAATTGTCAGTGGTAAGGTTTTTTTACGCATTTTGCCCTCTATCTATTTTTAAAAATTGATTGTTTATCTTTGGCAGAATTTTATCTGCGGTAAAAAGCTTATCCATTAGAAATGACAATCCCGTGACAATCTAGTGAAGCTTTCATGAACTATGTAAAGTATGTTTCTTGGCGTCATCGTTCTGTCATATTTGTTGGTTATCGTATGGTGCATTAACTTATTGTGATGGAGAAGATTTTCATGATTGATGTTGATGCCCTACTGAAAGATCACTTTCAAGAATCTAATGAAACGAGCAATCCGCTTGTAAAAGCCGCCGCTTCTGTCTTAAAGAAGCTGGCGCATCAAGATGAAATCAATCATTTCATAGAAACAAGCCAGCACCTTGATGGCTTAGAATTCAATGACGCAGTACTTGAGCATTTAAATTTTACCTTTCAGGTATCCAACAAAGATCGCGCCCATATACCTGATCAGCAGCGTTTGTTAATTGTTGCGAATCACCCGTTGGGTTCTTTGGATGGCTTGGCATTGTTAAAGTTGGTATCGGAGATTAGAACCGATGTCAAAATTGTTGCGAACAGTTTGCTAAGTCATATTGATCCACTAAAAAGTGTTTTTCTTTCGATTGATAATCTGCCAAAGAAAGCCGATCATCGAGAAAATTTGCATCAGATTGTTGCAGCGCTTGAAGCAGAGCAAGCGGTCATTCTATTTCCGACGGGTGATGTTTCACGTATTCGTCCTAGCGGTGTTCGTGACGGCAAGTGGAAAACAGACTTTTTGCATTTGGCCAAAAAGACCAAAGCGCCTATTGTTCCTGTTTTTATAGGTGGTAAGAACTCAGCACTTTTTTATGGTTTATCCGTTATCTATAAACCACTGGGAACCATGATGCTGCTCAATGAAATGTTCAGCCAAAAAGATAGTGAGATTTCATTCCGGATCGGTAAGCCAATTCCATGGGAATCCATTGCAAAACTAAATTTGTCTAAAAAAGCCGTTGCGGAACGCATGCGCAAACAGGTTTATTGGTTGGCTAAAAAGAAGAAGAATGAGCTATTCAAGCCCATTGAAAATATTATCCATCCAGCCAAAACCAAGTTAATCCGTAAGGAATTGAGAGCCTCGGAATTGATTGGCAAAACACAGGATGGACAATATATTTACCTTTTTGATTATATACCCAATTCCAGTGTCATGCGTGAAATAGGGCGATTGCGCGAACTTTCATTTCGACAGGTTCAGGAAGGCACCGGTAATGCATTGGACATCGATAGTTATGATCGCTATTACCGCCATCTCATTTTATGGGACGAAGAAGAACTGGAAATCATCGGCTCCTATCGTATCGGTGAAGCCTGGAAAATTCTTAAGACCAAGGGGCAGAAAGGGCTTTATACCAGTAGTCTCTTCGGGTTCAGAAAAGAATTCATCCCATATCTAGAAAACGCTATTGAATTGGGGCGCAGTTTCATTCAGCCAAGGTATCAGGGAAAACGCAGCCTGGATTATTTGTGGCACGGCATTGGTGCTTATTTGTCCCAGCATCCGGCAATCAATTACATGTTTGGCCCGGTTTCACTGAGCCATTCATATCCAGAAGCTGCGCAAAAAGTAATTGCCAGTTTTTATACAGAGCTTTTTGGCTGCGACAAAACGCTTGTAGACCCTGAATATCCCTTCGATTTTTCGCAGATCAATGATTTTATTCCCTTCAGCCGGGTCGTTGACGATGCCGATTACAAACGTGCATTTGTCATGCTTAAAGAAAAGTTGGCTGACTATGGTGTTAGCGTGCCGATACTTTATAAGCAATATGTGGAGCTATGCAAACCGGGAGGGTGTGAATTTTTGAGCTTTAATATTGATCCGAAATTCTCAAACTGTGTGGATGCACTGATTTTGGTTCATATCAACGCGATAAAACAAAAGAAGCGGCAACGTTATATTGAAAGTCATATGCAGTCGTCAGTCAGAAATAAAAATGCTGCTTAGAATGGGGTATTATCTTTGACTTGGATCTTGTTCCGCAAAAATCAATATGGTTGGGCTGAAATGATACTCGGTATCGGTCCGGGATTCTTGATCAATGTGGCCGAACGCGGCTTTTAACTATTGTCAAGTTGCTAAGAAAAAGGGAAAGAAACCAATAATAATGGCATATGCTGTTAAAAAAACGATGGAAATAATAAATTCCACCTCAATTGAACTTTTTTCTATCTTCAATTCGTTACTCATTATTGCCCCGCAAAAAATCTTTTCAGAAATTTTTTAATTTTGCTTATGCTGAGTTATCAGTTTATCTCTCTTGTGTTTCAAATAAATGACAATAAAATTATTTTTCAATAGTGGTGATTGGCGGTGGTTATTGCGTTAATCCTGCTGATATTAGGGATTATCTCAAATCCATTTATTTGCACTACCTTTGAGATGGTTCCAAACTGTCCATGACGTTTTGCTTAACGCAAGTCTACTCAACCTGAAGGAAGTGCCAATTTCAACAGCTGTTACACAAGATTGCTTAATATTCGGCACCAGGGAAGTTTTATTAAGGGAAAAAGTATCTTTTTTAACGAATACTTTAGCCGCTAAAATTTAAAAGCAGTTTATGTCATAAAAATGCAATGAAACTTTTATATTATTCCGGAATGACTAATAAACTCATTACTGGAGTCGCAAATGCCTGCAACTGTGCTGATTGTTGAAGATGAGCCGGCAATCCAAGAGCTGATTTCATATAAATTACGTAATGCGGGTCACGTTGCTTTGTGTGCGAATAGTGCAGAGCAGGCTGAATTAATGGTCAATAATGTACTGCCCGATTTAATACTATTGGACTGGATGTTACCAAAAAGTAGTGGCATTGAGTTTGCACAAAAGTTGCGGCGTGAAACGCGCACTAAAACGCTTCCAATTATCATGTTGACAGCCCGCATAGAAGAAAACGACAAAGTATCGGCACTGGAAGAGATAGGGGTTGATGATTATATTACCAAGCCATTTTCACCGCGTGAGCTAGTTGCCCGCATCAAGGCGGTATTGCGGCGGCGTATGCCTGAAACATCCGATGATATAATTGAGATGAATGGTTTAACACTCAATCCAAAAACGCACCGAGTAACTTGTATCGATGATGGTAAATCAAATTCGATTGAAGTCATACTCGGACCAACCGAATTTCGATTATTGCATTATCTGATGACCCACACTGAACGAGTTCATACTCGCACACAATTACTCGATCGAGTATGGGGCGATCATGTCTTCGTTGAGGATCGCACGGTGGATGTGCATATTCGTAGATTGCGTAAGGCGCTCGAGGGGGTTGAGAGGGATAATTTAGTACAGACTGTCAGAGGGATTGGCTATCGTTTTTCTGTTGTAAACAAGGAGTAACTATTCAGCTCACCCCTATAATCCGTCATTACGGTGTTACAAAATGATCATTTACACGTGTAAACTCACATTTTGCGCCTTGAACTGACGAATTTTAGGAGCAATCTGAACAGTTACTGCGATGTACTGAATAATTACAACAAGGAAAAAGCTGAGTAATATGTCGCGAGAATAAAAAAAGCCTCCTTGTAAAATAACAAGGAGGCTTTTTTTGTGGTTGATGGCTTGGAATTTATTAATTTAAATTAAAAGTCCATTCCTGCGTCCAATCATCGCTCTCATCTTTAAACGCGCCTGCATAATCCACAACATCAAAGAATGGGTCGTTTACTGGTGCGCCGCCGAGTGTTAAAGGTGATCCCGTAGGGGGTAAAAAGCCATTCAGCAGTGGATCTCCCTCCACATTTCCAGGCTGGGAGAGGAACCAATCTGCGGTTGTAAATGTTGCACCTTCACCATCAGCAAAGTTGGTAGGGCAATTAACAAAAGAATTTTGCATGGTTAATTCACCCGTTAAGCTGCCAGGTGTACCTGCGTTGACATAAGTTGGTGCGCCGTCAATTTGCAAGCATGTCGGGAAACCCGTAAACACGGAATTCCAGATGTTTGCACCTGTCCCCCGCCGAAGCAACGCACCCTGGGTAGCGACAGCAGCCCCAATCAAGGTCATATTTGACAGAATGGGCTTTGAGCGAGGTTGTAAATCGCCACTGGTATTATTGTCTGCTTCAATGCCACGGTCACCATCATCACTAGCCTGTTCAACCAATATAAATTGCGCGCGTCCTTGCCAGCCCAAACCCCAGTCCAGACTATCGTCATTAATATCGGTCAACACTAAATGTTTCATTTGCACGGTGCCGCCAAACATTTCCACGCCATCATCCAGACCTGCATGGACATGCACAAATTGAATTAACGTTCCCGAGCCAACGGCATTTAATGTCAGGCCGTTTAATTCTTCATTTGGGCGAACCGCAAAACCCGCGAAAAGGATTTGGGTGTATTTGATAATCCCACTATTATCAGCCGGGTCATTACCACCCATAAATTCAGAAGTAATTGCTTCAAAAGGAATTTCGCATAGCGCTACGCCTTCATTGCAACCATTTACCGGCGCATTACCTGTAACTACCAGACCGCCCCACTCACCGGCTATTTGCTGTAGTGGACCACTCATTACAACTGGATTATCGGGTGTGCCCTCTGAAAAGATTTGAGAGCCACGTCGTATCCATAAGAAGTCGGCACCTTGTTGACCGAAAATTTGGGTGCCGGGATTGATGGTTATTGTTGAACTATTGGTATTATCCCCACCGATAAATACCCCGCCGGACAAAATCCATTGAATGTTTTTAGTCAAGGTAATATCGCGATTAAGAATCTCACCACTTAATATACAAGAACCTGCCGTAGGCCCTGCTGTGGAGAAATCCGGACATGCTGTAGACGTGTTGCTGGCCACCTGGTCTAGGGTAAATCGTAGTGGATCTGATCCGGGGACCAATCTTAGTTTTACGTAAAATTCATCGGCGCCAACATTAATTGAGGAAATGTGAACCGCATTTGTTGCAGCGTCAAAAACATTACGCTCACCAGTTACTGGCGAGATTTGGCTGGCGCTGATTAACTGCAACTCGTTCCCGGTTAGTTGCAATTGCGCATTAAAAAAAGTTGATGAGGCGCCATTTAATACTTCAACGACTGGAAGATCAGCAATTCCGGTCGCGGGATCAAAGGTCGCGGAAATAGCATGCGCTTTAAGTGAAATTGTACTTATCAGAAAAATAGACGCAATTAGCAGTCTATTTTTCACCGAATTAAATTTAATCATGACTTGTCTACCTTTTATAATTTATGAGGTAGCGTGAATTTAACAAGCAAATGTGACAGGAACGTTACAGCAAAATGAAGAAAATATGACAGTCGAGAATAATACTTGTAGAAACACAAATTTTGAAATGTTCAGCGTGGTTTTGCTATCTGCGCAAAATAGCCCACCAACGCCCAATATTGAGTAACGCCATCAGTGAAGCTGATACATACGTAAAAGCTGCTGCGCGTAAAATCCGGCGTGCATGGGGTTCATCACCTTCCTTGAGATATTTGCCATGTGACAGCATTGGAAGCGCACGGGAAAAACTGGCGTGCATTTCCATTGGCAAGGTAATGAGATGCACCAGGGTTGCTGTTCCCAGTGTCATTAAGCCGCCGGCAAGAAATAATGCACCGGCTACTGGTACGCGGGTAACGACCATTACCAGGGGCGCAAGCATTAATATCGTCGCGCCGAGTTTTTCAGCCGGGGCAGCTAGTTGAACTAAGCGCGTTCGCAGTCTCAATGGTAAATACCCATCTCTATCCTGGATTGCGTGGCCGACTTCATGGGCGGCTACGGTAATCGCGGTGAGTGACTTGCCATTAAATTTGTCTGGCGTCAGGCGAACTACTTTCTTAATTGGATCGTAATGATCGCCGGCATCTGTGGTTTCAACGTTGACTTGTTGCAGATTTGCCCAGTCAAGTAAAATACGCGCTAATTCGCCGCCGGTACCCGGATATCGATCTTCGGGGTAACTATACTTTTCAAGTGTATATTTGACCCAATAGGAAGGACCGATAA
>Ga0224496_10002352_pt1 | contig 11276 bp, 12 predicted proteins | sample SF_Jul11_sed_USG_2_FD_168127 | JGI IMG/M metagenome (GOLD analysis project Ga0224496, IMG submission 168127) | Sediment microbial communities from San Francisco Bay, California, United States - SF_Jul11_sed_USGS_8_1 | ecosystem: Environmental > Aquatic > Marine > Sediment | place: USA... | reverse complement strand
AAGCATTAGAGCTTTTCAACACATCACTAGAGACTTTGTCACCGCGTAATTTCCACCATTCTTCTTGGTTTATAGACCAAGAATCCTGCCACTCTTGAATAAAGCTTTGCTTATATTCACGGGATGGATCAATACTAGATAATGTCTCAGCAACGATACTACCTCCTAAAAGAACTTTTCGTGCTTTCACTTATTCATCTCCTCAATCAGATAATCCAATAGTGATTTATTATATCATTAATATTAATAAAGCCAGCCTAAAAGCCATTTTATCTATTATAATGTTTACTTATGAAATTCATCCTCACTTCAAACTCCTATTTAGTCACCAAAGAATGGTCTAAAGAGTTTGGAATGAAACCTAATAAGTTATCAGTAGCCTTTATTGATACTGCTGCTGACGTATATAACAAAGCAGAAGCAGACTGGTTAAAAGCTGATCGTGATGCACTAACTAATGTTGGTTTTACAGTTACTGATTACTCGCTTGTAGATAAGACCAAAGATCAACTAACCAAAGACTTATCTAAATTTGATGTTTTTTTTGTCTCTGGAGGCAATACTTTCTACCTCTTAGAAAAATCTAATAAGTCTGGATTTACTGAGTTAATAAAAGAAGATTATTTCAAAGACAAGATCTATGTTGGTTCTAGTGCTGGTTCAGTCTTACTGAGTAATAATATTGACCCAATTAAATTTATTGATGACCCTAAAAAAGCTTCTTTAGAGAATAATAAAGCCATTGGTATTTTCAACTTCACTATTTTTCCTCATTGGGGTAATTCATATTTTAAAGATAAATATGTTAAGGCTACTGAGTATGCTTATGCAAACTCTCAACAAGCATTATTGTTGGCAGACAATCAATATCTTTTATATTCAAATAAAGAATTTAACTTAATCTCAATCTAATTACTCAATTTTGCCTTCACAGTGCTAAAATACACTCTGATGTCAAAAATTCTTAACTTGCTTCAATCAGTACAGGCTATCTATACTGATGATCACTTTGTTTACACATCAGGTAAACACGGTGAAGTATATATTAATAAAGATTCTCTTTATCCTCACACAAAAGTCACTTCGCAGGTATGTAAAATACTTGCCAAGAAGTGTTCAGACTTAGACATTGATACCGTAGTTGCTCCCGCCCTTGGCGGGATTATTTTATCCCAATGGATTTCTTTTCATTTAAGCAAAATTAAAGGCAAAGAAATTTATGGCGTCTATGCAGAAAAAGACCCCGTCAAAACTTTCATCATCGGCAGAGGATATGACAAATTTGTAACTGGAAAAAATGTTCTAGTGGTTGAAGATCTAACCACAACCGGTGGTTCAGTCAAAAAAGTTGTTGATACGGTCAGAGAATATGGCGGCAAAGTTGTTGGTGTTTGTGTGATGGTCAACAGAAATAAAAAATTAGTTACTAGTGAGATGTTTGATGCCCCACTAATTGTTGGAGCAAATGTCCCAGCCAAAGCTTGGGATGAAAATAAGTGTAAACTTTGTAAAGAAAAGAAACCAATTAATACTCATATGGGCCATGGCAAAAAATATGTTCAGTCAAAAACTAAATAAAGCAATTTTAGAGAAGAACTCCCGACTGTGTGTTGGTCTTGACCCAAGATTAGAGTTACTCCCAAAAACCATTCTTAATGCAGCGATAAAGAAACATGGCCAAACCAACCAAGCTGCCGCTGATGCTATTACAACATTTAACAAACAAGTTTTAGATACAGTTGTTGATTTAGCATGCTGTGTCAAACCTCAGATTGCCTTCTACGAGCAATTTGGAGCTGAGGGAATTCAATCATTTTGGGATACAGTTAAATATGCAAAGTCACTTGATCTAGTTGTTATTGCTGACATAAAAAGGGGAGACATTGGCTCAACCGCACAAGGATATGCCCATGCCTACCTTGGAGGAAATAAGTTGTTTAATAAAAAAGTAGAGAGTGATATTGATTCCATTACAATTAATCCTTTTCTTGGCGAAGATACTTTAGAACCATTTGTCAGCGTTGCAAAACAAGAACAAAAAGGGTTATTTGTTTTAGTCAAAACATCTAATCCTGGCAGTAAAGATCTGCAAGATTTAAAAATAGATAACCAGAGTATTTCAATGCGTGTTGCTCAAATGATTAACCACCAAGCTGAATCATTACCCTTAGATGAATACGGTTATCATTCTCTTGGAGCAGTCATTGGTGCTACATATCCAAAATCAGCTCAGCAATTTAGAAAAGTATTACCTCAAAGTATCTTTCTTGTCCCAGGAATTGGGGCACAAGGAGGGGACCCATCACTCCTGAAACATTTCTTTAATAAAGATAAGTTGGGAGCAATTGTTAATTCCTCGAGAGGAATTACATTTACTTTTAAACCAAACGAAAAAAATTATTTAACTGATATAAGAAAATCTGCCCTAGAAACACGTGATCTAATCAATCACAATTTATGATCAATCCAGATAACCCATGTTTTGGTTGCCATATATTAAGAAATGGACAAGAAATTAAAGCTGCCTGTTGTCATGATTCCATCATTCTTGTTACCTCAGAAGAATACGTAAGAATATTTTTAAAACATTACCTTGATCAAATAGTAGATGTTGAAGAAAAATATACAGATAATGAAATGTGGTTTTATATATACCTTCTAGGTAAATGTCCTTACCTAACTCAAGATGGACTCTGCTCAATAGAATCAACAAAGCCTCTTAGCTGTAAAACAGTCCAACCAGGAGAATTTAAATACTGTATTTTACCTAAAAAATAATCATGTACTATAATAACCATATATGAAACTAATCTCTGGCTCATCCAACCTCCCTTTAGCAACTAAAATTGCTCAGTACTTAAACATTGAAACAATTGATTTAGAAATATCTAAATTTGCTAATGGAGAAAAAAGAGTTTGGATTAAAGATGATATTGCTGGAGAAAATATTTGTCTTGTTCAATCCTTTGATCAACCTGTTGATGAGAATATTGTTGAAACACTTCTCCTTATTGATGCACTAGAAAGAGCCGGAGCAAGACACATTAACTTTATTATTCCTTGGATGGGTTATTCTCTCCAAGATAAAGTCTTTAGAGATGGAGAACCAATTGCAGCCCGTGTTATTGCTAATATTATCTCAAATACCTATATCAAAAGAGTCTCTTTACTAGATTTACACAACTCAAGTATTCCTGGTTTTTTCTCAATTCCAACTCACCATATCTTAGCTTTAAAACCATTCACAAAGTATGTACAAGATAATTTTAATCTCAGTGCTGCAGTTATTGTTAGTCCAGATTTTGGTGGACTCAAAAGAGCTAGAACCTTTGCCGATACATTATCTCTAGAATTAGAGAATATTGATAAGCATAGAGATTTATACACTGGCAAGGTTACCCCAAAAGGACTCTCTGGCGACGTTAAAGATAAGGTTTGTATAATTTATGATGATGTTATTAACACCGGAGGTACTGTAGTAGAAACAGCTAAATTCCTCAAAGAAAAAGGGGCTAGGGAAGTACACTTCCTAATTACCCATGGTTTATTTGCTGGTGATGGATTAGCAAAAATGAATGATGAAAGTATAGACAGTGTAGTTATTACTAACTCAGTTCATCATGAGAACTTACCAGATAAAATTAAGATAGTTGATGTTGCTCCTGTATTAGGGGAGTCAATTAGAGCTTGGATTTAGAACTAATTTTATTTATTCCACCAGATATAAAATATCCCATAACTATTGACATTTGTGGTGTTTTTTGCTATAATGGACTCTGAATTTTAAGTTATCACGAGGTAAACTGATGAACCATAGAATTATCACAATTCTAACTGTAATCTCTGTTTTAGTAATTGGCGTAGTTTTGGTTTATTCCGAACTACAACCAGATGGCATCGAAATAGATGAATTTGTCCGTCAAGATGGCTCCATCCAATATACAGTTGTTAATCACACTGATAATTGGGTTGATGTACATAGTGGACAAAATCACTACAGCGTTGCCCCGGGGGACTCACTTACCCCACAAGGAACCAATTTCACTGCAACAGAAATCGTCAGCCCAACAGTCATTATTGGTGAGGTTGAGAAAATAGAAGGTGAATACTATGTTTGCCTTGCTCAATCATATTGCCCCAACCTTCCTTCGTGGATAATCGGGGAACCGTTCTTTTACGATCTAACGATCGTCAACTTACGGTAACACCAATGAAGAAAGAATTCCGCCACATGCACTCCATGAGGCGGTTTTTATTTAAGAATTAGTTTTTATTGATTCAATTAACTCTCTTGATTCACTAATAATTCTTTGAACACTGTCTGATCTTTTATCAATAGCTTCCTTAGTTCCATAAATTCTTCTTACTTTATCACCAAGTTGATTTCTTTTTGCTATTAATTCTTGTATTTCATCTTCAAGAGCTTGTTCAGTTGTCATACCTAGTTTAACTTGCCATTTAAACAACTTTGAGTCTTGTTTCTTCAGTAATTTATTAATTTTTTCTTGGGCATCTTTACTTCCTTGAGCAATAGAATCAACGTCTTTTTCTTCAGGATCTGGTTGTAATTCAGATTCAATGTCGGCAATTAAAGCTTCTATTCTGGCGATAGGATCCTCAATATCTTCATGTTTTGAAACGGTTAGCTGTTCATTCAGGTCAGCCCCTTTATAGCGCCTCAGTCTTCCAATCTCATCTACTAAATTATAAATAGCTCCATTAATAGATCCCTTTTCCATTCTTTCTTGACTGTCTACCAGATTTTCTAATGTACGTGTTTGTTGTTGTAATTCTAAAAGTGGTCTAATCAAATCAATATTTTTTTTAATCAACTGAGATTTCTGGTAAAGCTGATGGGCTGTTTTCAAACCACCTTTTAAATGATATTGAAAAATGTGGTCTACTAATTCTTGACCACTCAAAAGAAGTTCCTCATCTGATTCACTTGCTTCTTCCATTAATTCAATAATCTTTTTGTATTCCTCTTGAAGTATATCTACCAGGATAGACGCATCAGGTTGATTTTGTAATTGTTCCATCATCCTGGCAGCTTTTGGACCAGCCTCATGATCATTAAGCATATGGGCCATCTCTCTACGAATTAAATCTCTTTGACTATAAATACTTTCAAGACCATGCTCTTGCCTATACTGAAAACCTTGTCTTGACTGAGAAATGTCATTTATCACTTTCTGGATAATATTATCTTTCTCGTTATCTCCTGTTTTTAAACCTTCTAATTGTTCTTCTGCTTCAGTTAGATCTCTTATTGCCTCATCTGGGTCCCCAGCAATTCTCTTATTTTCATCACCAGTGTGATCCCAACCAGAAACAATGTCTGTTGCCTTACTTATTTTTTCTACTAATTCAGCACCTGGTTTTGGTTTTGTTGGATCAGGAAACCAAGCTTCTCTTAGTTGTACTTTTGTAATTCCTGTTGAAGCTGCCTCATTCTGGATCATATTTATTATTGTTGTTTCTTACTTTTTATTATTTTAACAATAAAAATTGTATACTGCCATCAATTATTTTTTCATCTTTTGTATTGTAAATACATAATTTATAAATCAATGTATAATAACCATACACAAATACTTTTCCTTAACTGGAAACTATTAGCTCCTAACTAATAGCTCATTAGAGAGTAGAGAAGGACATCTTTGTACTAACTTCTCCGGTAGATATCCGTAAATATCAATGAAGCCTGCATTTGCAGGGAACCAAGGTGGTACCGCGTGTGAAGACTCGCCCTTGTACACTAACATTAGTGTATGAAGGCGAGTTTTTTTATATCAATAAGTTATAAAGAATATAAATAACTTACCTACTTATTATAAATATTAGTAATTAAAAGGAGATCTATGGCAAAAAGACAATTAACTGCCAAGTCTGAAGACATGAGTAAATGGTATACCCAGGTTATTCAGCAAGCTAAACTAGCTGATTATTCACCGGTTAAAGGCTGTATGGTTTTTCGTCCCAATGGTTATGGTCTCTGGGAAAATATCCAAAAGAGTTATCAAACATATTTAGATGAGATGGAAATCAAGAACTGTTATTTCCCAATTTTCATCCCAATGTCTTTTCTACAAAGAGAAGCCAAACACGTTGAGGGTTTTGCTCCTGAGCTTGCGGTAGTTACCCATGCTGGTGGTGAAAAACTTACAGAAGAACTAGTCGTCAGACCTACTTCAGAAACAATCATGTATGACATGTACGGTAAGTGGGTTCAATCTCATAGAGATTTACCTGTTCTTTTGAACCAATGGAATAACGTTGTCAGATGGGAAAAGAGAACTAACTTCTTTTTAAGAACTACAGAATTCTTATGGCAAGAAGCTCACACAGCTCATGCTACTAAGGATGAAGCCGTAGACTTAATGTATGAAGCTTTAGAATCATATAGAAGTGTAGTCGAAGATTTCATGGCTGTACCTGTTGTAACAGGCAGGAAGAGTGAATCAGAAAAGTTTGCCGGGGCCAACATTACTACAACTATTGAAGCAATGATGCCTGATGGTAAAGCTCTTCAGTCTGGAACCAGTCACCATTTAGGACAAAACTTCTCAAAGGAAAATGCTTTCAATATTTCTTTCCAAGATGGAAATAACAAAACTCAATATGCTTGGCAAAATAGTTTTGGTCTTTCTACCAGAATCATTGGAGCTATCATCATGACCCATGGGGATGATGAAGGTTTAGTTATGCCACCTAAGATTGCACCTACTCAAGTCATGGTAGTCGCCGCAAACAAAGACGAAGCTGTCATAAACCATGCCACTGAGTTAACCAAGATGCTTAAAAAAGCAGGTATTAGAGCAAGCAAGAGAGTTGAGACAACTACCTCAATGGGCTGGAAAATGAATGACTGTGAGATTGAAGGGATTCCTGTTTGTCTAATCGTTGGTGCAAGAGAAATGGAAAACAAAGAAGTCACGGTGAAACTTCGTTATAACGGAGAGAAGAGTAGTGTCAAAGAAGAAGGCTTAGCCGAATCTTTAAAAGATACTCTAGATGATATTCAAACCGCTATGTTTAAAAAAGCTAAGAAGAATGTAGAAAATCTCACTACTGATGCTAATAGTTATGAAGATCTAATTACTGCCATGAATGGTGATAGGGGATATATTAAAGCCTTCTGGTGTGAGTCTGAAGCCTGTGAAAAGGCCATCAAAGAAGAAACTAAGGCAACTACTAGATGTCTACCTTTCACTGACAAAAAAGGCAGTGTCAAAGAAGAATCTGGTCAGTGTATTAAGTGTGGTAATGATGCAACTCACCGTTGGTTATTTGCACAAGCATATTAATTAAATAATTAATATATAACCAAGTTTGGTTTACTAACTATAAAAATGATAGATTAAAGGCATGGATAAAAATTATAAAAACCTAGTTTTTACAAACCATGCCTTTGATCGTATCAAGGGCAGGACAATTACCAAAGATGCCGTTTATCAAACTATCAAGAATAGTAGTAAGAAATTTAAGCAGGGTCAGTCAACCAAGTTTATTAAAACAGTGAATGGTAGAAAAATTCATGCAGTTGCAAACTATTTAAAAAATGAAAATAAATGGTTAGTGATTTCTGTATGGGTGAGGGGAGAAGATGATAAAGCACCTATTATCTGGACTTTAATAACTTTACCATTCAAACTTACATACAAGATACTCATTTGGGTCCTCAAGAGATTGACCAATTTCAAAAAGTAAATCCTATATAGTTTTTTTTAGTAAACCAGTAAAAAAACTATACACTCCATCTTCAATCCTTTTTGGGTCTGGGTATTTTCCGTATCAATATGTATATTACTAATTAAATATCCCGGTGAGGAGCCCACTGCGATCAACTAATTTAAGTTGATTGCGGTGGGTAATTTTTTTCCTAAAAAAATAATATACCACTTACTTTTATAAAAAATACCCAAAGTTATTTCCCACCATCAAGTGATATACTAAAACATATATGGACCGTAAACTCATTGTCACTCATCATGCCCCAGATTTAGACGCAATTGCTTCTGTTTGGCTACTTAAAAGATTTGATGCCCAACATTTTGCTGATGCTCATTTAGCTTTTGTTAATCCCGGAGACAAAATTAAATTAGAAGAAGCAGAAGAACAAGGTTTTCAACTTCATGAGGTAACTCACGTTGATACTGGTATGGGTAAATTTGATCATCACCAGCCAGAAAAAGCATTAGACACTATCTGTGCAGCCACTTTAGTCTATGACCACTGTGTTTCAATTCACCCAGAATTAAAAGATGATAAAGCACTAAAAATTTTAGTTGATTTTGTAACTGAGATAGACCATTTTAAAGAAATTTACTGGCATGAAGCTAATGACACTAAATATAACTTTATGATCCATGAATTAATTAGAGGATTAGAGTTCTTTGACCCACATAATGATGAATCCCAACTCCACTTTGGTATGACTTGTTTAGATAGTGCGTATGCCACTCTAACTCAAAGAGTCAAGGCAGAAGAGATCATTGAAGAAAAAGGCCAAGAATTTGAAATTAAGGTAGGTAAAGCTCTAGCACTTGATACAAGAAATGATGACACTCTCAAAATGGCTCAAAAAATGGGTTATGCCTTGGTAGTCAGAAAGGACACAAAGCTTGGCCATGTCAGAATTAAGGTTAGACCAGATATTGATATAGATCTTAAACCACTTCATGAAAAAATTATTGAATTAGATAAGAAAGGTACCTGGTTCTACCATGCCAGCGGTAAAATGCTTATCAATGGTTCAATTAAGCACCGTAACCAAACTCCAAGTCCATTAACATTAAATAAAGTAATAGAGATAATAAAGGAAACTTATGCCTGATAATGATTGTATTTTTTGTCAAATTATAAATAAAGAAATTCCAGGAAGCATTCGTTTTGAGAATGAAAAATGGTTAGCTTTTGATGATAATCATAAAACTGCTCCAGAACATGTTCTACTTGTCCCAAAACAACATCTAGATTCAATAGAAGATATTGATATTACAGATGATAACTTCCACAGTGAATTACTCCAAATAGCCAGAACTGTAGCCAAAGAAATTGGAATTTCCCAAAATTACAAAATTTTCTTAAATACTGGAAAACAAGTCCAGGCTGTTCATCATCTTCATGTCCACATCATGGGTGGATGGAAAAAAGAAAAAAATATCCTAGGCTTAGATAAAGACTCTGTAGATTTAATCAATTCTTAAACAAAACTATCCCTACTTTTTTTGTACCTAATTTACATCTATGATTTGGTAAACCAATTATTTATATAATTCACTTAGTGACAAAATAAAAAAAAGTGATTTAATACATCAATGCAAAAAATTGTCTTGTTACTTGGGGGTGGATTACTTCCAAAGTTCGAAAAACACATTCTAAAAATTAATCCTGCACTCACTCCAATTGAGTGTTCATTTAATTCGGAGATCCCTCAGAATGATTCTGATAACTATTTATTTATCCCTGAAGGAAAAGAATTTGAAACAATAGTTGAATATGCAAAAGATAAAGAGGTTGTTGGGATAATAAACCGTAAAGATTACTATGAAAGTCTTCATGGACAACTAGTTGATCACTTTCAGGTTCCAGGACCTTCTTTTCACTCAGTTGACCAAGTAAGCAATAAAGCTAATCTCCATGAATTAATGGAAGAACTAAACCTACAACTTTTTAGACCAAGAACTATTACTTGCCAACTTTCTGAAGTTCCAACACTACTTAAAAGTGTCCAATTCCCAGTTATTATCAAACCATTTGCTGGAGCACATAGTAGAGGTGTCCATAAATTAGAATCAGTAGCTGACTTTGACGGCGCATATCCATATTTATATGAGCACTTCAAAAAAGAAATGGCTGTAGATCAATTAGATAGTCAAGATAAAACAGTTTTGATTGAAGAATATCTGCCTGGAAAAATGGTAGTTCCAATTTGCTATGTTGATAGAAAGCATAAAGTACACTTTATTTCTTTACTCAAAGTAGTCAGTGCTAGAGATGTTGGTCAAGATCATTACCAGCTTATCTTCAGAACAACTCCTTCAAATACTCCAGAACCTGTTCAACAAAAGATGAGATTTATCCTACAAAAGATTGCAAGAGCTACTAGACTTAAAGAGACTTTCTTAGATCCAGAGTTCTTTGTTCATAAGGGTCATGTCTACTTAATTGAAATTAACGTTAGAATGGGTGGATTTAGACAAGAACTAGCTAAACCAGCCTTTGATATTGACCTAGAAAAGATGATTACCCAGTTAGCCCTAAAACAGGATGTAGAGGACCAATTTAACGCAATTGGTAGCGCCACAGCTTGTGAAATATGGGAGCCAGAGTCAGGAACAATCAAACAATTAAAATTACCTAAGAGTAAGCATATTACTTGGTCTAAATTAAACTTTGTACCAGGTGATTATTATGAAGCACCTCCAGCAGGAAATAAACCTCTGGGTAGCTTTTATATTACTGCTTCAGAAAAATCTCTTAGTATTGCTAAGAAGATTAGAAGTAAGGTAGTGATTGAGTTTGAAGATAACAAGTAATATCCTATAGTATTGACAATTTGGGGTTTTTTTGGTATAATTGAAGAGAAGTTTCGTCTAAATAGAATGAAAGTGGTTTATACCATGAAACCGGTTACACCAGATGATATAAAAAATCAATTCAAAAGTGCCCGGAAACAAGTTGCAAGACAACTTTGGAAAGAATTTAAGATTTTGGTTTTTGGTAGCATTGCTACAATAATCGGAGTCATTGCTTTCATCGTTTTCTTAGCAACCCGCTAAACTTCAGCAACAAAAAACAGCCTGTTCTCTTTAGACAGGCTGCTTTTACTTTTATAAGCTTTTTTATTCCTTAAATACTTCAATCAAGAAACCAATATGCTCATCAGGAGTCTTTCCAATTAACTCAAATCCTTGTCTAATATCATCTCTTGAGACATTAGCAGCAAATGATTTATCTTTGATTTTCTTTTTGACTGATTTAACTTTCATATCTGAGAATCCACCTGGTCTCATTAATGAAGCCGCGTGCATTAAGCCAGATAGCTCATCACAAGCAAATAGATATCGTTCAATTAAAGTTTGTGGTTGTTTACCCGTTCTACCAGGTGCATGAGCTTTAATAGCCTCGAGCATTATAGTAGGGTAGTGGTTAATAATATCTGCTATAGCTTTATTTGGATGCTCATCAGGGAACATTTCCCAATCTAAGTCATGTAATAAACCTGTCTGATACCAAAGTTCACTGTTTTCACCAAGCTCTTTTGCGTATGC
>Ga0224496_10002351_pt1 | contig 11277 bp, 6 predicted proteins | sample SF_Jul11_sed_USG_2_FD_168127 | JGI IMG/M metagenome (GOLD analysis project Ga0224496, IMG submission 168127) | Sediment microbial communities from San Francisco Bay, California, United States - SF_Jul11_sed_USGS_8_1 | ecosystem: Environmental > Aquatic > Marine > Sediment | place: USA... | reverse complement strand
AGGTGTTGGGAAATGGTATTTACGCGTGTAAATGCATGTTTTCGGCCTTAATCTGGGGTCATGCCAGAGGCAATCGGGACAGTTACGATTATTTGAATTTGAACAGGTGTCGTTGTGTGGGATGAATTGTTCAGGGCGCTGGCTCTGGTACTGGTGATCGAGGGGCTTATGCCCTTCATCAGTCCCCATAGCTGGCGCAATACAGTATTACAGGCCAGCCAGCTGCCCAATAAGGTACTGAGATCTCTCGGTCTGGGTAGCATGTTACTGGGTGTTCTATTGCTTTATGTATTGGGTTAATTGTAGTTATGACCATTAATAATCGCTGGTTGTTACCACAGGGTATAGAAGAGGCCTTGCCTGCTGAAGCGGCAAAGCTGGAGCATTTGCGTCGCCAGTTGCTTGATCTCTATGCCTCATGGGGTTACCAGCTGGTAATGCCTCCATTTATTGAATATCTGGAATCCCTGCTAACCGGCACCGGCCACGATCTTGATATACAGACCTTTAAGCTGATCGATCAGTTGACCGGTCGATCCATGGGCGTGCGCGCTGACATGACGCCCCAGGTGGCCCGTATCGACGCACACCAGTTGAAGCAGGATGCACCGAATCGCTTATGTTATATGGGAACGGTATTGCAGACCCGCCCGGATGGTTTTGGAAGTAGCCGGAGCCCGCTGCAGGTTGGCGCCGAACTCTATGGCCATGCCGGCGTAGAAAGTGATGTGGAAATTCTCTGCCTGATGCTGGAGAGTTTTAAAATAGCCGGTGTCGAGAACGTGTTCCTCGATATTGGTCATGTCGGTATATTCCGCAGCCTGGCCGCACAGGCCGGTCTGGATGATGCGCAGGAAGCCAGCTTGTTCGAAATGCTGCAGCGCAAGGCAATACCCGAAATACAGGCCTTCCTGAACGAGCTGGATCTGGATTCAGACGTGGCCGCTATGCTGTTAAGCCTCGCGGAGTTGAACGGTGATGAAAGCTGCCTGAAACGGGCGGAGCAGTGTTTCAGCAAGGCTGATGAGTCGGTAAAACAGGCACTGGCGTATTTGCAGGATACCGTTTCAAAACTCAGGCAGCGTGAAGGCGAGTTGAATATTCATTTTGATCTGGCAGAATTGCGCGGTTACCATTACCAGACCGGTATTGTATTCGCGGCCTATGTGCCGGGTCAGGGTCAGGAAATTGCCCGTGGCGGTCGTTATGATGATATCGGCCAGGTATTTGGTCGGGCGCGTCCCGCCACAGGTTTCAGTACAGATTTAAAAACTTTGGTTAACCTCTCGGTTAATCAGCAAACGGCTTCTGTGCCCTCAGCTATTTTTGCACCCTGCAGTGATGACGTTGCATTGATGACAAAAATTGCCGAGTTAAGGGCGCAGGGTGAACGGGTCATCGAAGAATTACCGGGGCAACAGGGTGATGCAATCGCCATGGCCTGCAACCGGGTGCTGATTCAACGTGACGGACAATGGCTAGTAGAAGGCATAGCATAATGGGTAAGAATGTAGTTGTTCTGGGCAGTCAGTGGGGCGATGAAGGTAAAGGTAAGATTGTAGATCTCCTAACCGATCGCGCAGCGGCAGTGGTTCGTTTTCAGGGTGGGCACAATGCAGGTCACACGCTGGTCATAGGTGATAAGAAAACCGTCTTGCACCTGATTCCTTCGGGTATTTTACGTGACAAAGTCATGTGCCTGATCGGTAACGGTGTTGTACTGTCACCCAGTGCCCTGTTTGAAGAAATCGCGATGCTGGAAAAAGAAGGCATCCCTGCGATGGAGCGCCTGAAAATTTCAGAGGCCTGCCCGCTCATCATGCCCTATCACATTGCACTGGACCAGGCGCGTGAAGTGGCGCGTGGTAAAAAGGCCATAGGTACGACCGGTCGTGGTATCGGTCCAGCCTATGAAGACAAGGTATCCCGTCGCGGTTTGCGTGTGGGCGACCTGCTGGATGTTGAGGCCTTTACCGAAAAATTAAAAGGTGTGATGGAATACCATAACCATGCACTGGTACATTATTTTAAAGCCGACCCGGTTGATTTCCAGACTGTACTGGATGAAATCATGGGCATGCGTGACAAGATTGTTGCGATGATCGCCGACATCCCTGCAACACTGTATAACCTGCGCAAAGAGGGTGCCGATATCATGTTCGAGGGTGCCCAGGGTACCTTGCTGGATATCGATCAGGGTACCTATCCCTACGTGACCTCATCTAACTGTACGGCCGGTGGTGCCTGTACCGGTTCTGGTGTGGGTCCACGTGACCTGGATTACATCCTCGGTATTACCAAGGCCTATACGACACGTGTCGGTGCCGGTCCTTTCCCTACCGAGCTGTTTGATGATGTGGGGCAGTACCTGGGTGAAAAAGGTAATGAGTTCGGCGCCACCACGGGACGTAGTCGCCGTTGTGGCTGGTTCGATGCGGTAGCACTGCGTCGTGCGGCCCAGGTGAACAGCATCACCGGCCTGTGTATTACCAAGCTGGATGTACTCGATGGACTGGAAACATTACGCATCTGTACCGCGTATAAATACCAGGGCGAGACACTGGAATTATTACCCGTGGGTGCCGATGTGATTGAAAAGTGTGAGCCGGTTTATGAAGACATGCCGGGCTGGACACAATCAACCGTCGGTGTACGTGATAAAAGCGAACTACCCGAGAATGCAATTAACTACCTGAACCGTCTTGAAGAAGTCGTAGGTGTGCCGATTGCTATTATTTCGACCGGGCCTGAACGGGATGAGACCATTGTCCTGCGTAATCCCTACGAATAAATATATATAGTTCGTTAAAATAAAAAAAGCCCTGTTTACCAGGGCTTTTTTTGTCTTTGGTTTTTTTCTAAAAATAATTGCTTTGCCTGTTTCTTACATTAAGCACATCCAGTATGTTTATATGCATAAATATAAATTGCTTCGCATGTAAAAATCAGCAGAATAGATTTGTAGATGTAGATTCTTTGAAAACTTAAGACTGCAGAGCATTCTGCTAGATTGAGTTCTTAATGTTAAATAAGCCAGGTGGAGAATTTAATAAAGTGCGACCAGTTAATGGGTATTTGTACCCACTAGTGAAATTAATATTAAACGAGATTTCTAACATAAAAATAAAATGACGTATAAGGACTTTGAGTAATTGTATAAAAAGGGCAGCCTTAATTTTCTCAATTTCTAGTTATTATAGGGTTGTCATTAGGCTAGAGAAAATAGCTCGTCTGTTCATAAAGTGTAAATAATTCTGAAATCCTGTTTGAAATCAATAGATATTAGTCGGAATAATTTACACATTTATCGGGCTAAAATAAGCTATTGATATAAAATCTCGCTAAAACAATAACTTATAAATCAGGTATATTTATTGCAGTATTTGTTGATGTAGATTATTAAATGTAGGTGGCTGTAACCTGTTTGGATGATAGCATTAGCTTTGACGCTATTTATAATACGGCCAGAAGAATCAACACCAAATGGAATTAAATAAAATGAAAAAATTAATCAAAGGCACGCTCTGTGCTGGAATTATTTCTTTAGGGCTATCAGCTAACGTAGAGGCAGCCTTAATCAGTGGTAGTGGACTTATCTATGATACTGATCTGGACATCACCTGGTTGGCGGATGCAAACTACGCATTCAATTCAGGATATGTAGATACAATAACAACAAATTTTGATGATGGGCGTATGACCTGGGCTCAGGCCGATACATGGGTCTCTCAATTAGATTTTGCAGGATCTATTGACTGGCGCTTACCCACTGCAAGCGCACCATCTACCGATAGTTGTACATTCAGCAGTGACTTTAATGGAATAACAACTTATGCCTATGGCTGTACCAACAGTGAAATGGGGCATCTGTTTCATGAGCTGGGGGGTACTGTAGATATAGTTGCAAACACTTCAATGTTCGATGAAAATATCTTTAGTGATCTACAGCACTGGAATTACTGGTCCGGTACGACAACGGGCATTGGCTGTGATCCGGCTTATCCAAACGTCGGTTGTGTCTGGGACTTCGACTTCAAAAATAGTGTCACCTATAATTATACAGTAGGCGCTAATTTCTATGCACTGGCCGTACATGAAGGTGATATTGGTAACCTTGCGGCTGTTCCTGTGCCGCCTGCGGTATGGCTCTTTGGTTCTGGCCTGATTGGTTTAATTGGTGTTTCACGACGCAAACTATATTAAGTATAACTGATGGTGGTGAAATCTAAAGGCAACTATTCAGTTGCCTTTTTTTATGATGTGTTTTTTTATATGTTTTGCTGTTCCATTCCTGATAGTCTTTCAATTTTTCTAAACGAAGTATGATTATTCTATTATTGAATCTGGCCTATAAATAGGCTGTAGGATACTCGTAAAATTGCGCTGGCGTAATCGACTTGAGTCAGTTGATTCATAATGCTGCTATTTTTAATTGTTTGGCCTTGCTGTTTATCTGATTATTAGTCTTGTTAGAAATGCATTTAATTTTTCATTAAAAGTATTTGATATGAAACAATATAAATACCTTCTAAAAGAGCCGATAATAAAACTGGTAATTAATGGAAAAATAAAACTGACGAATGCTGTGAAACAAGTGATAGGCTGCAGACAGGTAGATTAAACAAAACAATAGGTATAAATACCTATTGTCATTTTTTATGGATGAAAACAATATAGACTAAGTTCTGGCTATAGCTTGACTGATTAATGCGCTGGTTAATAAAATATTTTTATAGATAGGCTTACTTGTAGTTAAGTTATAAACCCCGGTTTTTTATAAAATAAAATTCCAGAATTTAACAAATAGCTGAAATGATTTTTATATCTAGTATCTAGTATCTAGTATCTAGTATTTAGTGTTCTCTAATATGGAAATAAATTAATTAACAGGGCTCATCTCTAATTTTAAAGAGTGTGAGTAAATGATGATAAAGATGCCTTCTGATCATAAGCTCGGCATATTGATTGTTGCTACAGTTTTCTTATTAGTAACTGTGGCTAATGTTCAGGCAGCTGCCCCAATTATCAGTGATGTCTTAACTGGACAGGCTGTTAATGATAACAATACGCTTTCGCCTTTCTCATCTGTAATCATCGAAGATACTGACGGCCACAATGTTCTCACCTCCGTTACATTAGATTCTTCAGCAAAGGGTGTCTTCACTGTTGCTTCATTGGCTGCATCTGGTTTTATAGATAGCGGCGGTGGTGTATATACTCTGGCGAGTAGTACTACGGCAACAGCTCAGAGTGCCATCAATATACTGATTTTTGATCCTGCTGATAACCGTGTAGCAGTTGGATCTACTGAGACTACTACTTTTACTGTTACTGTTGATGATGAAATAACGGTCCCTTCCACTAGTGATAGCAATACAACGGTAATTTCGATGTCAGTCAATGATTCCCCGCTGATCAGCGGCACGCCACTGACAACGATAGCGGAAGATGCGAGTTATAGCTTTACGGTGACCAGTAGCGATGTCGACCTGGGTGACAGCGCGACCTACTTCCTGCAGAACCACCCGGGCTGGATGAGCATCAATGCCAGTACAGGGGTAGTGAGTGGTGTGCCGACGAATGCTGATGTCGGCAGCACCACCGGTGTTATCGTCGGCGTTCGCGATACCGGCGCGGCTGAGGATACGCTGAGCTTTGACGTCACCGTCACCAATACCAACGACGCGCCTGTGATCACCAATGCACCCAATACCAGCGCACCGATTAATGTTGCCTACAGTTATATCCCGACGGTGACAGATCCTGATGTCGGCGATAGTGTCAGCTTTTCGCATACGGCATCACTCCCGGCCTGGTTGAGTTTTAATGCGAGCAGCGGTGAGCTATCCGGCACGCCGACCCTCAGTGACGTGGGCAGCAGTGTCAGCGGTGTGATGACGGTCACCGATGCAGCGAGTGCAACCGGCACGGTCGATATCAACATTACCGTCAGCGGTTCCAACTCGGCACCGGTGATCAGCGGCACGCCACTGACAACGATAGCGGAAGATGCGAGTTATAGCTTTACGGTGACCAGTAGCGATGTCGACCTGGGTGACAGCGCGACCTACTTCCTGCAGAACCACCCGGGCTGGATGAGCATCAATGCCAGTACAGGGGTAGTGAGTGGTGTGCCGACGAATGCTGATGTCGGCAGCACCGCCGGTGTTATCGTCGGCGTTCGCGATACCGGCGCGGCTGAGGATACGCTGAGCTTTGACGTCACCGTCACCAATACCAACGACGCGCCTGTGATCAGTGGAACTCCAGCGATAATAGTAAGCGAAGATGTTTTCTATAGCTTTACGCCTGCCGCGAGCGACGCTGATGTTGGTGATGCCCTGTCCTTCATTATTAGCAATAAACCAGGCTGGGCAAGTTTTGATATCGCTACTGGTACACTGAGTGGTACGCCCGCTAACGCAGACGTTGGTACCACCGAAGGTATTGTTATAGGTGTGAGTGATGGTGATGAAACGGCTAGTTTGAATGCCTTTAACCTGACAGTAACCAATACCAATGATGCGCCAGTAATCAGCAACATACCTAATACCAGTGCGCCGATTAATTCCGCATACAGTTATATTCCTATAGTCGATGATCCGGATGTAGGTGACACCAGAACTTTTACACACACAGCATCACTGCCAGCATGGTTAAATTTTAACCCGAGTACGGGGGAGTTATCGGGTACGCCGACCCTTGCGGATGTGAGTAGCAGTGTGATGGGAGTGATGATAGTAACCGATGCAGCGAATGCAATCGGTATGGTCGGTATCAACATTACCGTTACCGGGTCCAACTCAGCACCGGTGATCAGCGGCACGCCACTGACAATGATAGCGGAAGATGCGAGTTACAGCTTTACGGTAACCAGCAGCGATGTCGACCTGGGTGACAGCGCGACCTACTTTCTGAAAAATAATCCGGACTGGATGAGCATCAATGCCAGTACAGGTGTAGTGACAGGCGTGCCAGCTAATAGTGATGTAGATATCACTGTTGGGATTAGTGTTGGTGTGCGTGATTCAGCCGGTGCCGAGGATGCACTGACCTTTACGGTCACGGTAACCAATACAAATGATGTTCCTGTAATAACCAGTAGTGCAAACCTGGTTGCAGTACAGGGTACAGAGTATAGCTACACCGTAACAGCAAGTGATATCGATGCGGGTGATACATTGATTTTTAGTGCGCCGATAATACCCGGATGGCTCAGTTTTGATAGAGACAGTCACGTATTGAGTGGTACGCCAGACAATGCAGATGTTGGCCCTAACAATGTTACCCTGCGGGTTAATGACGGTACCGTGAATGTGAACCAGAGCTTCACTATATCGGTAAGCAATATAAACGATCCACCGGTTATCAGTGGGACACCGGCGACAGAAGCGAATGAAGGTGTTTTCTACAGTTTTACACCAACGGCTAGTGATCCAGATGCCGGTGACACATTGTTGTTCAGTATTGTAAGTAAGCCGGGCTGGGCAAGTTTCAATACAGGGACAGGCAGGCTGAGTGGTACGCCTTCGTCTGCAGATGTGGGTACTACTTCAGATATTATTATCAGGGTGAGTGATGGTATAGCAACAGCCAGCCTGGCAGGTTTTGATCTTGTGGTCGTGGACAATAACCCGCCTGTTATCATTTTACCTCCAGAGGTCACGGTGAATGCTAACGGACTGTTTACACGATTAGATTTTGGGGAGGCTAGTGCAGAAGATAGCGTGGATGGTGTTGTCAAAGCCCAGGTTGTAAATGTTGACGGGAAGGCCTTTTCCAGTCAGGAAACTTATCTGGAACCGGGGAAACATACAGTCACCTGGTCCGCAACGGATGCGGCAGGTAATACAGGTACAGCAATACAGTCAGTCAATGTTATCCCTCTGGTCGAGTTCAGTAGCAACCAGTTAATTTCTGAAGGCGCTATAGCTCGATTTAGAGTTGTCCTTAACGGGCCGGCAGTGAATTATCCTGTGACTGTGCCTTATACAGTGTCGGGGAGTGCGACTGCTGATGAGGATCATAATCTGGATAATGGTGTGATTACAATTACATCGAGTAACGGTACTGAAAAACTGGTGAGTGTAAATATTATTGATGATGGCGTGGGTGATGATAACGAGAGGATTGTGATCACAATGGGCGATCCAGATAACGCGGTCAAGGGATCGCAGGTAACACATGTCATCGATATTGTAGAAAGGAATATCGCCCCCTCAATCAATCTGAATGCAGAACAAGGTTCTGGAAATACTAATATTGTGAGCCAGGCAGATGGACTGGTGTTTGTGACTGCGACGGTCAGCGATCCTGATAGTGATGATGTCCATAGCTTTGACTGGAGTGCAACTGATAATAATCTGGTAGATATTGATGTTGTATCTTCCAGTTTCAGTTTCGATCCGCTAGATGTAGCACCTGGAATATATAAAGTGCGACTTGAAGTTAGCGATGGAAGTACAACGACTGATGCAGAGATGCTGCTAAAGGTATTGAGTAGCATTCCATCATTAACTAGCGATGATAGTGATGGCGATGGAATTAATGACGAAAATGAAGGCTATGGCGATAGTGATAACGATCGTATACCCGATTATTTAGATGCTATATCAGCTAGAAATGTCCTGCAGTTAAAAAATCTGGGAGCGAACCAGTATTTGATGGAAACAGAAACAGGACTGTCAGTGTTGCTGGGCGATATTGCATTTCAGGCCGGTGCCAGTAAAGCGAGTGTGTCTACCACCGATCTGGCTAACTATGTTAATGATGCGTTGGCAAGAGTCGATGAGTATTCCAATGTAGGTGGCTTATTCGACTTTAGCGTGACTAACTTGGCAGTGGCAGGTCAGTCGATTAAAGTCGTTTTGCCACAACTGGCACCGATCCCGGTGAATGCCGTTTACCGTAAGCGATCTGTTGCCGGTTGGCAGGATTTTGTGGAGGATAATAAGAATATGATTTTATCGGCGCCAGGAAATCCCGGTTATTGTCCACCGCCGGGAAATGTATCCTATGTGCCGGGCTTAATCGCAGGCTACTGGTGTGTACAGTTGATAATAGAGGATGGTGGTGATAATGACGCAGATGGCCGAAAGAATTATCGTGTTAGTGATCCAGGTGGTGTTGCACAGTCGAGTAGTATAGCGGCTCAATCATCAGCTACAGATAGAGGTGTTAAAGTGACAAGTAGTGGGGGCATTTTAAATCCAATACTATCAGTAGTTTTATTGTTGATCTACGTAGTACGAATACCCATAGGAGGTAAACATAGACTTCTGTAGTATCAGAGTATAAGTTCAGTCAGAAGTCGTTTAGTAACAAGTTGTGCTTGGGATTTATATTGGTCTCTTTCGGGCTATAACTATAAATTATACTTATAGGTTCCAGCCCAGTAGGTACTTTAATATTACTAATGAGTGGTCAGTTAACAGTAGTGATTTAAGTAATTCTCTGGTTCCAGGCCAGGTTAGCAGAGCTTTTATTTTAGGTGGTAATTAAATGACAGCACTATTTTCTTATTTGAAGATTTTACTATGAATCATGCGATAGTAATTTCTGGACATACTATGGCCCTTGGGGTTGTCCGTTCATTGGGTATGATGGGTGTGCCTGTAGTTGTTATTCATTATGATGAACGGGACATGGCTCAGGTTTCAAAATATGTGGTACAAAGTATAAAAGTACCGCACCCAGAAAAAAATGAAAAAATGTTCCTGGATGCACTTATCAATTGCGCGGGGCACTATCGTGATGCTGTTATTTTTCCAGTATCAGATGAATCGGTCGTTGCCGTATCTCAAAATAAAGCGCTTCTCGATGAGTATTTCATGATTGCTTGTCCAGAGTGGGATATTGTAAGCCAGTATATTGACAAAAAGTATACCTACGAGCTTGCCGATAAGTGTGGTGTGCCTGCGCCTAAAACGATCGTGCCAACATCAGTTGAGGATGTTGTAAAGTACAGTCTGGAAGTTGATTTCCCCTGTCTTGTTAAACCCAGTCAAAGTCACCTGTTCTATGAGCAGTTCAAATGTAAAATGTTCCCCGTGGATAATGCTGAACAAATGATTTCAGTATATAAAAAAGCCGCAGATGCAGGGCTTGAAGTTATGTTGCAGGAAATAATACCGGGTGATGATGCCCATGTAGTCAATTACAATTCCTATTTTTATGATGATCGGCCCCTGATTGAATTTACTTCGTTACATATTAGGAATGCGCCACCGTGGTGGGGTTCTCCCAGGGTGGCATTAAGTAAGAATATACCAGAAGTAATAGAGCCAGGCCGGAACATTCTAAAGGCCATGGGATTTTACGGTTACGCCTGTACGGAATTTAAAAAAGATTCACGTGATGGCGTGTATAAATTGATGGAGATTAATGGACGGCATAATCTGTCAACACTGTTAGCAGTGCATTGTGGAATAAATTTTCCATGGATCCAGTATAAGCACATAGTCGATAATGTAATTCCATCTCAGAAAGAATTTAAATCCGATATTTACTGGATAGATATAACCAGGGATATAGGCTACAGCATCAAGCATTATAAAGAGGAAGGATATAAACTGCGAGAGTATCTGCGGCCATATTTTAGCGCGCATGTTTTCGCTATTTTTGATAGCAGAGATATCCGGCCCTTTATAAAGAGATGTGTATACCTGCTTAAAGAAGGTATTCGTGTAGTAAGAGGGAAGGCGAGAATTCAAGGTAAGTATCTAATTAAGGCAGTAAGAGGATATCAAGGTAATTAGTGTGGCGTGAATAACTAATACTGAGTGGGGTAGTCCGTCGATGAACTATCCATTAACGTGTGCTATTACGAGAGGTGGAAATCATGATTAATAAGTCATGGATTGCATGTAATACATGTGGTGCCGATGCATTTAAGGAGCTATCAGTGGTGGATGGCTGGCATATTGGGCAATGTTCTAAATGTGCACAGGTCTATCTTAATCCGATGCCGTTTTTTGAGCCGTCTACTGATTTTTCTGATATGTCGCTAGATTTCCAGTACACGCGATTCCAGCATGAGATCACCCCAGAAGTTCTGGCACATGATAAAACCCAATTTCAACGTCATATGAAAATATTATCAGGGTATGGTAATAAAAAGTCTACGCCAGGAAAGTTTCTGGATATTGGCTGTGGCTCGGGTTCTTCAGTGCGTGCAGCCGTGGATTGTGGTTGGGAGGCAATAGGGGTCGATATTGATACGCGGCTGGTTGAGTTAGGTAAAGAAAAACTAAAAGTTGATTTACGTAATACCAGTTT
>Ga0224496_10002350_pt1 | contig 11279 bp, 8 predicted proteins | sample SF_Jul11_sed_USG_2_FD_168127 | JGI IMG/M metagenome (GOLD analysis project Ga0224496, IMG submission 168127) | Sediment microbial communities from San Francisco Bay, California, United States - SF_Jul11_sed_USGS_8_1 | ecosystem: Environmental > Aquatic > Marine > Sediment | place: USA... | reverse complement strand
CGGCAGCGTGGTGTTGGCCGACATCGATGACAAACGCACGGCCGTGGTGGCGAAGAAGCTCCCCGCCGGCAAAGCCGAGACGCTCGCGCTCGACGTGACGGACCGCGAAGCGCTGGTTCGGGCGCTCTCCGGCGTCGACTTCGCCATCAACGGCCTGGTCCCCGACTTCAACCTGGACGTCATGAAGGCCTGCCTCGAGACCAACACGAACTACCTCGACATGGCGGCCGCCGGTCCGCGCGATGTGGTCGGCACGGCCGACCTGGACGAGGAGCTCGCCCTCGACGCGGCGTTCAAGAAGAAGGGCCTCACGGCGCTCATCTGCTTCGGCATCGATCCCGGCGCGAGCGACGTCTTCGCGCGCACCCTCTACGACCAGCTCGACACGGTCGAGAGTCTGACGGTCCTGGACGGCGACAACGCGACGGCGGACGGATACGACTTCGCCCCCGTGTTCTCGCCGGCCACCATGATCGAAGAGTGCCTGATGCTGCCGCCGAGCGCGTTCGAGAACGGCCGCCGCGTGCGCCGCAAGCCGCTGACGATCTCGAAGGAGTTCGAGTTCCCGGCGCCGGTCGGCAAGCTCAAGGTCTGGAACGTCGACCACGAGGAGTCGCAGCTCATGCCCCTGTATCTCTCGGGCAAGGGGCTGCGCAACGCCGACTTCTACATCGCGCTCGACGACAGCTGGGTGGATCTGCTGCGCACCTGGCGCAAGCTCGGCTTCGATCACAATCAGGAGATCGAGTTCGGCGGTGCCCGCTTCCGGCCCCTCGATCTGCTGGTGTCGCGCCTGCCGCGCTCGGTCGACCTGATCGGCAAGCTGCACGGCGCCGTGTGCGTGGGGACGCTGGCCGAGGGGACCCTCGGCGGCAAGCGCCTGTGCCGCTTCATGTACCAGGTCACCTCTCACGACCAGGCCTTCGCGAAGTACGGCGTGCAGGGCACCGGGCTGCAGACCGGCGTGCCGGCCGCCTCCGCCGCGATCATGTTCGCCAAGGGCATGATCCGGGAGCACGGCGTGCTGGCGCCGGAGCGCATCGATCCGCAGCCGTTCCTCGAGCTGATGACGCGACACGGGGTGCCCTGGAACGTGGTCGATCTGCCGGTCGCCGACTAGGTGCGCGCGGGAAGGGAGCGCCGGCAGCGTGCGGCGCTTCCGCATCTCGCTGCGCCCGCGCGCGGCGTCGCGGCGACCTCGGGAGTCACAGCGGACCCTGGTTGAACCACACTTCGAGAGAAGGGCCGTACTCCCGATCCTTCAGGTCCCAGGCGCGATTGATGCCCGCCACGATGTCCGGCAGGCCGTCTTCGTTCAGGTCGATCACCGTCATGCCCGTGTGTCGGGGATGATTGAATTCGATCGACCAGGGAATCCACTCCGCATCGGTGCGCTCGAACCAGACCACCGAGTCCACGCGCATGCGCCCCTTCGGCACCGGCAGCTGCACCTGCGGGAGGAAGCCGCAGGCCACCACGTCGAGGTCGCCGTCTCCGTCGAGATCGGTCGCCTCGACGCTGTGCGCGCCGTAGAGCGTGCCGATGGGATGCTCGAGGAAACGACCGCCGCCGCGGTTCTCCAGCCACTCCACGCCGTGGTAGAACTTGAAGGCGATGCCGTCGTCCAGCGTGTCGCCGTGGGCGAGCAGGAAATCGGTATCCGCGTCGCCATCGAAGTCCACCGCCCTGGCGTTGCTCACGCCCCAGTTGGGATGGGGCGCGCGGAAGATCACGTGCTCGTCGTAGCCGCCCGGCACCGGGTAGAAGACCGAGATCATTTCGTAGTGCTGCGCGAAGGCCGCCGCGAAGCCGTGCCGCGATCCGTCGCGCAGCTCTTCGAAGGGCATCACGGAGACCGCACCCGGCCGCTCGCTGATCTTCTCGACGCGAAAGTCGAGGGCGCCGCCGCGTGCCGTTTCGTTGCGCAGCACGTAGATGCCGCCGCTGCGGAGCATGCCGAAGGAGGCTGCGACGATGTCGAGATCTCCGTCTCCGTCGAGGTCCATGGGACGCGCGTCGGCGATGCGCCCGACTTGCTCGAGGATCGTCTCGAACGCAAAGTCGCCATCGGCCGTGTGCCGGGCGACGAGCACCCGGCCCACGAGCTCGTCCGTCGGCATGGGGTTGCCGAGATCGCTGATCACCAGGTCGTCGCGCCCATCCCCGTCGAAATCGCCGGCGATGGCGCGCACCGGATGGCCGGCTTCACCGATGCGGCGCGGTCCCTGGGCCATGGAGAACAGGTGGATGCTGCCGTTCGCCATGTTGGGGGCCGTCAGCATGGGGCTCGCGCCGGAGAGCAGGTTCGCGGCGAGTCGCTCCACGGTGGCGATCCCCGGCCCGCTGTCGGATCCCAGCCCGATGAACCTGCGGCGAAAGCGCACGGGCGAGGGCTCTTCGCGCGTGAGTCTCATCTCCACCGGCAGCTGCTGGGGCGCCCGAAGCTCGTACCAGGTCGCCATCTCGTCGATCGCGAAGCCCGTGGCGTAGATCGACTCGCGCAGATAGGTCGAGAGGTAGGCCATCTGCTCGATCACGCGCCGCCACGTGTCGGCCGGCAGGATCTCGGGGTCCGGGAAGGCGTGGCAGGTGCCGCAGGCCGCTCGCACCTCGGCGTCCGCGACCGTTGCCGCCTCGGGCGTGGGCTCCGGTTGCGGGCCCCGCTTCAGCAGGGCAAGCGAGATCGCGGTGACAGACGCGAGCGCCACCGCAAGGAGAACCACGCTGCGTCGCGCCATCGGCTCGCATTCCTCATGGCATCGGATCTCGGGACTGCGCTCCACACCGGATCGGCGTGGGATGCATGCGCCGGCTGCGCGCCGGTCCGGGGCCCCGGCTCCAGCAGTCTACAGCGTCTGCCGGACTCGGCCCCTCGGCGTCCGCGGGCCCCAGCCGCTTGACGCGATCGCTCGGCTGATCTACCGCGGGGCAACATGGAACACCCCGGTCTGCTTGCAGAGCTGCTCCTCCTGATCGCGGTGGCCGCTGTCGGCATCGCGGTCTTCGAGCGGCTGCGCCTGCCGAGCATCGCGGGCTTTCTGGTGATGGGTGCACTCGTCGGGCCCGGCGGACTCTCCCTCGTCGACGACCCCGAGCGGGTGCAGAGCCTGGCCGAGCTCGGCGTGGTCTTCCTGCTCTTCGAGATCGGTCTCGAGCTGCCGCTCGAACGACTGCGTCGGCTCTGGAAACGGGCGCTGCTGGCGGGCGGCCTCCAGATGGGCGCAACCATCTTCGGCGTCACGGGGGTCGGGCTGGCGCTCGGCCTGCAGGCCAATGCCGCGCTCGTGCTCGGCGGCCTCGTGGCCATGTCGAGCACGGCCCTCGTGCTGCGCGTGCTCTCGGAGCGCGGCGAGATCGACGCGCCACAGGGGCAGCTCGCAGTCGGCATCCTGCTGTTCCAGGACTTCTGCATCGTGCCGCTCCTGCTGCTCGTTCCCATGCTCGCGGCGCAAGACAGCGGCGCGCTGCGCGAGGCGAGCCTGCGGGTCGCGTCGTCCTGCGTGGCGCTCGTCGCGCTCTACTTCGCGGGGCGCACCCTGCTCCCGCATCTGCTCGATCGCGCCGCGAAGCTCTTCTCCCGCGATCTCTTCAGTCTGCTCGCCTTTCTCGTGGTGATCGGCTCGGCGGTGTTGGCCGAGCGCCTCGGACTCACGCTCGCGGTGGGCGCCTTCCTCGGCGGACTCGTGCTGAGCGCGTCGCCGTACGCCCATCAGCTCTTCGCCGAAGTGGTGCCGCTGCGCGGCGTGCTCCTCGGTCTCTTCTTCACCGCCGTCGGCATGCTCTTCGAGCCGACCGAGGCGCTGAGCCAGTGGAGCGGCGTGCTCTGGTACGTGGGCGGGGTGATCGTGCTGAAGGCCGCCGTCGTCGCGCTGATCGTGACGCTTGTGCTGCGCCAGGGGGTGCGGCTCGGTGTCTTGAGCGGGCTGTCGCTGGCCCAGACCGGCGAGTTCTCCTTCGTCCTGGCCGCGGCGGCTGCGGGGGCGGGGCTGCTCGCGCCGAATCTTCAACAGCTCTTCATCGCCGGCTCGATCGTGACGCTCCTGGCCACCCCGTTCCTGATCGGCGCGGCCCCACGCCTGGCCGATCTCGCGAGCCGAGGGGCCGATCGTCTGGCCATGGGCAGTGAGGACGTCCGCGAGACGGGCGCGCTCGAGAATCACGTGGTGCTGGTGGGCTTCGGTCTCGCCGGACAGCAGCTTGCGCGCGTGATGCGCGCCCGGGAGATTCCCTACGTGGTCGTCGAGGGCAACGCGCGCGCCGTCCAGGAGGCGGTCGCGCGCGGCGAGCCCGTGATCTACGGCGACGCGGTGCGCGCGCCCATCCTGCGCCGCGTGGGCGTGCATCGCGCGCGCCTCGTCGTGATCGCCATCTCGGATCCCCTCGGCACGCGCCGCGTCGTGCAGCTCGCGCGCCGTCTCGCACCGGAGGCGATCATCCTCGCCCGGGCCCGCTACATCCTCGAGGTGGATGCACTCGACGGGGCAGGGGCGAGCGCCGTGGTGGCGGAGGAGTTCGAGTCCGCCATCGAGCTCGTCTCCCAGGTGCTGCGCGTCTTCGGTCTGCCCGAGGGCGGCATCACGCGTTTCTGCGCGGAGCTGCGCGAGGAGGGCTACATCGCGATGCGTTCGATGCCGGGCATGATCCTGGATCCCTGGCTCGCCGAGCTTCTCGAGCAGGTTTCGACGCATTGGGTCGACGTGCCGGAGGACCTCTCCAGCACGCCCACCCTGGCGCAGCTCGCGGTCCGCACCACGACCGGGGCGAGCGTGCTGGCCGTCGAACGCGCCGATGGCACCGAGTCGAATCCCGGCGCCGACTTCGCGCTGCGCCCCGGCGATCGTCTGCTGGCCTTCGGGAGCCCCGAAGAGGTGGAGCGTCTGCGCGCGCGGCTCGAGTCCGAGCGCGCGCACGACTTGCCGGCCGTCTAGCCCCGTGCGCCGGCCACGCAGGCGGCGCGGGCGCTCCGAGGCGGCGCGCGGGGGGCTGCGGCGAATGGCTCGCTCGCCTCTTGAAGCGGGCTGCCGAGCGTTTGTCCCGTGGCGTTTCGCGAGCGGGTGCGAGGCGGGCTGGGCTGCGCTTGAGTTCGCCGCAGCCCGCCGCGCGCCGCTTCGGAGGCGCGACGCGGCGAGCTTGGGCTACGCGGGGCGCTCCTGCGGCGCTGCGCCGTGACGCACCCAGGTGTCGTCGCGCTCGTAGCCGAGCTCGACCAGCGCTTCGCCCGCCTCGGCGTGGAAGAATTCGCGATCGGCGCGCGTGAAGGCCTCGCGCCAGCGGAGCGCTGCTCCAGCGCCGCGAGCGCCCAGGATGTTGGTGGCGCCCGGTGTGCGCGTGAAGAGTCGCAGCAGGTGCGCCTCCAGGTGCGTGCGCAACGGACGCGGCAGCAGCGGCGCCACGTAGCGTGGCTGCATGCCGAGCGCGTCTCCCAGGCGTTTCAGGACGCCGCACGGATCCGAGCGGATCTCCTCGTAGGCGAGCGGGCGCACGCCGGGTGTGGCGCGCCAGGCGAGCACGTGGCGCGCCCAGGCCCGCACGCGGCTCACCTCGCCATCGCGCTGGCGCAGGAAATCGGACAGCGTGCAGCGCGCTCGCGCGTCGAAGGCCTGCAGGTAGCGATGCAGCGAGCACAGCACGTCGCGTCCGTCGCGCACGACGCTGAAGACGTCGGCGTGGCCGAGCAGGCCCTCGACGAAGCGCGCGTGGGTCGCGCCCCAGGCTTCGAAGCCCGGCAGCGCGTGCGTCTTCACGATCGGCCGCGGCGCGCGGCGCAGCAAGGCGAGCGCTTGCTCCTCCGAGAGCCCCCGCGACGCGAGCATCAGCCGCTCGAGATTCAGGTAGAGCGCGTCGAGGGGCTCTCCCAGGCGCTTGCGCGCCGCGCACGCCTCGAACTGCCGGCGCAGCAGGTCGATGCTGAGATGGGTGCCGGAGCGCCGATGCGTCGCGAGCACGATGCGGCGACCGATGCCCTCGAAGGGATCCTGCATGTTCGGCCTCGACGGGGAGGTTGCCTCCCGTATCGGTCCCGGCGCATCCGATCTGGAATGTTCGCTGTAATCTCCGCGCACGCAAAGCCGCACTATGCTGCGACCTCCAGCGAATCGACCGCTGACCGATGCAGCTGCGGAGCGTGCGCATGCCCGCGGCGTCGAGGAACAGACCCATGAGATTCGTTTCCGTGCGTGCACGGCTCGGACGGGCGCTCGCGCTTGCGGCACTCACCGTCCTGGGCGGGTCTGCTGCGGCGCGCGCGGAGCCCGCGGCGGAGCTGCTGCCGCCGCTGCGCGAGCCCGGCGCACCGTATCGGACGCCGCGCGCCGGAGAGGGATTTCACACGCAGCTCTTCGGCGATCCGATCGAGATCACTCCGCGCGACCGGCGCTCGGTCACGGCGCTCCAGGTCGGGAGCGCGTTCACGGCGCCTGGCCCCAGTGGCGCGGAGGTGATTCCCTACGGCGCGCTGTTCCTGTTTCGACGTCCCGACCCGGACCACTTCCTCGAGGCGATCCTGATCGGCATACAGAACGATGTCCTGTTCGCGCGATCGCCTCGGGGCTTCGGTCCGTTCGAGTACCTGCTGACGCTCGAGACCTCGACCGTTCCGGTGGCGCGCTCGGACCTCGTCGGCGGTGAGCGCCTGAAGGAGGAGCAGCTGCTCTGGGGCTTCGTGCGCGGCGGGCTCGGGCTCGGCTACCGCACCGATGTGGCGCCCGGTGCGGCGGACAACATGTTCTCTGCGGCGCTGCTCGTGCAGCCGGGCTTCTTCTTCTTCGACGACGGCTCCGACACGCGCGACGACTTCGTGGTGCCGCGCGACACCTTCGAGCTGCGCGCTCGGCTGCGCGTCACCCACGACGCCTTCGAGCGCAACCTGTTGGAGATGGTCCACCGCGGCTTCGGCTTCGGATTGGACGCGAGCATCGGGCACCGCGCGCGCTGGAACGACTGGGGTGTGCAGGCCCGCGAGAAGGCCGGCAGCACCCAGACTTTCGCCTCGCTGCTCGGCTACGCAAAGTTCGCCGCAGGTCTGCCCGGCGCGAGCGAGCGCCATCGCCTGATCGGCGCGCTCCATTTCACCGTGGGAGACGATCTGGATCGCTTCTCCGCGCCGCGCATCGGAGGCGGTCCCGACGGCGACGAGTTCAAGGCCATCGCGCGTCCGCTCATCCCCGGCGCTGTGATCGAAGAGTTCCATCCGAAACACTACGTCGTGGCTCTCGCCGAGTACCGCTACGAGCTGCTCTTCTTCACCTACCTGAGCCTGCGCACCTCGCTCACCTGGCTCGATCGGGATCGGCTGCGCGCGGGCACGGTGCGCCACGAGAACGACTGGCTGCCCTCGCTGGGCGCGCGCATCACCACCGGATTTCCGTTCCGCCTCTGGCTGCGCCTCGACTACAACTACAACTTCGGCGTCATACGACGCGGCGACGAGCTCGGCGGTCACGAGGTGGTGCTGGCCCTCGCGCGCGAGTTTTGAAGCGGCAACGCCGATCCCTGTCTCAAGCGTCCGGCTCCTGTGCGCGGGGTGCCGGCTGCGACGTCGCCGGAAGGTGCTCGTGGAAGGCGAAGCCGTAGATCTCCCAGACGGTGACGAAGAGCGCAGCGATGAGCGGCCCGATCAGCAGACCGATCGCGCCGAAGGAGAGCAGGCCGCCGAGCGTCGACACGAAGATGAGCAGGTCCGACATCTGTGTGTCCCGTCCGACGAGCAGCGGGCGCAGCACGTTGTCGGCCGTACCGACGACCAGGGCGCACCACAGCCCCAGGCCGACGCCTGCTGCGATCGTGCCGACCGCGAGCAGGTAGATCACCGCGGGAATCCACACGAGCGCCGATCCGACGCCCGGGATGATCGAGAGCACGGCCATCACCGTGCCCCAGAATGCCGCGCCCGGAATGCCCGCGACCGCGAAGGCGACGCCGGCCAGACCCCCCTGGAGAACGCCGATCACCAGGGTTCCCTTGAGCGTCGCGCGCGCCACGGAGGTGAAGCGCACCAGCAGCCGGTGCTCGTCGTCCGGTTCGAGAGGCGAGTAGTACAGAATGCGGTCGAGGATCGCCGCTCCGTCCTTCAGGAAGAAGAACGTGGCGTAGAGCGTCACGAACAGCATGAAGAAGAACTGCACCGTTCCCCGCGTCGCCGCGGCCAGCGCCTGCACCAGGTAGCTGCCCACGCCGGCGGCCAGCTGGCCGAGCTTCGCGAGGATCTGCGACTGGTACGGCTGCAGCGCCGCGGGCAGGTCGAGCCCGTCGAGCCAGCCGCCGCCCTCGGCGCCGCGGCGCATCTGCTCGGAGAGCCACGGGGTCACGGCCTGGCTCGTTTCGAGCGCCTGGCCGGCGACGACACCCGTGAGCGCGATCGAGGGAATCACGAGCAGCACGAGGAGCAGCAGAACGGTGAGCAGGGCCGCCGCGCTGCGGCGCCGGCGCAGCAGCCCGAGCAGGCGCGCGTACACCGGGGCGCAGAGGCCGGCGAGGATGGCGGCCAGCAGCAGGGCGATCAAGAAGCTGCGGATCGTGCTCAGGAACAACGCGCTGATCGACGCGACCAGGAGCAGCAGGAATGCCTTGCGAAACTTGTCGGAGTCCCCGCTCATCTTCGATCCCATCGCGTGCCCGATCCGCTGCACCGCGGCTGCGGGGTACGGCCGTCGCTGCGCGGGACGGTATCACCCGCCGCCGGAGCGACACACGCCTGCGCGGCTCGCACGACTTCGAGGTGGAATCCCCACTTGCACGGCGACGCGCCGCAACGAACCGTTCGCCACGGGGGGCAGCCTCGGGCGGCGGGGCAAGGAGGGAACGTCCATGGCGATCCAAAAGTCGACGCGCGCGAAAGCCAGCCGCAAGAAGACCACGCGCAAGAAGGCTACGCGCAGCAAGCGGGCGACGGGCGTCGCGGCGCTCGATCGCGAGCTCGCGCTCTTCGGCAGGCGGCTCGAGCGCCAGATACGGCGTCTTGCCGGGGATCTCGACCGGGCCCAGGTGAGGGCGGGGCGCGAGGCGGCGCATCTGATCCATCGCGCCCGAACGCAGCTGGGCAAGGCGGAGATCCGGGGCGGCTCCGAGTGGCGCCGGTTCCTGCGCAGCAGCCGCAGCGATCTGGTCCAGATCCTGGCCCGGCTGGAGAAGTCGGTGCGGCCGGCGCCCCGCAAGAAGGCTGCGCGCAAGAAGAAGCGCTAGCCCGCGGCGCGCGAGGAATCTGCTCCCTTTCGTGTGCCGCGGGAATCCCCTCGGATTGCGGGCCCCGTGGGTCCGAAGTTGCCGGTCGCTTGCGCGTCGGCGAAGCGCGTCGGCCGCAATCGGGCACAGAAGGGTGTCAACTCACGCTCAGGTTCTCCCGATAGGAGACGCCGAGGGAAATCCATCCGAGGGGAGCTGTGACAATGGCCCGCATCGAACGTCTCCGTGGCGAACATCTCGTGTCTCGACTCTGTGTCGGATGGCTTGTGGCAGCGGGTCTGATGCTGGCCCTGGCGCTTCCCGCCGCGGCGCTGCCGGTCTCCTTCTCCGGCACCTATGCCGACAACACGAACCCGGAGAACGCCGGCGATCTCTTCACGATCACCAATGACGGCGGCGGTGCATCGCTCTCCAACATCACACAGGTCCAGATCGATCTCGGTGGAGTCTCGGCGTTGTTCGATCCGGCCGACTCGGCCTTCACCGTGACGCTGGGAAGTGACGTCACCACCGGCTTCGACGGAAACTTCAATCTCGTTGGCAGCGTGCTGACGCTCAACTTCAATCTCGCCGGCCTCTTCGAGCCGGGAGAGACCTTCTCGTTCACGGTCGACACGGACGACACCGTGGCGCCCACCAACCGCGTCGAAGCGGTGAACATCGGAGGCGCGCCGGTCACCGCGTTCTTTGCCATCGACCCCGGAACGCCCTTGGCGACCACGATGGTCGCCGGTGCGCCCGGCAGCCGGAGCGCGACGTGGTCCGTGAACGGTGACATCACGCCGGTGCCGGAGCCGGCCAACCTGCCGCTGGTGGGATTCGGGCTCATCGCCCTCGCCTGGGCGCGGCGCCGCGCACGCCGAAGCTGAGCAGCGCCTGAGCGGCGCTCGAAGCGAACGCGCGCACGCCTGAGCCGCGCCTCCGCCCGAAGCGCGCCGCGCAGCCGCGTGCGACCCCTGCGCGCCGCCGGCAGCGCGCCCAATCCCGTGCGCCCGGGCCGTCCCCCGCGCGCGAGCCCGCCGGAGGGCGGCAACGGCGTCCCCTGTTCTTTCTGCAACTAGCGGATCTCGAAAGAGAAAACTGAACTTCGAAGCAAGCGAGGTGCCCCAGCGCAAATGACACTTTTCGCTCCGAGACACCACTCCACAGAGGAAGCGAAGTCCTCAGCGACGCACCTGGCGGCCGGATCCACGCGGATCCCGGCGCGCGGGGCGGCGCGACGCGGCGCGGTGCAGAAGGAGCGGAGCGATGTCGAAGCGTCTGGAGCGGTGCTGGATCCGCGGGTATGGAATTCGGGCAGCGGTACGCGCCGGGCTCGGCGCGGCGCTGCTGCTGACGGCGCAGCTCGGCGCCGACGCGGCCTCGGCGGCCACCATCGAGGCGATCGCGCACAGCTTCACGGGCGAGGACGCCACGGTCCGCATCGTGCTCGACGACGCAGGAGCGGGCGCCGGTGAGATCCTCGTCACCGTGGAGGTGACTGAAGGCATGGGCGACATCCGCGGGGTCTTCTTCGACATCGATCTCGATCCGACCCTGCTCGCCGGCCTCTCCGCCATCGGCAGCGCCGTCACCAGCACCTCGTTTGGCGACGTGATCAACCCCGGCCCCGGCAGCAATCTGCACGGCGGCGGCACGCCGTGCCCGTGCGACTTCGGCGTACAGATCGGGACCCCCGGCATCGGCAAGGACGATTTCCGATCCGTGAGCTTCACGCTCGCCCACGACACGCAGATGCTGAGCCTGAGCCTGTTCTTCGGCCAGGACGTGGGTGTGCGCGTCAGCTCGGCCAAGCTCAGCGGCGTCGTGCCCGTTCCCGAGCCGTCGACGGCCACCCTGCTCGGCCTCGGCCTCGGCGCCCTGGCCCTGCGCGCGCGCCGCCGCACGCGCTAGCGCGCGGCGGCGAGCGTCTCTCCGACGGGAGGCTCCGCGCGCGGTGCGTCGTCGCCGGGTGTCGAAGGCCGCGGCCGGCCCGGCTCCGGTTTTTCGGCAGAGTGGGGACGTGCGGCCGAAGCGCCGCGCGTCCCGTCGAGGCTGAGGAGCGGCGCCCCGCCGTTTGAGGCGCCGCGACCCGGCGCGTGCAGGTCCGGCTGCACAGC
>Ga0224496_10002349_pt1 | contig 11280 bp, 6 predicted proteins | sample SF_Jul11_sed_USG_2_FD_168127 | JGI IMG/M metagenome (GOLD analysis project Ga0224496, IMG submission 168127) | Sediment microbial communities from San Francisco Bay, California, United States - SF_Jul11_sed_USGS_8_1 | ecosystem: Environmental > Aquatic > Marine > Sediment | place: USA... | reverse complement strand
GCTGATGGTTACTGGAAAGTGACGGCAGACCTGAGTACCTGGGCTGATATGATTACTGATGGTGCCATCAAGAGAGTAGAAATCATAATCCTGCCTGCTCTGGGTGTTAATGGCCCATTGGATGTTCGTAACGGAACTGGTGAATACGCAGATGACAATATCCTTGCACTGAATGCACCTTCCAGAACCTTTGATCTTGTTGCTAATGCTTTCGATGATACCTTCTTCAGCGATATCGTGAAGGTCGATGGTGGCTGTAATAATTGCCATGATGCACTGGCAACTACCTTCCACGATGGTAAGAGAGGTGGCAACATCAAAGCCTGCAGGTTCTGCCATAATCCAAACAGTGGTGGTTCGCATCTAGAGATGCAGTCACGGTCGATTGACTCTTATGTTCATGCTGTCCATTCATTCCAGGCCTTTGACCCCGCTGATATCGATTTCAGTGATCCTGTTGCAGCACTGGAATATGAGCATCACGTAGAGCATACCTATCCTAACTTCACTATTAAAAACTGTGAATCCTGCCACGTGGCGGGTACTTATGAAGTGCCTAATCAGTCCAGATCTTTATCTGGTAAGTTATCGGCTGCTGATAGTAACTATGCTGATTTTGATAAAGATGGCGTTAAGACACTGAACTGGGATAGAAGCATAGGTGCTGTACCAAGCTATGTCGCTGGTCCTGCCTCAAGAGCCTGCGGTTCATGTCATCGAGCTGACATGATTAACGAGGATGACGCAGGTAAACTTGCAGCGTTTAATGCTCATACCAAAGCAAATGGTTATCTTGTTGAGGATGCTCCGGGAGTGCTTGATACGGTCATTGAGACAATCATGTCTGTGTTTAAGTAAGTAGGGAATGAGAGCGAGGTGGGCTTTGGCCTGCCTCGCTTTTTCATGAGTTTTAATGCATGCATAGTTATTTCACAATGTATGTAGTGGTTTCAGATAGTTAATGAAAAATGCTAGTGCTAATATGATAATACTTTGATTCATTTGAGTTATTGTCTGTCCCTGCTTCGGCAAGGGTTTTTTGGGAGTCTTATAATGTCTTTTTCAGATCGTTTAATGAGCAACCGTGCAACATTACTGTCTGCGCTATTGCTTACTTCACTTATTGGCTGTGGAGGCGGTGACGGTCTTGAAGGCGGTGCTGTAACCGATGGCACCGGAAATGGTACAGGCGGAATTGCCTCAGGCACTACGGTTGCTTTGGCTGATATTCAGTCAGGACTTGCCAAACTGGACAGTAGCGATTCCTCGGCTGCTTTTACCAGTTATCTGCCAACGGATGTATCGGCGGTCTCAATTAACGGCTCGCAGCAGATCCGATTTGTTCTGAAAGATACCCATGGCAGGGTAGTAACCGGACTGGAAGGCGCGAATATCAGGGTGGCACTGGCTAAACTGGTCCCCGGTACCCGTGGTTTGTTTGGCACAGAAGGCACAGGAGACGCCGATCAGTGGGTAAGTTATATTTATCGTACCAAGTCTGGTACAGCAATTACAGATGGTGTTCAGGCGACCTATGAAAGCGGTACTAGTGGTACCCTGACTTATGATCAGCAAAACAAATATTACAGTTATACTTTTGCTACAAACATACAAACTGTAACACGTCCGGATGATCTTGCTACTCCAATCTGGGATGAGGCAGCAACTCATCGTGTTGCCATTCAGCTAGAACTCAAAGATAACAATGGCAATCGAATATTGCTTAATCCTCATTTTGATTTCACCTTCTCCGGTGGTGAATCTGTCGCTCTTGCCGATACTGCACAAACGCATAAGGTAGCGGATGAGAGTTCCTGTAATCAATGCCATAACCAGTTAACTGCGCACGGTGGTCGTGTCGAAGTTGAGTATTGCGTGATGTGTCATAACCCCGGATCGGTTGATGTTGAGTTTGGCAGCCCGCTGGACTTTAAGGTCATGATACACAAGATCCATGCGGGCAAATCGCTGGTTACGCCTTACAATATTGCCGGTTACGGTGGCACAGTGCACGAATGGTCTGATGTTGGTTACCCGCAGGATCTACGCAATTGCAGCAAGTGTCACGATGGTGCTAATCCGCTGACCCCCCAGGGTGAAAACTGGAATCAGAAACCTACACAACAGGCCTGTAGCTCCTGTCATGAAACTGTTGATTTTAACAATCACAGAGGTTTCGATATGATTTCGGCATTGGGTGTTGCAGACAACTCCAGATGCATAGGCTGTCATGCAGGCGCATCTCAATATAGTTATTACAGTATAAAAAATGTTCACTGGAACCAGCTGGAAGAAAATGCCAGGAACTATCAATTTAATATTGTTGCTTTCTCTTACGATGATCTTTCACGTGAGGCAACGGTGACTTATTCAATTACCAACCCTAATGATGATTCGGCCTACGATTTAACCGAAGGTTTGGTGGCCTGTATGGCAGATGTCACCGCTGGCACCCTGATTGCGGATGATTGTCGTGATCTGGAAGGTGCGCCATTCTCCCGTTTTTCTTTGTACATAGGTGCTCTGACGGTGAATGGTGTTGCAGATGATTATACCGACCACAGTGCAACTACTTATGCATGGCAGGGAACAGACAATGCGGATGGTACTTATACCACGACACTAACGGTACCTGCTGAGGCAAAGGGTACTGCGCGCTTGCTCAGTAGTGGTCAGGCACAGGAGCGTAAGATTATTAATTATTTGTTGTACAGTCAGGCACTCGATAACTATGTTGAGATCACGGCCGCAAATGCTGCTGCTAATGGTGTCGACTGGGATTGGGCTAATCGGGTCAGAGTGCCTGTGACCAATGTTCATAAGGATTTTTCAGTGGATGGTTCGGTGTTGAATGAGCGTCGAGTCGTGGTCGATGACGCAAAGTGCAATTCGTGTCACGGCAAACTGGGTACGGCTTCCGGTTCCAATACACTGGCGAACGCCTTCCACCGTGGTGAACGTAGCTCGGTTGTTGCCTGTCCTGTTTGTCATACACCAAATCGTGCCTCCAGCACCGAGATGAGCGATGAGCTAGTAGGAACTGTTGTAGTGGAACCTCTGTTACCTGATAGTGCAATCAGGATGAACCAGAGTTATGAGTTTAAGACCATGATCCACGCTATTCACGGCGGTGAAGAGCGCGCAACTGCTTATATGCATGGCACTGACAATCTCAGTGGTGATACTCATTACCCAGGTATTTTGAAGGATTGTACTACCTGCCACGTTGATGATTCCTATACCGTTAGTGCTGGAAAACTGGCGGCGGCTGTCACCAGGGAAGCTGACATTAGCCAGCGTCGTGTGATCTCGCCAAATGCAGCGGCCTGCATGGGTTGTCATGATAAGGCTGCAGTGCGTGATCATATGAGTCAGATCGGTGGTGCATCGATTGGTGATTTCACACAGCAACAATGGCTGAGTGGTGCTGTGTATGAAGGTTGTGGAGAATGTCATGGTGCCAGTGGTGCTAAGAGTATCAAGACAGTGCATCACATCGAATGATTTCGGGTGTCTTTGCTGTGGCTGAGATTGGTTTGAATGCGGAAAGATAACAGAGACTGAATTATGAGTATGTTTGAAACGATCATTAGGCAGCGAGCTTTGTGTCTTGCTCTGCTGGTTGCTATGGGTGCAGTATCACCACAACTATATGCTGCGGATGACGATGATGATGGCGATGCAGTGATAATGACAGCTGAGCAGGCTGATGAGGCCGTTCTTCGTGTGCTAAATGCACCGTCTTCAGATAAAGGAGCTGATAGCTGTCTTAAGTGTCACGATGAGGATAATGAGTATCCGGTTATGCCATTGTTTAAAACCCGGCACGCAACAGCCACCGACCCCCGGACACCTTTTGCGAATCAGCAATGTGAAACCTGTCATGGTCCTGGCGGTGAGCACCAGAAAGAATCAAAGAAAGGTGAGGAAAAGGCACCAATCCTGAATTTTGGTAAAAATGTATGGACTCCGGCAAAGGCTCAAAACGAGCGCTGCCTCAGTTGTCATCAAAACCACGAACGAATTGAATGGAAAGGCAGTAGCCACGAATTTAACGAGGTAGCCTGCGCTTCCTGCCACAGGATACATGTTACTAATGACCCTATGCTGGACAAAAAACAACAAGCTGACGTCTGTTACACTTGCCATGTAAACAAGCGTGCAAAATTTTTTCAGGTTTCCCGTCATCCGGTCAGAGAAGGTCAGATGAGTTGTAGTGATTGTCACAATGCCCACGCTGAAGATGGAGATGGCATTAGAGTGGCGGCTACGGTTCGAGAGAAATGTACTTCCTGCCATGCGGAAAAGCGCGGCCCTTTCCTGTGGGAGCATCAACCTGCAGCAGAAGATTGCGCTGTCTGCCATACGCCTCATGGTTCCAATTTTCCTGCGTTGTTAAAAAAACGTCCGCCTCAGTTGTGTCAGCAATGTCACGCTCAGGCGGGTCACCCAAGCGTTAGTTACAATGGTTCAGTCGTTCCTTCACAGTTTCTGAGTGTGAAAGGTTGCCTGAACTGCCATTCAAATACGCATGGCAGCAATCATCCTTCTGGCGCATCATCGTTGCGTTGATATCATGAAAAAAGTGATAAGGGTTAACTGAATGAAAAATTCTACTCTAATACAGATTAAAGGAGACGAGCATGTCCGCTAACACTTACTCGGTGTCAGTTGTTCTGCTTCTGACCGCACTTGGCCAGCCAGCACTGGCAGCTGATGATGAAAGCCAAAATGAAACCCCGGAACCGCCGAGCTGTAAATTTTGCCCCGATAATGAGGGATGGTCCGGCTGGATAGAAGGTGGGCTCGGTTTTCAGAGCGATGACAGTTATCATTTTGGCCGTTACAGTGGTTATGAAGAAGAAGGCTTTCTGGGCAATGTCAACGGTGAGTTCGATTATCGAGACGAGAACGGCAACTTTATAGAGGCCGTAATTGATGATCTTCTTATTGAAACACGCCTTTTGAAAATACAGGGAGGCAGGCAGGGTCAGTATGAAGTCGGTTTTGAATACGACCAGATAACGAATTTTCGTGAGCAAAGCGCCTACAGCCCTTATCGGGATCAGAATGGTGATGGAATTCTGGAATTACCCGCAGGCTGGGTTCCCGGTTTGACCACCTACAACATGCCAAATTTAGGTAGTGCTCTGGTAAAAACACCATTGAAGACCGAACGCGACCGCACAGGCGCCAATTTTACTTTTTATCCGAGTAATAAATGGGAAGTCTCTGGTTATATCCGCCATGAAGAAAAAGAAGGTGTGAAGGATGTTGGGGCTACCTTTGGTTTCGACCAAACAGTTATTTTGCCAGTTCCATTTAAATATGAAACTGATGACTTCGGTCTGACACTAAATTATAACAACGATAAATTTCAGTCACGGATTAGCTACATCAGTTCACTGTTCAAGAATGATCAGAATGTTATCGGTTGGCAAAATCCCTATGAGAATATTTCGAGTAACACGGCATTTGGTCAAATGGCTGAAGCACCTGAAAATCAGTTTCATCAGTTTAGTGCTTTGCTGGGTTATCAGTTAACAACTGATACTCGGGTTAGTGCCCGGTTCGCACGTGGTCTGATGAAACAGAATGAAGACTTTCAGGCATATAGTATCAACCCTGGTATTACTTTATCGTCCTTGCCAGCAACCAGCCTTGATGGCAAGGTGAATACGACTCTTGCCTCACTGCAGGTTGCTTCACAGCCTTTACCCAAGCTGCGTCTGGATGCAAGTTATACTTTCAGCGACCGTGATAACCAGACTAGCATAAATACTTATGATTACGTGGTAACAGATTTAGCGACTGCCGGACTGCGCAAAAATGCACCTTACAGTTTTGAACAGCAGCGTTTGCACCTCAAGGCAGGCTATCGTCTACCCAGTAACATGAACCTTTCATTGGGTCTGGATGATGACAAGATGGATCGTACCCATACCAGCGTAGAACAGACTGATGATAAGACCCTTTGGGTCAAACTGAAAGTGCGGCCGATGGATTTACTGGTGACCACGCTGAAGTACAGTATCTCTAATCGCGATGCCTCAGATTTTACTCCGTTGTCGGCTACTGACCCGTTGCTCAATAATCCAAATGGCAAATACGAAAATAATATCCTGATGCGTGCGCACAATATGGCAGATCGTAGCCGTGACAAACTTGGATTCGAAATTGCTTATACCCCTATCAATGAGTTAACTATCGGCCTTGATCTTGAATCCATTAAAGATGACTATGACAATATGATTATCGGATTGCAGCAGGCGAAAGGTTTGATCTATACGGCCAGCATTTCTTATGCAGCCAGTGAAACTCTGGTTGCTTCGATGTATTACAGTTATGACAAGCTCAGTTCTGATCAGAGTGGTAGTGAAAAAATATTACCCACTGATCCGGAAAACCTATGGGTTGCTGCTGACAGTAATGTGACCAGTACTTTAGGCGTCGGAATGAACTGGGCGGCGATTGAAGATGAGCTGGATGTCGGTGCAGAATTAACCTATTCAGAATTTACCGGTAACATCGAGTATATCGGTGCGGTTGATCTGGCTGAACTCAGTTCAACCCTGGCATCAATAAGTGTGCACGGGGTCTATACCATGTCTGAGGAAATGTCCTTACGAGCTGACTATCGATATGAGTCCTATGAAGAGAGTGACTGGAGTAAGGATGGTGTAGTCAATACGCTACCCGCATTGCTTTCATTGGGCACAGCCACTCAGGACTATACAGCATCACTTGTATTGGTTTCATTGCGCTATCAGTTTTAGATCTACTGCCTACTTTTCTTTAAAAGTAGTACGATTAGTGGCTGGTGCCCTCTAAATATTGTGTTTTGTTATACACATTATATTTGCCTGAAGGTTTATTCATTGGTAGTCGTTTGATTTCTTCCAGCGTTTTTGCATCGTAAACAATGACAGCGCCATCTGGATCCCAGATGCTGAGTAGTGCATATTTCCCATCGCGAGTGAATTCGACGTGTGCGGCTGTTTTGCCGGGGGCAGGGCGCAGGGTTTTGACGATTTCCAGCGTGCTCTTGTCGATCACATGGACAGCATCCTTGTTGGGTCCAAAGAACACATCAACCCAGGCATAAGGTGTGTTTTTATGACTGCGCATGAAAAAACCGGGCCCCAGAGTTTCGATATTTTTGATGGTCTTCCAGGTTTTCATGTCGATGATGCTGACGTTGTTGGCTTTAAGGTTGGGCGTGGCCAGCACGGTACGGCCCTGATATTCCCAGGTGATACCGGAGCCGAGGTGGGGCATGCCGGGTAAGGCTAAATCGGGCACGATGACGCGGCCAATATCCATATCGACCACCTGTCCCTTGCCTTCACGTGAAGCGCCAATGAGTGAAACGTATTCCTGGTCGAAGAAAAAATCATCCAGATAGTCAGCAACCTTTATTTTTCTCACCGGAAATGGCTCAATTTTACTGTTTTCACCTGAATCCACGCGGTAATCATGTACCCATGTGCCGAAACCTACGGGAGGATTGTCATCGTAAGAGATTTCCCAGAGTTCAGGAATATCTTTCATGGCAGCAACGAAGCTGTTACGTGGTGGTGCAGTGTAGACCGCGCTAACACGCGAAGTTTTTCCGTTGGCATCCTCAGCATTAAAAAGCTTGATCGGCTTCAGGTCTTTGGCATCCAGTAAAACCAGTGTGTGTGGCAGGTAGTTGGCGACCATGACATAACGACCATCAGCAGAGACGGCCTGATTGCGCGTGTTGATGCCAGCGCGGATTTCAGCGACCAGCTTCAGGTTGTAAATATCGTATTTGCTGATCCAGCCATCACGCGAGGCAAAATAAACAAAACGACCATCCGGTGAATATTTGGGACCACCGTGTAATGCAAAGCGTGATTTAAAACGGTGTATGGGTTCCATTTTGTCGCCATCGAGCAGGGTTACGTGGTGATCGCCCAGCTCAACAACCAGAAACATATTTAGTGGGTCGGCCACTTCATAAATGGGCTTTTCGGATAGATCACTTTCCTTATTGTGGATGATCCGGCTGGCTCTGATTTCATCCATACCCCAGACCGGTGTTTCTGCCAGTGGTGTATATACGTAGTCAACCAGTGACTGAATTTCTTTATCAGAAAGTTTTTCCTTGAAGGGCAGCATCTGCGTGGCGACACGGCCATTTTTAATTACATCAGCAGCATTTTTCTTTTTCAGTCGATCCAGGTTTTCTGGTAATAGCGCTGGACCCATGCCGCCGAGACGATGTTCATTGTGACATTCAGCGCAGTTGTCCTTATACAGTTTGTGCACATCAATAGTTGATTCGGCACGTGCAGAGTTTGAGAATATTATAGTCAGTGCACAGTAAGCACTAAGCTGGAGAATAGTTTTATGAATCATGGAAATGGTTTTTCTTTATTAAAATTATGCTGGTTAATCAGTAACGTGTACTGTTCCGGTCATTTCCGGGTGCGGGCCGCAACGGTAGGGGAATGAGCCTGTTTCGCTAAATTCTCGCTCATAGCTATCATCAGGGAATAAATAATCTTCAGGTTCCGGCTCACCCAAAGCTTCGAACCAGACGCTATGGTACTGGCGCTTTTCATGGTTTTCCCAGCGTAGTGTCTGGCCACGTTTGATGGTGATTTCTTGCGGTACGAACTTGTATTTCTCGATAATAATCAATGCTGAGTCATCACTTGCCATGGAAATGCGGCTGCAGAATACTATCGAAAAAATGAGTAACATTGATTGCCACTTCATCGCCTTACCCTCTTCACTTGAATATGATGCGGTTAATCATAACTGAGGTTAGGTTTATAAAAAAGGCCGCATGAACATCTGTTCATGCGGCCTGAGTAGGAGTTAGATGATACTTACTTTCCTATGGCATTAATTTCTGCTTCGTCGTCATCAAAGCCCAGTTTCAGTCCCAGAGAGACATGATGGAAACGGCTATTGCTGTAGTCATCATGAATGGCGAAACCGATGTTGTACATTTGATCGGTACTCATGCTGATATCACCGAGCTTGTCAGAAGTCAGTTTACGGGTCATTTCAACCGTCCAGACACCATCATTAAGGCTGCCGGTAAAATTCACACCCTGGCCGCCGGTCATGACACGTTCTGCCAGGATGTAGCCGTCTTCAGATTCACCTGTGCCGGATTTGTAACGTAGCAGGTCCATGAATGAGCCATTTTCCAGTGCCGCCTGAATTTCTGCGGCGTCTTTCAGCTTGTCCCAGCCGCCACGTTTCTTGCCGTCTTTACCTTCAATCTCAATGTCAGTACGGCTTTCTTTCAGGTACTTGGTGAAGCCATTGCTGGTGTCGAGTTGACTACCTGCCAGGGCAGATTTATCAGGCTGGTGAGGCATGTAGTTAACATCGTGATGACAGGTTTGCCAGCAACCAGATCGATCTGTGAATTCCACTTTTGGATCGTCTTCGCTATCAGTGGATAGCATGATCGCGAGTTTGATCGGATTTTTCGGATCCATCTTGCCGCCCTCGGCAAAAGAAATTGGTGCATGTTTACCGTCTGGCCACTGGAAGCGCAGATACAAGTTATCTGCATCGTGTGCGGCCTGCACATTAACTAGAATGCTGCCACGTTTACCGGGAATAGGTGTGGGTTCGACTTTTTCACCAGTGACGATTTTTTCGCCAATTGCTTCTTCTTCACCCTCGTGACAGGTGAAGCAACGATCGCCCGTCATGAAGGCGCGTTTACCACCATGATCGCTGCCCTTGAGTACCCATTCCATAGACGCCTGTCCCGGGAAGAACAGGATCACTTCTGCCGGTTCAATACCTGACCAGTCTATGCCTGAGCCCGTTGAAGAAGCAGCGGGTGCCGGTTTGGCAGCGGGGGCTGTCTTAGCGGGCTCTATGGTTACCTCTTTTTGTGCTTCAACAGCGGCCGGTTCTGCTTCTGTAGTGACGTCTGCAACAGGTGCTTCAGTTGCGGCCTCAGTTGTGTCGGTAACCAGTTTTTTACCATTATCAATAAATGCCTGCCACTGTGGCGCTATCGGGCGTTTGTTTTCTGGCACAGGTTCGGACATTGCATCCAGCTCTTCATCGGTGAGCTTGTCATGGATCTTGTTGTGTGCGATGCCTTTATGACAGTCAATACAGGTATTGCCGCTTTCCATGGCAGTGGCATGCTGGTTACGTGAGCGCTTCTTCTGATCTTCGGGTTTCATTGAATCGAAGTTATGACAGTTTCTGCACTCGCGAGAATCAGTTGATTTCATCGCACGCCAGACATTTTTTGCTAGTTCCAGGCGATGCTCATTAAATTTTTCAGGTGTATCAATGGTGCCGAGTATCTTGTGTAATACTTCATTACTGGCCTGTATTTTGCGTACAACTTTGTGTATCCAGGGACGTGGTACGTGGCAATCGGAGCAGGTTGCACGAACGCCACTGCGATTGGTATAGTGAATCGTTTTTTGGTATTCCCGGAAAACGTTCTCTTCCATCTCATGGCAGGAGATACAGAAGTCCAGAGTATTGGTTACTTCCATTGCCGTATTGAAGCCGCCCCAGAAGATGACACCGATAATCATGAAAAACAGGGCTGCGCCGAGTGTGGTGCCCATCAGGACCTTTCGTGACATTAAACCGAATTTTTTTGAGGAATGGGGCATGATTAAAACTTACCTTGGTTTGTAATTGTGTATTAAAAAAGAGACCTTTTTATAAAGTCCCTTGTGTAATAAACATTCTATCTGGTTAGAAGCAGGGCGGACAATACACAATGTATGTCCGCCCCATTTCATTTACGTCGTAACGTTTTTATTAAGTTACGTGGTTAACGCGGTTGTACACGTTGAACTTACCTGTAGGAGCGTAAAGTCCTTTAACACGTGCTTTTTCTTCCAGTGTTTTAGCATCAAATATGATGATTTCACCGTTAGGTTTCAGGCTATCTGAACGATTCCACACAGAGGCCCATACTTCAGTACCATCTTTGTTGAACTCGAAATGAACGGCCGCATAGCCTTTCTTATCGGTCAACTGGATAGTTTTAACAACCTTACGGGTCTTCTTATCGATGACTTTAACTGACTGCTGGATAGCAGGCTCAGGATGTTTGGTCTGGTCAGCCCATACGTAATCGCTCTTAGGATGGGTACGTAAGAATACGCCAGCACCGTCGGTATCAACTGTGTAGCAAAGTTTCCATGCCTGGTCTTTATGGCCGGCAGGGTCATTACCCCAAACACTGACTTTACCAACGCCCAGATGGGTTGTACCACTGACAGGACCGCATTTGTCGTCGTCCCA
>Ga0224496_10002347_pt1 | contig 11295 bp, 7 predicted proteins | sample SF_Jul11_sed_USG_2_FD_168127 | JGI IMG/M metagenome (GOLD analysis project Ga0224496, IMG submission 168127) | Sediment microbial communities from San Francisco Bay, California, United States - SF_Jul11_sed_USGS_8_1 | ecosystem: Environmental > Aquatic > Marine > Sediment | place: USA... | reverse complement strand
TTATGCCAGGTGACAACGTCAAGATGACAGTAAGTTTAATAGCACCGATTGCGATGGAAGAAGGTCTACGTTTCGCGATTCGCGAAGGTGGTCGTACTGTCGGCGCAGGTGTTGTAAGTAAGGTTATTGAATAATTCTTACGTAACAAGGTATTGAGAGCGGGATCTCCCGGAAGGGGTTTCCCGCTTTTCAATGTAGGCCAGTGGCTCAATTGGTAGAGCATCGGTCTCCAAAACCGAGGGTTGGGGGTTCGAGTCCCTCCTGGCCTGCCACTATTTAAAGAGTAGGAAAGAATATTCCATGGTCGCCAAGGCCGATACAGATGTTGCAGGTAAACTGGATACGCTAAAACTGCTGGTAGCGGTTGTTTTGCTGTGTCTGGGTATCGGGCAATTTTATTATTTCGAGGGCGAATCGCTGCTTTATCGAGTGCTGGGTTTGCTGGGCTTCGTAGCGGTTGCGCTATTTGTGGTTTACACCACATTGCTTGGGCATCGAATCTGGGGATTCGCTCGCGATGCACGCATGGAAGTGCGCAAAGTTATATGGCCCACTCGCCAGGAAACCATGCAAACCACATTGATGGTTGTGGTGATGGTGATATTGGTGGGTATTATGCTGTGGTTAATGGATATGTTCTTACGATGGGCTGTCCTTGTGTTGACGGGTCAGGGGGGATAATACATGGCAAAGCGTTGGTATGTTGTGCATGCTTATTCTGGCTTTGAAGCTAAAGTAAAATCATCGTTGGAAGAGCATATTAAACTGGCTGGCATGGAAGACAAGTTCGGTCAGATTCTGGTGCCTACGGAAGAAGTTATTGAAATGCGTGATGGCAACAAGCGCAAATCAGATAGAAAATTTTTTCCGGGCTATGTGCTGGTTGAAATGGAGATGACCGATGATACATGGCATCTGGTAAAAGATGTGCCTAAAGTAATGGGCTTTATTGGCGGTACTAAAGATCGCCCCGCTCCCATCACTGAAAAAGAGGCGCAGGCTATTCTGCAGAATGTGCAGGAAGGTGCAGAAAAACCAAAACCAAAAGTATTGTACGAGGCTGGCGAAGTGGTGCGTGTTACCGATGGTCCATTCAATGACTTTAATGGTGTGGTTGAAGAAGTGGATTATGAAAAGAGCCGTCTGAAAGTGGCGGTTCTTATCTTTGGTCGTTCAACGCCGGTTGATCTTGAATTCAGTCAGGTAGAGAAAGGCTAAAAATTGAGTCAGAGATGATAGTCTCTGACGTATGTTAAACAGGGGAGGCCGAAGGCGAAAGCTGGTACGCCGTTAGAACCCACTGGAGTATGAAATCATGGCAAAAAAAGTCACGGCTTATATTAAGCTGCAGGTGCCTGCTAATAAGGCAAATCCAAGTCCACCCGTTGGTCCGGCTCTGGGTCAGCATGGTGTTAACATCATGGAATTTTGTAAAGCATTCAATGCCAAAACTCAATCGCTTGAGGAAGGTATGCCGATTCCTGTTGTTATTACTGTGTATGCGGATCGTAGTTTTACCTTTATTACCAAAACGCCTCCAGCATCAGTATTGCTGAAAAAAGTGGCGGGTATTACTAAAGGCAGTGGCAAGCCCAACATTGATAAAGTTGGCAAAGTAACACGTGCGCAGCTGGAAGAAGTGGCCAAAATTAAAGAGCCCGATCTGACAGCGGCGGATATGGATGCGGCAGTGCGTACTATTGCGGGTACTGCGCACCGTATGGGTTTAGAGACTGAGGGAGTTGAATAATGGCTAAGTTATCTAAACGCATGAAAGCAATTCGTGAAAAAATTGATACAGATAAACAGTATTCAATCGAAGAAGCGCTGGGTCTGATTAAAGAATTATCTGGCGTTAAATTCAGTGAGTCTGTCGATATTAGTGTAAATCTGGGTATAGATCCGCGTAAATCTGATCAGGTAGTTCGTGGTTCAACAGTATTGCCCAAAGGTTCTGGTAAAGAAGTGCGTGTCGCTGTGTTTACTCAGGGCGCAAATGCGGAAGCTGCTAAAGCCGCTGGTGCTGATGTGGTTGGTATGGAAGACCTTGCAGAGCAGATCAAAGGCGGTGATCTTGATTTTGGTGTTGTTATTGCGTCTCCCGATGCAATGCGTGTGGTTGGAACGCTGGGTCAGGTTTTGGGTCCGCGTGGTCTGATGCCAAATCCAAAAGTCGGCACTGTAACGCCTGATGTAGCGGGTGCCGTTAGAAATGCAAAAGCAGGTCAGGCACGCTTCAGAGCAGATAAAGCTGGTATTATTCATTGCTCTGTTGGCACTATCAAGTTTGATGTTGCTGCATTGAAAGAGAATATTGAAGCATTGTTGGCTGATCTTAAGAAAGCCAAGCCAACAGCTGCCAAGGGTGTGTACATGAAGAAGATTACCGTATCTTCGACCATGGGACCTGGTCTGGCAGTAGATCAAAACAGTCTGACTATTTAACAGATTGTAAATATATTTGACTAGCCGAGTCGTATCGGTGTCGTCAAAGACCGTGAGAGTGGTAACACTTAAAAGGTGTAAGTTTAATAACTGTCACAATCTCACGCAGATGGTGAATCTACTCATGTTAATTGCATGACAGAACACCGTAGGTGGTCAGGCGAATAACGAAAGTTATTCACCTGGCTGAAGTACTTGGCTGGGACATGGCTAATTTTTTATGAGTTTACTCATAAGGTCATGCTCCAACCTAACTTGGGAGTAACACACGTGCCTCTTAATCTTGAAGACAAGAAAAGCATTGTTGCTGAGGTGAGTGCGGTTGCTGCTGATGCGCATTCAGCCATTGCGGCTGAATATCGTGGTCTGACGGTGGAAGAAATGACCGAACTGCGTGTGAAAGCACGTCAGGGTGGTGTTTATCTTCGTGTCGTAAAAAACACGTTGGCGCGTCGTGCTCTGGAAGGAACTGAGTTTGAATGTATGAAAGACGGTCTGGTGGGTCCACTGGTACTGGCTTTTTCACAGGAAGACCCGGGTTCTGCTGCGCGAGTCATTAAAGATTTCGCAAAAGGGCATGACAAACTGGTACCAAGATTAGTATCTATCGGTGGCGAATTACTTGCTGCTGGCGATATTGAGCGTCTGGCCAGTCTGCCTACTCGTGATCAGGCAATCAGCATGTTAATGGCGCTGATGAAAGCACCTGTCGAAAAACTTGCGCGTACGCTTAATGAAGTACCCGGCAAGCTGGTTCGTACAGTGGCTGCAGTTCGCGACCAGAAACAGGCATAAGCACAACACAATCAGTTAAGTGTTTTACGATTTAAAAGTTTATTTTTTGGAGAATAACCATGGCTGTATCTAAAGACGATATCCTGGAAACTATTGCTAACATGTCAGTAATGGAAGTTGTTGACCTGATTTCTGCAATGGAAGAAAAATTCGGTGTTTCTGCCGCTGCTGCTGTTGCTGCTGCACCTGTTGCTGCTGCGGCTGGTGAAGCTGCTGTAGAAAAAGACGAATTTGACGTAGTAATGACCGGCTTCGGTGAGAACAAAGTTGCAGTTATCAAAGCTGTACGTGGTATCACAGGCGCAGGTTTGAAAGAAGCTAAAGATATGGTAGAAGGCTGTCCAGCTACCATTAAAGAAGGTGCATCTAAAGCAGAAGCTGAAGATCTTAAAAAGCAGCTTGAAGAAGCGGGTGCAAGCGTCGAACTTAAGTAAGCGCGAACCTGATTGTCTACTGACAATATTTAGCAGGGTATGCAAGGCTGGTGGCAAGTGTCACCGGCCTTTTCCTGCTTACATACTATTTGAATTTTAAGATGTAAAAAGAGGCTCTAATCCAGGGCCTGCCAATTGGCTACATAGACTGACGTTGAGAGGAATACCGATGGACTATACATTTACCGAGAAAAAACGTATCCGCAAGGATTTCGGTAAACGCCCCGCAATTCTCGATGTGCCCTATTTGTTATCAATGCAAATAAATTCCTATCGTGGATTCTTGCAGGCTGATAAAAAAGAAAGTGAGCGCGCCGTTGAAGGTTTACATAGTGCTTTTAGTTCGGTGTTTCCGATCATAAGTTATTCTGGGCACGTACATCTTGAATATGTTAATTATCGTTTAGGTACGCCCACATTTGATGTTAAAGAATGTCAATTGCGTGGTATGACCTATGCTGCGCCACTGCGCGTATTAATGCGTCTGGTTATTTACGATAAGGATGCTCCTGCTAACAGCAAAGTTGTTAAAGATATCAAGGAGCAGGAAGTTTACATGGGTGAGCTTCCATTAATGACCGAGACAGGTACATTTGTTATTAACGGTACTGAGCGTGTTATTGTTTCTCAGTTACATCGTTCGCCTGGTGTGTTCTTTGATCATGATAAAGGTAAAACGCACAGTTCAGGTAAATTATTGTATTCGGCACGAATCATTCCTTACCGTGGTTCATGGCTGGATTTTGAATTTGATCCAAAAGATTCTGTATTTGTTCGAATCGATCGTCGTCGTAAGTTGCCAGCGACGATTTTACTGCGTGCTTTAGGTTATGAAACAGCAGAAATTCTCGATATTTTCTTTGAAAAAATTGAATGTAAATTAGTAAAAGACGGCATAGAAATGCCGCTTGTGCCTGAGCGCTTACGCGGTGAAACAACAACCTTTGATATCAAGGCAGGTAAAAAGGTAATTGTTGAAGCAGGGCGTCGTATTACTGTGCGTCATATTAAAGCACTGGAAGAAGCTAAAATTGACAAACTGGTTGCGCCATTCGAGTTCATGAATGAAAAGATTCTTGCACACGATATTATTGATGAAGCAACCGGTGAAATTATCGCTGCAGCGAATACGGTTTTTTCTGAAGAACTGGTTGAAAAAATTAAAGAAGCTGGCATTAAATCATTTAATGTTCTGTATACCAATGATCTGGATGCGGGTCCTTATGTTTCCAGTACGCTGGCTATAGATCCAACAACCAGCCAGCTGGAAGCGCAGGTTGAAATTTACCGCATGATGCGTCCTGGTGAGCCACCGACAAAAGATGCGGCAGAAAATCTGTTCAAGAATTTATTTTTTGCATCGGATCGTTATGACCTGTCGGCCGTTGGTCGTATGAAGTTTAATCGTCGTATTGGCCGTGAAGAATCTACAGGTCAGGGCATTCTCTATGATGGTAAATTCTTCAGTCAGAAAAATGATGAAGAATCGAAAAAGCTATGTGAAGAGCTGGGCGATTCATCTGATATTCTTGATGTGTTAAAGGCCTTAATTAATATTCGTAATGGCAACGACACGGTTGATGATATCGATCACCTGGGTAATCGTCGTATTCGTTGTGTTGGCGAAATGGCGGAAAATGTATTCCGTGTGGGTCTGGTTCGTGTTGAACGTGCTGTTAAAGAACGTTTGTCCATGGTTGAATCAGAAGGTCTGATGCCACAGGAATTAATCAATGCCAAACCGGTATCTGCCGCTGTTAAGGAGTTTTTTGGCTCCAGTCAGTTGTCACAGTTTATGGACCAGAATAACCCGCTGTCAGAAGTGACGCATAAACGTCGTGTTTCTGCATTGGGGCCAGGCGGTCTGACACGTGAGCGTGCTGGCTTCGAAGTTCGTGACGTTCATCCGACCCATTATGGTCGTGTATGTCCTATCGAAACACCTGAAGGTCCAAACATCGGTCTGATTAATTCATTGTCAGTGTATGCGCGTACTAATGATTATGGTTTCCTGGAAACGCCATACCGTAAAGTTGTTAATGAAAAAGTAACTGATGAAATCGAATATTTATCAGCCATTGAAGAAAGTAATTATGTTATCGCGCAGGCCAGTGCCACGCTGGATGACAAGGGTAAATTGGTTGATGATCTGGTTTCATGTCGTCATAAAAATGAATTTACGCTGTCAACGCCTGATCGCATTGAGTATATGGACGTTTCAACCAAGCAGATCGTATCGGTTGCGGCAGCCCTGATTCCATTCCTGGAACACGATGATGCTAACCGAGCATTGATGGGCTCAAACATGCAACGTCAGGCGGTGCCAACATTGCGTGCTGACAAGCCGCTGGTAGGCACGGGTATTGAGCGTACCGTAGCGATGGACTCGGGTGCAGCAATGGTTGCCAAGCGTGGTGGTGTTGTTGACTCGGTTGATTCCAGTCGTATCGTTGTGCGTGTTAATGATGGTGAAGCGGCAGAAGGTAAAACCGGTGTCGATATTTATTCGTTAACCAAGTACACCCGTTCGAATCAGAATACCTGTATTAATCAGCGTGCGCTGGTTCATCCTGGTGATGTGATTGCGCGTGGTGATGTACTGGCTGATGGACCATCAACCGATCTGGGCGAGCTGGCATTAGGTCAGAACATGCGCGTGGCATTCATGCCCTGGAATGGTTATAACTTCGAGGACTCGATTCTGATTTCAGAACGTGTGGTTGAAGAAGACCGTTTCACTACCATTCATATTGAAGAGTTAAGCTGTGTTGCTCGTGATACTAAATTAGGTTCGGAAGAAATTACTGCCGACGTTCCTAATGTTAGTGAAAGTCTGCTATCCAAGCTGGACGACTCCGGTATCGTTTATGTGGGTGCTGAAGTTAGTGGTAATGATATTCTGGTTGGCAAGGTCACGCCTAAAGGTGAAACCCAGTTAACGCCGGAAGAAAAATTATTACGTGCCATCTTTGGTGAAAAAGCATCTGATGTAAAAGATTCTTCGTTGCGTGTACCCGCAGGTAAAGTGGGTACGGTTATCGGTGTTCAGGTGTTTACCCGTGATGGCGTTGAGAAAGACAAGCGCGCACTGGAAATTGAAGAAGAGCAGATTGCGGAAGCACGTAAAGATGTTAATGACAAATGGCGTATTATCCAGGGCGATTTGATTGCCCGTGCCGAGAAATTAATGTTGAACAAGGTTGCTGCCGGTGGCCCTGCAGGACTGAAGTCAGGTGCAAAGATTACTCAGGCATATCTCGATGAACTGGATAAAGATAAAATCTTTGAAGTTCGTCTGAAAGCGGATGAAAACAATACGCAACTGGAAGCCTTGGCCAAACAGCTGAAAGAACAGCGCAAAGAGCTGGATGAGCTGTTCGAAGAGAAGAAAGGCAAGATTGTTGCGGGTGATGATTTACCTCCTGGCGTCCTCAAGATGGTTAAGGTTTATCTGGCTATCAAACGTCGTATGCAGCCGGGTGATAAGGTTGCGGGTCGTCATGGTAACAAAGGTGTTGTTTCCATGATCGTACCAGTCGAAGATATGCCCCATGATGAAAACGGTGTACCGGTTGATATCGTATTGAATCCACTGGGTGTTCCATCTCGTATGAACGTGGGCCAGATTCTGGAAACGCATTTAGGTCTGGCGGCTCAGGGCCTGGGTCTGAAGATCGGCAAGATGCTGGATGAAAACCGTAAGGCAGTTGAAGTTCGTGATTTCCTTGATCAGATATATAACCATAATCAGAAGAAAGTTGATCTGAAGAAGTTTACAGATGATGAACTGTTGAATATGGCTGGCAACTTGCGTAAGGGTGTGCCCATGGCAACACCAGTATTTGATGGGGCTGAAGAAGCTGAAATACAACGTATGCTGGAACTGGCGGATCTGCCTGTTACCGGTCAGACAACGCTTTATGATGGTCGTACCGGTGAAGCTTTTGATCGTCCGGTCACTGTGGGTTATATGTATGTACTGAAACTGAATCACCTGGTTGATGACAAAATGCATGCCCGTTCAACAGGTCCTTACAGTCTGGTTACACAGCAGCCACTGGGTGGTAAAGCTCAGTTTGGTGGTCAGCGCTTCGGGGAAATGGAAGTCTGGGCACTGGAAGCTTATGGTGCTGCTTATACCTTGCAGGAAATGCTCACCGTTAAATCGGATGATGTGGCTGGTCGTAACAAGATGTACAAGAACATCGTTGATGGTGATCATCGTATGGAAGCAGGTATGCCGGAGTCCTTTAATGTATTGCTGAAGGAAATCCGTGCATTGGGTATTAACATCGAATTGGAACAGGATGCTGAGTAATCTTCGGATTACCGGTAACACTGAATATAGCGAACGCTAGGAGACAAGACATTGAAAGATCTTCTGAAGCTAATTAAACAGCAGGGTCAGACTGACGACTTTGATGCCATCCGTATTGGTCTGGCATCACCTAACATGATTCTGTCCTGGTCCTATGGCGAAGTTAAAAAGCCTGAGACCATTAATTATCGTACTTTTAAACCAGAGCGTGACGGTCTGTTCTGTGCCAAGATTTTTGGTCCGGTCAAAGACTATGAATGTTTATGTGGTAAATACAAGCGTTTGAAACACCGCGGTGTGGTGTGTGAAAAATGCGGTGTTGAAGTAACCCAGTCAAAAGTGCGTCGTGATCGTATGGGTCACATCGAACTGGCCAGCCCGGTTGCGCATATCTGGTTTTTGAAGTCATTGCCATCACGTATCGGTCTGTTGCTGGATATGACCTTGCGCGAAATTGAACGGATTCTTTATTTTGAAGCTTTTGTGGTCATTGATCCGGGTATGACAACCCTTGAGCGTGGCCAGCTGCTGTCAGATGAAACTTATCTGGAAGCAATTGAAGAGCACGGTGATGAGTTTGATGCGCGCATGGGTGCTGAAGCGATTTATGAAATGCTCAGCAGTCTGGATCTTAAAGAAGAATCACGCACCATCCATGAAGAAATGGCCAATACCAATTCAGAAACCAAGCTGAAGCGTTATGGTAAGCGTCTGAAATTAATTGATTCATTCCTTGAGTCTGGTAATAAACCAGAGTGGATGATCATGACCGTATTGCCAGTATTACCACCGGATTTACGTCCGCTGGTGCCACTGGATGGTGGTCGTTTTGCAACCTCTGATCTGAATGATTTATACCGTCGTGTTATTAACCGTAATAACCGTTTACGTCGTCTGTTAGAGCTGTATGCGCCTGACATTATTGTGCGTAATGAAAAACGTATGTTGCAGGAATCTGTTGATGCGTTACTGGATAACGGTCGTCGTGGCCGTGCCATTACCGGTACTAACAAGCGTCCACTGAAATCACTGGCTGACATGATCAAGGGTAAACAGGGGCGTTTCCGTCAGAATCTGTTAGGTAAACGTGTTGATTACTCTGGTCGTTCCGTTATCGTGGTGGGTCCATCATTGAAATTGCATCAATGTGGTCTGCCGAAGAAAATGGCACTGGAATTATTCAAGCCATTTATTTTCAGTAAATTACACCGTCGTGGTCTGGCGACAACGATCAAGGCGGCGAAAAAACTGGTTGAGCGTGAAGGCGCGGAAGTCTGGGATATTCTGGAAGAAGTTATCCGTGAGCATCCGGTTATGCTGAATCGTGCACCAACTCTGCATCGTCTGGGTATTCAGGCGTTTGAGCCGGTACTGATTGAAGGTAAGGCGATTCAGCTGCATCCGTTGGTCTGTACAGCCTTTAATGCTGACTTCGACGGCGACCAGATGGCGGTACACGTACCATTGTCAATCGAAGCACAATTAGAAACCCGTGCCATGATGATGTCGACCAATAATATTCTGTCACCTGCATCCGGTGAACCGATTATTGTTCCATCACAGGATATTGTTCTCGGTCTGTATTACATGACTCGCGAATGTATCAATGCCAAGGGTGAAGGCATGGCGTTTGCGGACGTTAAAGAAGCGTACCGTGCCCATGAAAATAGATTTGTTCATATTCAGGCAAAAGTGAAGGTTCGTATTCAGGAAACGCTGGAAAATGAAGCCGGCGAAATGGTAACCGTGAAACGTCTGGTTGAAACAACCGTCGGACGTGCCATGTTATCCGAGTTACTGCCTGCGGGTCTGCCGTTTGATGTCGTCAATCGCAATATGACCAAAAAGAATATTTCCCATCTGATCAATACCTGTTATCGCACAGTGGGTCTGAAAGAAACGGTTATTTTTGCTGACCAGTTAATGTATATGGGTTTCCGCCAGTCAACACGTGCCGGTGCATCAATCTGTATCGGTGACATGGTTATTCCAGAAGCAAAAGCTGAAATCCTGAGTGCTTCAGAAGCTGAAGTTAAGGAAATTGAAGATCAGTATGTCTCCGGTCTGGTTACCAATGGTGAGCGTTATAACAAGGTTGTTGATATCTGGTCCCATGCCAATGATCAGGTCGCCAAGGCGATGATGGATAAACTGGGTAAAGATGATGTTATGGATGCTGAAGGCAATATGGTCAAACAGGATTCTTTCAATAACATCTTTATGATGGCGGATTCCGGTGCTCGTGGTAGTGCTGCTCAGATTCGTCAGCTGGCCGGTATGCGTGGTCTGATGGCCAAACCGGATGGTTCGATTATCGAAACACCGATTACAGCAAACTTCCGTGAAGGTCTGGACGTGCTGCAGTACTTCATCTCAACTCACGGTGCACGTAAAGGTCTGGCTGATACCGCATTGAAGACAGCGAACTCGGGTTATCTGACTCGTCGTCTGGTGGATGTGGCGCAGGATATGGTGGTTAACACTGATGACTGTGGTACTGAAAGAGGCATAAGCATGACCCCTATTATTGAAGGTGGTGATGTTGTTGAAGCGTTGCATGAACGTGTACTGGGTCGAGTCGTTGCCAGAGATGTGGTTAAAGCGGATAGTGATGAAATTCTGATTCCTGCCGGTACCTTACTGGATGAAGTCTGGGTTGATCGTATAGATGAAATGGGCGTAGATGAAATTATCGTTCGTTCCAGCATTACCTGTGAAGCCACTCATGGTGTCTGTGCAACCTGTTATGGTCGTGACCTGGGTCGTGGTCATAAAGTGAACATGGGTGAAGCCGTCGGTGTTATTGCGGCACAGTCCATCGGTGAGCCAGGCACGCAGTTAACCATGCGTACTTTCCATATCGGTGGTGCTGCGAGTCGTTCAGCGGCAGCAAATAATATTGCGGTCAAATCCGCTGGCTCTATTCGTCTGCATAACATCAAGCTGGTTAAGCAGACCAGTGGTAATTCGGTTGCCGTATCCCGTTCAGGTGAAATCGGTGTTGTCGATGAGTCCGGGCGTGAGAAAGAGCGTTACAAAGTACCTTATGGTGCGGTGATTTCTGTGGAAGAAAATAGCACGGTTGAAGGTGGTCAGATTGTTGCTACCTGGGATCCGCATACTCATCCGATCATTACCGAGGTGGATGGTAAGGTTCAGTTTAGTGAATTCGTTGATGGTGTCAGTGTTCAGAAAGAAGCGGATGAGATTACCGGTCTGTCATCAATGGTGGTCATTGATCCAAAACAGCGTCCATCTGCAGGTAAAGATTTGCGCCCCATGGTGAAATTGATCGATGCCAAA
>Ga0224496_10002346_pt1 | contig 11299 bp, 8 predicted proteins | sample SF_Jul11_sed_USG_2_FD_168127 | JGI IMG/M metagenome (GOLD analysis project Ga0224496, IMG submission 168127) | Sediment microbial communities from San Francisco Bay, California, United States - SF_Jul11_sed_USGS_8_1 | ecosystem: Environmental > Aquatic > Marine > Sediment | place: USA... | reverse complement strand
ATGACCCTACTTCATTGTGCGACCAGTTAAGCACCGATGACAGATAGACTGGCAGGCCGACGACAAACCAGATATCCCTGGCACCAAATAGAAAAAAACGCGCCGCAGATAACCAGTTAATCTCACCACGTCTGGAAAACAGGTGGGTAAATTTTAGTTTCGTTTTAATCCGACCAAGGTCACGGGGCAATAACACAAAACTCAACACCAGCACAACTGCAAGCAACGCCGATAAAATTAACAGAGCATACTGAAATCCGGTCAAGGAAAGCAACGCCGCACCGACAAAAAAGCCGGCTCCCTTGAGGGTATTTTTTGATCCGGTGAGTACAGATACCCATTTAAATAAATGCCCCGAGCCTTTTGTCGCAAACAGCTTAACACTGGACTTGGCACTCATTTTATTCAGGTCTTTTGCAATACCGGATAACGCCTGTGCAAACATCACATAGGGCACGGTTAAATACGCCGCATCTACCGCCAGCATCGACAAGGCGACAATCTGCAGCCCTATCCCCAGATGCAAGGTAATATTTAAACCCGCACGTGACGCGATCCAGCCACCCAGCAAATTAGTGACGACACCAAAGAATTCATAAAACAGAAATAAGGAAGCAATTTGAAGCGGGTTATAACCAAGCTGGTGGAAATACAGCACCACCAGCATGCGGATAGCCCCGTCAGTTATGGTAAACGCCCAGTAACTGAGGGTAACAGTTAGATAATGTTTAAACTGGTTATCAATAAATAAGAACTCTCAAACCGGCTTGATGAAGCCTGTCTACTATGTTTACTCAAGAAATTCCTTTTTCATCTGATCGAGCGTCACATGGCGCACATCCTTGCCTTTAACCAGATAAATAACGTACTCACAGATATTTTTGGAATGATCACCAATACGTTCCAGGGCACGCGCAGCCCAGATTACATTGATACTGCGTTGAATCGATCTTGGATCTTCCATCATGCGTGTTATTAACTGACGCATAATGGCCTCATACTCCTGATCGACCTTTTCATCTTCAGCAGCAATTTTAACTGCCGCAGTAACATCCATACGGGCAAAAGCATCCAGGGCATCATGTAACATTTTGCGTACATGCTCACCGATATGGCGAATTTCAACATACTGTTCTTTTGACTCACCCAGTTCCGCCAGTTCTCTGGCCATCTTGGCCACTTTTTCTGCTTCATCACCAATACGTTCCAGATCAGTAATGGTTTTAACAATCATCAATACCAGTCGCAGGTCACTGGCAGTTGGCTGGCGACGGGCAATAATATTGGTACATTGTTCATCAATAGCGACTTCCAGCGCATTGATTTTAAAATCTTCATCAACCACACGTTCAGCAAGCACAGAATCACCTTCAACCAGAGCCGTACAGGCACTCTGCACATGATTCTCAACCAGACCACCCATGGTCATAACCTGATTTTTAACCGCATCCAGTTCAGCATTGAACTGTTGTGAAATATGTACACTCATTAAAATATCCTTTCGCTATTAACCGTAACGACCCGTAATATAGTCTTCTGTCTGTTTCTTTTCCGGATTGGTAAACAATTTATCTGTCGCACCAAACTCTATTAAATCACCCATATACATAAAGGCGGTATAGTCCGAAACTCGTGCTGCCTGTTGCATATTATGAGTAACAATAATAATTGTGTAATCTGATTTTAATTCATAAATCAGTTCTTCAATTTTAAGCGTTGAAATAGGATCAAGTGCTGAAGCTGGTTCATCAAGCAATAATACTTCAGGCTTGATCGCAATCGCGCGGGCAATCACCAGTCGTTGTTGCTGACCACCGGAAAGACCCAGAGCGCTATCATTCAAACGGTCACTGACCTCTTCCCATAAAGCAGCTTTTTTCAATGCCCATTCAACTCGTTCATCGAGCAAATGCCGTTTATTGATACCCTGTAAACGCAATCCATAAGCAACATTTTCATATATGGATTTAGGGAACGGATTAGGTCGCTGAAATACCATACCGACACGACGTCGCAACAGGGAGATATCAACATCCTGTGCATAAATGTTGTCATCATCGAGTAAAATTTCGCCATGCACATGGCAATTATCAACCAGATCATTCATGCGATTAAAGGTGCGCAACAAAGTTGACTTGCCACAACCACTGGGACCGATAAATGCAGTGACACGTTTTCTTGGAATAACAAGATTCACATCATGCAGCGCCTGCTTTTCACCATAAAAAAGTTTCAGGTTATTGACCTTGAGACAGATATCTTCATCTTCAATTTTTGACTGCATAACCGTTGAAGAAATCAAAGTCGGGTCAATAGCATGTGTTCTAATAGGCTTGTTCATAAAATTATCCAGGATTAATTTTCCAGCGCTTTATATTTCTCACGTAAATGATTACGCAACATAATGGCCGACAGGTTTAATAACACAATAACCAGCACCAGCAAAAATGCTGTCGCATACACCAGCGGACGAGCGGCTTCTACATTCGGACTTTGAAAACCAACATCAAAAATATGGAAGCCAAGGTGCATGAATTTACGATCCAGATGCAAAAATGGCATATTGCCATCCAGAGGCAGTTCAGGCGCCAGCTTGACCACGCCGACTAACATTAAAGGTGCCACTTCACCGGCTGCACGTGCCACTGCCAGTATCAACCCGGTCATGATCGCCGGACTCGACATAGGCAGAATAACTTTCCAGATTGTTTCAAATTTGGTCGCACCCAGAGCAAGACTGCCTTCACGTAAACTACTGGGTATACGCGCCAGACCTTCTTCCGTTGAAACAATCACAACCGGCAGTGTTAATAACGCCAGCGTCAATGAAGCCCACATCAAACCCGGCGTACCAAACGTGGCTGCCGGTAAAGCTTCAGGAAAAAACAAGCGATCAAGATTGCCACCAAGAAAATAAACAAAGAAGCCAAGACCAAATACACCGTAAACAATCGACGGGACACCCGCCAGATTATTAACCGCAATACGAATTAAACGAATGACCGGCCCCTGCCTGGCATACTCACGTAAGTAAACCGCTGCTATCACACCTAATGGTGTTACCAGTACAGACATTAACAGCACCATCATAACGGTACCAAAAATAGCCGGGAACACACCACCTTCAGTATTGGCTTCACGGGGATCATCAACTAAAAAGGCAATAAAGGCATGCACATAATTAATCATTTTCTGAAATACATTCATCGCATTGGGCTTTAAAACAGAAACAAAGGTTTCCATTGGAAGCTCAACAACGCGACCATCCATAATTTGAAAATGCGCACTGTCGCGTTTAATTTCGTTATGCAATTCAGCAAGCTGAACTCTTAAGCGCTGATACTTTACATCCAGTGCTTTTTCCTGTTTTTCTATGCGCGCTATATTTTCTGCTGTTGCGTTATTGGATAACTCCAGTTTTTTCCGCGCAAGACGCAAGTCTTCTAACTTGTAATTAATCGAACCGATTTCACCCCGTTCAAGGTATTTAATTTCAGCATGTAAATCAGCGACCCTGGCCAGGCGTATTTGCAGTTCATCCCAGGCAGCTTCACCTTCAGCCACCATCTGCCCCTGTTCATTCACCTGTTTTAGATAACCATAAAAATCACCCCATTCAACACGCTCCAGAACAATCAGATCCTCAGGGGTATTTAGTGCTTTAATATTGTGATCAGTTAACCAGCGAAAATCCGCATACAGATCGCGGTTGCCGGTTTTGATTAACAAACGCTTTACTTCAGTTGCACCTGGCGGTAGAACACCATAACCTGACTCGGAAAAACGTTGCGCATTAATGGTTTCAGACTCTACCAGTTCGCCAATAATGGTTTCTTCGCTACCATTACTGAGATAACGCATTTCAATAATGTCACCCGCCCAGAAGTGTCCCAGACCACGCACCGCGATTAAGGCCAGCAAACCAAATACAACTAACATACTGACACTGACAGCACCGGCATTTAACCAGATCCAGGGCTCGCCACTGCGCCACCATTCTTTAACATTATTCACTGAGGATGTACTCACGTCTTAAACCACATTTATTAGTTATAAATTGCTGTAACGTTTACGTAATCGCTGTCTGACCACTTCAGCAACGGTATTAAACATAAAAGTCACCAGGAACAACACCAGCGCCGCCAGGAACAGAATTCGATAATGGGTACTGGCCACTTCTGATTCCGGTAATTCAACCGCAATATTCGCAGACAGGGTACGCATACCCTGGAAAATACTCATATCCATAATCGGCGTATTACCTGTCGCCATTAAAACAATCATGGTTTCACCCACAGCGCGACCAAGACCTATCATCACCGCCGAAAAAATACCCGGACTGGCTGTTAATAAAACCACACGGGTCAGCGTCTGCCAGGGCGTTGCACCTAATGCCAGCGAACCATTGGTTAAGTGTTTTGGCACACTGAATATGGCATCTTCTGTAATCGAAAAAATAGTCGGAATAACGGCCAGTCCCATGGCAATACCCACCACCAGCGAGTTACGCTGATCATAACCAATACCAAAATTATCCAGCAACCAGTGCTTAATATCACCGCCAAAAAACACCGCTTCAAACAATGGCGCAACCATAAATGATAACCAGACCAGCATAATCACCACCGGCATTAACAACGCCGCCTGCCAGCCATAAGGTACCAGTCGACGTATATTTAACGGCATGGCCGTCCACAAACCGGCAAACAATAACAAACCGGCAGGTAATACAAATGATAACGACAGTATGGCAAGCAAATTATTTTCAACGACCGGCGCAAACCAGAGGCCAGCCAGAAAACCCAGAATAACCGTCGGCAATGCTTCCATGATTTCGATACTGGGTTTTACCAGGGCTCGCATTTTAGGCGCCATGAAATAGGCCGTATAAATCGCACCCATAATCGACAGAGGCACGGCAATCAACATGGCATAAAAAGCGGCTTTTAAAGTACCGAATGCCAGTGGCGCCAGACTGAACTTGGGCTCGAAGTCATTATCCGCAGATGAGGATTGCCAGATATATTTAGGTTCGTCATAACCCTCATACTGAACTTCGCTCCAAAGAGACTTCCAGGAAAGCTCAGGATGTGGATTTTTAATTTCATAGTTATAAAACTGGCCGCTAACAGATTCCAGTAATAATTTATTCGCTCGTGGTGACAAATTGGCACGTAAAATTTTGTCGTCGGTAATTTTTTCTGTCAGCAGTAATCGATCAGCCGTGGTGTGATACAACATCACCTCACCCTGCTGATTAACCGATACCAGACCTTTACGACGCATTTCCGCAATCAGAAACGTCAGTTCTGCATCGGATTTAAAACCCCGTATATCTTTTAATCGATACTGGTTTTTTTTATCTCGCTGCAATGACCACTGACGAACAGCACCTTTATCATCCGCAGCCATTAAAGAATTACCGCCAAGTAACATGGTCAGCTGTTTTAACTGACGTTCATCTTCGACAATGATCATCTGATCAACCAGCTCTACCGATTCCAGGTCACGGATATTATAAATAACCAGTTGACCATCCTTGTTTGCCAGGTATAACCATTGCGCAAACGTATCGACCACCATGAACTCAACATTCAATGCAATTTCCTGCAGGCTGCTAACCTCAGGTTCACCCAGTTCATCGCCATATTCAACTTCAAATGATCGCATCAATAACTGGTTGTCGGCATCTATGATCAGCAGCGTCAGTTTTTCATCCTCACGCACCACTCTTATATGAACGATCTGATCCACATCTTCTAACTCAACAGACTCGTCACCAAATGGAAAGGACACCTGTGGATTGAGCTCACGCTTACCATCCACAAAATTAACCCGGTAGGAAATTTCCACAAACAGTAACCGATGATTATCCAGAATCAGTACCAGGCGTTTCCCTTCGACATCATATTTAATCACCTGGGAAATTTCATTAGCACCATTCAGATCAATGGATTCACTATGAACTTCCTTGCCATCAGTCATACTGAAAAAAACCAGGTCGCCGTTACTCTGAACACGCGCTACCAGTTGACCACTTTCTTCAATCACCTGATAACGGGTGACATCTTCAATAAATGGAGATGAAAACTGGGATTTCAGCTCAACCGTCGGTGACTGAAATATGGGAAACACGACCCAGAGCAGATAAAAGAAAATCAGCACAATCGCAAAAATAACACTAATGCCACCCAGGCCAATCGTGTAGCGGGCGACATTGTCGATAATAGCGCGCTTGCGTTGACGCCAGGACTGTTGAGTAATGCTGTTATGATTCATGAGTGGTAGTTTATTACCGTTTTATGACACTTTTGTGACAGGATTTATTTTACGCCGCATTATAACCCAGCAACCGGATAACAGCTGATAGATTTAAGGCAACAATCTGTTTTTTTCTCAAATAACAAAGGCCGCACACAGCGGCCCCTGTCGGGTTCTGGCAAAACCCGCTTTATTTAAGCTTGGCCAGTTCCTTTTCAACAACACTGGCAGGCAGTGGAATATAACCGTCTTTGATAACCACTTCCTGACCTACTTTTGATAACACCATCTTCACAAACTCTCGCTCCAGTGGTGCTACCGCCTTGTTTGGATGTTTGTTCACATACACATACAGGTAACGGGACAGCGGATAGGTTTTGTTTATGGCATTTTCAGCAGTTGCTTCGATAAACGGCTTGCCTTCATCCTTGCTCAGCGCCACGGCTTTAACACCCGATGTCTTGTAACCGATACCGGAATAACCAATACCGTTCAGTGAAGCAGAAACAGACTGCACAACAGAAGCCGAACCGGGCTGCTCATTGACACTGTTCTTGAAATCACCCTTACACAGGCCTTTCTTCTTGAAGTAACCGTAAGTACCGGAAACCGAATTACGACCGTATAACTGGGTCGGACGATTAGACCAGGAACCGGTCAGCCCCAGATCACCCCAGTTAGCAATATCGGCAGCCGCACCGCATTTACGCGTAGCAGAGAACACCGCATCCACCTGTGGAATGGTCATGCCCTTGATAGGATTATCCTTGTTGACATAAACTGCCAAAGCATCAATCGCAACACGAATTTCAGTTGGCTTATAACCAAATTTCTTTTCGAAAGCTTCGATTTCCTTACTTTTCATTTTACGGCTCATGGGTCCCAGGTTTGAAGTACCTTCAGTTAATGCCGGTGGCGCAGTTGATGAACCCGCCGCCTGAATTTCGATACTCACATTGGGGTACTGACGTCTGAATTCTTCAGCCCAGAAAGTCATCAGGTTAGCCAGTGTATCGGACCCCACACTATTTAACTTGCCTGATACACCACTGACTGCTGAATAATCAGCCAGATCAGGATCTACTTTTAAATCAGCAGTGGCACTGCCCGCCCACAATACTGTGGTTAAACTTACTAGTGCGATGGCACGATTGAATTTCATTCTCTTAAACTCCGGTTTATTTAACTGAGGCGAATTATGAAAGCTTAATATGACAGTTTTATGAATTCATCATTACATCTTAATGACATGATACAAAATTATGACTACCCCCGAGTGAGATTGCGTCATCCCTCGCAATGATAATAAAAAACCGTCCTTGCACAGGCTGGTTTTTCTGACATTGCGAACATGGGCAAAGCTCTCCCGGTTGTTACCGCAGAATGGCATGAAGAAGCTTATCGCATTCGGCAATGGCAATAACAACCAGCCGGATGCCGTTAACTCACTTCCCGTTTTTCCTGCTTGCTGTTTTCATGCAGGTCAATCCGCGCCTGGGGAAAGAAACAACAAAATTCTGACCCTTTACCCGGCTCGCTTTCGATATGCAACTCGGCATCATGACGACGCAACACCTGCTTCACTATAGCCAGCCCGAGACCGGTACCACCACTGGAACGGGAACGCCCCACATCAACACGGTAAAACCGTTCGGTCAATCGCGGCAAATGTTCACGGGCAATACCCGGCCCGTTATCGCGCACACAAAAACGTGCCGAATCGCCATAAGGCAACCATTCAATAATAATTTTGCCACCTTCCGGGGTATAACGAACCGCATTGATGACCAGATTATAAAAGCCACTGTAGATTTCTTTTTCTATACCTTTCAAACGAATATCACTGTCGACATCCAGGCTAATGGTATGCTGACCATTACTTAACTGTTCCGCCTCGGTGACAATATTTTTTAACATGGCAGCCACATTAATCACCAAGCTACCACTTAATCCTGCCGGTGCACCGGTATCAAGATTGGATAATAACAACAGATCTTCGACCAGCGACTTCATGCGTTGAGCCGGGGCTTCAATACGGTCAATATAATCTTTTAAGGTGGCCTCATCACAAACGCCGGTATCTTTCATGGTTTCCAGATACCCCATAATTACCGTCAGTGGGGTGCGTAACTCATGGGACACATTACCAATAAAATCCCGTCGCATGGTCATCAGGCGTTGAATATGAGTGACATCACCGACCAGCATCAGACGCTGATCCTGACCATAGGGCGTCATGCGAATATTCAGAATTTTGGTAATATCAAGAGGCGATGCGATTTCAAGATGCTCGTTATAATCGCCGGTGAGCAGATAATGAATAAACCGGGGGTTACGCATAAAGTTTCCAATATACTGCCCCTGATCCGACGCCTTCAGACCCAGCAGAGTCGATGCCGCCTGATTAAATCGAATAATATCGCCGTTCTTATCCAGCACAACCACGGCGTCGGGCAAGGCGCTGGAAGTATCCTGCCAGCGGCGCAACAAATCGGATAAACGATTTTTACGTTTGGTACTGCGTTGATGTACACGGTACATACTGAACGCAAGATCATCAAAGATACCGTCAAAATCATCGGGTTCAGTCAGACTACCCCGCATCCAGACAGCAAAGCGCTGATAACGTTTACCCAGTATCCACAAATAAACCACTAGACCGATAATGACGCCCCAGAGAGGAAAACCCAGCACCAGTCCCACCAGCCAGCATAATAAAACCATGCGGGCGATACGCCAGAATTCATTGGACCAGAAGGATGACATCAGAAATTAAACGGAGCCTTAAAGATTATTGATCGGAGAATCGGTACCCTGAACCGCGGACTGTCTGCACAAATTTATCATACCCATAGGGAGAAAGCAGCTTACGTAACCGTAGAATATGCACATCCACAGTACGCTCTTCAACATAAACATTACGCCCCCAGACCCTATCCAGCAACTGTTCACGGCTATAAACCCTGTCCGGATGCTGCATAAAAAATTCCAGTAATTTAAATTCGGTAGGCCCTGTGTCCAGCATTTCACCTGCCACACTCAGTCGATGAGCCTGCACATCCAGCAACAGATCTCTGACTTTTAAACTACCCTCCTGGTCATTATTGCTACGACGCAACAATGCTTTCATGCGGGCGAGTAATTCTTTGGGTGAAAAAGGTTTAATCAGATAATCATCAGCACCGTTTTCAAACCCCTGCAATACATCCGACTCTTCACCCCGGGCAGTTAACATCATCACCGGTATCTTTCTGGTTAAGTCATCACGGCGCACACGGCGCACAAACTCGGGGCCATTCATGCCCGGTAACATCCAGTCAACCAGCATAAGATCGGGCAACATGACGCCCAGCGTCTGCAAGGCCTGCTCCGCATCTTCCGATGCCACCACTACATAGCCGGCCTTTTCCAGTGAAAAGCACAGCATCTCACGAATATCATTGTCATCTTCTACGACCAGCACCTGTTTACTACTCATTCAGTCAAAAATCCTTACCTGTTTCATTACCGCTATTAGATTACGAAATTATGACAACTGTATGACAATGATACTGATTTTAGCCAACCCTTTACACGAATGGGGTCGGAGTAAGGGGTCGGAGTCAATTTGACACCGACCCCGGAAGACGCCTGTTGATTCAGAACAGATTCCTGATCAGATTCAACAACAGAAAAGTCACCGTTATCCCGAAGCCCAGTTTCGGAATCCACACGGGAAACACCCTGACCCCTTCCGGCTGCGGTTGCTTGTGTTTAATTTTAATCAGTGCCAGATTAATCAGCGCAAATACAATCAGGATCAGAAAACTGCACAGTTCCGCCAGGGTCACCAGTGGCAGAGAAATCGCCGACAACATAATTAACGACATCACCACCAGAGTACTGTTCACCGGAGTGCGGGTGGGCGGATGAATGCGTGCAATCCAGCGAGGTAACCAGCCACGGCTACCCATACCATACAACAGACGGGAGGCCATGATCATCTGAATCAGAGCCCCGTTAATGACTGCAAACATACCAATCAGACTGATCACAACCGGTGCCCGACCCGTGGCTGATGTGTACACATCGGCCAGCGGTGCAGCACTCTGAGCCAGTTGCCCGGGCTCTACCAGCAACACAGACACAATCGAAACACCACTGTATAACAGGGTTGAAATAATCACCGCCAGCATAATCGCCCGAGGCATATTATATTGCGGGTTTTTGACTTCTTCCGCGATATTCACCATGTCTTCAAAACCCAGATAGGCATAAAAGGCCAGAAAAGCACCGGCAAAAACACCAACAAAGGAAAACCCGTAACCGGATTCGGGAATAGCCTGAAACGACTGATCAAGCAATGGCATATTATCCAACCCCACCCAGATCACCAGACCTAAACCGGTAATTTCCAGCAGGGTTAAAAATGAAGCCACCCGCACCGACTGACTGATTCCCCAGATCGCCAGGATTCCCAGAACCACAATCAATACAGCAATGATCGCTGCCGAAGGCACCGCCTGGAAAGCCGGAAAAAAACTCACCATAAGCACTTTAAAGTAACCGGCAAACCCATGGGCAATGGCTGCCGCAGAGACCATACCCGCACTGACAATCAGCAGCCCGACCACCAGTGATAACCAGCGCAGGCCAAACCCTTCATATAAATAAACCGCTTCCCCGGCACTGACCGGATAACGGGCAGATAACTCGGCATAGGTGAGAGCCGAAATGGCCGCAATAATGGAAGCAACAAAAAAAGACAGGGGCGCAAAATAACCGGCATCACCGGCGACCTTGCCGACCAGCACATAAATACCGGCACCAAGAATATTACCCAGACCGTAAAATGTAATTAACGGTAATGTCAGACTGCGTTTTAAGGCATTATTGTTATTGTTCATTCTTTATTCATTTCAGCCACAGGCATACCGGCATCATAACCTGAATCATCAGAACTGTCAGAGTAAGGACAGCAATTTAACCTGAGATTGCGGCTGATGACTGTCGCCCACTCTGTTAATGCAAAACTGGCTATAAAAATGCAGCCCGTGGA
>Ga0224496_10002345_pt1 | contig 11302 bp, 11 predicted proteins | sample SF_Jul11_sed_USG_2_FD_168127 | JGI IMG/M metagenome (GOLD analysis project Ga0224496, IMG submission 168127) | Sediment microbial communities from San Francisco Bay, California, United States - SF_Jul11_sed_USGS_8_1 | ecosystem: Environmental > Aquatic > Marine > Sediment | place: USA... | reverse complement strand
GGAGACGATGCTGTCGAGGTGCTGCTGGACCAGTCGGTGCTGCTGGTCTGTGGCGTTCACGGTGATGGTGCCGGACACCGGGTTAACGACGACGTCTTCGGGCAGGAGCGCCGACTGGATGGCGCCGCTACCCTGCGTGCTTACGGTGCCGATCACGCTCGCGGCGCCCTGTCCGGCACGACTCGCGGCCTCGAGCTGCTTCACGCGGAATTCCTGCTCCTGCTTCATCAGCGCCAGGCGCTCGGCGCGCGCTTCCGCTGTCAGGCTTTGCTGACGAGTGGAAAGCAGGATCGCCCGGATGTTTTCGCGCAGGGAATCCCAGAAATCGTTCTTGATGGTGGTTTTCACGACGGTGTTCGACGCACTCGTGGTGCCGCTGGGGCCTCCGGCACCTGCTTGCCCGGTACCGCCGACATCGCCGGTGACGCCGATCGTGGATGTCGTATCACGCGTCATGTTGACGTAGTTGATGCGGTAAGTCTTCACGTACGGCAGGTCCGGCGACACTACGAGGGTATTGCCATCGGTGCGGTAGCGCAGATTGACCTGTTTCGCGATCCGGTCGAGGATCGCAGGCAGCGTCTCGTTGATGGCGTTCAAGCTCACCAGTCCCTGCAGGCCGGGATGAATATCGATATTCTGTTTGGTGTCGCGGGCGAGCGCGAGCAGCAACTCCTTTACCGGAACTTCATTCACCACCACACTGTAGGTTTGCGGCGGGACGCTCGGTTTCGGCGGCGGCACGAAGGTCGATATCCGCGCCGGCGGCGGGATCGCCTGCTCGGCCTCGGGCGCTGTCGCCGGCGCGCTGATGTGACCTTCGGAAGGAGGAACCTGGGGCCGGATGTTGGCGCAGCTCGCAAGCAGCAGGCACGACAGCGCGACCCGGGCGAGCGCGCAGTCGCGCCGGGATGTCTTCAGGTGCCAAATGTTGGCGCCGAGCGTCACCATGCAGGATCTCCGCGCGGGCTCGGGACAGGCAGCATTTTGCAACATGTTTTCGCTTCTCCTCCCTGTCAGGTTTCCATGACAGGTCTCATTCGGAAGCAAAGTTCCTGCCAGTTCTTACGGTCACGAACCCTTGATCTGTGCCAGCTCCGTGCGGATCCCGCGCACGGTGCGGAGCAAGGGGCGATACGCCCTCACAAAATCGGGCAATTTCGCGAGCGCTGCATACGCTGACCGGCGATCGCTGAAGCTTCCGTAAAGAACCGTCAGCGACGGCTTTTCCTTGGCCAACGTACGATACACAAAAATATCATTTATTTCAATGAATTTCGCGATATGCTTGAGATACTGTCTTAGCACCAGTTCGTCTTCAGATCCGAGGAGCTGAACGCTATAGGTGCCCTCGGCCTCACGGGCGAGCCATGCGGTGGTTACGGCCAGTCTTTGGTCGAGCAAATCCCCTTCGACAACCGTCGGCGCGCCCTCGACGGTCACCGCTCCGGTCCCCGCCAAGGCAGGAGCGATCGCAGTGGTTGAGCGGGCTTGCATGGCGGGGGGCGCCGTCTGGTCACGGCTCGCCGTCGACTCGTGATCGGAAGCAATTGATTTTGTGGAATGATCTTCCCGTGCATTCTTTTTTTCGGGGGCCGCTGCCAGGGTAACTGGCGCCGGGGTCGAAACCGTGTCGGCGGGTGCCGGAGCGGTCGGCAGCGGCACGCCAGGGGAAATCGCGAGCTCGGGCTTGGCTGGCGCCCGCGCCGCATCGGGCGAATTGCCTGGGGTGCGCGTAACGGCATACAGTGCGGCCCCCGCGACCGCCCCAGCGCCGACCAGCATTGCTGCGGTGGCCCAGCGCGGGTAACGCGGGCGCACCGGCAAGTCCTGGCTAAATTCGCTGTCCCGGACCGCTTCGGCCACGTGCTTCAACTTGACGGTGTGCGTATTTTCGGAGAAAGCGGCGAGCAGCGCCTTGTCGGCGATGATGTTGACGCGACGCGTCAATCCCTCGGAGGCGCGCGCTATGGCTTTCACCACGGATTTGGAGAACAGTTCCGGTCCGTGGTAGCCCGCCGCGCGCATGCGGAACATCAGGTACTCGCGGATCTCGTCGGTCGCAAGCGGGTCGAGCCGAAAGCTGTGGGTGATGCGCTCCCGCAGTTGCCGGATGCGCGGCTCGCGCAAGTTCGCGTCGAGCTCGGGCTGGCCGAAGAGCACCATTTGCAGCAGCTTGTCGCTGTGAGTTTCCAGGTTCGACAGCAGGCGAATCTCTTCGAGCGTCGCGAGGGGCATGCCCTGAGATTCCTCGACGAACACCACGACGCGCTTGCCCTCGGCGTGGCGCCTGAGCAGGTACTCCTGCAACGCGTGCATGACTTCCAGCCTCGAGGAGTTGCGCGCGAGCCCGAGCTGCAGCTCGAAGCCGATCGCGTACAGGATCTCGTCCGGGGAGACGCTCGGGTTGGCGAGGTACACGCTCTCGATATGGTCCGGCAGCCGCGTCTGGAGCATGCTGCAGAGCATGGTCTTACCACTGCCCACCTCGCCGGTGACCTTGACGATACCCTCGCCGTGGGTGATGGCGTAAATCAGCGCCTCGAGAATCGGACCGCGATTGCCGCCGCTGAAGAAGAACTCAGTGTTCGGCGTGATCTTGAACGGCGCCTGGTTCAGTCCGAAGTGGTTGTGATACATGAGGTGCGCGTCTGCGTCGCGGTCCCCGAGCCTTACTTGCCGGCAGGCCGCGGGTTCTTGTCAGCCTGGTCCTGGCCGGAGTAGTTCTGCATGCGGCTGTAGAGCGTGGTGCGATGGATGCCGAGCAGCTTCGCGGCCTGGGTGAGGTTGCCCTGCGTGATGACCATGGCGGCTTCCACGTAGCCGCGCTCCCACTCCTGCATCATCTCGTCCAGATTGAAGTTCTTCCGCATCTGTAGGTGACGTCTCGCCGCATCCAGCAGCGCCTTGAAATCTTGCGCGACCGGCAGCCCCGGCAGGTCGATATCGAGACTCTCCATGTCGAGCTCGGCCTGGAGTTGTTCGGGGTTGACTTTCCCGCCCGGGTACTTGGTGGTGAGGCGGATTACGATGTTGCGCAGCTCGCGCACGTTGCCGGGGAAGCCGTAGTCGAGCCACAGCGGCATCGCCGCGCTGTCGAGCTCACAGGGCTTGGAGCCCGCCTGCTCCGCATAGAACTTGCGGAAGTGGTCGAGCAGAATCACCTTGTCGGTGCCTAGGTCGCGCAGCGCCGGCACGTTGATGGTAAATACGGACAGCCGGTGGTAGAGGTCGCCCCGGAAGCGGCTGGCGCGAATCTCCGCCCGCATATCGCGGTTGGTCGCGGCGATCACGCGCGCGTTTGACATGCGGCTCTGGGTTTCACCGACGCGCTGAAACTCGCCTTTTTCCAGCACGCGCAAGAGCTTCGCCTGCAGCTCGAGCGGCAACTCGCCGATTTCGTCCAGGAACAGCGTCGAGTCCTGGGCGTCCTCGAAATAGCCGGCGCGCGAAGTGGTGGCGCCGGTGAACGACCCTTTTGCGTAGCCGAAGAGCGTCGGCTCGACCAGGGTCGGCGATATTGCGGCGCAATTGAGCGCGAGGAAAGGGCGCGCAGCGCGCTGGCTCATCATGTGCAGCGACGAGGCGACGAGTTCCTTGCCGCTGCCCGACTCGCCCTCGATCAGCACCGGAAACGGCGCGTTGGCGAACTGGCCGATCTGCTGTCGAAGTTTCTCGACCAGCAGGCTCTTCCCGAGCAGCCCGGTTTCGCCGGCGGCGCCAAGCTCCGCGTCCCGGATTTCTAGCGCGCGGGTCAGCAGAGTCTTGAGGGTCTCCGGCTCGCACGGCTTGGCGACGAACTCGATGGCGCCCAGCGTGCGCGCGTGCCGCGCGTTGGTCTCGTCGCTCTGGCCCGACAGCACGACGATTTTCATCCCCGGCGAGTGGGCAATCAGCTCGCTGATCAGCCGGAAGCCCTCGTCCGGACGGTGCGGGGTCGGCGGCAGGCCGAGATCGATCAACGCAAGCTGTGGCGGATTGTCGAGCTGGCGCAGCAGGTTCTTCACCTGCGCGCGCGAGTCGGCGACATACACCGAGAAATCGCGCCCCAGCACGAAGTTGAGCGTGTCGGTAATCAGCGGATCGTCGTCGACGATCAGCAGGTTGGGTTTTGCCTTCTCGGCCACTGGTTCCGGCTCCTCGCAGCAGTTAACGGGATATTGTGCCAGATACGCCGGACACGCGTCAGCCCGTCAGGCCGCGGTTGGCGCCGCGCTGATGCAGGCGAGAAAAGCCTGCTCGATGTCGCGCGCATCGAACTGGCGGACGAACTCCCCGGGTGAGCCCGCGAACCGCAGCCGTCCCTGGTGCATGACCGCCATGCGGTCGCACATCTCCTCCACGTCAGCCAGCGAATGCGAAGTGAGGAAGATCGTGCGCCGTGCCGCCCGCAGTTGCCTTAGCTCGCGCTTGAGGAGTGCTCGCGCCTTCGGATCCAGTCCGCTCGTCGGCTCGTCGAGCACATAGAGTTCCTTGTTCGAAAGCAGGCAGGCAACGAGCCCCAGCTTTTGGGTCATGCCCTTCGAGTAGGTTCGGGCCGGCCGGGTGAGCGCGGACTGGTCGAGATCGAGCGCCTTGAACAGGGCCTCGACCCGCAATTCGTCGTAGGGCACCCGGTGCAGCCGCGCGAGGTATTGGAGAAAATCGCGGCCGGTAAGGTAAAAGGGAGGGTTGAAGCGCTCGGGCACGAAAGCGAGGCGCGCCCGGGCCGCCGTCAGCCGGTGGCGGACCCCGAAGATCTCGATCCTGCCGCCATCGACATCGCAGAAGTCGAGCAAGCACTTGATGAGCGTCGTCTTGCCGGCGCCGTTCTCGCCTACCAGCCCGAATACCTCGCCGGCCGGCACCTCGAGCGTGAAATTGGCCAGGGCGGCAACGCGCCCAAAGCATTTTTCGACGCCGCTGAAACGCAGTGCGCTGGGGCTCATCGACGGTCGCCAGCAAATGACGGCATGGGAGGTAACTTATCCCAAAGCCGGGGAGCGGTAAACCGATGTCCGCCGTGCCGATGTCCCGCCGACAGCGGGTATAATTTTCTCATGCCGCATACCGATCATGCGCTGCTCGGCCAGCTAAGCAGCAACAGTACTCCGTATCGCGATCCGCTGGCGGTCATCGACTGGGGCGCGCTCGACGTGCAGAGTTTCTGGCTGCCGGAACCCGCGCTCTCGCTCTACGGCTTGCCGGAATACGACACGCTTGCACTCGACGTGAAGCGGCGACTGTCGCAGTACGAGTTCATCAATGTCATGCAGGCGGGGCTGTGGCTCGAGCGCGTGTTCCTGCAGCGCCTGTCGCAGCGGCTCGAGGCGTCCTTGCCGCGCACGCAGTACGAGTATTTCCTGCATGAGGTGCGCGAGGAAGCCGGGCACAGCCTGATGTTCCTCAAGGCGATCGCGACGAGCGGGCTGACGCTGCCTCTGGGCGCATGGCGCGCCCCACGCGGGGCCGATTTCCTGGCGCGGCGCGCGCCGGCCGGGAGCGTTTTGTTCTGGCTGGCGTTGGTGATCGGCGAGGACGTGCCCGACAAGTTCAACCGCTACGTGCGGCAGAACGCCGAGACGATCAATCCTGCCGTACGCCAGATCTGCACGCTGCATATCGTCGACGAGGCGCGCCACATCGCGGCCGCGCGCAGCCAACTTGAGGCGGCGTTGCTTTCGGCTGGCGCCTTGCGCTTGCGGACTCTGACGAGCTTCATGAACCTGCTGCTGAGACAGTTTGTGGGCGTGTTCTACTTCCCGCCGGCGCGATTCTATGAGCTCGCCGGCCTCACGCGCGGGCGCTGGTGGCGGGCGTTGGCACGGCGCAACCCGGCTCACCGGGACTTCACCATGCAATGTCTTGCGCCCACGCTGCGGTTGCTCGAAAGCTACGGGCTCGAGCCAAGCCTCTAACCGGGTTCAGGTTTGCGCCAGCACCTTCGCGGCTGAAAAGCTGCTGCGCCAGCCGAGCTCGACGCGAATCCGCCGGCAGTTGACCAGCAGCGTCCGGGAAACCCCGTCGATCCACGCCGGCTCCCCGCCCCAGCCGGTCCACCTCCAGGCGAGATTGAGCACACCGCGCGCAACCGCAGGCGGCAGCGGCACGCGCAGCCGGCGGCGGCCGCGGATGGCATCGCGAAAGGTAAAGTTGTCCTCGACCGCAAGGTTGAACGCACCGCCCACGGGCTTCACCAGGCACAGCAGCACCGCTCGTGCCACGTCATCCTCATGCACGCACTGGAGCAGCGGCTGCGGGTCGGGCAGGCGCAGATAGCACGGCTGGTTCAGCAGTTGCCTGAGAAGCGGGTGTGCGTGCGGTCCCAGAACGATGTGCGGCCGCAGGCGCACGCAGTCCGGGAACTCGATCGCGAGGAGCTGCTCGAGGTGCATCTTGTGCTGCGCGTAGAGGAACCCGGGCAGCGGGGCAAGCGGCGCATCCTCATCCAGGTGCACGCCGCTGCCGTACACCGCCGCGCTCGACATGTGCAGGAGGCGAACCACGCCGAGGCTGCGGGCAGCCTGAAAAACCCGATGGCTGCCGCGCACGTTGATGTCGAACATCTCGGCCTCGCTCATCCGGCGGCGCAGCACGACGAAGGCGAGATGGACCAGCGCATCGTGCCCCGCGAGCAGGGCGGCAATTCGCGGGCTGCGGACATCGAGACGGTGCGCAACGAACTTCGCGTGCGCGAATTGCGGCGGCGCCAGATCGACGCCAGTGATTCCGGTCACGGCTGGATCCTCGCACAGCCGCGGCAGCAGCGATTGCGCAAGATGGGAGCTCGATCCGGTGACGAATATGCGCATTCGGTATCAGGGTTCAGGACTTGGGATTGGGGCACGAGGTTCCTGTGCGAACGAGGCCGTCGAATTCTGTCCATCTCCTGTCGCCGCGAACGCAGGCATAACTTCGCGCGCGAAGAGCGCCATCGATTCGCGCACGATCGCGCTCGGGACGGCTCCCGCGCCGAATGCGCACATCACATTGGTGACTCCGGCATCGGCATACTTGCGCAGTTTCGCGATGCATTCCGCGGGATCGCCGACAACGGCGAGCCCGGCGAAATCCGCGAGTCCGAGGTCGATGCCGAGCTTCATCAGCTGCCGAAAACGGCCCAGCTCGTGCAGCTGCTCATAGCTCGGGTAGAGGCGCTCGAGGACCGGCAGTGTCGTCTTGAACAGCTCGCGATAGAACCAGGTGAACGCCTGCTGTCCGAGCGAGCGCGCGCGCTTGCCGTCCGCGAGGCACAGCACCCCGAGGGTCATGCCGATCGGGGCCACGCCCGGGGCGCGCCACGCGGCGCGATAACGACCCAGGTCGTGCTTCACCATGAACCACGGTTTGAACGGCCCGGCGAGGACGCCGAGCCCGCGTACGGCCGCCCAGGGATAGGTGTCCGGGCTGACCGCCGCGGCCCACAGGGGAGGGTGCGGTTGCTGGACGGCGCGCGGCACGATATCGATCGCCTCAAGACGGTAGTGACGGCCGTGATAGGTAACCGGCCCCCGCTCGAAGCTACGCCGCAGGATCTCGAGGCTCTCATCGACGAGCTCCCGGCTGGCAGCGATGTCGCTGCCGAACACCGTGAACTCGCGGGGCGAGAAGCCGCGGCCGATCCCGATCTCGAGACGGCCGCCGGAGAGCACGTCGAGCGTCGCGACGCGCTCGGCAACGTGCACCGGATGGTGCAGTGGGAGTGGGATCACGGCATGACCGAGGCGAATACGGCGCGTGCATCGCGCGAGCGCGGCGAGCACCAGCTCGGGTTTCGACGAATGCGAGTACCCGCGCATGAAGTGATGCTCAACCAGCCACGCGCAACGGTAACCCAGCGTCTCGGCGAGCGCGATCTCGTCCAGCACGTCGGCATATGCCTGCGGCTCGCTGCGTCCGAGCTGCGGCGGCATCGCGATTTCGTAGAAGAGGTCGAAGTTGAGTGGCATAGCGGGATCATGCCAGCGGCTGCCGCGGCCGCCAATCGTTGCCGCAGGGCGTTTGGTGGAACCGCTCCGGACAGTTTAGAATTCCTTCTCTTCGCAACCGGGGCGTGGCCCGCGTGGCAACTGGTAACCTCATAGAAATCAAGGGCGTCGATTACTGGTACACGCCGCGCCGCTCGATTCTGAGCGGCATCGACATGGTGATCCCGCGCGGCAAGGTGGTCGCGATCATGGGTATCAGCGGGTCGGGCAAGACGACGCTGCTGCGCCTGATCGGCGCCGTGATGAAGGCGCGCCGCGGCGAGGTCATGGTTGACGGCGAGCTGGTGAGCCGCCTCGACAACTCCGGGGTCTATCGTTTGCGCCGCCGCATGGGGATGCTGTTCCAGTTCGGCGCGCTGTTCACGGACCTGTCGGTATTCGACAACGTGGCATTCCAGATGCGCGAGCACACCGCGCTGCCGGAGCGTATGATCCGCGACCTGGTTTTCATGAAACTCAATGCGGTGGGGCTGCGCGGTGCGCACCGGCTAATGCCCGCCGAGCTCTCCGGCGGCATGGCACGGCGCGTCGCGCTCGCCCGGGCAATCGCACTCGATCCGATGTTGATGATGTACGATGAGCCCTTCACCGGGCTCGATCCGATCTCGCTCGGCGTGATTCGCAATCTGATCCGCCGCTTGAACGATGCGCTCGGCGCGACTTCGATCGTGGTAACGCACGACGTGCAGGAAGCGCTCGAAATCGTTGACTATGTCTATTACATGTCCGATGGCAAGATCGTTGCGCACGGAACGCCTGACGAGCTGCGCGAGATGGCTGAGCCACTGGTGCACCAGTTTGTCTACGGCGAACCCGACGGACCGGTGCCGTTCCAGTACCCGAGCAAGGGTTACGCCGAGGACCTGCGGTTGAGGGCGGCCCGTGGGTGAGCGCGCAGCCCTGTCGGTGCGCAGGATCGGGCGCATGACCAATGACGGCGTGCTGCGGCTGGGTTTCGCCGCGCGCTTCATTGCCCTCACGCTGGCGCACTCCGGGACCAGCTTTGTCCGCTTTGGGCTGGTGATACGGGAGCTTTACTTCACCGGCGTGCTCTCGCTCATCATCATTCTCGTTTCGGGTCTTTTCGTCGGGATGGTGCTGGGCTTCCAGGGATTTCATACGCTGCAGACCTACGGCTCCGAATCCGCTCTCGGCGTGCTGGTGGCGCTGTCGCTAGTACGTGAGTTGGGGCCCGTCGTCTCGGCGCTGCTCTTCGCGAGCCGCGCCGGCTCGGCGATGACCGCCGAGATCGGGCTGATGAAGGCGACCGAGCAGCTCTCCGCGATGGAGATGATGGCGGTGGATCCGATCTCTCGCGTCGTCGCGCCGCGCTTCTGGGCCGGGTTCATCTCGATGCCGCTGCTCGCGGCGATGTTCAGCGCGATGGGCGTATTCGGCGGCTACCTGGTCGGCGTGGTGCTGATCGGCGTCGACGAGGGCTCGTTCTGGTCGCAGATGCAGAGCGCGGTGGATTTTCGCGAGGACATCCTGAACGGCGTGATCAAGAGCGTAGTTTTCGGCTTTGCCATCACCTGGATCGCGCTGTTCGAGGGCTATGATGCGCCGCCAACGGCGGAAGGGGTGTCGGGCGCGACCACGCGCACCGTGGTCACATCCTCGCTCGCCGTCCTCGGTCTGGATTTCGTGTTGACCTCTTTCATGTTTCGGGGGATTTGATGGAACGCTCCATGCTCGATCTGTGGGTAGGCATCTTCGTATGCGCGGGCATCGGCGCGCTGCTGATCCTTGCGCTGAAGGTGGGGAACATGGGCGGTCTTGGCGGCAGCGATACCTACCGGCTGTATGCCCGCTTCGACAACATCGGCGGCTTGAAGCCCCGGGCGCCGGTAAAGAGCGCGGGTGTCGTCGTCGGCCGTGTCGAGGAGGTTACGTTCGACAATGACCGCTTCGTTGCCAAGGTTGCGATGAACATTGAGACGAGGTACAAATTTCCCAAGGACACCACGGCCTCGGTGCTGACATCCGGCCTGCTCGGGGAGCAGTATATCGGGCTCGAAGGCGGTGGCGACACCGCGGTGCTCGCGGAGGGCGACAGCCTGAAGCTCACGCAGTCGGCAGTGGTGCTCGAAAAGCTGATCGGCCAGTTCCTGTACAGCAAAGCGGCCGAGGGCGGAGACGACAAGAAGTAGGCGAGCCGCGGCCGCGTGGTTTAAGTCGTAATGAGGGTGATGAACATGAGAAAGTATCTGTGGTGCTTCGTGTTGATGGCCGGTTTTGGGGTCGTGCCGGCCGCGGCGGCGCAGCTTCCTGCACCGGACGAGCTGGCGAGAAGCGTCACCGAAGAGGTGCTGGCAATCGTGCGCGCCGACAAGGACATCCACGCGGGCAACCAGAAGAAAGTGCTCGATCTGGTAGAGACTAAAGTTCTGCCGCACTTCAATTTCATGCGCATGACGCAGCTTGCGATGGGTAAGCATTGGCGTCAGGCGAGCCCGGCACAGCAAACGGAATTGGCCCGCGAGTTCCGCGCACTGCTGGTGCGCACCTACACCGCCGCGTTCACGCAGTACAAGAATCAGTCCGTCGAATACCGGCCGCTGCGGCTCGCGCCCGACGACACGGACGTGATGGTGAAGTCGCTCGTTCAGCAGCCGAGCGGTCAGCCGATTGCGGTGGACTACAGCATGGAGAAGACCAACCAGGGCTGGAAGGTCTACAACGTCAAGATCGAGGGCATCAGCCTGGTGGAAAACTACCGCAACACGTTCAATTCGGAAGTGCAGAAAAACGGCGTCGACGGTTTGATTCGGGCTCTCAACGGCAAGAACAAGGAGCAAGCGGCAGCAAAATGATTACCTGCGACGGCGGCCGCTGCACGGTGGAGGGGCCGCTAACCCTGGAGAATATCGTCGCGGTGCTCGAGGAGAGCCAGCGCGAGCTTCCTGCGGCGGAGCAGGTCGTGGTCGACCTCGGCGGCGTAACCGAGGTCGATTCCTCTGCGGTGAGCCTGCTGCTCGAGTGGCGGCGCGCGGCCCTGCGCGACAAGCGCAAGCTCGAATTCGCCAATCTTCCCGACAACCTCAAGAGCCTCGCCCAACTCTACGGCGTGACCGAGCTGCTGGACGGGAAGTAAGTCACCAGGCGGGCGTTCGCCCCCGGGCAGACCGCTAGCAGCGCCCCACCCGCTCTCGCATCCATGATTCCCGCCATCCAGGTCGAGAGCCTCACCAAGCAGTATGGCGCGCTGCGCGCACTCGCGGGCGTCAGCCTTGAGATTTCCCAGGGTGAATTCTTCGGCCTGCTCGGGCCCAACGGCGCCGGCAAGACGACGCTAATCAGCATTCTTGCCGGGCTCACGCTCGCCACCGACGGCG
>Ga0224496_10002344_pt1 | contig 11304 bp, 10 predicted proteins | sample SF_Jul11_sed_USG_2_FD_168127 | JGI IMG/M metagenome (GOLD analysis project Ga0224496, IMG submission 168127) | Sediment microbial communities from San Francisco Bay, California, United States - SF_Jul11_sed_USGS_8_1 | ecosystem: Environmental > Aquatic > Marine > Sediment | place: USA... | reverse complement strand
GAAATGGATGTCCTTTTGGGTAAACGAGAGTTCCTCGCCCGCCGAAACTTTGATCATCTCCTTGACGAGATCGACCCCGGTGATCATTTCGGTGACGGGATGCTCGACCTGCAGCCTCGTGTTCATCTCCATGAAATAGAAGTTCTCGTCCTGATCCACCAAAAATTCGATCGTGCCGGCGGAATAATAACCCGCCGCCTTGGCGACCTTGACGGCGGCCTCCCCCATCTGGGTTCTTAAATTCTTGGAAATCCGGGTCGCGGGAGCCTCCTCGATGATCTTCTGGTTGCGCCGCTGAATCGAACAGTCCCTTTCTCCCAGATGAATAATGTTGCCGAATTTGTCGCCTAAAAACTGAATCTCGATATGACGCGGGTTTTCAATGTACTTTTCGACAAAGACTTCCTCGTTGTTAAAACATGAGAAGGCTTCCGCCTTGGCGGTCTCGTAGGCGGTGATCAGACCCCCCATGGAGTTGACGATCCGCATGCCCCTTCCGCCGCCGCCGGCTGAGGCCTTGATGATGACCGGCAAGCCGATTTTGGTGGCGAAATCCTTTAAGGCCTTGGCATCGGTAATGGCGTCCGGGCTTCCAGGGGTGGTGGGACAACCGACGGATTCAGCGATCTTTCTGGCGGAGATCTTGTCTCCCATCATCTTGATCGTCTCGGCGCTGGGTCCGATGAAATCGATCCCCGAAGCGTCGCACTTCTCGACGAAATTACCGTCTTCAGCCAGAAAACCGTATCCCGGATGGATGGCTTCGGCTCCGGTGATCTCAGCCACGGCAATGATTGAAGGGATATTCAGATAACTCTTGGCGGACTGGGCCTCTCCGATACAAAGGGTTTCGTCGGCCATAAGCGTGTGCAGCGAATTGGCGTCCGCGGTGGAATGCACGCTGACGGTTTTGATGCCCATTTCCTTACAGGCCCGGATAATTCGCACCGCAATTTCACCGCGGTTGGCGATAAGTATTTTTTTATACATTTTCTGGATTAAACCTTGGTAGGTGTTTGATCGATTAAAACGGGTTATCCCACTTTAATGGCAAAAATCCTGGTTCCGTATTCGACGGGCGAAGCGTTTTCGCAACAGACCTCGACTATCACCCCGTTCACGTCGCATTCGATCTCGTTCATCAGTTTCATCGCCTCGATGATGCAGAGTATCTGCCCCTTTTTGACCTTGTCGCCAACCTGAGCAAAGGGCGGCGCGTCTGGCGCTGATGCACTGTAGAAGGTACCCACCAAAGGGGCTGTAACGAAATGGTGATCCTTCTCGAAGGCCGCTTCAACGGCGGTTTGGCCTCCATCGCCCGCCTGGGGAGACTCCAGACTTGGTTGAGCTCCGGTCAGCTTTGGGGTAAAGGTCGGCTGAATATCGGAATAATACGCTTTTTCCCTCTTCAGGGTCAGCTTGAGGTCTTTCTTCTCGATCGTCAGTTCAGTCAAATCGGATTCCGACATGAGCTGAACCAGATTTTTGATTTCCTTAATTCCTTTGATGTCCATAGCTGTTTTTTTTGTGATAAGTGGTTGAATCTAACTCATCCTGAAAATTAATTTCTCCCGTTTTATTATCATAATGGAAGCTAATAGAATAATCCTCCTATTGCTGAATTGCAACCCCATAAAGAAATAAAATCAAATTATTCCCTTGGTTACCGCGAACTACAAGCCTAGTAGGCCACCGCGAAAAGGACTCTCTGGCTTGAGGGTTTCCCCGTGCGGACGCACTTGCCCGGTTTGTCTTTTTCGTCTTCCGGAACGACACGGATGGTCGCCTTGGTTTCGCTTTGAATCAGCTCGGCGGTCTGTTTCGTCCCGTCCCAGTGAGCCAGAATAAATCCCCCCGGACCGGCCAGGATATCCTTGAACTCCTGATAGGTCTCGGCCGGGCGGATATTCTCCCGCATGAAATCCCCGGCTTTTTTAAAGAGATCCGCCTGAATGTTTTCCAGAATTTCCGCGGCCTTCTCCTCAATCCCTTCCAGCGCGCAAAAAACCTTCTGGCGGTTATCCCGTCTGACCAGCATGCCGCCCTTGTTTTGGACATCCTTGGGGCCGATCTCCACGCGAAGCGGTATTCCCCGCTGAATCCAGGTGAAGAACTTGTCGGCCGGGCGCATGTCTTCGCGGTAATCCACCTTGACCTTCAGGTTCGAGAGTTTCGCCCTTAGCCTCAAAGCCACCTGATCGGCGAAATCCAGCACCGCCAGCTTCTCCTCCTCTGTCTTGTAGATGGGGATCACAACCACCTGCAATGGAGCGAGCCTGGGCGGAACGATGATGCCGTCGTCGTCGCCGTGGGTCATGATCAGCCCGCCGATCATCCGGGTGGTGCAACCCCAGCTGGTCGTCCAGGCCAATTCCTCCTGATTGTCTCGACCCAGGTACTTAATCTCGAAAGCCTTGGCGAATTTCTGCCCCAGATTATGCGAGGTGGCGGCCTGGAGCGCCTTTTTATCCTGCATCATCGCCTCGATCGCATAGGTCGTAACGGCTCCGGGGAATTTTTCGTGCTCGGGTTTTGCCCCGGGGATGACCGGTATCGCGCAGACATCCTCCAGAAACTCCTTGTAGATACCCAGCATCTTCAGGGTCTCTTCCTGGGCTTCCTCATAGGTTTCATGGGCGGTATGCCCCTCCTGCCAAAGGAATTCCGAGGTTCTTAAAAACAGCCGGGTGCGTTTTTCCCAGCGCATCACGTTGCACCACTGATTGATCAGAACCGGAAGATCGCGGTAGCTTTGGATCCATTTGGCGTACATATGACCGATAATGGTCTCTGAGGTGGGTCTGATGACCAGCGGCTCCTCCAACTCCTTTCCGCCGGCCTGGGTTACCACCGCGAGTTCGGGCGCGAACCCCTCGACATGCTCGGCCTCTTTGGTGATGAAGCTCTGGGGGATCAAAAGGGGGAAGTAGGCGTTGACATGACCGGTCTCCTTAAACATCCGGTCGAGTTTTTCCTGCATGGATTCCCACAAACCGTAGCCGTTAGGTCTGATCACCATGCATCCCCTTACCGGAGAGTTGTCCGCGAGTTCCCCGGCCGCGATGACATCCTGGTACCATTGGGGGAAATTAGTCGCTCTGGGGGTTATGTTCTTTGCCATTTCACTTAAAATCTCAGGTTTGATTCATATCTTTTGACGAGACAGCCTTCGGGCGCAGGCTTTTGACCACCGACCTGATCTCCCCGTCCCGAAGCAGGCTTTTGATTTCCTGTCCCGTCTGGAGCTGATCGATGGAATAAACGACCGACTGATCCATGTCTGTTGTGAGAGCGTAGCCTCTTTTTAAAACAGACAGGGGGCTTAAGGACTCCAGCAGGTGGATCTTTTCTCCCAGGCTCTGTTTCTTCCCGCTCATCAGGAACTCCATTGCCTGAGTCAGTCTCCGTCTGAACTCCCCGGACTGATTTAGGCGCTTTGCGACCAGGTTCCCAGGGGAAGCCGCCAGGAGCCTCTGAGAAAGACCCGAAAAAAGCTGTCCAAGCCTCGTTGTTTCGTTTTTCATAGATTGATTTATGCGGTTGGTCAACTCATCGAGTCTCAGTGTCTGATTTTCGATGAACCACCTTGGGTTCGAGAGCCTTTTTTTGATATGGCCTATTTTTTCAAATCGGGCCTCAAGCTGGTTTTGCAGCAGTTGTTCGAGCCGCCTTTTTAGATAACCGGTTCTCTCGATCAGTTCGCTTTTAACCGGAACGGCCAACTCGGCCGCCGCCGATGGTGTGGGCGCTCTCAAGTCGGCGGTGAAGTCGCAGATGGTGAAATCGGTTTCATGGCCCACCGCGCTGATGATGGGGATTTTGGACTTAAAAACCGCTCTGGCCACCCTCTCCTCGTTAAAGGCCCAAAGATCCTCGATGGAACCACCGCCCCGGCCTAAGATGATCAAGTCCAGCTCAGGGTAGCCCTGGAGCCGGTCGATGGCCTTGGCGATTTCAAAGGAAGAGCTTTCTCCCTGCACAGAGACGGGGTCGATCAGGATTTCAAGTCCCGGCCAGCGTCGATTGAGCACCTTGAGCATATCCTGGATGGCCGCGCCCGTCGGCGAGGTGATGATGCCGATTTTTTTTGGATAGCGTGGCAGCGGCTTTTTTAACGCCGGATCGAAAAGCCCCTCTTTTTCCAGTTTCACCTTGAGCTGATCGAAGGCCAGCTGCAGCGACCCCACCCCCAAAGGCTCGGCCGACTCCGCGATGATCTGATAGGTTCCTCTCGGCTCGTAAACCGAAACGCGGCCCAGCAGCAGAACCTCCATCCCGTTTTCCAAATCAAAGGGAATCTTTGAGGCCTGCCCTCTGAAGATCACGGCGGCGATTTGGGATTTTTCGTCCTTGAGGTTAAAATAGAGATGCCCCGACGCGGGGCGAGAGAGGTTGGATATTTCCCCGGTAACGACAATACTCCCGAAGCAATCCTCCAGGAGGGATTTGATGTTACGGGTCAACTCGGTTACGCTGAAGGATTTTCGGTCTGGGGCCATCCGTGTCGGGCTGTCAGTAGGGTAAAAGCTGTCTGGCGACTTTTAAAAAAAAGATTTGAACCGGAAAAAGAAAAGAGTCCCTTCTTCTTCCGGCTGATGATCACGCGTAATAACCGGTATAAAATAGGGTTGATAAATGGCCAGTAGCCAATCAACATGTCACTTTGAGCCATTTTTCATTCTGAGCCACATGTCACCCTGAGCTAAGTCGAAGAGTGAATCTAAAATAAAGCTCGGATTTTCGGCGGCCACTCACTTAGCTTACACTCCGCATGGAGTGGCGACTTATTTTAACCAGGAGAACATCTTTCTGAGCTTGACGCCGATTTTCTCAATGGGGTGCTGCTCGGAGATTTGGCGCATGCCGTTAAAGTGAGGCTGACCGACCTTGTTTTCGGCCAACCACTTTGCGGCGAAGGTGCCGTCCTGGACCTCTTTCAGGATCATTTTCATGGCTTCCCTGGACTCCTTACCGATCACCTGGGGGCCTCTGAGCAGTCCGCCGTACTCTGCGGTTTCCGAGACCGAGTAGTTCATGCGGTTAATGCCGCCCTCGTAAATCAGGTCCACAATCAGCTTTAATTCATGCAGACACTCGAAATAGGCGATCTGTGGAGGATAGCCCGCGTCGGTCAGGGTATCGAAACCGGCTCTGACCAATTCCGAGACACCCCCGCATAAAACCGCCTGCTCGCCGAAAAGATCGGTTTCGGTCTCGTCCTTGAAGTTGGTGAGGATAACCCCGGCGCGGGTACCGCCGATACCTTTTGCCCAGGCGAGGGCGTATTCCTGAGCCTTGTTGGAGTAGTCCTGCTCAATCGCGATCAGACAGGGCGTTCCCGATCCTTCCTGATAGGTTCTGCGCACCAGATGACCCGGGCTTTTCGGCGCGATCATGATCACATCGACATCCTTGGGCGGGATGATCTGGTTGTAGACGATATTAAATCCGTGGCCAAAGGCGATAACATCCCCTTTTTTCAGGTTGGGGGCGATGTCCTCCCGGTAGATATCTCCCTGATGCTGATCGGGAGCGAGGATCATGATCACGTCGGCCGCCTTGGCCGCCTTGGCGGTGGTGGTCACTTCCAGACCGTCTTTTTTGACCTGCGCGATCGAAGAGGAGTTTTCCCTCAGTCCGACGATGACGTCCAGGCCGGATTCCTTCAGGTTCTGGGCATGGGCGTGTCCCTGGCTTCCGTAACCGATGACGGCAAGTTTTTTCTTTTCCAGAATGGCTAAATTAGCGTCGTTATCATAAAAAATAGGCAATTCCATGGATCTCCTTAAAAATTAGAAAGTTAACATTACATAAACAAAAGCTTTACTGTTTGGCCGGGCTATTTGTGAATCGCGGCCTCACCCGTTCTGGAAACGGCGATAAGTTCGTAATCCTTAAGAATACTGGTGACTCCGTCCAGTTTCGAGGCGCTTCCCACGACCTGAAAACTGATCGAATCCCCGTTCATCTCGATGATCTGTCCCTCGAACACCTGAATCAGCTGAAGGATTTCGTTTCGCTGTTCGGGGGTTATCTTGAGTTTGGCGAGCATCAGTTCTCCGCTGATCGTTTCGGCGGGTGAAAGGTGGGTCACCTCAAAGACATAGATGATATTGTTTAAAAGCTTGATGATCTGCTTGATCTTGGGATCGTCTCCCTTGGTAACGATGGTGATGCGGTGAGTGCCAAGCGTCTCGGCCTCTCCCGAGCAGATCGAATCGAGGTTATAGCCCCGGGAAGTAAAAAGTTCGACGATCCTGGCCAGCGCGCCGAACTGATCGTCCACTAAAATCGAGATGGTATGTTTCATTTGCCGGCTCCCTCGATGATCTCGCTCAAGTCCCCGCCGGGCGGGATCATGGGAAAGACATAGGCGTCCTCGTCGATCGCGAATTCGAGCAGGACCGGTTTTTTTAGCTTCAGCGCCTTTGTTATCAGGGGGACGACTTCCTCTTTTTTGGTCGCGCGGAAGGAGTCGATGCCGTAGGCCTCTCCCAGCTTGATGAAATCGGGATTGTGATTAAAAAGAGTGCCTGAGCGTCTTTTTTTCCAGAAGAAATCCTGCCACTGCTTGACCATACCCAGGTTGCCGTTGTTAAAGATCACGATGATGACGGGCAGTCCGTAGGTCTTGATGGTGGCCAGTTCCTGAATGTTCATCTGAATGCCGCCGTCTCCCGAGATGGCGATAACGGGCCGGTCCCTGACAAAAAGCGCGGCTCCAATCGAGGCGGGCAGGCAATAACCCATCGTTCCCAATCCGCCGGATGTCAGGATACTTCTGGGTTGTTTGAACCCGAAGTGCTGGGCGATGAACATCTGGTGCTGTCCCACGTCGGTGACGACGGTGGCCTCGCCTTTTGTCAGCCTGGAGAATTGCCCGATGATGTACTCCGGCCTCAGCTTGAATTGCGGGCAGTCGGTCTCGTCGAAGTTGGGCAGGGGATGTTTTTTTTTGGTCTCCTTGAGCTCATCCAGCCAGTCTCTGGTTTTAAGTGGTTTGGCGATCTTGTTGATCTGGCTCAGGAAATCCTTGACATCGCCCACGATGCCGATGTCGGCGGGCTTGATCTTGTTGATGACGCTGGGATCGATGTCGATGTGAATGATCTTGGATTGCTTCAAGAAGGTCTCCACCTTTCCGGTGACCCGGTCGTCAAACCGCGCGCCGATGGTGATGACCAGATCGGTGCGGCTCAAGGCCGAGTTGGCGGTGAATTGGCCGTGCATGCCCATCATTCCGAGGGATAGCTCGTGACCCTCAGGGAAACCACCGAGGCCGAGCAGTGTCATGCCCACCGGGATCCTGGCCGTCTTCGCGAACAGGGTCAGCTCATCCGCGGCGTTGGCGATATTGACGCCGCCTCCGGCGTAAATCATGGGTCTTGAACTATGAGCGATCATGTCCCAGGTGTTGGATATTTCCTCCGGTCTGATTTTCTCCGCCAGATGATAGCCCGGGATCATGATTTTTTTGGGGGCCTTCTCCGTGGTGCTCATCATCTGGATATCGACGGGGATATCGATTAAGACGGGGCCTGGTCTGCCGGTCTGGGAGATATAAAAAGCCTCTTTCAGGATTTTGGGCAATTGATCGATCGACTTGACCAGATAATTATGCTTGGTAACCGGTCTGCTGACACCCAGAACGTTGGTTTCCTGAAAGGCGTCGGTGCCGATGACCGGGGTTTTAACCTGGCCGGAGATGATCACCATGGGAATGGAGTCCATGGCGGCCGTGGCGATGCCGGTGATGGTGTTGGTCGCGCCGGGCCCCGAGGTGACCACAACGACCGCCGCCTTGCCGCTGACTCGGGCGTAACCGTCCGCCGCGTGGGCCGCGGCCTGTTCATGGCGGACGCGGATCAGCTTGATGTCGTGATTGAGAAACTCATCGAAAAGCGGAATCACGGTTCCGCCAGGGTAGCCGAAGATATACTCGACTCCTTCTTCTTTCAGGGCCTGCATGATAACCTCAATGCCCTTTCTGCCTTTTTTATCCGTCATGCCTGTTATTAGTTATGCTATGGGTAAAAGCCTGTTATCGTTCGTCTTTCAAAGGCTTTTTGATTTCCTGATTAAAGGATTCTTCCGTGTCTTTAAGCCACTCGCCCAAAAAGAGCTGCTCGTTGTCCTCCAGCCGATACTGCTCCTCGGTGATATAGCTGCTCAAAAGGGGTTTGATCAAAAAATAATAGCTGTTCTTCCAGTTTGGGTCTCTGGTTAAAACCGGGTTAAAGAGGTACTCCCCGATCCCCAGCGATCTTTGAAAGGTTTGCTGGGTGACCCCGTAGCCCTGCGCGAAAAACTGGAGTTCCACTCGGTCGACCTCGTCTTCCATATAGACCCGGTAAACGCCATCCCCTTCGACGCGAACGATTTTGATCGCCACCCGGTACAAGTACCCCTTTGAGGTCTGAAGATGGGTCTTTCGGTATTTTCTGGCCAAAACGAAAGGCCGGGATTCCCTGCTGTCCGGACTCAGGGTGATTATTCCCCTGACCCATCTGCTGGTTAATCCGAGCTTGTATCCCTGTTGTTTCGAGCATCCGTAAAGGAGCGTCAATCCCAGCGTCAGCGCGATTATTTTTATGAACGGGTCCGTTTTTATCTTCATGGTTAAAACTCAGCCCGTATATCCGATAGCCGTTGAGATTTTTTTGCTGTACTCGAGAATATGAGGAATAAACTTATCCTGCAAGGCTTTTTTGGTCATTCTTAAGGCCGGGCCGGAAATCGAAATGCCCGCGACGATCTGTTTGTCATAATTAAAGATGGGCCCAGCGACGCCGACAACCCCAATATCCATCTCCTCGTTGTCGATCGCGTAACCTTTTTCGCGGATCAGAGCCAACTCCCTTAAAAGCGTTTCACGGCTCATGATCGAGTTGTCAGTGTGGCGGTAGAACTTGTTATTCTGAAGGATTCTTTCCTGTTCATCGTGGGCGCAGTTGGCCATGACGACCTTCCCGATGGCCGAGTAGAAGGGCGTGACCCTGGAGCCGATTCGGGACTGCACCATCAAGGCCTGGGTGGACTTGGCGTCTTCGATGTAAAATAACATGTTGTAGCGGATGATGCCCAGATAGATGGTCTCGTTGGCTTTGTGGCAGAGCTCCTCCATCAGCTTGTGGGCGACCTTGATCAGGCCGGTGTGGCTCAGGAATGCCTGACCCAACTCCAAAACCTTGATGCCGATCCGGTAGTTCTCATTGAGCCTGTTTTGTTCGATGTAACCCCTTTTCTCCAGCGTGGCCAATATTCTAAAAATATTGTTTTTTTGAAGATTGAGGTTTCGGCCCAACTCGCTGACGCCGAGTTCGGTCTTCTCCCCCAGGAACTGTTCCAGCACGTCCAGGGCGTTCTCGACCGATTGAATGGAATACTGATCCTTGTCTCTCTTCATAAAAACGGATTGGTTTCAGGTCTTGCCTTGGACCCGGGTTTGTTTTCACCGCGTAAAATAAAACAGCGTTTTAAAACAGAAAGGGTAATCCGAAGCGATCTTTAATGTCAATCCAGGAAGGAGAACCGCCGATCTTTAGCTCCAAGCGGTTCCGGGGTCCTTATTACTATAGACGGTCGTGACAGGCGTAGCAGGAAGGACCTTCGCCTCCCTGAAGATTCTGGCCGTGGCATCCGGTACAGTTCTGGAAGGGCAGGTTATAACCCGGTTTATGGCGGACTCCGCCGAGGCTGGCGGTATGCCCCTCGGGAAAGTCACTACAGGAGGAAAGGCCGGCCAATACGAAAAAGGCGATCAACAGGATTTTGAGTTTCATCATGAAGTGTTATTTTTAAAAGTTGGCTTAGATAAAAAGGGATTGTTCGCGGGAAACGTTTTTTGAGTACCCGCAATCATGACTCATAATATCCGCCGATTGAAAAAATTCGTCAAATTAAATATTGTTCATTTTCGGATAAAAAAAGGGTTTCATCATTTTGGAGAGAATGATTTTTACGGTTGTGAATTGGAGTAAGATATTGGATACTCGCTCCATTGAAACCATAATCCAGCAAAAGGCATTAATAAATATGTAAAAAATTACAAAGGAGAACAGAATGGCATCCCAATTCATAAAAGTCACCTCAAACCACGATGAAACAGACATGTGGATCAACGTCGATAAGATCCTCATGGTGAAATTACTCAAAGATCAAACCACCATCTTATACGAAGAAAGCGACTGGACGCTGAAGGTCAAGGAGACGGTCGAGGAAGTGCTTGAGCTGATCCACCAGGAAGCCCTCAGGTATAAATAGCCGAGACCGGGACCGGGCCGCCCTGGAGTCTTGAGCGAGCGGGAAAAGGGTGACGCGGGATATCGAAGATAAGCGTTCTATCGCTTGCTATCCTACTGGACGGGTTCTGTTTAACGTCTTTTTATCGCTGATCTACCGACTGGCCGCGTTAGAGGTGATGAGCCGGTAGGTAAAGCTGTAAACTCTGTCGATGATCCCATCGTTATTAGAATCGTCCTCTATTTTAATTAAATTACCAAAAGCGTCGTAGCTGTAGGTGAAGACATAATCGACGCTTCCATCGCTGCCATAATCATATTCCTCTTTGATCCGGTTACCATCGGCGTCATAGGTAAAGATCTCGACCTTATCGATGGTCCCGTCATTGGTATAATCGTATTCCTCCCTGATCCGGTTTCCATTAGCGTCATAGACGCTGGTAAAGACACTTTCAATGGTCCCGTCATTGCTTGAGTCGATTTCCCATTTAATCAAACTCCCTTGGGCGTCATAGCTAAAGATATCAGCCTGATCAATGGAACCGTCGCCGCTTGTATCACGCTGTTTCCTGATTAATTGATCACGGTCGTCATAGCTGTAGATATAGGCCCAATCGATAGTCCCGTCATTGCCCGTGTCATGCTCCTCCCTGATTAATTTCCCGTTGGCGTCATAGCTGTAGGTGAAGATATCGTCGATGGTGCCATCGTTATTAAAATCGCTTTCCCATGTAATTTGATTGCCAAAGCTGTCGTAACTAAAGCTCCAGACCTCGTCGATGGTTCCGTCGTTACCCGAGTCATGCTCGCGCCGGATCATATTTCCGTTTGCGTCATAGCTATAAAAGGAAACCGCGTCAATGATCCCGTCGTTATGGATATCCAGTTCCGTTTTATCCATGACATAAACGTCTTTCGAGCTTTTAGCGTCGCCGGTCGCGTCGCCCGAATTAGACTTCTTGACGCAGCCTGTAAATAAAGCGAGCGGTAAGAGGATTAAGATCAAGAGACTGTTTCTCATGGCCAGGGCGTCGGGTTTTCGGTGGTTTATTTATAGGGTAGC
>Ga0224496_10002343_pt1 | contig 11310 bp, 10 predicted proteins | sample SF_Jul11_sed_USG_2_FD_168127 | JGI IMG/M metagenome (GOLD analysis project Ga0224496, IMG submission 168127) | Sediment microbial communities from San Francisco Bay, California, United States - SF_Jul11_sed_USGS_8_1 | ecosystem: Environmental > Aquatic > Marine > Sediment | place: USA... | reverse complement strand
CATTCGTTCCCGCAACTCGTTGTCGCGATAGAGTTTTTCGATCGCATCGGCCAGTCCCTGGGCGTCCCTGGGTGGCACGACGAACCCGGAAACGCCATCTTCAACGAGCTCGGGACTGCCGCCGCTGTCCGTGACCACCGGGGCTACTTCGTAGACCATCGCCTCGATGATTGCCCGTGCCAGTCCTTCGCGTTTCGTGGACGGCATGCAAAATACGTCGCAGGCCGCGCTGAGTTCGGGCGCGTTGGTGACGAAGCCTACGCGATGTATGCGTGCCTTTACGGGGCTTCGTTCGATACGTCGCGTCAACCTGGCCGCATCCATGTGGCCGACGAGCATGAGATGGACGGGCAGTTCCCGGGGCAGCCGCTCAATCGCTGCAACCAGGTAGTCGATGCCTTTGCGCGGGCGATAGTTCGCGGTGCAGCCGACGACGAATGCGCCTGCCGGGATGCCGTACTCGGTAAGGTCCGCCGGTGTCGCGGTATACCACTCGAGCTTGTGGCCCTTGTGAATCGTAACGGGCCGTTCGGGCGGCATGCGCAAAAAAGCCGGCTGCATTTCGAGGAAGTGGCGACGAATCGCGTCTGCCACGCAGATAATGCGATCGATGCGCGGGTTGAGGTAGCGCATCCATGACATCGGGTCGAGGAAGCTCACGGCACCGACGATGCCGCGGTAGCAGACGACCTTGACCGGGAGGCCCTTACACGCGCGCAGCCCGTTGCTGACGGCCTTGTTATTGTATGTGTGCATGATGTGATAGCGGCCACGCACGAGTTCCTCGCGCAAAGCGGCGATGCCGACCTTGTTGAAATTGGTTGGCAGGCGAATATCGACGGTCGGCACACCGGCGTCGGCCAGTATTTTGTGGTTCGGATGATCGTCAGGGCACACCACCGTGACCTCGATGCCGGCATTGTGCATACCGATGAAGGTCGCGATCGAAGGTCGATCGGCGCTTTCCGTAATGCACAGGGACCGAATGGGCATCGGCCGCCCTAGCCCTTGTACAGCGGGTTTTCGAGAATACGCACGGCCACCTGTTGCCCGGTCACGGAAAAGCAGATGTATTCGTACTTGAGGCCGCTCTGTTCCACGAATTCCTGGAACGCCTTGAACTCGTGCTCCTGCCAGCGGTGGAAATTATAGTATTCGTCAAACAACACGATGGCACCGGGCTGCAAGCGACTGCCGAGTGCCTCGAAGATGGTTACGGTGGACGAATACAGGTCGCAATCGACGTGCAGGAAGGCGATCGGGTCGGCGTGTTCCTCCAGAAAGCCTGGCAGGGTCGCATCGAAGTACCCGATCTTGAACTCCACGTTAGCCGGTACCTTGGGCAACTTCTTCTGCGCAAAAGCCCCGACGGGGTTGCCGTTCCAGTATTCCTGGATACCGTCAAAGGAGTCGAAGCCATACACGGTGCCGTCGACCCGGGGCGCGATCCAGCGCATGGATTTGCCACGACCGACACCGAATTCCAGGTGCAGGCCCTCCCGGCGAACCTGGCCCAGCGTGTATTCGACCAGGGCGGGGTGTTTCTCGAAGAAGGGCGCGTCGACCATGTTGGCCTTGATGTATTCCAGCGTCTGCTGTTTGGCTTCGAGGTTCATGTCAACGAGCAGGTTCGAAGCGTAGTGCTTGAGCATGAAGCGACGGAAGATGAATTCGCTGAGCGTGCGTTTGAAAAGGGGCATTGTATTGCTCTTAAAGGGCTGATTTTACGCCGCGTAAGGTATCACAACACGCCGGTCCTGGCCGATTGTCGAACCACGCGGAAACCGGGAAATGCGACCTCGCGGCAGGTCATATCGCATTTCGGTCCGTGAACCGGAATACCCCGTAAGGTGCGCTGCATCACGGTTCCTGGCCCGCAGGCTCCGTAAACTACGGTTCTTATTGTCAAATCGTTTGCCCGATGAACGAAGCCCCGCACACATCGTCGAATCGTGTACTGGTCGTCGACACCGACGCCGGCCAAGTGGAGAAGTACGTCGCCTGCCTGGGCGAGGACTTCGAGCCCGCGAACGCGACCGACACGCTCACCGACCTGGAGAAGGTGCTGCTCGGCGAAGAATCCGATGTCGAGCACAACCCGCGATTCGAAGTCCACTCGCGCAACCAGGGCGATACGGCGATCGACGCAGTGCGTCATGCGCTCGAACGTAACCAGCCGTTTGCAGCAGTGTTCCTCGAGCTGGACCTGCCGCCCGGCATAGGCGGCCTGGAAACAGCCCAGCAGATCCGGGCGCTCGATCCGCATGTGAACATCGTAATTGTCTCGGGATCGCCGGACGCGCATCCCGAACACCTGGGCAAGAAAATCCCACCGGCCGACAAGGTCTTCTTCTTTCGCAAGCCGTTCCACGGGGTAGAGTGCAGGCAGCTCGCGGCGGCCTTGTGTGGCAAGTGGCATGCCGACCGGGCGCTGCGCCTCGCCAACGAGGACCTCGAGCGCCGCGTGGAAGAACGCACGGCGGCGCTGCAGAAGATCGCCTACTTCGATGTCGTCACACGACTCCCGAACCAGCTATTGCTCATTGAAGAACTCAAGAACCTGATCAATACGGGCGAAGAAGAAGAGGGTGACACGGTTGTCGTGTTGCTCGATATCGATCGCTTCAGCTTCATCAACGAAACGATGGGCTACGACGCCGGCACGGAGCTGTTGCGTTCCGTAGCCAATCGCTTGAGCCGTACTTTTGCTGAAGACAGCGGCGGCGAGAGGGCCATCGTCGGCCGCGCCGGGGCCGACGAGTTCGCGGTCGTGGTACCCGGTGTCGCGTCGGATATCGAAATTCGAGACCTTGCGGAAATGGTCAAGCAGGCCGTCGAAGAGCCCTTCCTGATTAACGGCCGCGACCTGTTCCTGAAGGCGGCGGTCGGCGTGTCCTGGCATCCGGTTCACGGGCGGGACGCGAAGTCTGTCTTCCGTTGCGCCGAGGCCGCGCTGCATCGTTCCATTCGCAGTATCGACCATGCAATCACCTACTACCACAGTGAAATGCGCTACCGGGCAAGGCACAAGTTCGACCTGGAAGCCGAGCTGCGTGGCGCTATCGACACCGGGCAGATTGTCGCTCACTACCAGCCACAGCAGTCCACGGCGACGGGTGACCTGGCCGGCGTCGAGGCGCTGGCGCGGTGGATCCGGCCGGACGGCTCCGTTGTTGCGCCCGCCGATTTCATTCCGCTCAGCGAGGAAATGGGTATTTCCGACGTGCTCTTCGAGTCCATCATGCGCACGGTTTGCCGCGACGTGGCAATGTGGCGCAGCCAGGGCGGCTGGGAAATCCCGGTCAGTGTCAACCTCTCGGCCCACCAGCTACGTAACAGCAACCTGGTGAGCCTGATCAAGGGCATACTGGGCAGCACCGACATCGACAGGCGGCTGATCAATCTCGAACTCACGGAAACCGTGGTCCTCGAAGACCTGACCATTGCCCAGCCGATGTTGAACGACCTCGCGTCCTACGGTGTGGGCATTCACATTGACGACTTCGGCACCGGCTATTCGTCGCTGAGTTATCTCGCCCAGTTGCCGGTACAGACGCTCAAGATCGACCGCACATTCATCGCACAGCTCTCCGATCCGGATGCCACTACCAAGGTGGTCGAGGCGATTATCGCGCTCGGCAAGGCCATGGGCCTGGAAGTCGTTGCCGAAGGGGTCGAATCGGCTCAACAGTATGCGGCCGTCAGGCGGTTGGGCTGTGACCTCGTGCAGGGCTATTTTGTCGCCAGGCCGATGCCCGCGAGCCAGTTGCGCGAATGGTGTGGTGGCTATGAGGACACACAGAGCCTCAAACGCGGTCCGACCGTCGTTGACATCGAGAATGCCCGGTCCTAGCTGCCGCTTCCTGACAGCCCCGGAAAAAAGCGCGTACGGCTTGCACCGTACGCGCCTGTTTTTCGCGCAGGCCGAAACCCGGCCCGCCGCTGAGTCGCTTACCGCTCCGTAATACGCAGCACGACGCGCCGGTTCTGCGCCTTACCTGCGGCCGTCGAGTTGTCCGCAATCGGCTCCGATTCGCCGTAGCCGCGGACCGTCATGCGACTGACATCGACACCGTGCGAGGCGAGATAGTCATGCACGGTCTTAGCACGTCGAGCGGACAGGCTTTCGTTGTAGTCCGCCGCGCCGTCGCTGTCCGTATGGCCGGCAACCTCGACCTTGATGGTCGGGTTCTTGACCAGCGTTGCGGCCGCATCATCCAGAATGCGCGTCGCGCCCGGCAGGAGGCGATCAGAGTTCGTCTCGAAATTCACGCCTTCCAGCGCAATCTCTTCCTTGATTTCGCAACCCTTGATGTCCACCTGCGCACCGGCGCGCGTTCCAGGGCACTCATCGAGACGATTGACAACACCGTCGCCATCGTCGTCCAGTTCACAACCGTTCGCATCGACTGGCTGGCCAGCCGGCGTTCCCGGACACTTGTCCTTGTCGTCGGTCACGCCGTCGCCGTCACTGTCGTTCGGGCAACCGTTCGCACCAACGGCAACACCGGGCGGGGTTCCGGGGCACTCGTCTTTGGAGTCCTTGACGCCGTCGCCATCGCTGTCGAGCTCGCAGCCCCACGCATCAACGCGGGCTCCGGCCGGCGTGTTCGGGCAGTTGTCGGAGCCGTCGGCAACACCGTCTCCGTCGGTATCAACCCATTTCGGCGTGGCCGGGCCAAACGGGATGTGCAAGCCGAGGCTGAACAGGTTGTCGTTCATATTGCTGTTCAGGGCGGTGTCCATGCGATGCCGCCACTCACCGCGCAATGCGACATTGGAGTCGAACATGTCGAGCGTGAAGCCGGCGCCGGCCGAGAACATCCCGCCGTCGCGTTCGAGGCCCGTAGCACCGGACTCATTGACTTTGAAGTAGCCGACACCTGCGTGCAGGTAGGGGCTGAAGCGTTCCGCCCTGCGGAATACGCGTTGTACGTCGACACCGAGACCCAAGTGCTCCTGGCCCAGGGCACCCGGCAAGGTGGCCTTTGCATCGGACGCCGACAACAGGGCTTCAATGTTGATCCTGTCGCTGAGCACATAGCCCAGGCTTAACTGGCCGGCGTTGATCGCGTCTTCGAGCCCACGTGCCGAGTCATCGTCAACATAGCTGCCCATAACGGAGAAATACGCCTGGCCTTCCTCGGCCTCGGCGTATGCGTTCTGGGCACCTGCAAGCGCAATGACAGTCGCTGCGGCGACGCAGATAATGGTCCTCATAGTGTTGCTCCCTCGTTTATAACCGTCACAATCGGACTCAATCGAATCCCTTGTGACTTCAAAGCTGATTCCACCGTCTATATCGAACATCTATTGTGATTACTTCTACTGACGGCTCGCCGCAATTCTAACATCAGGATCGCAAATATGCGCAAAGAACAGGAGATCCGTCGGCTCATGCAGACCGGCATGGACGAGACGGACAAACCATCCCGGGCACTCTCGGCAGTCGGTCGCGCCCGACGCCAGGTCGGCCAGCGCGACTCAATTGCGTTTGCCCTTGTCGGGATCTGGGCCGTGCTCGCGCGCCTGTTGGCGCCGGTCTTCGCCTTCTTCAGCGAGAGGCAGGCGCAGACCATTTATCAACAATCCGCAAGAAAGAGGGGAAAGACATGATGGACGACGTCCAGGAGACCTTATGGCAGCCCATGGTCGGTTTATGGACCAAGGTCGCCGAGTTTTTGCCGAATATCGCAGGGGCGATTTTCCTGCTGATCGTCGGCTACCTTGTTGCGAAGGGGGTCGGCGTCGCGATCGCCAAGCTGCTCGGCAAACTCGGCCTCGACAAGCTCACAGATCGATCCGGGGTGGCCTCCGCGCTGCAGGGTACCGGGTTCGAAGCTTCGGCGTCGGCGATCATCGGCAAGATCGTCTACTGGCTGATTTTCCTGCTGTTCCTGATTGCGGCGGCGGACAGCCTGGGGCTGCCGCGCGTGTCCGACACGATCAACGGTTTCGTGCAGTACCTGCCGAAACTCATCGGCGCGATGCTCGTGATCATCATCGGCCTGTTCGCGGCACATCTTGTGCGTACCGCGGTCGAGACGGCGTCGGCGAGCATGCAGCTCGACTACGGGAAGCCGCTGGGCACACTCATCTACATGCTCATCGTGATCGTGGTGGTTTCGCTTGCAATCGGCCAGCTGGAGATTGAGACGGACCTGCTCAACCAGGTGGTGTCCATTATCCTGTTTGCGGTTGGCGCGGCGGTTGCGCTGTCGCTGGGAATGGGCACGCGGACAACAGCCGGCAACATCATCGCAGGCTTGTATGCGCGCGACCTGTTCCCGCCGGGGGACAAAATAACGGTCGGAGACATATCCGGCCGGGTTATAGAGGTCAGTACGACGAGCACACTACTGGAACTCGACGACGGTACGACGTACACGTTGCCGAACAGTGTGTTGGTTGACAGCCAGGTTCATACGACCGACCGCCTCTGACGTGAGCGACCGGCGCAGAACGCCGTTGCCGAAAGAGTACAGAGCTCTGTCGGATGAGCAGCTTGTCGCGCGTGCGCGCCGCGAGTTGCCGTATCGTACGCGTGCGTACGAGGAACTGATGCGCCGGCATGATCGCCTGATGTTCAGTGTCTGCCTGCGGCTGGTTGGCAACAGGCACGATGCGGAGGACCTGACGCAGGACATCATGCTCAAGATCTTCTCGGGGCTGCACAGCTTCGAGGGGAGGTCGTCGTTCAAGACCTGGATGGTTCGGGTCACGCACAATGCCTGCAAGGACTGGCTGAAGAAGAGGGCAATTTCCAGGCAGTATAGAGACGCGCTCGCGCGCGAACCGCAGGAACAGTCGACGATTGAGTACCGGGAAGATCGCCTGATCGAGATTCTGAAAGAACTTTCCCCCGCCGATCGGGAAATCCTCACATTGCGCTTTGTAGCCGACCTGAGCCTGCAGGAGATCGCCGAGACGACAGAATTGAGCCTGAGTGCGACGAAAATGCGATTATATCGGGCAATTGGCCGGCTGGAGGAACTCGCGGCTGATATTTTGGGCGAAGGCTGGGAGAATGAATAATGCAGAGAACGAATCGACAAACCAAAGGAGAAAAAGTATGAGTGTTGCAAAGACTTCCGAGATTACAGCGTCATCCTCGAAGAGCTTCGAGGACGCCATGCGTCACGGCATTAGCAAAATGAGCGAAACTGTGGACAATATCGAAGGCGCCTGGGTCAAGGAACAAAAGGTTGTGGTAAAGAACGGGGAAGTGACGGCGTATCGCGTGACCATGAAAGTAACGTTCATCGTCAAGTAATGTGAAGCACTTGCTCAAGAATTAGATTGAAAGACAGGAGATAGAAATGGCAGGTAAGTTTGAAGTTTATAAAGACAAAGCGGGCGAGTTCCGTTTTCGGCTGAAAGCAGGTAACGGCCAGAACATTCTGGGCAGCGAAGGCTACAGCGCCAAAGCCAGCTGCATGAACGGCATCGAATCGGTCAAGAAGAACTCGCAGAACCCTGATCGCTTTAACAAGAAGACGACGGCGTCGGGCAAGTTCAGCTTTAGCCTGTGTGCTTCCAATGGCCAGTGTATTGGCACGAGCCAGACCTACGCGTCTGAGTCGGGCTGCGATAACGGCATCAAGAGCGTTGCCGAATGCGCACCGGGCGCAACGACGGACGACCAGACCTAGAGTCCATATCGTTTCGTTTCCGAAACCGGCGGCGCGCAAGTGCCGCCGGTTTTTTTTTGCGCCTTTGATTCGGCTTCGATAGGCTGAGCAGCCTCAGTCATCGCCGCGGTCGAAAAAACAATGACAAAACGAAACTGGTCGATTGATTCCCTGGTCCTGATCTTTTCATTCATCGTCTTCGCGCAGCTGCTTTCCTATGTCGTCCCGCATGGCCAGTTCGAGCGTGTGCCGGCGGAGAGCAACCCGGATCGCATGGTGGTCGTGGACGGCACGTTCGCCAGGCTCGCCGGCGAGGACAGCGTGACCTTGCCGCCCTGGCATTTCCTGATGGCGCTGTCCGATGGCCTGGAGTCGGCGCAGGGAATCATCTTCCTGATTTTCCTCGTCGGTGGCGTCATCGCGGTGTTGCGCAAGACCGGGGCGATCGACGCGGCGCTGCATGGCGCCGTGGACAAGCTGGGCAAGAGTCCCTGGCTGCTGATCGGTGGTTGCCTGATCCTGTTCAGCGTTGGCTCGTTCACCATTGGTATGGGCGAAGAGTATGTGCCGTTGGTGCCGATCATCGTCACGATGTGCCTGGCTATGCGGATGGATGCCATCGTGGCTATGGGCATGGTGTGGATACCCTATGGCATTGGCTGGGCCTGTGCCGGCATCAACCCTTTTGGTGTGCTCATCGCACAAGATATCGCGAGCGTGCCGCTGACATCGGGTTGGGCGGTACGCGCTGTCATGATGGTCGCGTTCCTCGCAGTGGCGTTTCACCACATCTACCGCTACGCAATGCGCGTTCAGGCGGATCCGTCGGCGAGCCTCGTGGCCGATGTCGACTACTCCAGCGGTTTCGACGCCCCGGGCGACCTGGCGTTCACGGGTCGCAGGATCGCAATACTCGCGGTGTTCGTGCTCGGACTTGTCGCGTTTGTGTACGGCGTATCGGCACACCACTGGTACATCACGGAACTCAACGCGATCTTCCTCGGCATCGGTCTGATCGCGGCCGTCATAGCCGGCATGTCCGCAGGAGACACGAGCCGTGCCTTTCTTGAAGGTGCGGCGGCGATGACGCCCGCGGCACTTCTCGTCGGCTTCGCACGCACCATCGAAGTCGTCATGTCGAACGGGCAAATCATCGACACGGTAGTGTTTTCCATCGCGGGACTGCTGGAGGGACTGCCTGCGGAGGCGTCGGCGCTCGGCATGCTGGTTGTGCAGACCGTCTGTAACTTCTTCATTCCATCGGGCAGCGGCCAGGCGTTTGTCACCATGCCGATCATGTCGCCGCTGGCGACGCTGACGGATGTGCCGCAGCAGACCGCCGTGCTGGCGTACCAGTTCGGCGACGGCTTCACGAATATGATCGTGCCGACCAGCGCCCTGGTCATGGGAGCGCTGGCCCTCGGCAAAGTACCCTATGCCGCATGGTTCCGTTTCTCGGCGCCGCTGCTATTGAAGTTGTTTGCCCTGGCGGCCGTATTCCTGGTCGCGTCGATGCACATCGGGACAGCGATGGGTTTTCACGGCTGACCCGGATCGTCAGGTACGTCGGAACCAGGTGACGCCCTGCGGGTCTTTCTCCGCAAGCAGGTCGCCTGTATTGCGCAGGTAGGTCAGGTGCGACAAGGCTTCGCCAGTGGCCATCACGCGGTTGCCGTCGTTGATGCTCGAGTTGAATAGTGCGTCGAAAACGTCGACGGCACGCAGCGGTTCGCGCAGACGCTCGAGCAGCTTGTCGAGGTTGTCCGTGTGTTCCTTGCGCAGTTGCTCGAGCCGCACATGTGCGCCGCGAAACGGCTTGCCGTGAGCGGGCAGAACCAGCACGTCTTCGGGCAGCGCTTTCTCGAGCTTGTCGATTGACTCGAACCACTCCCGCAGCGGGTCTGCCAGCGGTTCCGTCGGCCAGACACTGACGTTCGGCGAGATCGTCGGCAGGATCTGGTCTCCCGAGATCAGGATGTTGCGGTCCCGGTCGTACAGGCAGGCGTGCTCCGGGGAATGCCCGCGACCGACGACGACCTCCCATACCTGCCCGGCAAACGTCAGGCGCTCGCCATCCCGCATACGCCTGTATGACTTGGGCAGTTCGCCCACCACCTTGCCGAACAGGCCGAAGTTCTTTCTGTACAGTGCAAGTTGCGCGTCATTGAACCCGGCTTCCCGGTAGAAGCGGATCGCTTCTTCGGGCACGTTGTCGCGCGTGTCGCCGGCGAGTACGCGGCACAGCATGTACTCTTCGCGGGTCATCCACAGGTCGACATCGAACTCGCGCACGAGCCAGCCTGCGCAGCCTGCATGGTCCGGGTGCAGGTGTGTCGCGATCACGTGCGTTGCCGGTTCGTTTCGCATGGCCGTCGCGAAGGTGCTGCGCCAGACGTCCCGACTCGCGGGAATATCGACGCCCGTGTCGACGATGACCCAGCCCCCGCTGTCGCGCAACAACCAGAGGTTGATGTGGTTGAGGGACATGGGCAGTGGCATGCGGAGCCAGGTGATGCCGTCGGCCATTGCCATGGTCTCACCCTCCTTCGGGCGAGACGTGTGTTCATACCGGATCCGGTTCATCGCGCGATACTCGCACGTCAACCTGTTGCGCGCATCTCCTGCAGCGCCTGTTCCTTGACCGGTCCGAAGCCCCTCACGTCGAGATAGGCACGAACCCTGGCGAGTAATTCGCCGCGGTTGTCGGCATCGAGTGTCGGCAGCGCGGCGTTGAGCATGTTCTCAAACTCTACGATCAGTGCGCGTTCCATGCGCCGCTCGGCCGTGTAGCCGAAGACGTCCAGCGCCGTGCCGCGCAGGCGCTTGAGGCGCGCAAGCACCCTGAACACGGGCAGGATCCAGGCGCCGAATTCGCGTTTCGACGGTCTTCCACGGGCGTCCTTCCTGCCGCCGAGCAGCGGCGGAGCCAGGTGAAATCGGAGCTTTGCGGCATTGCCGAAATCCTGCCGAATCGTCTCGAGGAATTCGGGGCTCGACTGCAGTCGCGCGACCTCGTACTCGTCCTTGTAGCTCAGGAGCCGGAACCAGGCCTGTGCGACGGCGCGACTCAGCGCGTCGTCGTCGCCGGTTGCTGCATCGGCCACGCGGACGCGAGCGAGCAACGCCGTGTAGCGTTCCGCCAGCGCCTCGTCCTGGTAGCCGACAAGGAACGCCCGGCGCGCTTCGATCATTTCGTCGAGCGTGTCGTCGCGGGCGTCGCGCTCGCGGCCGAGCAACCGGTCGATTCGGGCGGGATCGTGCGCAGCAACCCGGCCCCAGTCAAACGCCTGCTTGTTGGCCTCAATCTTGATGCCGTTGAGTTCGATGGCGCGCAGCAGTGCTTCCAGCGACACGGGCACGAGGCCCTGTTGCCAGGCGCAGCCAACCATGATGACGTTCGCATAGATCGTATCGCCCATGAGCCGTGCAGCCAGGCGGTTGGCATCGATCGAAGAGAGCCTGTCTGCACCGATCGCGTTGCCGATGGCGGCGAGGCGTGCATCGACGCGCAGCTCGGCATCGCGGTGGTGTATGACGTCACCCGTGTGCATCTCCGCGGTATTCACGAGTGCGCGCGTATGTCCGAGCCGGTAGGTAAGCGATGCCTTCGGTGACGAGCTGACGACGAGATCGCAACCGATCAGGGCGTCGGCATGCGCCGCTTCGATGCGAACCTGGT
>Ga0224496_10002342_pt1 | contig 11311 bp, 13 predicted proteins | sample SF_Jul11_sed_USG_2_FD_168127 | JGI IMG/M metagenome (GOLD analysis project Ga0224496, IMG submission 168127) | Sediment microbial communities from San Francisco Bay, California, United States - SF_Jul11_sed_USGS_8_1 | ecosystem: Environmental > Aquatic > Marine > Sediment | place: USA... | reverse complement strand
ATCTGAGGAGACACGACATACTTTTCTTCTCTCTGGTTCCTTACAATTCACTTTTCACTCCTTACTTCTTCCTACAGCTGGACCGACGGTTCAAATAACACTTGAATGGTATTGGAGTCAGGATCAGCCAAATAAAAAGAGAAGCTTCCGTCTCGATGCTGCTTGGGTGGGTGAACAATCGTCACTCCTTCTTCCGACACTTCCTGAAACAGCGCATTGACACTTTCCGGCGAATCCATCAAAAATCCCAAATGGTCCAGGGGATGATGGGGAGATGCCGCGAATTTTTCAAATTCTTCAGCCGGAACTTGGTGAAGGGCAAGGTTATCAACCCCAGTACTGAGATACACATTATCGGGGTCTGGTTGCCAGACAAGCTTCATATCAAAGTGCCGCTCATAAAAATCCTGAGAGACCTGGACATTCCGTACGCGGAGTGCCAAATGCCGTAACCCTCGTGTTTTTCTTGTATGCTCCATGAACTCGATATCCTTGCTAACCTCTTTGCTGCACTCTTGAGAGTCTGTTGGTTTCACTTTTCCCATCTCACCCTCTTCATCCTTGTCGAACGTTTCGCATCATACCCAGGCCCTTTGGAGGGAGCAAGTTCAAGATCCCCCCAAGAATGTGGTATTTTGTGTGAAAGTGATTAGACGTATTCGCATAAAAGCTATAAAAAAGGGGGAGTCAGCCATGTCATCATTCATATCTGCACAAACGGTTTGGTCCATCACGCTAGGACTGCTATTACTCATGCTCCCTGTGAATGACAAGGGAATCGCCGGATCGGCGGAGACGTTGCCCGCAACCGTCACCGGGAAAGACGGTGCCACGATGGCCTTGATCCCAGAGGGTCTTTTCCCAATGGGAGTTCCTAAAGCAGCACGGGATGGTGGCGTTGATGAACGACCTAATCATGACGTGTTCGTGGACAGTTTTTATATGGATATCTATGAAGTCACGAATGGGCGCTACCTACAATTTGTTACCGAAACAGGTCACCGCGTCCCACAGCATCCCTCGGATCCCAGCAAAGGCATTTGGAAAGGGAATATGATGCCGGAATCGATCACGGACCTTCCGGTCATTAACGTCGACTGGCATGACGCCGAAGCCTATTGCCACTGGGCTGGCAAACGGCTCCCTACCGAAGCCGAGTGGGAAAAGGCCGCCAAAGGCCCCAACGACTGGCGGTTCCCCTGGGGCGATGTCGAGCCGACCATGGAGCATGCCAATTTCAACCAAACCTGGAGGGGCGAAGCCACATTAGTTCAAGTCGGGATCTACGAGAAAGGCAAAAGTCCCTACGGCATCTATGATGTGGCCGGCAATGTCTGGGAATGGGTTTCCGACTGGTATGAAGTTGACTATTACCACAAGAGTCCACTCCGCAATCCCCAAGGTCCAGAGACCGGCACGTACAAATCCCTTCGTAGCTCGGGATGGCAAGGAGAGACACCGCAAGTGCGCGTGTTCACCCGAATCAAAAGTTTGCCCACAGACCGGAATAATTCGACCGGGTTCCGTTGCGCACAGGACATCTTGGCTTCGCCTGAATCCTAATCCGCACGCACTGGAGTCAAACATCCACACACTCGTAAGGCGGGAAGCGTTAGGCGATAAAAACAAGAAAGCTGAGGGGGAACAATCGTCCCAGCCGACGCCATGAAACAGGAACCATCCCAAACCGGCTTTCAAGGCCTCCGCGTGGGTGCCCTTGAAAGCCGAATGGCCCCAGAGATGGAACGCTTGATCTCACGACATGGTGGCATCCCTGTGGTTGCCCCCTCCATGAAAGAACTTCCCCTCTCGGAACATTCACAAGCCCTAGCCTTTGGCGAAACCCTTCTTTCCGACTCGATTGATATCATGATCTTCTTAACCGGAGTCGGCTGTCGTACGTTACTAGACATTCTAGAGACCCGATTTCCACGTGAAGGCATCAAGAAGGCATTGGAGAACACTATTCTTGTTGTCCGAGGCCCCAAGCCCGCTGGGGTCATGAAATCTCTTGGCCTGCATCCTCACATTCTGGTCCCGGAACCCAATACATGGAGGGATGTACTCCAAGCCTTAGATGCCTCCTACCCTAAAGGACTCGGAGGGAAACGGGTGGCGGTGCAGGAATATGGGGTCAGCAATCCAGAACTCTTAGAAAGCCTTAGGCAACGGGGTGCTCAGGTCACGCCCGTCCCGGTCTATCGATGGACCTTGCCTGATGACCTGCAACCGCTTATACAGCTTGCCGAGCAGATAGTAAACAAGGAAATTTCCGTCCTGCTGATCACCAATGCGGTTCAGGTGGATCATTTGATTCAGGTGTTAGGAGAGCGTTCGATGATGCCAAGGCTGCAACCCGTACTCGCCCAGATGATGGTGGCGTCTATTGGAGAATTGGCCAGCGAGCGGCTACGGCAACATGGTTTCCCAGTAGACCTAGAACCCTCTCATCCCAAAATGGGCATTCTGGTCAAAGAAGCCTCCCAAGCCGTTCACGCTATCCTGGCCACCAAGAATGCCCCACCAATTTAGGTAGAATGTCTTTCCCTGACTCCCATCGTGAAATTTTTATCTTCATCGCCATACCTGTAAATTCTTGAATGCCTTCTAAATATGTGTTCGACCGTATAGTGTTCCACAGAACGGGATCTGCTCTCGCAAGAAATCCAGCGGCTTCCAATCACCAGGGCCAAAGAAAAATTGGTCTTGAACGAGCTGTCATACAGTCAGTTCTTGATACAGCCAAAAACCCTCAGCCCACTCCCCAAGACCACTCTCTGAGTTAATGTGGCCTGCTGCTCCAATATTGACGAAGCGACTACCCCACCCCGACGCGCAAGAACGAGCGAACTCAAGACTCCCGTACGGGTCATTTGAACTGGCTACCACGATGCTGGGAAATCCAAATGAACCTAGGGGCACCGGAGAAAAGCCAGTGGCTTCTGAGGGAAAGCAGGCTTCTTCTGGATTGGGTGGCGCCACCAACAAGGCCCCTTTGATCTTGCGACTGGTACATGCCGCCCAATGCGCGACGCAGAGGCACCCCAAGCTGTGTGCAACAAGAACCGGACTCTCCCTGGTTTCTGCTACAGTTTGTTCAAGCACATTCACCCATTCGTCACAGACAGGCCTATTCCAGTCTCGTTGCTGCACACGAATAAACTCGGGATTGGCAAACTCCCAAAGCGTTTGCCAATGGTCATGGTCAGAGTTGCCGATTCCCGGCACGATGAGAGTGGGTACATTCACAAAAGCAATCCTTTTTGGTACTTCTGATACAAACTAAGTCATACCCTTGCCGAGGGAGGCAAACCCAAAAGGTTCTACCGGGAAGTTAAGAGTAAAAAATTAGATTCTACCATCCAGTTATTGGACGAACATGGGATGAACCGGTCCAGCCCTAATCAGACGGTCATCCTGAGCTACGGCGAAGGATCTGTGCCCACGCGGAGAAACCCATTTTCAGCGAAATCCTTCGTTTCTCTCAGGATGACATTGTCTCCCAGAACGTATTCTTTTCATTTATCGTTCGCCATTCACCAACTGTGTTCGACCGGTGAAACTCAAGCTTGTTCACCACTCTGGAAAATGATTCCCCACGACACCTCAAACACTCTTACACATTTTTTCATCACTAAAATGGTCTGCGCTACCACACAAAAGGGATAAGCCGCTTGGTTTGACATCGATAGTTATCATATTCAGGTAATCGTTCCATCAAGAGCCGCCCTTCATAACGAAGCTTGCCCCACAGCGTCACCACCAACCGCCCATGTTGAGGAATTTCCGGGAAGGCCCGAAGGTTCCGAAGACCCATTGCCAGAAACGCCCACAATCCAATAACTCCTCCCAAGACCATCATTCCTTGCAGACTCCCATGCGTTGGCCAGAGTAGGCCGGCAAACATGAGAAAAGCCATCAGGATAAATTGCATAGCGACTAACACCAGGGAAAGCCTTGAATGGGATGTGTCTTCCGGACTTTTGAATGAAGTCACGATTCAGCCTTCCTTATTAAGATCTTCTTGAAATCTTCCGACGACCATTCTAAGTGAGTACAATGAATCTATTAACATCAAAAATCCACGCCACAATTCTGTCATCAACCGGCTCCGCCATGACCACAATAATCGGCCGACTCCAATCCTCGCTTCTCAAACCAATTCTGCCAGCCTTCTTTTTTTTGGCCGGCGTCACCTATGATTCTCTGACATTAACGCGCATTGACCGCCTAGTGGATAATCTCATCCTTTTGCTCTATCTGGCGATCCTGGGAGTCCTGGTGATTCTGACAGGTCGATTTCAACTTGGATTGATCCCGTCCCCATCTGACCGATCATCGTTGAACGCTCTTTCCCTGGTTCATCGAGCGCAGCCGCATATAGCCAAAGGTCTCCAATTTTTATTGGGGGGACTCTTTAGTGCCTATGTCATCTTCTACTCGCAAAGTGCGTCCTTCTCCACCACCGCCATCTTTCTGGGAATCATTGTGGCCTTTCTCATTGGGAATGAATTTCTTCAGACCCGCTATTCCAGTCTAAAAATACTGGTGAGTCTCTTTGCCCTGGTGACGTTCAGCTTTTTGACGCTTTTCTTACCCGTGCTCACGGGATGGATGAACAGTTTCGTGTTTGTCACAGGGGCTTTGCTCACAGGGGCCATCGTGTGGAAGATCGTTCGCCTCATCCTTCAGGGCCTGCCGCATGCATCCCTTCGTCATGTGTTGGCAATTAGCTTTCCAGCTTTCAGCGTCATCGTTTTCTGTTCGATGCTGTATTTTTTCAATTGGATTCCACCAATCCCTCTCTCCTTAAAATTCGGAGGGATCTATGATCACATTGAAAAACAGCACAAGGAATATATCCTCACCTATGAACAAGGACCGTGGTATGCGTTCTGGAAACAATCAAATGATCGAGTGGGAGTTGATGCTCCGGTCTATTGTTTCTCGTCGGTGTTTGCACCCGTCACGCTCCACACGACGATCTATCATCATTGGCAATGGCGCCCGTTCCTTGAACCCGCATCGTTCATCACCACGGATCGCATTCCTCTCACGATGACCGGTGGCCGCGAAACAGGATACCGGCTCTACACGATGAAACACCGCGTCCAGCCTGGTGAATGGCGTGTGAATGTAGAAACAGAAGATGGACGTCTTCTTGGACGCATGACGTTCATTGCTGAAGACACCTATGATCGAGAACATGAGATGACGACGATCACGCGCTAAGAACATGTGTGAGGTTTGATCGAACATCATCATGAACACGATGCCTTCAGAAAATGGTTTTCCAAAATGCGTTCTTTTTCATTTCACACCGACCTAAAAATTTTAAAAAAATTTCTAGCAATAATGTCACAAACGTTGTAGTATGTTTCAAATATCACGATGCATAACTTCAAAAATACTTTCTTGCCGAAAAATTTTCCTCCTCGCAATAATACTACCGAACTTTTTTGTTCATCTTTCAAACCCAACAACCGAATAACTTGAGCGTGATCTCATACATCATTCGACAGGTTCATTGTGTTACATCAACCAACTTGCCCGCATCACGGGTGAGTCTTTACAGCGACTGCCATGTCGCATCTATTTTGAAAGGGGGTGAGTGCATTGGCTACAAAGAAGAAAGCGCCAGCAAAGAAAGCGGCTGCCAAGAAAGCGCCGGCTAAGAAAAAGGCTGCTGCCAAAAAGGCTCCAGCAAAGAAAGCGGCTGCCAAAAAGGCACCGGCTAAGAAAAAAGCTCCAGCAAAGAAAGCTGCCACTAAAAAACGGTAGGTTCTTTTGTTGGGTTGCTATAACGCCGGATGGGGCCTGCCCCATCCGGCGTTTTTTTTGAAGCCACCATTCAGAATTCCCCTCGACCTTCTTGATCTCTTATTGCAGACTTCAGCCGACGACGTGCCTCCTTTGCTTACTCATGGCCTTGAGTTATTCTGCGTCAAGGTTCCCGCACCTTCCTCTTGACGCCAAACAACACCACCTGGAATGATCTGCTGCTCAACGTTCACCTGCTTCCTCGAAGCCGTTTGTAGATTATTGATCGAAGGGATTTTCCATGACACGTTTCTTTCTTTCCTCATTCCTACTCTGTGTTCTAACTGGTAGCCAGCTTCTTGATCCCGCGGGATGGGCCATGGCCTCCGATACACCCATAGCCAGTGCTCCCCAACCATCCTCGGCCCTCAGTGAAAAAGCCGACAAAGAATTAGCCACGCTTCGTCAAAATCCCGAAGAATTCCGAACATTGGTGACGGGTGTGCAAATATTCCTGGGTCGCTTTGGGTATGGCCTTGGACCGTATACCGGCCAACTCGATCAAGCGACAAAAGACGCGCTAAAGGCCTATCAGAAAAAAACAGGCCTTGCCGAAACCGGGGATATCAATTTCCACACCCTCAAACGTTTGACGGAGGATGATAGTGTGTTAAGCCGCATCGTCCCTTTTCTTCCCGCGCAGGTGGCTCGGATCGAAGAATGGGACAAATGGATTGAATTGCAGGGGAGTTGGATGTTGAAAGAGGGCAATACCGACGATGTGCTCCACACATCAAGAATTTCGTGCATGCATGAGTTCCAACGATGCATCGAATCGACCGCCTCCTTAGTGAATGCCAGTGTGCCGCTACTGAAAGTGCATACCCATGTCTATGACATTAAAGAATGGGATGAGAACAAGATCGTCTCGTTTCCTTACGATGGAGAAGAATGTGCCCTGAGCATCCTTCGTATCTCAAAGAAGCCAACCGTGATTACCCGATTCGTCACACTCCAGGGCAAACCAGGGATATGTGCGAAGGTCAAAGCCACTGATCAACAGTATTTATTGAAAGATGGCAGAGAAATTTACCAGAGCCTGAAAATGCAAAAAGCCAGCGCCATCCAACAAATTTTGCAGGTGGCCCAATAGCCGGGGCAGTCCAGCAAGAAGACAAAGGGGTCTGCGACCCATGACTGTGTCCTATCATATTGAAACGAGTGTCGACCCCCATGAAGTCGCAGACGTCTTTCGACGATCAGGCATTGCCAGACCAATTGATGACATTCCCCGGCTCACACGCATGCTCCAACATGCCAATCTCCTAATCAGTGCGCGTGATCAAGAGCGGCTGATTGGCTTCGTTCGTGCCCTGACCGACTTTAGGTATTGCTGTTATCTGTCGGACCTGGCAGTTGATCGAGACCATCAACGCCAGGGAATTGGCTAGGGACTTCTTCACATGGTGGAAAAGAAATTGGGAGATGATGTCATGGTCTGTCTGCTCTCAGCCCCCGAAGCCATGGCCTACTATCCCAAGGTAGGGTTTCAAAAGGCAGAACAGGCTTGGTGGGTTCCTCGCAAACAGTGAGACCCATCATTGCCAATTCAATAGGGCAGACGCTAACAAGCTGTCGACTGTCTTATTCTTTCCCGCGATACACCCAGGAGAAGTAGAGACCGGCAACGGCGATTGAAAAAAGTTGAATAGTTTGAAGGACCGGACTGCGCAGCGCGCCTTCCGACGGGGGGGAGAGAATAAAATGAAACCCCAAAAACTCGAGTGTTTGGTCTGGCGGAGACTGCCAAGGGGGGAAAAGCACCGCCAAGATGAGTAGCCCGACCATGACATAGAGTATCCGAAGATTAAGCGCCTCCTGTTTTGGTTCCGCCTCCGATTTTCGATCTGCCCGAGTTCCACATTTTGGGCAAAACCGACCTTTCAGTGGGAGTCCATATCCACAAGATGGACAGGGTTTCGTGTCAATCACCGTTATACCTATTTTCTTCTGAAATGCCGGAGTAAAAAGTGAACAGCCATGAAGCGTGAGACGTCAACCAAAACAATATTTCCCTTTACACCTGACGTCTTTCTCATTTTGCCGGGTTTACCCTCGTTCGTCTAGACAATCGTACAAGAAAGATTTGACTCGATTTCCCCTTCATTCCTATAATTTCTCTCAAGTACCTATTCCCTCTTCCAACCCGAGTGTTCTTGTTCTTCTCATCATTTTGATTATTGGTCTCCCCATTCACCATGTCGCCCCCTTGACCAAAGGGGTTCAACATGATCGGTTCCATCCCAACCTACAGAAAGATTTGCCGTGGCACCCTCATCCCTTCGTGTGATTTCTGTGATCGGAGCTGGCGCCTGGGGAACGGCGTTGGCTCATTTACTCGCCACCAAGGGCTTCAATATTCGCCTCTGGGCGTATGAGCCCGAAGTGGTCACCAGCATCCAACGCCAACGCGAAAATACCTGGTATCTGCCGGATGTTGTGCTCCCCAATTCCATTCAAGCCATGAATAGTCTGTCTGATTGCCTCCATGAGACAGACCTTATCGTGCTGGCTGTGCCCTCTCACACAATGGCCAGCATCATGACACAGATTCGCCCATTTCTCAAAAAACCGCTTCCCATCACCATTGCCACAAAAGGCATTGAGGAAGGCACGCTGCTATTGATGAGTCAAGTGGTTGAAAACCATTTGCCTGACACCTGGCATACCTGGCTCACGGTGCTCTCCGGCCCGAGCTTCGCTGCCGAAGTCTGTCGCTGGAGACCAACGACGGTGTTATTAGCCGGGCGAGACTCCAACTTAGTCAATCGACTCCAACAGGTGTTTCTCACCCCGCAGTTTCGGGTCTACGCCGGCCGCGACATGATTGGCGCCCAATTGGGCGGCGCCCTCAAGAATGTGATGGCCATTGCCGCAGGCATTGTTGACGGTTTGGAGTTAGGGGCCAATGCCCGAGCCGCGCTCATTACGAGAGGGTTGGCAGAAATGATTCGGTTGGGCCGGGCGATGGGTGCCGACACCTCGACCTTTTATGGGTTATCAGGGTTGGGCGATTTGGTGTTAACCAGCACTGGCATGCTGAGCCGCAACTATCAAGTGGGCATTCAACTCGCCAAAGGCACGGATATGGCCACACTGCGTTCCAGCACGCGCACGGTCGCCGAAGGCCTTACCACATCCCATGCAACCATGGCGTTAGCCAAACAGCATCACATTGATATGCCAATTGCAGAAGGCGTCTTTCGGGTCGCATTTGAGGGGAAGAATCCTCGGCACATTGTCAGCGATCTCATGTCTCGCACCGCCAAAGGGGAGATGGACTCACTGTTTTCCTCAAGCCTCGCAGCCTTTGAAGCAAGAGGACGCTCATGAATCAAGACCGGTTGACGCATCTGCTCGAACGGGTTCAATCAGGGAAGGTGTCCGTTTCAGGAGCTCTTCGCCAACTCCGCACGCTGCCATTTGAAAATTTGGGGTTTGCGTCGGTTGATCACCATCGATCACTCCGACAAGGATTTCCAGAAGTTCTTCTCTGCGAAGGCAAAACGCCGGCACAAATCACTGCTATCGCCCGTCAACTACTTAAATCCGGCGGTCCGTTTTTAGCAACCCGCGTGTTACCCTCCATTGCCAAACACATTACACGTCTTTCCCAAAAAGCCGTCTACCATGAAATGGCGCGAATCGTGTCGGTCTCTGATACTCAACGGGCCGGAAACGGCTCTATCGTCATCGTATCAGCCGGGACTTCGGACATTCCCGTGGCAGAGGAAGCCCGAGTGACCGCCGAAGTCATGGGGAGCCAAGTGCAAACGCTCTACGATGTCGGCGTGGCGGGCTTACACCGCCTGCTGGACCAACAGCACATTCTTCATGAAGCTCGTGTGGTAATTGTCGTGGCCGGCATGGATGGTGTTCTCCCAAGTGTCGTAGGGGGCCTCATCGACAAACCGATTGTCGCCGTACCAACCAGTCAGGGCTATGGAGCTAGTTTTGGTGGCCTGGCCGCCTTGCTGACCATGTTGAATGCCTGTTCATCCGGCATTGGAGTAGTGAATATCGATAATGGATTTGGGGCAGGCTGCCTCGCGCACCGGATCAATGCTGGAATGGAGTTACCTCAGAAGGCAAAGAAGGCTCGGTAGGACTCGCCTCGAGAGGCCGTTCGGAAATAGGCTCTGAGGATGCCTCCTCCATCGATGAAGAAGTACCAGGTTCACCCGAAACAGGGTCTATGGCATCGGCCTCTTGCAACAAGGGATCCTCTGACAAACCCGGCACAAGGTCTTCCATAGTTTCATTCACGGGTTCTTCAGCGTTGTCTCCCCCACTCGACCCCTCGAGAATTTGATCGCCCACCGGTTCTTCTTCAGGAAGAGAAGGATCCTCCTTGGCGTTGGCTCCACCATCGTCGATCAGAGGGGATCCATCCGCAGCCAATTCCTCCTGCTGAAGCGCTTCAATTTCGGCGGGTACTTCCGGCTCTGGTGGGATGGGAGGCAACACCTCCCCCGCATATCCTAAGGCTTCCAACGTGCCTTGAACTCGATGAGACACGATCTTGGTTCGAGGACCATATCCTTCATCTTCCATCACCTTGGCTTGGATTTCGTAATAATACGAACCGTCCGTCACGAATTGCTCATACTGATCCTTACCATCCCACACTAATTCTACCGGGATGGCACTCAACTGACCTCCTTGAGTCGCTTCAGCTAAGGACAGCCGTTGACTCACAAAACTCATGGATCGACGAGTAGGCGAGGTAATAAGGGCCGATACTTCCAGCACTTGGTCGTCAATGCCGGATAACGGCACCTTCACGCTCATAGAAAGCGTCAAGGGCCCTTGTCCGATAATAAACGGATTGGGGGACGTCGCGACCTCTTCCACCTTTACTGGAGATTGGAACGACCTGCTTTTCCCCGCAGCGTGCCCGACAAGAAAAAACATTCCCACAACACTTAGGCCTATCATTATCTGCTGACACCGCATTCTTTTAAACAACAGGTACCTCTTTCTGTATTGACGTTTCACAAACACTCTTGTCTATTGTGCCAAACAATTTCTCTTCACACCAATAAAAATTTGGATTATTTTAGATTAATCGAGAATGAGGAATGGTGGTAGAAATAATGATATTCCAATTTGCCTCACTCTTAATCTAGCCTTTGGCGCAACCGAGCCGTGTAGACGGCTCCGGAAAGGGGGCGGCGCATTGTCTGAGCATAGCGAGTTACAATTGACCCTGTTACTTTTTCTCAGTTTCCCTTCTTTCAAATCTCGGCTATTCCTATCACTTGGAACCAGTTAATTGACATCACGGGTAACCTCGGATAGGCTAAATTCCAAGAAGTTTCACCTAAATTAGTATAAAAATATGCCCTCAATTATGACTCATCCTTACATTGTCTCCAGCGATGACATCCTTCAGGGTGCTCCCATTGTGGTCGGTACCCGAACGCCAGTACGGGGCATTGCCGAATTGTGGAAATTTGGTGTTGCACCCGAAGAAATCCTCATTCGTCTT
>Ga0224496_10002337_pt1 | contig 11323 bp, 12 predicted proteins | sample SF_Jul11_sed_USG_2_FD_168127 | JGI IMG/M metagenome (GOLD analysis project Ga0224496, IMG submission 168127) | Sediment microbial communities from San Francisco Bay, California, United States - SF_Jul11_sed_USGS_8_1 | ecosystem: Environmental > Aquatic > Marine > Sediment | place: USA... | reverse complement strand
ATATCCTGAACAAACGCTTTGTCGAGAGCCTCTCGGAAGTTCAGGGTTTCGCGAAGCCCGCAAAAAAATAGCCTTGCAAGCCCTTCTTCGGACATGTCCTCCCTTGTCCGAAGTCTCCGGCCGCCTCCGTGAAAACGGGGCGGCCGTTTTCTTATATGTACCGGGCCTCCCCTATTCATAGCCACAGCGCGGTGGTAGCGTCACCCCGCATAAGAAATCAAAGCGGCAATATGGAGCGGGAATTATGTCCATCACTTTCGACGACTTCCTTAAGGTCGATATCAGGGCTGGCACGGTCGTGCGCGCGGAACCCTATCCCGAGGCACGCCATCCGGCGATCAAGCTGTGGGTTGATTTCGGACCGGAAATCGGCGAGCGCAAGACCTCGGCCCAGATTACCCGACATTACGACACCGACAGCATCGTCGGAAAACAGGTGATTGCCGTCACGAATTTCCCCCCCAAACAAATCGGCAAATTCATGTCGGAAATCCTGGTGCTGGGCATGCCGGACGAGGATGGGGAGGTCGTATTGCTGACGCCGGACAAGAAAATCCCCGACGGCGGCCGGATGTATTAAACCCGCTTAAATCGGCAACCGAATGCGCGCCCGCAACCCTCCATGCGGCGAATCCTCGAGGAGAATATCGCCGCCATGACTGCGTAGCAGGTCACGCGCAATGGCAAGCCCCAAACCGGTGCCGCCGGTTTCCGGATTGCGCGATTCGTCCAGCCTGTAGAAGGGTCGAAAGACATCCTCGCGGTGGGATTCCGGTATGCCCGGTCCGTCATCGTCCACCGTGACCTCGATAGCATCCCCGCGCTGACCCGCGCGCACCCATAACTGTTCGCCATAGCGCGATGCATTGGCCACAAGATTTTCGATGGCGCGCTTGATGGCATCCGGGCGCAGCCAAGCCTCCAGCGTACCTTCCACATGGCAATCAATGTTCACACCGTTTCGTCGCCACACCGCTACAAGATCCTCCACCATCAGCCCAAGATCGACCTTCCGGGTTGGCTCGTTGCCTTCGCCGCGGGCAAAGGTGAGATAACCCTCGATCATCCTCTCCATCTCGGAGATATCATCCTTCAACTCGAGAATGTCCGATCCCTCCGGCAGCATGGCGAGTTGCAGCTTCATGCGGGTAATCGGGGTCCGCAAATCGTGGCTCACCCCCGACAGCATGTCGGTGCGCTGGCGAATCTGGCGCCTGATGCGCTGGCGCATGACATTAAACGCAGCCGCGGCGCGGCGCACCTCCAGCGCACCCTCGGGCCTGAAATCCTCGTCCTGCTCGCGCCCCTTGCCGAACAGATCGGACGCTTCGGCCAGTCGCTGGATCGGCCGCACCTGGTTGCGCATGAAGATCGAGGCCACGGCGAACAGGACAAGTGAGGTTCCCACCATCCACATGATAAATATATATGTGGTAACACTGAACAGCCGTTTGCCCGGTATAACGACAGACAAAACAGCCCCTTCAAGCTGAATTTCGGCGACAACGCGCTCTCTGTAGGAAGAGTCATCGATCCGCACCGGCGCCATGAAACGCGACTGCAGCATATCACCGAGAACGTCATCGAAGCGGGATTCCGGCCCCACCGCACCTTCGGCCAGCGTCTCGCCCGCTCGCCACTCTACTTGCAGACCGAAATTGCGCCAGGCCATATCGAACACCGCGGCCTTCAACTCCGCCGGAGGATCATTGCCCAGAAGTTCGACAACCTGTGAAATATCGCCAACGATGGAAACTGAAAGCCGCTTTGAAATGGTATCCCAGTGGCGATCATAGAATATCCAGGCCGACACGACCTGCAACAAGATCAATGGCATGATAATGATAAGCAGCGACCTGCCATAAAGCGTGCGCGGCAGGATGTTGTTTTTCAGCAGGTTCAGCAGCATCGAAATCAGTCCGGCCGCAGCACGTAGCCGCGGCCGCGTACCGTCTGCAGATAACGGGGTGTTTTGGGATCCGGTTCAATCTTGCGCCGCAGCCGGGTTACCTGAACGTCAATCGCCCGGTCACCGCCGTCGATCATGCAGCGATCCGTCAGGGTTTCGCGGCTCATGATCTCACCCGGGGCTTCGGACAATACAGATAGCAAACTGGCCTCGGCAGTCGTCAGCCTGGTAATCGCGCCATCACTCTGCAAAATCGCCCGCTCGCGGTCGAACACGTGACTGCCCAGTTTTATGCGGGCCGGCGCAATATCGCGAACCGGCGCCGGCATCGCGGTCCGGCGCAGAATGGTCTGGATTCTTAGCAACAATTCACGCGGCTCGAACGGTTTGGGCAGATAGTCATCGGCCCCGGCTTCCAGCCCGCCAATCCGGTCCGACGCCTCGCCCATCGCGGTCAACATCAGAATCGGAACGGTATTACGAGTTTCACGGAGCGCGCGCGCGAATTCCAGTCCGGTTTCGCCAGGCATCATCACATCCAGCACGATCAGGTCGAACTCCATCGATTGCAGATGGCGGCGGGCGCTATCGGCGTCGGAAGCCGCGGAAACGCTGAACCCGTTCTTGCTGAGATAACTGCGCAATAATTCGCGCAGACGGTTATCGTCGTCCACCACCAGAATATGCTGAAGCTCGTCCATGGGAACGATTATAGGACGCCGGATGCAAACCGCCTAGCGGCGCGGAGACTGAAGGCGTTCAAAGCGTTCCCGATCTCCCTCGTTCCCCATGATTCCCAACAGAACCTTACGGAATCCATCCACCGATTCCGCGCCAACCTCGCGAAAGGCCCCGGCGATCAGGGATTGCTGGGCCGCCGACAGGCGTTCTTCCAGGGCCCGCCCCTTTTCGGTCAGCCGCAAGAGGCGCTGGCGCCGGTCCTGAACGCCCTGCTGCTGCGACACATAGCCCTCTTCGATCAATTGACCCAACACACGATTCAGGCTCTGTTTGGTAATTCTGAGTATCCGCAGAAGTTCGCTGACAGTCATGCCGGGATGGCGGCCGATGAAATAGATCGCCCGGTGATGGGCGCGGCCGAAACCATAATCGGCCAGGATCTCGTCGGCGACACCGGTAAAGTCGCGATAGGCGAAAAACAGCATCTCGATCGCCTGCCGCAATTCCTCGTCGCGAAGGAACAGCGGATTGGCCGTCAGTTTCGATGCGCCATGCGGCGGAGTTTTTATGTCAGTCATGTTGACTTATATGCTACGCAATGATATCAAGATGCAAGGGTCAAACGACATAATCGAACAAATTAACGTGATTTTGCGATGGTTTTGTTCATTTAAGTCGTAAATGTGGCCCCTGCGCCATAACAAATTTGCAGCAACTGGGGTTACGAAATGTCCATGATGCCCTTCGACGACCGCCCGGGTTCCATCTGGTTCGATGGCAAGCTTATCGACTGGAAGGACGCCAATATTCATGTCCTTAGCCACGCCCTGCATTATGCCTCCGCGGTATTCGAAGGCGAGCGGGTCTATGACGGCCGCATCTTCAAGCTGACCGAACATACCGAACGGCTGCATGAATCGGCGCGACTGCTGGATATGACCATCCCCTGGACAACGGAACAGATCGACGAAGCCTGCAAACAGGTCGTCGCAGCGCAAGGCTTGACCGACGCCTATGTCCGCCCGATCGCCTGGCGCGGATCTGAAATGATGGGCGTGTCGGCCCAGAATACGAAGATCCATCTAGCCATCGCCGCCTGGGAATGGCCGGCCTATTTCTCGGCCGAAGCCCGCATGAAGGGCATCCGCATGCAGTGGTCCGACTGGCGTCGGCCCGACCCGCGAACGATCCCCGCGAAATCCAAGGCCGCCGGCCTCTACATGATCTGCACCCTGTCCAAGCACAAGGCAGAGCGTGAAGGCTATAACGACGCGCTGATGATGGACTGGCGCGGCCAGATCGCCGAGGCCACGGGGGCTAACATCTTCATAAATATCGACGGCAAGCTGCACACGCCCACCCCCGACTGCTTCCTGGACGGCATCACCCGGCGCACCACGATCGCCCTGGCCAAGGCCCGGCAGATCGAAGTGGTCGAACGCGCCATCATGCCCGAGGAACTGGCCCAGGCCAGCGAGGTATTCCTCACCGGTACAGCGGTGGAAGTCACCCCGGTCAGCGAGATCGGCGACTACAAGTTCACCCCAGGCGAAATCACCAAGACCCTGATGGAAGACTACGACGCCGAGGTCCGCCGCGAGGTGCCGGTGACGCTGAACGCGGCCTGAGCGCAAACGCCGACAGCATGAATTCAGGCCGGGGCCGACAGCCCCGGCCTTTTTATTTCGCGCCGAAACCACGTCATTGCCCGAATTCGCCATTTCCGCGGCGCATTCTCCCCGCCAAATCGCCAAAGCGCTGATTGGAAGGGGGAATTGGAATGACAATAACACCCAGGCTGCCTTCAAGGGCCACCCGGATACTGATTATTCTCGGCATCGGGCTGATCGCGATATCGACGTTGCCGCTGGCCGGATCCTGGTTGTTTTATCGTTACGCGCCCGCTTCCATGCCTGCGGCAGGCGGTCCGAACGCCATCTGGGCGGGGCATAAGTGGGTCGGCGAGAGCCATTCGGAAGAGGATTACGATCGCCTCGCGGCGGACTATCGGCGGCACCGCATCACCGACGTCTATTTTCATGTGGGTCCGCTGACCGGCGAGGGGCTGATCCCGCAAACGAAACACCCCTACGCGGCGGCGCTGATTGCCGCCATGCGACAGCGCGCGCCGGAAGTCCGGCTGCATGCCTGGATCGGCCAGGTAGAACGCCGGGGCGGCGGACCGCTGGATATTTCAGACGCCGCCACACGCGCCAATATCGTGCAAACCGCCGCTGAGATTATCGACATCGGATTCGATGGCATCCATTACAACATAGAGCCGATCCATTCAGGCGACGCCGATCTTCTATCCCTGTTGGACGCCACCGCGCCGGTAACACGGGCACGCGGCAAGCTGTTGTCGATGGCGACCGACGAGTTGACCCCGGTCCCGGGGGCGGAATATGTGGCCCGACTACTGGTTCGCCAGGCCGGTCTGTGGCGCGCGGACTATTACCGGGAGGTAGCCGCGCGTACCGACCAGATCGCCGTCATGATGTACGATACCGCCATGCCATTCGACTGGCTTTATGGAACGATCACCGCCTGGGAAACCTGGCGGCTGATGGAGATTGTGGGGCCGGAAACCACCCTGTTCATGGGCGTGCCGACCTATGAAGAGGAACATTTCGGATTTCATCCATCGGCCGAGAACATGCAATCGGGATTGCGCGGCATTGGCATGGGGTTGGGAATCGGGGCTTCCGGGCCAAATGCGAATGTCGGCGCGGCCATCTATGCGGGCTGGACCACCGACGCCGACGAATGGGCGATCTGGCGCCGCGACTGGCTGGACGGCGATGAGCCTGGATAAATTTTAAGGTCAGGAAGGATAGGTAATGACCACCCCGAAGCCTTGCTCAAGCCCGATTTCCAACGACCCCACCACAACGTTCGACAGGGTCAGGCTGCTGCCCTGTCTGACCGCCCTGTCTTCCAGCGGCCATTCCACACCCACCAGGGATAGTCCGACCAGATCGGAAAGGGCGATGACGCTTAACCGGCTCGTCGGCGGAATATCCAGCGCGCGCTTGCCGGGCAGCAGAGGGTGAGCCTCTTCACCGCCGCTGGAAAGAACAACATTGATGCCGTCGCGCGCCAGCCCCAAACCCAGCATGATATTGCCCAGCGCATGATCGCTCTGCCCACCCAGACCGCCGACAAACAGCAGTTCGCGGGCCCCGCGCTTCAGGGCCTCGTCAATGGCGATTTCGCCATCGGTTTTATCCTTCGCCGCGGGATGGGTCTGGCGTTCGACATTGGGATGGTGCGCGGCGAGTTCGCCGTCCGTGGAGTCGAAATCGCCGACCCATAGCTCGACATCGAGGCCAAGCGCGCGCGCATGCCGCATGCCGCCATCGGCGGCGAGAACACGGCTGCCCGCAATTTGGGCCCGGAGCCTGTCGGTGGGCCTAAGCGTGCCGTCGAGAAGAATGCTGAAGCGGGTCATGGGAGGGACCGTAAAGCACAGTAGCGGCGATCAGTCCAGCAACGTTGGTTCTTTTAGCGCGGCCCGGTGCAATCCACCCATTCTTTAATGGTGACGGCGCGCACGATTAATAGTCCAATAGGCATCGTTTCCAAAATTCACAACCAAAAAAGGTTGGCGGGTATGCAGGCCAGGAACAAGCGATGAAAGAACTCCATGACATCGCGGCGTCACTCATCAATGCGGACGGCTCCTGTCGTGACATTAACTTCGAAGCCCCCACCTGGGAGGGTGTTGAGGACCTGATGGCCAATCTTATTGGGTCTTACGGGAATGCCTCGGCCACGGATGGGGAGGGGCGGACAGTCGCCACGCTTCCAAACGCGCTTCTGGAGACTGCGCGGGATATTGGGTCCGTTCACCTGATCCTCAGGGAGGGCAGTGGCTTGATAAAGTTTCTGCAGGTTTTCGTCTTTTCCGAAGAGGACGGCGCGCCTTTCGTGGAGCTTACATTCTTCCCCGATGACGTTGAGCGAACCCCCACCCTTCGGGGTGATTTCATTGAATGGGCAAATACAATGCGGGCTCGACTCGGCGCTCGTCGCTACTATGCAAGGTACGAGAACGTTTCCTGGCAATTTGGAGATACCGGCGCGAACTCCGGAGTGTTCCTGGTATCCGATGAAGCCGACGCCAACACCTAACAAACGGACGGCGCGGGCGAACTTTAGGCTCCGCCGATAATTTCCCTTTGTCCCGACCCGCCCGATCATTTATGGTCCCTCCCACTCTACGGGGTGCCGGAAACGGCTGAGAGGCAAGGCGCGTGATGCGCTGCTTGCCAACCCGATGAACCTGATCCGGGTAATGCCGGCGGAGGGAGTAGGAGTCCGTAAGACAAAGTCGGTCCCTTCATCCGTTTCGATCACAACAGAAGGAGATACCGATGCGTAATCTGGTTGCCACTGTTTCAATGTTTCTGGCCCTCGCCGGAACGGCAAAAGCCGCCGAGACGTTGAACATATATACCTATGAAAGCTTCATCACCGAATGGGGCCCCGGCCCCGCGATCAAGACCGCGTTCGAGGCCGAATGCGGCTGTACGCTGAACTGGGTCGGCATCCAGGATGGCGTCGCCATCCTTAACCGCCTGAAGCTGGAAGGCGCGTCCGCCAAGGCCGACATCGTTCTTGGCCTCGACACAAACCTGACCAACGAAGCCCGAACCACGGGGCTGTTCGCCGGCCACGGCACGGACACGTCGAAACTGACGCTCCCGATCAACTGGAATGACGATGTCTTCGTGCCTTATGATTATGCCCATTTCGCGGTGATCTACGATCGTGATAAAGTGGCCAATCCACCGACCAGCCTGAAGGAATTGGTCGAAGGCGATTCCAGCCAGAAGATCGTCCTGCAGGATCCGCGCACTTCAACGCCTGGACTGGGTTTCCTGTTGTGGATGAAGTCGGTTTATGGCGACAAGGCGGGCGAGGCCTGGGCCAAATTGCGCCCGCGCATTCTGACCGTCACCCCGGGCTGGAGCGAAGCCTACGGCCTGTTCACCAAGGGCGAAGCGGAAATGGTGCTTAGCTACACCACATCGCCGGCCTATCACCGGATCGCCGAGAAGTCGGAAAAATACGCCGCCGCATCCTTCGACGAGGGGCACTATCTGCAGGTCGAAGTAGCGGCCATGCTTAAGGCCTCACCGAATCCGGCACTGGCCAGGAAATTCCTGGCCTTCATGACCGGCCCCGGCTTCCAGGATCACATCCCGACCAACAACTGGATGTTCCCGGCCGGCGCGCTTTCGGCGCCCCTGCCCGCCGAATTCGGCAAACTGGTAAAGCCCTCCAAGACCCTGCTTTATTCGCCCGCTATGGTGGCCAAAAACCGCCGCGCCTGGGTCGATGAATGGCAGGAAGCCATGAGCAAGTGATTGGCGACGCGAAGCCGTAATCTGCCCGCTATCCTCGCCGGCTCCATCGGGCTGGCGGGTCTGGCGACCGTCATGGCCGGCGCGCTTGTCGCGCTGACCCTGACGGCGGTAGCGACACCGGGCGGCGGATCATGGGACGATTACCTGTGGCGCGTCGTCCGCTTTACGTTGTGGCAGGCCGTGCTATCGACAGTTCTATCGGTCGGTCTGGCCATTCCGGTTGCGCGGGCCATCGCCCGTCGGCGGGTTTTCCCGGGGCGTGGGCCGCTGCTGCGGCTGTTCGCCCTGCCGCTGGCCCTGCCTGCCCTCGTCGTGGTGCTTGGCATCGTCGATGTCTGGGGCCGCCATGGCTGGGCCGCAAAAGGGTTGGCGCTACTGGTTGACGACGGAAGCATGCCCAATATCTATGGCTTGACCGGCATCCTGCTGGCCCATGTGTTTTTCAATCTGCCGCTGGCTGCGCGCCTGATGATCATGCATCTCGAACGCATACCGGGCGAGAACTGGCGCCTGGCCAGCCAGCTTGGCATGGGGGCCGGCGCGATCTTCCGCTTCATTGAATGGCCCGCGCTGCGCGCCGGCTTACCGGGCATTGCCGGGCTGGTCTTCATGCTGTGCATTGCCAGCTTTACCGTTGTGCTGACATTGGGCGGCGGCCCGGCCGCGACCACCATCGAAGTTGCGATCTATCAGGCGCTGAGATTCGATTTCGACCCCGGACGGGCGGTAATTCTCGCTCTTGTCCAGTTGGGGATGACCGCCGTGCTGATCGCGTTGGGCATGCGCCTGACCATGCCGGCGGTGACCACGCCCAGCCTGAACCGCCCGATTCTCCGGCCCGATTGCGCCAAACTTGCGGGCCGGGTCGGCGACGGCATGGTTATCGCCTTGGCGGCGCTGTTCATTGTCCTGCCGCTGATCGCGCTGACGGTTTCGGCCACCGCCGCGCCCATGGGCAAGCTGTTGGGCGAGGCCATCGTCTGGCAGGCTATTCTGACCAGTCTGGCCATCGGCGCAACGGCGGCGGTCTTGTGCATCACCCTGGCTTGGTCACTGCTGATCGCGGCTCACGCGGCGAAGCGTATGCCCGGCACATCCTGGTGGAAGGCCGGCTTTATCATGGCTTGCGGTTCGGGCGGAAGCCTGATCCTGGTCATGCCGCCGATATTCCTGGGGGCCGGCTGGTTCGTGCTGCTGCACGGGCTGGGCGAGGGCTTCGCGCTGGCCCCGGCCGTGGTGGTAACAATCAACGGGTTGATGGCGCTGCCCTACACGCTTCGAATTCTGGGGCCCGCCCATGCCAGCGCGGCGGCCGACCATGACCGGCTGTGCGACAGCCTGGGAATATCCGGCTGGAACCGGTGGCGGCTGGCGGACTGGCCCGTTTTGCGGCCGGCTTTCGGCCTGGCCTTCGCCTTCGCCATGGCGCTGTCCCTGGGCGATCTGGGGGCGGTGGCCCTGTTCGGGTCGGAGGATTTGACCACCCTGCCGCTGCTGATCCTGCAGCGCATGGGCAGCTATCGAACGGCGGATGCCGCGGGATTGGCCTTCATGCTTGCCATATTCTGCCTGATCCTGATTATCGGGGCCGAACGCGCAACCGCAAAAACGGACAATGGCCGATGACCAACCCCGCGATAAAACTGTCCGACGTCAGCTTCGATTACGAAGACATGGCCATGCGGTTCGACCTTGCGGTGGCGCCGGGGGATTTCCTGGCCATCATCGGACCGAGCGGTTCGGGCAAGACCACCCTGCTGAATCTGATCGCGGGTTTCGAAACCCCGGCTGGCGGGCATATCGAACTCGACGGGCTGGACGTGACAGCGCTGCCGCCCGGCATGCGCCCGGTCACCATGCTGTTCCAGGACCATAATCTGTTTGCTCATCTGGACGTGAAAACCAATGTGGGGCTGGGTATTTCACCAGCCCTGAAGCTTACCGCGGCTGACCACGAGCGAATTGCCTCGGCCTTGAACCGGGTCGGCCTGACGGGTTTTGAACGTCGCCTGCCCGGGCAATTATCGGGAGGTGAACGCCAGCGGGTCGCCCTCGCGCGGGCGCTGGTGCGCGACAAGCCGGTATTGTTGCTCGACGAGCCCTTCGCGGCCCTCGGCCCGGCATTGCGCCGGGAGATGCTGGATCTGGTAGCCGAGATTCACCGGGAAAGGGCGATGACGGTGCTGATCGTTACCCATCAACCCGAAGACGCGCGCCATGCAGCCACCCGCACGGCCTTCGTCAACCGGGGCCGGGTTCTGGCCATGGATGAAACGGAAGCACTCTTTACCACGGCGAACATACCCGAACTTGCCGGATATCTGATCGGATAAATATTCACCCGCCCAGCGCGGCCAGCCATTCGTCGACGCGGACCAGGCCGAAGAACACCGCCACTGGAATCGGCAGCGACGCCAGCGCAGCGGTGAGCAGGAACAGCGGCCAGCGATAGAGCCGCGCGAAGCCGCTGATCAATGCAATGCCACCGCCACCGCCCAGCACCGAGTTCCCCGGCATGTTGATCAGCACCGCGAAAAGCAGATAGCGGCGACGCAATAGAAAGGCGGCAACGCGGCGGCCTCTTCTTTCCGACAGATGCAGTCGGTCCAGCAGATCGACCATCGGCGATCTGCCGGGGGCGCGGTCCACCGCCAGCAGACCATTACGCTCCAGCCAGCGAATCATCCGGTCGGGCGGCATATAGCGGCCCGCCGCATGGGCCAGCGAAAGCCCGGCGATGGTTGCCAGCCAGGCCGCGACGGCACCCTCGCGGCCGAATACAGTCATCATCAACAGCCCCATCTCGACACTGGGCACGAAGGGCAGGCCCAACAGTACCGCTAGCATAAGCGCACTGACCAGCAGGGCCCCCATGCCCATCCCCTCGCGCAGGGCCGCCAGCGTGTCGCGGATCGCCGCAACGTCGAGATGCGAGAGGTAATGCCCCAGAACGATCAGGCAAACCCAGATCGCCGTCGCCAAAGCGGTTCGCAAGGTAATGGAGTGGGTCGGCTGCCGCATCGCCAGAAATACGTACGTGGCCAGCGTTACCGCCAGCGACTGCGCGCCCAGCATGATCAAACCATCCCCCGGAACCGGGCCGGTTACAGGCAGAAAACGGTGAATCGCCTCATGGGCGACCAGAACGAATATGGCCCAAATAATGGCCGTATAGGCCATGCGCACGAGCGCGACTCGTTCCGGATTACTGGACATTCCCACCGTCGAACCCTCAATTGAAACCTCCCGCCCCCGGGGAGGTCGGCACGGCAGTTATTTTGTCGCCTTGTGCGGCGTATTGCGCCAGCGCGCGGCGGCCTCGTCGTCGCTTTCCCTGGCCTCCACCCAATGTTCGCCCTGG
>Ga0224496_10002336_pt1 | contig 11324 bp, 9 predicted proteins | sample SF_Jul11_sed_USG_2_FD_168127 | JGI IMG/M metagenome (GOLD analysis project Ga0224496, IMG submission 168127) | Sediment microbial communities from San Francisco Bay, California, United States - SF_Jul11_sed_USGS_8_1 | ecosystem: Environmental > Aquatic > Marine > Sediment | place: USA... | reverse complement strand
GATGACGCTGGCCCATAAGATCAGTTTGAAGACGTAAGGCGCAAAAACCGCCTTTTTCTGATACAAAAGAAAAACCGTTATAATCAGAATTGAGACGATAAGGTATTCGCTGACGATTTTAAAGAGGGTCAACTCGCCGGTAAAACAATCGGGAAAGATTTCCCAGTACATGATCGACAGGATCAAAAGGACGCATGAAAAAGCGTAACATAAAAAAGTCATTATGAAGTTGACCTTTCTGTTTAAAAACCAAAAACCGGCCAAAAGAGAAAACGCCTCCATGAATCTGGCGGCGATCCAGAGTTGAGCTCCGATGTTGACGGGGTTTTCATAGATGAAGATAGAAAGCCCCTTGTAGTTTAAGGTATGAAAGCTGTCGATGACGGCTACGAAAAGGTAGGCGATACCGATAAGGCTTAAATAACCGTTTTTGATGAAACGCTGGGAATTCCAGGTTATGACGAAGACCACACAGCCCACGATGATCGAAAACATCTCCTCCAGGGTATGAAAAAGGAGAAAATGATGATGCGCCGTGATCCAGCTGAACGTGAAAAAAAGAACCAGCAGAAAAAACCGGTAGCTGGTAATGAAGCGGGGGACTGTCGTCTCTGTGTTTTTCACTGGCGGATCGACCTGATCAGTCCGTTCGGTCAAATTCTTCATCGGTTCTTTTTCAGCCAAGGGGGTATCGATGATAAACCTTCTTATTTAGAGAACAGGTAAACAAACTCTGCACAGTTTACCTTAGTTTGACCATGAAAAAAAGGTCTTTTTCAACTGGTTATCCAATTATTAAAAGATTATTTTATAAGGTTATTCGACCGGGGATAATTAATATCCCAATGGTTTTTTTAAGCGGCCAATACACACCTGCGCCCATGAAGGGCGCAGGGAAATAGGGGTTTGGTCTGGCCGAAAAACGGTTTTAAATAAAATTAATCGGTTTGGACGTCAGATGTAACTCATTGGATAAACGTGAGAATTAATTAAAACAGCAAAAAATCAATCGAGCGAACGGATTTAAAAATCCGGCTTGGCTATATAATGGGAAAGTTGATGATAAACGAGGTTCCCTGATCTATTTTGCTTTGGACGGTTATCGTTCCATGATGTCTCTCGACGAGCTGTTTGGTGATCGACATTCCCAGACCCGTACTTTTTTCACCTTCGGTTCCTTTTTGAGATGTTTTGGAGTATTTATCGAATATCAGGGGCAGTTTTTCAGGCGGAATCCCGATGCCGGTATCGGTGATGGAAATGAGAATCGATTTTTTATCGATCGAGGGAGTGACGGTTAAATCCACCAGACCTTTTTTAGGCGTGAATTTGATCGAGTTGGACAGTAGATTGTTAAAGATTCGGGTAAGCGAGCTTTTATCCCCCTGGACGAGAGGGATATTTTCCTCATGAAAACGGTTGGAGCACTCAAGCCGGATATCTTTCATTTTGGCGGAATATTGGGCTCCATGCAGACAGCTTTCCAGAATCGGGACAATATCGGTCGGCTCCAACTCGATTTCGAAACTCTCCGACTCGATTTTCCCAAGATCCAGAATATCGTTGATCATACTGAGTAAAAAATCTCCGGATTTAAGGATGTAGTTCACATATTCCCTCTCATCCTCCTGGAGATACTCCACCTCAAGCAGCAGTTCCCCGAAACCGATGATACCGGTCAAAGGGGATCTCAAATCGTGGGAGGCGATAGCCAAAAATTCCTCCTTGACCTTGTTGATCCTCTTTAGGTCGATTACCCGCTCCCTCAGCTCCTTTTTGAGTTTGTTTTCATTAAGATGGACATTCAGTCTGGCGAAAAGTTCTTCCTTGGCAAAAGGTTTCGGCAGGTAATCGGTTGCGCCCGCTTTGAAAAATTCGAGGATCATCGAGCGATCCTCTGATCCGGTCAAAAAAAGAATCGGGATATCCTTCATCCCCAGATTGTTGCGCACCTGGTTACAAAATTCCATCCCGTCCATAACCGGCATTAAATAATCGGTGATAATGAAATCAATGAAATTTTCATGTTTGACGATTATTTTAATCGCCTCGACTCCGTTTTCCGCCTCGATGGATTTGACCCCTTCGGTTTCCAGCGTGTTGACGACCAGCCTCCGGACGACCCTGCTATCATCTATGATCAAGGCGGTGACGCCTTGTAATTGGCCCTCATGCCTCAAAAGCCGGTCCACGGCGTTTCTGATCTCGTTTTTAATAAAGGGTTTGATAACGAACTCGGTTCCACCGGACTGAAATCCTTTGGCGCGTCCCTCGATGGTGTCGTTCGCCGTTATGAAGATCACCGGCGTATCACAAATCCTTCTTTTTCCATCTACGACGTTATCCTTAATATCTCTTATAGCGGCGCAGGTGTCATAGCCTCCCATTTGTGGCATTTCGACATCCAACGTGACCAGGTGAGGCTTGAAATCCGCCATCATCTTCATTGCCTCAACCCCGTTTTCAGCTTCCATGATCTCGTAAAGCATCTCATCGAGATCTTTCAGGATCAGTTTTCGAACGGTCGGGCTGTCGTCAACGACCAGGATTCTTTTTACTTCGGACATCAAACAAACTTTTTTTAAATGGAGCTAAAATAAGATAGTGACTAATGTTTCATATCGCGCGGGCTCTCGGATTTTAAATTCTATCTTAATTTTATTTTATTGGATGCGATTTGTAAAATAATAATATGGACATTAATTTTTGGCCCTTATTTGTTTTGTAAAATTCCGGTTTATATTTTAATAAAACCTAAGTGGATTAACTTAAAAAGCAGGGGTATCGATTGCGGTTTGAATTAATTTGGGTTATGCCTTAATCTTTCTCTGGCTATTTTGGTGTTTAAACTAATCCCGTTTATCAATCAGATATAAAAAGACCCATGAAGGCGATGATATTCGCGGCGGGTTATGGAGAGAGGCTAAGACCTCTGACCCTGTCGGTTCCGAAAGCGTTGGTGCCCGTTAATCATAAGCCCATGCTTCAGTGGGCGATCGAATATCTTACGCGTTACGGTGTCGATGAAATCTGGATCAACACCCATTATCTGGCAGATAAAATAGAGGACTTCATTCAGCGGCAAAACTACCCGATCCCCATACACCTGTCTTATGAAAAGGAGATATTGGGAACCGGCGGGGGTCTTTTTCTTTTGCGTGAGAACTGGGATGAGGATTTTCTGGTCATCAACGCCGATATCCTGTGCGATGCCGATCTTTCAGGCTTGATGACGCATCACCGTGAAAACGCCTCCATGGTCAGCTTGATGGTCAATCACCGCAAAAAGGACTCGATGCTGGTGGTTGACGAAAAAAACTGCCTGAAGGGACTTTCTTCGGGCTACAGGGACTCAATGCCTGAAAACTATCGGCAGGTTAATTTCTGCGGTATTCATTTGATATCTCCGAAACTGTTTTCCTTTGGGGATCAAAACCCGGAGTTCTCAATTATTATGGAGTATCTCAAACTACTCGGTCAGGGGCTTGAGGTCAGCGTCTTTGACATTAAGGATGCCTACTGGGAGGATATCGGAACCCTGGAGACCCTAAAGAAAGCCGAGGAGAACTTTAAAGGTTTTACGCCTCGTCATACTCGATGAGTTTAAAGACAGGATAGTCCTTGAGTTTTTTTCTGCCGTTTAATCCCAGCAGCTCGATCACGACGCTCAGCCCAACGATATTCCCCCCCAGTTTTTCAACCAGCTGAGCTGCCGCCAGCAGGGTTCCCCCCGTGGCCAGGAGATCATCGACGATGAGGACCCTTTCGCCTGACTTAAGCGCGTCTTGATGGACCTCAAGCTCATCGGTGCCGTATTCGAGCTCATAGGTAACCGAGATAGTCTCTCCCGGGAGTTTGCCTTTCTTTCTGATCAGGACCAATCCACAGCCAAGCCGATCAGCCAGCGCGGCTCCCAGCACAAATCCCCGCGACTCGATTCCCGCGATCTTATCGATCTTTTGATCCTTGAATTGCGCCTGAAGATAGTCCAGGCATTTTTTAAAACCCGTCTGGTCCTGAAATAAGGTCGTCACATCCTTAAACTGAATTCCGGGCTTAGGAAAATCGGGGATGTTGCGGATATAGTCTTTGAGTTCCTCCATTGGGGTCACCTCGTGAAAATTAATATTAAATCAGGCTTTCGAATCGGGGTCAGGTTTTTTCTTCGGATCCATTCTCTCAGCCACGCTCGCCGCTGATTCCAGATACTCTTCGATGTTCCTGGGCCTGTTTTTAAGAAGCTTCAGATCCTCGCTGAAACTCTTAACTTCCTTGATCTCGTTTCCGGCGGCCTCATCCAGTTCCTGAGAGACGGTTCTTTTGAACTCGTTGGTATGGCGGCGTAATTCGGCGAGGCCCTTGCCGATGGTTCTGGCGACCCCGGGTAGTCGGGAGGGACCCAAAATCACCAACGCGATGATGCCGATGATGATCATTTCGGTCATGCCGATATTAAACATATCCCCTCACTTGAGATTAACCGCTGATTTTTTTTAAAAAGGCAATGACACTTTTATCCTGCCATTTTCTGGGACCCATCGCCTTGGCGATAATGTTAAGGTTTTTATCCAGGATATAGGTTGTCGGAAGTCCCGACACGCCTAATTTTGTTCCGATTTTACCGTCGCTGTCCAGAGCGATGTCGAAGGAATAAGGATAAAGATCAATGAACTCTTTTACTTTCTTTTCCTCTTCGCTGTAGCTGATCGAGATGATCCTGAATTGAGTGTCCTTGAGCAGGTGGTGGAGCTCTTCCATGTCGGGCATCTCTTTTTTACAGGGAACGCACCAGGTCGCCCAGAAATTCAAAAACAAGATTTTTCCCTGGTTGGAATCGAGTTCTTCGGTTTTTCCGCTGAGCAGCCGATAAGAGAAATTATCGATTTTTTCGCCCTGCTGGGTTAAATCCAGAAAATAGTTCTCCAAAAAAGCGTTGATCTCCTGCTTGCTGTCCAGCTTCATGGCAGGAGTTTCCGGGGATTTTTCACAAGAACTTATCAGAAACGACGCCAGTAATAAGAAACAGGAGAGTTTCCGGATTGCTTTATTTAAAGAGAATATCATTTTAGAGTTGTTTGAGTGTTTTGCCAAGAAGTTGGACATCGTCTCTTGAGACCATCTTGAGCAAATTGATTAACAGTATGCTATTTTCGTCTCCAGAAATCACCCCCTCGATGCAGTTTTGATCGATTCCCCTGATCTTGACGGGAGGCGCCGCCAACAGGTCCTTTTTTTTGATCAACCTGACGCTGCTGGCCTCATCGACCATGAAACCGACGCTTAAGCTACTGTTGACTGAAAGGATGATGACCCTGGCTTGCGAATAGTCTTGCAACTGTAACCCTAAAAGCTTCCTTAGATTGACCAGCGGAATGACATTTCCCCTTAGATTGATCACCCCCTCGATAAACGAGGGTACTCTGGGAACTTTTCTCACTTCCCGCATACTGATCACTTCCCGGACATTCTGGATATAGACGGCGAAGTCCATCTCCGAGAGCTTAAAGCACACGATTCTTTTCGATTCGTGCCGCTCGATCAAATAATCCTGATTTGATTCCATGAATATTTTCGCTTTTTTTGTTCGCATCCATCAAATAAACTCTTTCAACCAAGTCTACTTTATACTAAAACACCGAGTTTTTCTTTGATGTTTCCTAAACCTTCATGCTCTAATTTGGTTTTTAAACCTTTCTTGATATGTTTGACAACCATGGGCCCCTCAAAAATCAGTCCCGTGTACAATTGAACCAGGCTCGCGCCACGCATGATCTTTTGCAGGCAGTCCTCCGCGTTAAAGATGCCGCCGACCCCGACCAGGGGGATTTTCCCTTCCGAATAAAGATAAATCTTTCTTAAAACCTCGTTGGAGAGGTTAAAAATCGGTTTTCCGCTTAGACCACCCGAGAGGTGCGTATACTGGTTTTTCAGACAACTCCTGTTTAAGCTGGTGTTGGCCACGATCAGGGCATCTACCTGAAAATCAAGAGCCAGATCAACGATGCTTTTAAGCTCTCTTTCGTCGAGGTCCGGGTCGATTTTGAGCCAGATTTGTTTTTGAAGATGGGTTTTTTCGGCCAGCTGAGTTTTTTTTTCGCCGATGGCTCTTAAAAGACCTTCGAGCTGTTCTTTCACTTGAAGTTTTCTAAGTTCGGGCGTATTGGGGGAACTCACGTTAAGCGTGATGTAGTCGGCGTGATTCCAGGCTTTTTCGATGCCTGATAGGTAGTCGTCAACCGCTCTATCCAACGGAGTGCTCTTGTTTTTCCCGATATTGATCCCGATGGGGACTTTGCGGGAAGCCTTCTTTAGGTGGTCGATCAGTTTGTCGATACCGATATTGTTAAAGCCCATGTGGTTGATGATGGCCTTGTCTTCTTTAAGACGAAACAGCCTGGGCTTGGGGTTTCCCGGTTGCGGTTTTGGCGTGACGGTTCCAACTTCAATCGCCCCGAAACCAAGAGACTGCATGATGTCAATAGCAATGGCGTCCTTGTCGAATCCAGCCGCCAGACAAACAGGATTTGGAAAGCAGAGATTGCCGATATGAACTTGAAGGCGGTGATCCTCAAAAGCGAACAGGGATCGCATGGTTTTTTGGAAACCCGGAATCGCTTTCCCCTTTTGGCAAAAATCAAGGGTCAGCTCATGGATTTTTTCCGGGTCCATCGAGTAGAGCAGGTTTTTGAACAGATGGAACATCAGCGGTTTTATCTCTCTTCTTAGAAGGTTAAAATCTCGACTTCAATCCGGTCCAGGATCAGGTTTTTAACTTGAATGATCTGTTCACCGCTTAAGGGTAGACATCGGCTATCAGCCGGAGTCCTAGCCAGACTGTAAATCTGAATATGCTTAATCAGAACTCCCTTTTCGATCAACTCTCCGATCAACTCGGCGTAGGCTTGATAGGTCTTTGTTTCAAATGGCGTCCCCTCCCAATTAAAAAAACAGCTCTGTAATATCAAAGGAAAACGGCCACCCACTTCCACCAGATTGTCGATGAGTCGCTTAAACGAACAACGGCTCCGGTTTATTCTTTTTAGACTCTCTTGATCCCAGTAGTCCAGTTTAAACCAAATCTCGCCGCTGTTTTTCATGAATTCGGGAAAAACAGCCAACAAATCATCCCTAAGAATTCTGGTGCCGTTGGTAAATAGAACCAATTTCGCTTCTTTAAGGCCGTGGATATTTTTAAGATGAAGGACTTCCCTGATGAGTTCGGCTAAGGGCTTATAGAGCGTCGGTTCGCCATCTCCCGCGATCGAAATGTCCTTTAGAGGATATCCCTTAAAGGAGCCATTGTCTTTTTTAATTTCCTCAAACCAGCCTTCCAGTTCCTTTAGAACCTGTTTCAATGGTGCTTTTAAACTTTTTTTAGGTATCGTGCGGTCCACTTGACAGTAAATGCAATCAAAATTACAGTTTTTGGCGGGATTAAGATTGATTCCGAGCGACAATCCTCCCGATCTTCTGGATATGACGGGATAGATTAAACGACCATACTCACTTAACCGGGGATGCTGAGCGGTTGATAAGACAACTTCGGGTTGAGAGGGAGTGCTTTGCCGCATTTGATGTTAGCCTGGGTTCGATGATCGAAAAAACTCTAAAAAACAAATATATTTGGCGCGTCACTTTAAAATTCAATCACCCGAGCAGGATTAAAAAATTATTTCAGGTCAGGTTCCGGATCTTTTTCTGCATGATCAAATCCGTAGCAGTGGATGGCTGAGGTAATCTTTGGGAAAGCTCATGAATCAGGGTAACCGCATGCTCGATCAACTCGGGTTTCCCATAGGCCTGCATCTCCTTGATGATGACTTGATACAAGGACGACTCGACCTGCATCTTGACGATCGGATCAATATTATCCGGGTTGGTTCTCAATAAGATACTATGGAAAATCCGCCTAGCCTCGTCGTTGATCTCGGCTGATGACTCAACCAGAGCCAAAATACAGTCGTTGAGTCTCTGTTTGATCATACTAAGCGATTCGTAATCGATGATCTCCGAAATATTGTGATTGCTTAGATAACTGGTCAGCAAATCGATTGATTTTTGCTTTAGAACGGGATGGTCTTCTTTATTTAACAGCTCGAAAGCCCTGTGATTGAGATTTTGCTTGACCCCCTCCATGACCTCTTGAGTGATGATTGAGGAGTCCAAAGAACCAAGCACCGAATTCATTAAAATGTCCAACTTGTAGTTGATTAACCCGTTCTCAGGCTTATTGGAAAATTTTTCGACTTCTTTGTTAAGATAATCCTTCAAGGTCTCCTTGATATCTTCCCTGACCTTGGACTCATCAAGCTCATTGATCAAAGACTGGGTTAATTCCTTGGCTTTTTTCTCCAGATCAAGGTTGTTCTGGTCCTTGCTGATTTTTAGGATCTCCTGGTTGACCAAATCCTCAAGACTTTTATTGATTTCCGGATCGATTTTCGAATTTTCGAAATTACCGATCAGATAATGGGATAAATCCTTTGATTTTCTTTGCAACTCTTTATTCTCGACATTGTTGCTGTACGAAATGATCGTTTGATTGATCAGTTTGTTGATTGAATCGTAAACCTCAGGTTCAATCTTGGAGTTATCGAAGACCTTGATCAGGGAATTGGAGAGTTCCATGGACTTTTGGATGACATTTGGGTTTTGCTGATTGCTCACATCGGAGAGAATTTTCTGATTAATCAGCTTGTCCACGGACTGTTTGACATCCTGTTCGATTTTAGAGTCGTTAAAAGCTTGAATTAGGGCTAGGGAAAGTTCGCGTGCTTTTTTTATCACTTCGGATTTTTGAGATTGACTGGCACTTGATAATAACTCCTGGTTGACCAATTTGTTGACCGAGTCGATGATTCCCTGTTCGATTTTAGAGTTGTCGAAAGCCTCGATCAAGGCTAACGCGATAGTCTCCGCCTTGAGGGATAAGTCTTTATTATCCTCGTTTTGAGCGGACGAGAGGATTTTATGATTGATCAGTTTTTCCACGGACTGGATGACGTCGCTCTCTATTTTCTCGTCCTTGAAATTCTCAATCAGGCTTGAAGAAAGCTCGGCCGATTTCGTTTTGAGATCGGTGTTCTCAGGGTCGCTTGATAGGGTCAAAACAGTCTGATTGATCAGTTTTTCCACGGACTGGATGACGTCGCTCTCTATTTTCTCGTCCTTGAAATTCTCAATCAGGCTTGAAGAAAGCTCGGCCGATTTCGTTTTGAGATCGGTGTTCTCAGGGTCGCTTGATAGGGACAAAACAGTCTGATTGATCAGTTTTTCCACGGACTGGATGACATCCGGATTAACGCTGTAGCTTTCGAAAGACCTAATCAATGTTTTCGTGAGTTCATTGATTCTCTTAGACAACTCTGGGTTCTCTGGATCATTGGCGGTGGATAAAATTTCCTGATTGATTCTCTTTTCGATGGATTGGATGATATCCTGTTCGATTTTTTCTAACTCGAACTGTTCGAGCAGATCTGAAAAAAACGCGGTCGCTTTGCTACGGATCTGAGTGTTTTTCGGGTCATTGGCAATGCTTAACACCTTTTGGTTGATCAGGTTTACAATGGACTCCCTTATTTCGCTATCAGCTTGATTTGTTGATATATCCCTAATTAAGGTCTGGGAAATTTCCTCAGCGGTCAAAGCGATATCCGGGTTGTCGGAAGTTGAGTACCGGTCCAAAATCACCTGATTGATCTTACCTTTGATGGTTTCCTCCGTTTCGGCATTGATGGCGTCTTGATCAATTTGGCTGATAAACCGATCAAAAATTTCACGGGTTTTCTCAAGCACCGCCTGATTGTTTTTCTCTTTGATTAAATCAAGACCAAGTTGATTAATATAAGCTTCGATCGATTCAATGGTTTCTTTGTGAATGGTCTCAGATGAGATCCGATCGACCTGTCGCTTCATCAGTTTTTTGGTGATTTCCTTGATCTGTTGATTGGCCGGATCGCAAGTCTCCTTGATTAATCTCTGATTGATGAAGGATTTTAAATCTTTTTGTGTCTGGCTGCTGATGACAGATTCGTCAAAGGCCGCGACCTGAGTATGAAGAAGGCTCTCGAGTTTGCCCTTGACCGATTTGTTTTGGGCGTTTTTCGCCAACTCGACCAGGGACTGATTCAGTAAATTCTTGATGTCGCTTTGGGTTCTTTTGACGATAAACTGTTCTCCATAGGACTCAATATCCCCCAAAATCTGTTCGGCCGCTTTTTCCTGAACCCTTTTCATCAGTTCTGTCTGATCCGCCTCAGAGTAAATGAAAGTTATCGCGGTTTGTCGTAAGTTTCTTAAAATACGGTAGGTATGTAAAAAGGCCTTAAAAGGATCGATAAACGCCGAGCTAAAAATCTTGCTAATTGAGTTTGCCATTCGGTTGTGATTTGTTAGAATTATCTATAAGTTGACAGTGGATTTTGATGAATAGACGTTCTGGTATTTGAAGTTATTAAAGAAGAATATATCTTTGCCTGGGTTTGGAAAAATTCTACTTTAGTTCGATAACAAATGCAAACCCATTCGGCGTTAAGATTTTATTATTTATATCTAATACAAGCTTATCTATATTTCATCAAGTTTTTTTGATTTTGGGATGGTTTTTTAAATTAAGTGCGCAACTGGTCTTCAGTCAAGGCGGTTTTGTCCAGGAATATTTTGTCTATCTTTTTAGCGGTTCTCCCGCTAAAAAATGAACCTTTTTATCTTATGACATCATTATTTTAAAAGTTGTATCGATTATGAATCCCCAACAGGCAGAGAAAATAATTCTGGATATCAGAGAGAGAATCGAGCGGTTCAATGATGAATACTACCAGCTTGGACAAAGCAGTATCGAGGATGACGCTTTTGATGTGATGCTGGAACAGCTGGTTAGGCTTGAAGACCAGTTTCCTCAGTTTGACAGAGCGGACTCCCCATCGAAGAGAGTTGGGGGCGGCGCGGTCAATGATTTTAAGCAGGTCGATCACCGACACCCGATGCTGAGTCTGGATAATCTCTACAGTCAGGATGATCTAAGTCAATGGTTTCAAGGATTGCGCAAGCAACTAAAGGGAGAGCCGTTTAATCTGGTTTGCGAACTAAAAATCGATGGTTTCGCGGTCGCGGTCCGCTATAGTGAAGGTAAAATCGCGCAGGCGGTTACTCGGGGAAACGGCGAGACGGGCGATGATGTCACCTCGAACGTCAAAACGATAAAGACTCTTCCGATGGGGCTGGCTGAAAAGCTCAGTCTGGAGGTCAGGGGAGAGATTTTTTTACCCAAGTCACGTTTTGATCAGATAAATCTCTCGCGGGCGAGAGAGGAACAGGACCTTTTT
>Ga0224496_10002335_pt1 | contig 11325 bp, 5 predicted proteins | sample SF_Jul11_sed_USG_2_FD_168127 | JGI IMG/M metagenome (GOLD analysis project Ga0224496, IMG submission 168127) | Sediment microbial communities from San Francisco Bay, California, United States - SF_Jul11_sed_USGS_8_1 | ecosystem: Environmental > Aquatic > Marine > Sediment | place: USA... | reverse complement strand
CCGCCAGGCTGCACGGGCTGCTGTCGCTGGATACGCAGCAGGACGGTGAGCTTGCCACCGAGTGGTGGGTGCAGTTGCCGGACATGCCCAGGCTTGCCGGCACCGGTACGGTACAGGGCAACGGACTGCACATGCAGCTGCAACAGACCCTCAGCGGGCCGGCCGATGTGACCGTGAATGCAAGCCTGAACGATGTATTCGAACAGCTGGACTGGTCAGCCAGCGTCGATGTCCGTGATTTCAACCTGCAGGCAGTTCAGCCGGAGGCGCCGGCGCGTGTGTTTGCCGGTGAATTTTCCGGTAAAGGCAGTATCGATGAATTTACCGTGACAGGTGCCGCGACTCTGACGGACCCGTCACTGGGAGAGACCCGCGCAACCCTGAACCTGTCGCGTACGCCGACGCGCTGGCAGGTGGATGAGTTGCTGCTGAATAACGACACGTTGCAGGGCGAACTGCGTATCAACGGTGAATACGCCAGCGATGGAATAATGATAGCCAATGCGGCCTGGCGCGGGCTCGCCTGGGCGCTGTCCGAACAGCAGACATTACGCAGTCCCAATGGCCAGCTGATGCTGCAAGGCCGCGCGGATGATTACCGCTTTAATGGCAGCGGCATACTGGAGAGTACCGGTTACCCGGCGCTTGCGTTCACGGCCGAGGGTACCGGTAACACGCAGCAGGTGACGTTGACGCGATTACAGGGTGACAGTACGCAGGGGTCTTTTGCATCATCGGGTGAGATTGCCTGGTCGCCCGCAATGAAATGGCAACTGCAGGCAGCCGTTGACGCGTTCGATCCTGCGTTTTTCGCGCCCGACTGGCCCGGCAAGCTGTCTTTCCGGCTGGACAGTGACGGTCAGCAATCCGACACGGGCTTGCAGGGGCGCCTGAACGTGGCTGACGTCGCGGGCAGCCTGCGTGGTCAACCCGTGTCCGGCACGGCCAGCGCCAGTTTCCTCGGCGACACGCTGAATGTTTCACAGGCGCAGTTGGTGATGGGCGCGGCTCGGCTGTCGGCCAGCGGCAGCGTCAGCGACGCCTGGGATATGCAGTGGGCAATTAACGCGCCGGACCTGGGCCGGTTGCTGCCGGATGCCGGCGGATCATTGCAGGGGCAGGGGCGGGTTGCCGGCCCGCGCGCGTTGCCGCATGTCACCGCGAGCCTGGATGGCAAGCAGTTGCGCCTGCAGGGCAGTCGTGTGGATGCCGTGACGGCGCGTGTCGATGTGGATATGGCCGGTCAGCAGGTTTCCGTCGTGGACATCAAGGCGGCCGGCGTCAGTGCCGGCGGGCAGACGATGGACAGCGTCACGCTGGCGGCGGATGGCAGGCCATCGGGACATACGCTACGGCTGAGTGCACAACAGGACAAGCAACAGTTAACCGGGCGTATCAATGCCGGCCTGGCCGACCAGCACTGGACCGGCACGCTGGAGGAACTGCAGCTGTTGCTGCCTGCAGAGCAGGCCTGGACGCTGCAGAAGCCGTCAAGGTTTGTCATTGGGCAGTCACGCGGCGAGTTGCAGGCCCTGTGCCTGTCAAACAACGGGGCAAATATCTGCGCCAATGGCGACTGGCAGTCGGCGAACGCCTGGCAACTGTTGATCGACGCCGGGCAATTGCCACTCGAACTGGTAAAACCGTGGCTGGCGCCGGATGTGCTGCTCGACGGTGTGGCCGGCCTGCGCGTACAGGCACGCGCTGATGCCGGCGGTCTGTCCGCTAGCGCAGAACTGGTGTTGAATCCCGGCAGTGTGATGCTGGATGAGGGTGAGGAAACCGTGCTGCTGACGCGGTTCGGGGAAAGCCGCGTGACGGCAAACTTGCAGAATAATACCCTGACCGGTGAGTTGAACCTGCCGCTTGAGGAAAATGGCGCGATCAGCGGACAACTGCGTATCGACCAGGTCAGCCTGCGGGACCAGTGGTTCCATGAGCGCGCCCGTATTACATCAACGCTGGCGCTGAATCTTGCTGACAAGGGCCTGGTCTCCGTGTTTGTGCCCACGCTCAGCACCACCCGCGGGCAGCTGAACGGCGACCTTGTCATCGGCGGTACGATCGGTGAACCCTTGCTGAGTGGTGCTGCCACCCTGAAGGATGCGGGTGTCACAGTGCCGCAGGCCGGTATTCAACTGCGTGATGTGAATATGCAGGTCAACGTCAGTGGCAATACGCTTGACCTGCAGGGTTCGGTGACCTCCGGCGAAGGTGTCGCCAGTTACCAGGGGCAGCTGACATTCCAGCCGGGCGCGCCGCTGAGCATGGACCTGGCGCTTGCCGGCGAGCGCGTGCAGGTGGCGAATATCCCGGAGGCCATGGTGCTGGCCTCACCGGATCTGAAGATAAGCTTGCGCGAACAGAAACTCGATATCACGGGTTCTATGCACATACCCGAAGCGCAGATACGCGTGCGCGAGCTTAAAGGTGTGGCCAAAGAGTCCGGCGACCTGGTACTGGCCGAACAGGATGCGGAAGCCATTAAAAACGGCAAGCTGCAGGTAGCCGCCCGCATCAACCTGGTGCTGGCAGACAAGGTCAGCTTCGACGGTTTCGGCCTGACCGGCAAGCTCGATGGCAAGGTGGAGATCATCGAGCAACCGGGCAAGGTTACCCGGGGGCAGGGCGAACTCAATATCAAGGAGGGTCAGTACGCGGTCTATGGTCAGAAGCTGGAAATCGAACGCGGTCGACTCGTGTTCGCCGGCGGTCCCATCGGCAATCCCGGCCTGGATATGCGCGTGATACGCAAAAGCGGTGAGGTACTGGCCGGTGTGCGCGTGACCGGCACGGCCACCTTGCCGGTCCTGGCGCTGTTCTCGGATCCCGTAATGGAGCAATCAGATATCCTGTCCTACCTGTTACTGGGTATACCGACCAGCAAGGCCTCAGGTGCGCAGGGCGCAGCCTTGAGTGGTGCGGCGGCCTCGCTGGGGCTGGCGGGCGGTGACTGGTTGTCCAGCAAACTGGGCGATGCGTTCGGCATCGATGAAGCCGGGGTTGAGTCCGGTGACACGTTGGAGGAATCCTCGCTGGTGCTGGGCAAGTACCTGTCACCGCGCCTGTATATAAGCTACGCCGTGGGCCTGTTCGACCAGCTGAATACCTTCCGGATGCGCTACGATCTGTCGCGGCGCTGGTCGGTGCAGACCGAGGCCGGCGCGGCGACCGGTGCAGACCTGTTGTTTACACTGGAGCGTTGACGCTAAGACGGGCTTATGCGGATGTTATCAGGGCGTTTGTTGCTGTTGTGTGTGGCTATCGCGGTAACTGTGCCGGTAACTGCCAGGGAGGTTGTCGGCTGGGCGGAGGTGGCCGTCATACACCCGGGTAATCTGAGCATACGGGCAAAAATAGACACCGGTGCAAAGACCTCCTCGCTCAATTGCAAATGCCATGACATTTATGAAAAAGATGGCGAACAATGGCTGCGTTTCAGTGTCGATAGTCATGACGGGACGCGGTTGTGGCTGGAGAGGAAAATCCATCGATTTGCGAGAATAAAACGACATTTTGGTGGTGTGCAGGAGCGCCCCGTAATAATGCTGGGTATCTGCCTTGGCGGTGTGTACCGGGAAACCGAGGTCAATGTAATCGATCGTAGCGGGCTGGATTTCCCGTTGTTAATCGGACGACAGTTCCTGCATGAAAACTTCCTGGTGGATTCTGCGGCGCAGTATATAAACCCGCCGCATTGCGACATAAATTCTGTGAAATAAACACGCGGCCATGCGCTGCGAGAACTGGAGAAATAGATGAGCCGGTCAATGTCCTGTTTCAAACGATTGTTTGTTGTGTCAGCAATGCTCGTGGCCCTGCCGGTTTACCCGGATGCGACGCTGACACTGGGTGGTTCCGATGGCCTTGAATCAACCATCCTTATACGCGGTGACAAGGGCCGCATCAGCAGTGCCGACAGGTCGGAGTACCTGCTATTCGACCGCCAGGCCCAGACCATCGTTTTTGTCGAGCCTGCGCTGCGACAGTACACACAGTTGACGGTTGCCGAGCTTGAGACAATGGTGGAGACGGCCGCCATGGTCAAGGAGACCGTCGCCCCGTTTATGGCGGACATCCTGGCCAGTTTGCCCGAGGAGCAGCGAGCTGCCATTGAGCAGCGGATCGGCGGTATGACCGGGTCGCCGGCGGCAGGTGCGCCTGCCAGGGATGCGGCTATAAGCACGGCTGCCCGTGGCAAGCGCGTATTTTCCGGATTGACGTGCGAGGCCCGCGAAATTTTCAAAAACAACCGTCCGTCAATGCAGGTCTGCATGGCAACCAGTGCCGGGGGGGCACTGTCAGCGGCGGATTTTTCCATGCTCGAATCCCTGGTGGATATATCACGAAGCGTTGCCGGGACTGCCGGTAGCATGCTCGGAAATATGCATGAACCGGTAGAACTGCTGACGGCAGATCTCAAGGGCGTGCCGCTGTCTGTTCATGACATGGAGAAGGGTACGCGTTATCAGCTAACGTCGATTTCCGACGCGGAATTGTCAGATGCACTGTTCCTGGACTATGAGAAACTCAGTCGGAAGGACGTGCCGGTCCTGCTGCGCTGATTTTTTCATCTTCGTCTTGTGGCCGGATTAATCGAGGGAGCCTGTCACGGCTGCAGCGTCTTGCAGGCCCCGCCGGTCTTTTTCTTTTTATACTGTGTATTCAGCAAATTGGCCCATAATTGATAGAAGTGACTTTAATGCATGATCGCCACTCTATATCATATATAAAGAGTGTTTCTGACTGATGGCCCTGTTAGCTATATCGGTTGTCCTCACGCCCGGGAGCACCACGGATCGACTACCAATGAATCCAGAGATGACTTAATGGATATCCTGCTTGCAAAACACTGGCACCACTTGCCACGCGAGGAGGTAGCAACCTTGCTGGAGTCGGACGGTGCCAGGGGGCTCGACACCTTTGAGGTGGCACACCGGCAAGCGAATTACGGACCAAACCGGCTTACGGTAGCAAAAGGCAAAGGCCCGCTGGTGTTATTCCTGCTGCAGTTTCATCAGCCGCTGGTGTATATCCTGCTGGGTGCAGCCGCTGTTACCTTTGCCCTGCAGGAATGGGTCGATAGCGGCGTCATTTTCGCAGTCGTGCTGGTGAATGCCGTGATCGGTTTTATCCAGGAGTCCAGGGCATTGAAGGCGATCGAGGCGCTTGCGCGGACCATGGAAGGATCGGCGACGGTCGTTCGGGCAGGGAAAAAAGAGAAAATCACGGCCGTCGAACTGGTGCCGGGGGACCTGGTGCTGTTGCAGTCCGGGGACAAGGTACCGTCCGATTTGCGCTTGTTGCGGACACGTGAATTGCAGATCGATGAATCGGCGTTGACGGGTGAATCGGTGCCGGTCCAGAAGCAGGCGGACCAGCTTGCCAGGGATACGCTGCTTGCCGATCGTAGCAACATGGCGTACTCGTCAGCCCTGGTTACCTATGGCACCGGTGCCGGTATTGTTGTGGCAATCGGTGACAGTACCGAGATCGGCCGGATCAATGCACTGATTGCCAGTGCAGATACGCTGGCGACACCACTCACGCGGAAAATCACCCACTTCAGCAAGATCCTGCTGTGGATTATTCTCGGTCTTGCCGGCCTGACGCTGCTGGCTGGCTGGTATCACGGTGAGCCATTGCTCGATTCCTTTATGGCCGCTGTTGCACTGGCCGTCGGCGCGATACCCGAGGGCCTGCCTGCCGCGATGACGATCATGCTGGCTATTGGCGTCAGCAAGATGGCCCAGCGCAATGCAATTATTCGCAAAATGCCGGCGGTCGAAACCCTGGGTAGTACGACGGTTATCTGTTCCGACAAGACCGGCACCCTGACGCGTAACGAGATGACGGTGCTGCAGGTCTGCGTGAGTGGTCTGTGTTACGAATTCGCGGGCGTCGGCTATGCGCCACAGGGTGCTATCAGTGTGGGCGGGACAGCGATTGACCCGGCATCCCATCCGGCCCTGCTTGAGTGTTTGCGGGCGGGACTGTTGTGTAATGACTCGCGTCTTGTCGACAAGGAGGGTCAATGGGGTATAGAAGGTGACCCGACCGAGGCTGCAATGATAACGGCCGCAGCCAAGGCGGGACTCGCGCATGCGTCCGTTGACGAAAGCTGTCCCCGGATCGACGCGCTGCCGTTTGAATCACAGCATCAATATATGGCCACGTTGCATGCCGCAGATAGCGGGTCCGTGGCCTGCATTTACATAAAGGGGACCGTTGAAAGCGTTTTGTCGCGTTGTCACGATGCACTTGGCGCGGGTATGGAGAATGAGCCGGTTGACCAGGCAAGAATTGAGCGTGAAATTGCGGATATGGCCGGTAAGGGGCTGCGGGTACTGGCATTTGCCCGCAAGACAGTGGCGGCGACCGGGCAATCGGTTTCACATGCTGATATTGCCGGGGGCCTGACCTTCATCGGTCTCCAGGCGATGATGGATCCGCCGCGCGAGGAGGCCATCGCTGCCGTCAGCGCGTGTCACCGGGCGGGCATCCAGGTCAAGATGATCACCGGCGATCACCTGGCGACTGCGGCGGCAATCGCCCGCCAGATAGGTCTCAAGGGCAATGCTGTTGACGATCCCGATAGCTATGCAGTCAATGGCCACCGGCTTGCGCAGCTGGCTGATCACGAGCTGGTTGATATCGTGCAGCGGGCAGCGGTGTTCGCGCGCGTCTCACCCGAACAGAAGCTGCGACTGGTAGAGGCGCTGCAGCGCAGTGGCCATGTGGTGGCAATGACCGGTGACGGCGTTAACGATGCCCCCGCCCTGAAACAGGCCGATATCGGCGTTGCCATGGGTCAGGGTGGCACCGAGGTGGCTAAAGAAGCGGCGGACATGGTGCTGACTGACGACAACTTCTCAACGATTGAAGCAGCAGTCGAGGAAGGCAGGGCGGTATTCGATAATCTCGTCAAGTTCATCGCCTGGACCCTGCCGACCAATATCGGCGAGGGGCTGGTCATACTGGTCGCCGTATTCGCCGGCCTGACGCTGCCCATTACGCCGGTGCAGATCCTGTGGATCAACATGACCACCGCCGTGTTGCTCGGCCTGATGCTGGCATTCGAAGGCAAGGAGCCGGGTATCATGGCGCGGCCTCCACGTAGACCGGAGATGCCGGTGTTAACGGCAGAGCTCATGTTCCGCATCGGGCTGGTCAGCCTGATGCTCTTGCTGGGCGCATTTGGCCTGTTCGAGTGGGTATTGCAACAGGGCAGAAGCGTCGAGATAGCGCGTACCGCGGCAGTTAATATGTTCGTGTTCGGTGAACTGTTTTATTTATTCAATTGCCGGTCGCTGCGCTACTCGGTATTCCGGTTGGGGCTGTTCTCGAATCGCTGGCTCATCCTGGGTGTCGTTGTCATGATCCTGTTGCAGATGTTGTTTACCTATTCTCCAGTAATGAACCGCCTGTTCGGCAGCGCACCGGTGGGTGTTGGTGACTGGATGCTGATCCTTGCCGGCGGATCAGTCATATTTACTGTCGTCGGCATCGAGAAATGGTTGCGTCGTCGTGTCGAAAGCCATGGGTGAGATATATGCGAACGAAGCTAATGTTCTTCGTTATTATATGACCTGTTATAAGATTGTTTTGTGAACGCGGCATCAGCAAGGTTCAGCTTGACTGGGCAGGTTGGTGGCCCTTTAACAGTCCACGGGAAGGAGCAAGCATGGCGAAGCTGACATTTTATGGCGCGACAGAGGGCGTAACCGGTTCCGCCTATCTGCTGGAAACACGCGATGCGCGTGTGCTGCTTGAATGCGGGCTGGTGCAGGGCGGTCGCAAGGAAGAGGAGGCTAACAAGGAGCCATTTCCGTTTGCCATTGACGGCCTGGATGCCGTCGTGTTGTCGCATGCACACCTCGACCACAGCGGGCGCCTGCCGAAACTGGTGGCCGATGGCTATGGTGGTCCGATCTACATGACGGATCCAACCGGCGACTTGCTGGAGATCATGCTGAAGGATGCAGCCTTCCTGGCCATGCGTGATGCCGAGTGGGAGAACCGGCGCAGTCGGCGTGGCGGCAAGCATGAGATAGAACCGCTCTATGATCTGGATGACGTGGTGGCCGCGCTGGCACTGTGCGAGGGCCAGCCTTATGGGCAGCGGGTGGAGGTCGCCGCCGGTGTCGAGGTCTGTTACCGCGATGCCGGGCATATCCTCGGCTCGTCGATCGTCGAGGTGTTTGTTCACGAGGGCGGGAAAGAAAAGAAACTGGTGTTCTCGGGTGATCTTGGCAACAGTTTCGCAGCGCTGCTCAAGGACCCCGAGGTGGTGCTGGATGCCGATGTGCTGCTGCTCGAGTCGACCTATGGAGATCGCAATCACCGCCCAATGGAAGAAACGCTCGAGGAGTTCGAGGAAATCATTGACCAGGCGTCGGCAAGCGGCGGCAACATCCTGATTCCGTCATTTGCCGTCGGGCGCACCCAGGAGGTGATTTACCGTCTCGGCGAACTCTATCAAAAAGGCAAACTGGGAAACCAGGCGGTTTACCTGGACAGCCCCATGGCGATTGCAACAACCGAGGTATATCACCGTTACCAGGATGTGTTTAATCGCGAAGACAGGGCGAAGCTGCGCCGGTCAAGTTCCGGAAGTCTGCATACGTTCCTGCCGATACTTCACTATTCCAGGACCACGGAAGAGTCCATGGAAATTAACAGGATTGACAGCGGCGCAATCATTATTGCCGGCAGTGGCATGTGCAATGGCGGACGTATACGGCATCATCTCAAGCACAATCTATGGAAAAGGAATGCCCATGTCGTCATTGTCGGTTTCCAGGCGATAGGTACACCGGGCCGTGCGCTGGTGGACGGTGCAAAATATTTTCGCATGGCCGGTGAAGAAATCGCCGTTAATGCAACCATTCATACGCTGGGCGGGTTCTCGGCGCATGCCAGCCAGGCGCAGCTGCTGGACTGGGTCAGTCACTTTAATAATCCGCGTCCGCGGTTATTTCTTGTGCATGGAGAGGCCACGGCAAAAGATGTATTGAAGCGAAAGTTGATCGAGGCAGGCTGGTCTGCGGAAATTGCAGGCAACGCTGAAACAATCTCGTTCTAGTACACCACTGATGTTTTTTTATTGCGCTCGCAGGGACGAATAAGTCAGGGATTGCTTTAATGGGCAATACCGGAATACGGGACCTTCAGGATGGACAAACAGGATAATTCACGGCAAGTATTCCCGACAGCAGAAGATGATGCCGATGCTGCGAGGAAGGTTCAGGCCACGCCGCAAACGCGTTCACGATCCTATCAGCTTGCCTATGCCGATAATGATTTTCTGCTGCGCGATGAACTGCGCCCGGTTCGGCTGCAGCTGGAACTGCTGAAGCCGGAGCTTGTTCAGCAGGAACACGGCATTCAGTCTACGATTGTAATCTTCGGCAGCACGCGAATACCTGACGCGGAAACAGCAAAGGCACGTCTGCAAGAGGCTGAATTGCAGGCATCGAAAGATCCGGATAACCAGGTTCTGGCAAGAAAAGTAACAATAGCCAGGGGTATTCTTGCCAAGTCCGGTTACTACGCCGAGGCACAGCAACTGGGCCGCCTGATTACTGAAGCTGCACAGCAGGTCGATCAAGGCCGGCTGGTAGTGATCACCGGGGGCGGGCCAGGGATCATGGAGGCGGCTAACAGGGGTGCGCATGACGCTGGCGGCGAGAGCATCGGTCTGAATATAGTATTACCGAAGGAACAATTACCAAATCCATACGTTACGCCGGAACTTAGCTTCCAGTTCCATTATTTCGCTGTTCGCAAAATGCATTTTCTGATGCGTGCCAGGGCGCTGGTGGTCTTTCCGGGCGGGTTTGGGACGCTCGACGAGTTGTTTGAAACCCTGACGTTAATCCAGACCGGAAAGGTCAGGCCGGTGCCGGTACTGCTGTTCGGCCGCAGTTACTGGGAACGCATCATTAATTTCGAGGCGCTGGTTGATGAGGGCACGATCGAGCAGCGGGACCTGGAGCTGTTTCAATATGTTGAGACAGCGCAGGAAGCATGGGACATAGTCCGGGATTACCATTGCAGGATGACGGGAGTGGACAAGCCGGTAAGCAGATAAGCACTGCTTGTTCATTTGCCGGGCAGTCAGCTGGTCAATGCACCTGTTGAACTATCTCCGCCATTGCCGGAATGAACCGTGATTTGCGTGAACGGAATGACCCAGCCTTCCTGGTTGCAGGCATCCACGCAGGCCTGCTGAATCATGCGTTGTGCCCTGAAATACGCGTTGCCTGCATCACCTGAGAATAACACGTAGATCTGGTAGTCAAGTGAGCTGCTGCCGGCGCTCTTGAACTCGACCAGGATGTCCTTGATGTCATCTTTCAGGCCGGCCTGTGCAGAGCGGTTGATGATTGCTTCCCTGAAACGGCCGGGAACGGATTCAAGGCAGATAGCCTGGTGTTGGTAATCAATACCGAAAGTACTGGCTATTCCGAAGCCATCGCGTGTCAGGTTGCGGATATCCTGGGAGAGAAAGTCCTGCGTGCGAATCTGTATGCTGGCATCTTGTACCGCCACTTCCACAAACTCGATGGTCTGGCGTAACACCCGACCGAGATTGCCGTTGGCAAACAGGATATAGTCGCTCGCCTTGCAGGGAAACCAGGCTTCCTGGTGAGCAGGGCGCGATACCAGCGAGTTCATTGTATGCAGGGGCAGGCGAACGACGCCCTCGAGCAGCGGATTTCGTAACACCGAATAGATGCTCAGGGATTCAACAAGGTAGGGTACGCCATTATACACAATGCGTTCTTCTTCACGTACCGGGCCGACACCCAGCAACAGGCGCAGTTCGGCAGTATATCGCGGTAACGTTTGTCGCAAGCTGAGCGCGGCACCGGCGATTGCGATCAGTGCCAGTGTCAGGAACAGGACGTCACCTCGCACATATAACACCATGAGGATGGCCAGCACGATAATGATTGCAGTTGCAAGGCGATAACTGTAATAGAACAGCGGTGCACGGGCGATGCCGGTATTGTGCTTGGCCCGGTAAAGCCAGCGCCAGTACAGGCTGAGTATACCTTTCGATGCGAACCAGATGGCCAGGCTGATGACAAGGGCAATCAGGAAAGTCAGGCCGCGTCCCCGGACAAATTCCGTTAACGCTTCCCACGTTGTGCTCTTCCACGTTGTGCTTTCCGTTTTAAGCCTGGTTAATGTGTTATTTGAAATATCCAGCAAGCGCTGTGTATCATCTCTGCGTTGTTCCCATTCGGTTGTTAATTGCCTGACCGATTCGGCCAGCGCGGGTGACAGACCCATGTTGCTGAACTGCGCCAGCGATCC
>Ga0224496_10002334_pt1 | contig 11330 bp, 9 predicted proteins | sample SF_Jul11_sed_USG_2_FD_168127 | JGI IMG/M metagenome (GOLD analysis project Ga0224496, IMG submission 168127) | Sediment microbial communities from San Francisco Bay, California, United States - SF_Jul11_sed_USGS_8_1 | ecosystem: Environmental > Aquatic > Marine > Sediment | place: USA... | reverse complement strand
CCCCTGGCTTATGCTGAGCGAGAGGTCGTTGACAACGTTTACTGGTCCTGAGGATGAGGAAAGGTCTATATTGAGTGAGTCTAGTTCAAGCAGTGACACCGGACGCTTTATCCCTCTTTTCTGAACATCTTGAGGAAACTGCGGGGCTCCTTGAGGTCCGGGTTCTTACTGAGGGCTTCTTCCCAGAGGGCGAAGGCGTCCTCCGAGCGGCCCATGAGGTGGTAGGTCAGCCCCAGCTGCACTATGGCTGTGGTGTAGCCCGGGTTGGTCTCCCTTGCGTTCTCAAGCTCTCGGGCCGCGCCCTCCAGGTCCCCATGGTCCCTGAGCGCTATGCCGAGTTTTGTCTGGACGTCGGCCATGGGCTTGAGTCTCAGGGCCTTGCGGTACTCCTCCACCGCTTCTATGTACAGGCCGAACTCCTGGTAGAGTGTGCCCACCTTGTAGTGCTCATTGGCTATCTTGCCCGCGGCAAAGGAGTCAAGCTTGGAGGATTTGTCCTTGATGTTATGATTGAGGTTCTCGAATATGCCGGTGGCCTCGTCCGTCCTCCCCAGCTCGTTGAGCGTTATGGCCAGGTTCAGGGCCGCCTCGGTGTACGCCGGGTTGAGCTTCACGGCCTGCTCGAACCTCTTTGCGGCCTCTTCCAGATTGCCCCCGAGGTTGGCGATCACACCAAGCTTGTTCTGCACGTCCGCAAGCCCCGGCTTGTTGCGTATGACTTCCTTCAACAGGCCCTCGGCCTTTATGTAGTTGCCTTCGTTAAAGCAGTCCACCCCGTGGGAGTAGAGGTCCTTGAGCTCTTCTGGTGTAAGGTTTGACATGACAAAAGTATATTAACATAACCCTTCAAAGTCAAGCACTTGTTCGGGTTTGATTCTCAGTATCCCGGGGCCTTCCTATATTCTCATCCAGCTTACCCCTTGATGCTTGGGCCCCTGTCCCTTCTGTAATGAGGGGGTTCATCGGGAATGGATCATACGGAATGCATGCGCCGCCGCCTCCTCTGTGCTAAAGCCGCCATACGGCTCTCAGGCAGTTGTAAGCTATCAAGCCCTATGCCCCATAGTTTGTTGGAGCCTCTTGCTCCAGACTTGAAACGCCGCGAATTACGGAACATCAACTGACAGCGGCAAGGCTTGCCGCATGTAATGCATCCGTATACGTGAATCATCGACTCTAATCGCGTAGCTTTTGTTTTGAGCTGTATGGCGCTTATAATAAGGGCATGGACAGACTGGGAAGACCCATAGCCGAAGAGAAGTCAAAGACCACCGGGGACATCCGGGGATACGATATGTCTGGGGTGAACTTCGCGAATTCCGACCTCTCCGGCTGCGACCTGAGCGGCAGTTCGCTGAGCGGGGCCAAGCTTGAGGGCGCCAACCTCTCGGGGGCCAACATGGAGGGCTGCGACCTCTCGGGCGCAAACATCCGGAGCGCGAACCTCACGGGCGTGAACCTCACGGGCGCGAACCTTGAAGGCGCCGACCTGCTCTATGCGCGGCTCATAGGCGCTAACATGAGCGGGGCCAATCTGAAAAACGCCAACATGGCGGTCACACAGGTCACGGGCGCCGACCTATCGGGAGCGGACTTCACCGGAGGCAGCATCAGGCAGATAGAGGCGGACACCGCGGATATGAGCGGCGCTGTCCTCAGCGGGGTGGACGCCTTCGGCGGAAGCTTCGTGGCAACGAGATTGAAAGGCGCGAAGCTGGACGGCTCGAGGCTCTCCAAGGCAGACCTCAACGCAGCTGACCTCTCCGGCGCGGATCTCAGCGGCGCGGATATGATAAATGCAAACCTCCGCGCGGCCGACTTGCGCGGGGCCAACCTCGAAGGCGCCAAGATGACAGGAGCAACCACCAACCTCGCAAAGAGGGACTGAAAAACCTGCCTGCGTTTTTTCAATACCAGTTCTTTTCATTTAAAAAAGTCAGATGCAAGCACCTTTAATATGGTGTGCAGGTAAGAAACAATAACGGGCGTTGATAGAGTGATTATTATTAAGGTTGAAAGATAAAGCCTAGAACTTCACCAGCACCTTGAGCGCGCCCTTGCGGGCGGCGTGCTCGAAGGCCTTCACCGCATCGTCTATGGGATAGACAGCCTCTATGAGCGGGGTGGGGTCCATTTTGCCGGATGACAGGGCTTCAAGCGCCGGCTCGAACCTGCCGCAGCGCGAGCCAAGCACGGATATCTCGTTCACCACTATGGGGGTCAGGTCAATTGTCTTGTTGTCGGCTACGGTGGACTTCAGAACTATGCTTCCCCTGGGGCGTACAAGCGGTATGGCCTGTTCCAGGCCGGAGGATGAACCGGTGGCCTCGACCACAAGGTCATAGTCCCCTCTGACGATCTTGCCCTCAGAGAGCCATGTCCTGACACCGTATGGCTTAACCATGGCCATCTTGCTCTCGTGCCTTCCGATGAGAACGACTTCCGCTCCGGTTGTAGAGAGGGCCATGGCGCAGAGAAGGCCGAGCTTGCCGTCGCCCAGGACCACCGCGCGCTGTCCCTTCCCGATATCCACCTGGTCCAGTATCTTGAAGGCAGCCGCAAGGGGCTCCGCGAACACAGCGGTCTCGTCGCTAAGAGTATCCGGTACGTGGTGTATGTTCTCGATGGGCAGCGTGAGGTATTCGGCCATGCATCCGTCCCGGCCCAGGAGTCCCAGCACGGTCCTGTTCTGGCAATGGGTGGGCGACCCCTCAAGGCAGTAAACGCACTCGCCGCAGGCAGCGTTTATCTCGCCTACCACCCGCTTGCCCAAAAGAGAAGTATGTCCGGCATCTCCCTGATGGTTCTCTTCCACGACTACGCCGACAAACTCATGTCCGGGGATGCCTCTGAAGTCCATGTACCCGCGCATAAGCTCCAGGTCGGTATTGCAGATGCCGCAGAGGCTGACCTTCACAAGGGCTTCGCCGTGGGCGGGGATAGGGCACGGGAGGTCAGTGACCAGTTCTGGCAGGGGATTGAGCCTTACAGCTTTCATACGAATATTATACCTGATGAGCGCTTACATGGAATAGAAAGGGCGGCCTCTGGCCGCCCTTTATTCTCTTACTGCTCCGCAGGTTCTGTTGCTGCGCAAGTCCTAGCCTGAGAAGGCCACCAGCTCGATCTCGAACACCAGGTCCTTGCCCGCAAGCGGATGGTTGGCATCCAGCGTGACACCGTCCTCCTCTATACTGGTGACGGTGACCTCGAACATGCCGCCGTCGGGCTGCCTGAGCTGGAGGCCCTGTCCGACTTCCGGTTTGATGTTCTCGGGGAACTTGTCTGTGGGAAGCTTTATAACAAGCTCCGGCCTGGGCTCTCCGTACGCCTCCACCGCGGGAATGGTCACGGTCTCCTTGTCACCCACTGCCATGCCGTCCACGGTCTTCTCGAATCCGGGGATGAGGTGCCCCTCCCCCAAGGTGAACTCCATTGGCTCGTCCCGGTCCAGGGACGAGTCGAATACTGTACCGTCCGTAAGCTTTCCCGTGTAGTGAACCTTTACCGTGTCCCCGCTCTGTGCCTTTTTCATGTTCCTTGAAACCTCCTTAAATATAAGTACGGGCGCCGAGTGATGATTAGGTTGGGAAGAATTCCCGGGGACCGCAGACGTTAGTGTTATCATCATTATACCAGAAGCAGGCTGTTCTTTAATAATCAGCCTCGCTCTCCCATGACATGAACTTACTGCGCCCGATGTTCTAAAATAGGCAATCACAGGATTCATGTAGAGGGAGGCGCTTCTTTTGGACAACGGGATGATATTAAAGGCAATTGTGAGCATAGTGCCCATCGTGATAGCAATTACGCTTCACGAGGCTGCCCACGGCTTCGCCTCCTACAAGCTGGGGGACCCAACGGCCAAGATGCTGGGGAGGCTGACTCTAAACCCCCTTAAGCACGTTGACCCCGTTGGGACCATACTCATGCCACTCGGCCTCTATATCCTCTCGGGCGGCACCTTTCTGTTCGGTTACGCAAAGCCCGTGCCCATCGGGGTCAGGAACTTCAAGAACCCCCGCCGCGATATGGCCATAACAGGAGCTGCCGGGCCTGCGATGAATTTTGTCATAGCCCTTGTCAGCGCGCTCCTGCTTGTCTACATCGTCGGCCCAGTAAGCAGCTCCCTGCCCGAATCCGCAGGGAACTTTCTGATAATGATGCTCAAATCCAGCGTGTGGATCAACGTGTTCCTGGCAGCGCTGAACCTCATCCCCATCCCGCCACTTGACGGAGGGCGCGTGCTGGCGGGAATAGTGCCAAGACATATAGCCAACAAGCTGGACGAGATAGAGCGCTATGGGATGATCATTGTTATAATACTGCTTGTCACGAACATCGCGATGTATTTCATCGCCCCGGTATACGCTCTCATGATGAGCATTATCAGGATATTCGCACATTAATCAGGAGGAAGCACCAGTAAGATGAAAAGGGTATTAAGCGGGATGCAGGCCAGCGGCAAGCTACATATCGGAAACCTGATAGGGGCGCTGAGCAACTGGGTGAGGATACAGGAGGAATATGAGTGCTACTACTTCGTGGCCGACTGGCATGCCCTGACAACCGGATACGCCCATCCCGAAGACATAAAGGCCAGCACCGAGGACCTGGTCCTGAACTTCCTGGCCGCAGGGCTCGACCCCGAGAAGTGCACGATCTTCAAGCAGTCCCAGGTGCTCCAGCACGCTGAGCTTCACCTGATACTGAGCATGATAACCCCCCTTGGTTGGCTGGAGCGGGTGCCCACATACAAGGAGAAGAAGGACAACCTTCAGGAACGCGACCTCTCGATGTACGGGTTCCTCGGCTACCCCGTGCTTCAGAGCGCAGATATCCTCATATACAAGGCGGACCTTGTGCCGGTGGGCGTGGACCAGGTGCCCCACCTTGAGATAACCCGCGAGATAGGCAGGCGCTTCAACAGCCTCTACAAGAAGAACGTCTTCCCCGAGCCCGAGGCCCTGCTCACGGAGTTCCCCAAGGTCACAGGCACTGACGGCAGAAAGATGTCAAAGAGCTACGACAACGCGCTTTATCTCTCCGACAGCCCTGAGGTCACGGAGAAGAAGACAAGGACCATGCAGACAGACCCCGCGCGCATGAGGCGCACTGACAAGGGCGATCCGGACAAGTGTCCGGTATTCGACCTGTATAAAGTATTCTGCTCCGAGGCGGAGCAGGCCGAGTCAGCAGAGGGATGCAGGACAGCGGGCATAGGATGCATAGACTGCAAGAAGGTGCTCATCAAGAACATCTTCGATGTCATGAACCCCATATGGGACCGGCGCAGCAGGCTCATGGAGAACCCTGGCCGGATAGCCGAGATACTGGATGCCGGCAACGCCCGGGCCCGCAAGACCGCCGAAGAGACCATGTCCGTTGTACGCTCTGCGATTGGTTTTAAGTAGCCCTGGAACTTCAGGATATTGAAGTCTTTCCTTTAGTGCCCCGGTAACGCCGGAGCTGGCTTTGATAAGCTGAGCGCCTAGTATCCTGTCCTGCTGACAATGGCCTGAGCAGAGACTCCCTCTGCTTCAATGAAACTAATAGCTTTTCGTTATTTCATGATGAATTTGCGCATAGGCAATGCCATTATTTGTCAGCGCGATTTAAATGATCCCCCCCTTCTAAGGACAGATATATTTGATTGCCCTTGTTAAGGCTATTCTCTCAATAAAATCAAAAGGTTGCATTTAGGCTGTATTGTGCTATCCTGTAGATAAATCTGGCAGGGAAATTGCACATTCATGATTGATGAACAATAATTTCATGCCTTCCCTAAAGGTTGGCTATGATAACAGGGGGTGTTTGATGATTTTAAGGAGCAGCAGGGGGTTCACTCTTATAGAGATACTGATCGTAATACTGATCATCAGTATCCTGGCTTCAGTGGCTATCCCTACATTTCTTGGGCAGAGAAAAAGGACAGAGATAAAAGCGGTTGTTGCATCGGCGAAATCAGTTGAAAAGGAGCTAACCATGCTTCTTGACAACTTCTCGAAGAAGGAACCCTTGGTCCTGTCTAAATCAGATGGTAATCCGGGGTGTTTTCAGTATCCCGGGGCCGGGTTGAAGAATATGTGTTCCTCTACATATAACGACCTGCCGTTATCGGGGACATACAATAACATTGAGGACATTATGTCTTTGTATATTGTGCATACCAATGAGGGGCTGGAAGCAAAGAGTCCTTTTAGCGGGATACCCTTGCTGACAGATAATGCTTCAGAGGGAGCAAGGAACGGGCATGTTCTTATTGCCAACATATCTGAAAAGGCGATATATGTTTCATCATGGGACCTCTCCGGCGGCATGATTAGCAATACGCTGATTGGAACACATTAATTAGGCATTCCACATACAAAGGCGGTCAGGATAACTACCTGCTCAGGCCCCTAAACAGGAGAAAAAAGGTCTTGACAAAGGCCCGCGGGAATGCTATCATTTATTCAGGACGGAAAATGTCCTAAAGGCAAATACAAACTTTTTCAAGGTTGGGCTTTAGCCCAAACTCCCCCGGGGGACGGATATTATTCGTCCCCCACCCCATTTTATAAAGCCTGGAGATATGCCATGCCGCCCAGAGAGGCGACGCGCTGCAGAGTTTTTGTAGTTAATCCGTGTGGTTAGCGAAGGCGGACATTGGTTGCGCCTGAGCCTCCGGCCTCCGGGGGGGCGTCCTCGTACCCCTCGACAAGCGGATGCCCCTCAAGGCGCTCTCTTATCGCCTGCCTTAGCGCTCCAGTGCCGATGCCGTGGATTATCCTCACGGAGGAGAGCCCTGCCAGTGAAGTGCGGTTCAAGAAAGGCTCAAGCCGCTCAAGGGCCTCGTCCACTCTGAGGCCGATGAGCTTGATCTCTGAGTCTATATCCATATCCGAGACAAGAGAGCCGGGGGAAGTAACAACTCCTCCGCCCTTAGCCCCATGACCAAGTATTCCCTTATGGGCTTCCCTGGGAGCTCCCACCGATGAGGCGGGGACATCAAGTTCCTTCTGCCCCAGCCTTATGCGTACCCTGCCCCTGTCCTTGTCAACAGTTTCCACTACAGCATCACGTCCAAGTGTGCTTACGAACACACGCTCCCCCTGCTGCAATTCCTGAATCTCAAGAGGAATGAATACCTTCTTCTCGCTCAGGCCTTCTATCCGCTCGTCCAGTTCCCTTGCTGTCTGATCAATGCCCTTGAGCGCGGTGCGGGTCTTTTTGGCGACCCTTGCCTCTTCCAGCAGAGCACGGATGGCGGCCCTGGCGGTGTCAGCCTCCTGGCGGGCCCCCTCAAGCGCCCTCTTGAGCTCCTGCCTGCGGTTCTGCTCCATCTCCTTGAGCCTTGACTCTAGCTTCCGGCGCTCGGCCTCGAGCGCGGCCCTCTGACCCTCTATCGCGCCCAGTTCCTCTTCGTACCTTGAGCGCGATCCTTTCAATTCCCTGAGCATCTCCTCCAGCTCCAGCCTCTCTGAGCCGGCCATCTCGCGTGCGAACTCTATCACCTCAGGCGGCATGCCGGAGCGCTCTGCGGCCTCTATGGCATGAGACTGCCCCGGTTCGCCCGGCACCAGACGGTAGAGGGGGCTCATGGTCTTGAGGTCGAACTCCATGGAAGCGTTTGTCATGCCCTCTGTCCTGTGCACGAAGGCAACTATGTCGGTGAGGTGAGTGGTGGCCACCACCATGGAGCCGCGGCACTTCAGCTCATTGAGCACACCGCAGCTTATGGCCGAGCCCTGAAGGGGGTCGGTGCCTGTGCCGAGTTCGTCCAGAAGCACAAAGGTGCCAGGGGCTGATTCCTTTACGATCCCGGCTATACGTGTTGCGTGGGCCGTGAAGGTGGAGAGGCTCTCCTCTATGGACTGCTCATCCCCTATGTCCACAAGAAGAGAGTCCGCAAGCGGCAGCACCGATTCCGAACGCGCAGGCACCGGGATGCCTGTGGCCGCCATGAGTATCATGAGGCCCACGGTTTTTATCGAGATGGTCTTGCCACCGGCGTTGGGGCCGGTGATGACCATGACAGACGAGCCCTCCCCAAGCTCTATGTCAAGTGGGATAACGCTGGTATTGCCAAGCAGTATCAAGAGGGGATGACGCGCACCGAGGAGCCTCATTCTGCCGGGCCCCCCTATGGAGGGCGCCTCTGCCTTGAGCCTCTGGGCCAGCGCGCAGAGGCAGAGCAGCATATCGATCTCTATCAGAAGAACGAACTCCCCGGCCAGCGCATCGGCGGATTCGCGCACGTAGGAGGACAGCCTCTTGAGCACTCGTATCTCCTCGGCCTTTGCCTCTGCCGAGAGGTTCTCAAGTTCATTTGAAAGGCCGATGATCTCCAGGGGCTCTACGAAAGCAGTCTCGCCCGAACGGGAGACGTCATGCACTACGCCCTTTACCATGCCCTTGGAGTCCATCCTTACGGGGATGACCCAGCGGCCTGAGCGTTTGGTGACAAAGTCGTCCTGCAAAAAAGCCTCGAACTCCGGTTCACGGGTTATCTCGCCGAGGCGTCGGCTGATCTTCGCGTCAAGGGCCCTCAGGGACTGCCGGAGCCTTTTCAGCTCCGGCGAGGCCGTATCCAGGATATCGCCCTCGGGACCCACTGACTGCTCCAGGTCGCTCAGTAGTCCGGGGAAGCCGGACATGGACGCGAGCTTCTCCATGAGCGCCGGGAGGATATTTTCATTCTCATCAAGGGTGTCCACCAGCGTCTCAATGTTCGAAAGCACGGGGATGAAGGCCAGAAGCTCCTTGCCTTCAAGTAGAGAGCCGGCGGGCTTGAGCATGCCAAGAAAAGGCCCTATGTCCTCAAAAGGCTCAACTCGCAGAGGGGTGTCCTGGTCGCTGAGGCGCCTGAGTTCTGCAACGGCATCAAATCGCGCGCGGATGTCCTCTGCGTTATGGAGCGGGCGGAGTGAGCGCACAAGGGCGCCGCCGGGGGCGCTTTGTGCAAAGCGGGCGGCCTCCTCCAGTATCCTGTGGTATTCCAGGGAGCGTATGGTATTCTCGGTTACTCTCATCTCGGACATCTAAGTATATCAGCCCGCCCGGGGGTATGACAAAAGGTGGAGGCTGGGGGCCCTGTTACAGAATGAAAATGTAACTTTTCGACCTTGAATTTGAGGGCTGTTTGCTTGTCAAAGTCGCTTATGCTTGTTAAAGGGCGCCTTCTGCTGTCTGGCTTCTAGGCGACCTGCTTCTCTATTCTGTTCAGCAGCTCCACTATCTCCCCGGAGATGGGGCCGATTCGCTCGAACTTCTCCTCGGCCTTCTCAGCATCGCCTGTGTTCATGAGAGTGACTATCTCCCTGACGGTGTTATGCAGCTCTGCGTGTATGCCGTCCAGCTCCTTCATCTCCCTTATATGCCCGAACCTCTGGAGCCCTTCGCCATAGTACCATTTCCCCAGGTCACAGTCATGGTGAGAGACAGCCTGCTCATCGGTCAGGGCGTGCTTGCCGTCCAGGAAGTCGCGCAGCCTGGATTTCCATTGCAGGTGCTTGAACCTGATCGTCGCGAAGTTGATGTCCGTGTCCCCTCCTCCTGCGATCGCCTGTCTTCCAACTGCGCGGTCTATATGGAAAAAGCCGATTGTGTCCCTCAGCAGGTCTCCCTGGGATGAAAGGTCCTCGGAGCTTGAGGCCACGTTCTCGGCGGAAGCGGCTGTCTGCTGTGTCGTCTGGTCGAGCTGCTGTATGGCTTTGTTTATCTGGTCCGCCCCTGAGTTCATCTCCACGCTCGAGGCGCTTATCTCCTGTATAAGGTCCGATGTCTTCTGAATCTCGGGCACCAGCCTTTCAAGCATCTCACCGGCGTGCTCTGCTACCTCTACGCTGGTGGCGGAGATATCGGATATCTCCGCCGCCGCCTCCTGACTCCGCTCGGCCAGTTTGCGCACCTCTGCTGCCACAACGGCGAAGCCCTTGCCGTGCTCCCCTGCCCGTGCGGCCTCGATGGCGGCATTGAGGGCCAGGAGGTTGGTCTGCCTGGCAATCTCGTCGATTATGGTTATCTTCTGTGCTATCTGCTTCATGGCCGTGACCGCCTTACCGACGGCCTCTCCGCCCCCGATGGCGTCGTCCGATGCCTTCCTGGCTATCTTTTCCGTCTGTGAGGAGTTATCCGTGCTCTGCCTGATGTTGCTGGACATCTCCTCCATGGAGGAAGAGGCCTCTTGCGTGGCAGATGCCTGTTCCGCAGCCGCCTGCGAGAGCTCCTGGGAGCTGGAGCTCAGCTCGTAGCTTCCGCTCGCGACGTTGTCCGCCACAATGTTTATGTTGGCCACCACGTCCCTGAGCCTGGCAGCCATATTGGCCATGGAGCGCATGAGCTGGGATATCTCGTCCTTGCCGCTGCTCCTTATATTCACGTTCAGGTAGCCGTCTGACATTTTCTCGGCCACTTTCATGAGCTCTCTAACAGGGTCTATGATACTGCGGGCCAGCAGAAAGACCAGTATGATGCTCAGGACAACAGCGGCCGCGGTCATGAAGATCAGGACACTGATGACCGTTGAGACGGAATCGCTGAGCCTCCTGGACATCATGTCCGCCTCCCTGAGCTGAGCTTCCCTGAGGCGTGTCACCTCAGCGGTCAGCCTCTTAGAGACCGAATCAAAGCTTTCCATCATGATGTTGCCAGCAGCAATTCCCCCGTTTATGTATGCGGCAGCCATCTCCTTGCCGGAGGAATAGTATTTCTCGAAGTCGGCCTCGAGCGTCTGCACTTCCTTGACCGCCCCGGCATCGTTTAATGTCGTGTACATTCCCCTGAACTTCCTGAGGCCCTCGCGTACATGTCCTGCTGCCGTTTCTGCCTCCGCAAGGCCTCCCCTGTCATGGGTGGCGGAAACGTCAGTCAACCACTGCTGGACCTGTACCACGTTGAGGGCGATCTCGTCAGCAAGAACAGTATAGGGAAAGTTCATGTTCTTTACGTGTTCTGCATGTTTTTTCACTAGCCTGAGGTTGATTACCGTGGAGATGACAACCAGGAGCATGATGGCTGTAATGATGCCGAAACCAAGCGATAGTCTCAGGCCGAGCCTTAAATTCGACAACCTCACATCAGACCTCCTTTGATATCAGATAAAATAAGATTTTGAAGTATATCAGTGCCTTATAGTATAAACCTATTACTTTGATTTGTGTCAACAATAAATAACTGAATAAGAGCATTAGAAAGGCATGCAGTCGGATTTGCGGCATGAAGGCGTGAGAAGGACTTGTGCTGCCTACAGTCATCTCTTAAAGAAAATGTCCGCCCCCTTGTGTAAAGGGCGGACATCAGTTCTAACCGATTACAGTAATTAATGAGTGCCTGAGGGCTATTCCACT
>Ga0224496_10002332_pt1 | contig 11330 bp, 10 predicted proteins | sample SF_Jul11_sed_USG_2_FD_168127 | JGI IMG/M metagenome (GOLD analysis project Ga0224496, IMG submission 168127) | Sediment microbial communities from San Francisco Bay, California, United States - SF_Jul11_sed_USGS_8_1 | ecosystem: Environmental > Aquatic > Marine > Sediment | place: USA... | reverse complement strand
TCTTGAGTTTTTACCATATTTACAAGAGAATACTCGCTGAATTCTCCATATGCCTCGTCAATAATTATTAATCCGTCAAAAGACTTGACAAGTTTTTGTAAATCATTTTTTGAGAATTGAAATCCAGTAGGATTGTTTGGTGAATCAAGATAAAGAATATCTGCATTTTTAGATTGCTTTAAAAAATCTTTAATGTCCAATTTCATATTGCTAAGAAAGGGTATTGCAATAAGTGGAATGTTATACAATTTACATCGTTCTTCAAAAAATCCAAATGTAGGATTTGATGTCAAAACTTTGGTTTGTTTTGATCCAAAATTAGATAAAATCAGATCTAAGATTTGATCAGAACCATTACCAACTCCAATCATTGACGAGGGTATCTTGACAAACTTAGATATTGTATCAATTAATCTCTCTACACCACCAAGTGGGTATTCACGTATGTCAGAATTTTTTTTTGCTGATGAAAGAATATCGTTTTGGAATTGTTTTGAAATAACATAGTTTTCATTTGAGTCGAGCTTAACCGCATCTTGAATTAATTCAGGTTTTTGATATCCACCAATAGAAGAGAATTTCTTTACTTTATCTTCAAACCAATTTTTTTTCATTTTAATCTGCCTTTTATTGCTTCATAGTGATTAGGAAGACCTTCAGCTTTTGTTAATGTTTGTAAGTGTTTTGCAATTTTAGATAATGATGATTTGGAACAAGTTACCTGAGTACTTGTCTTGATAAAATCTAAAACAGAAAGCGAACCACGGATCTTCCCAAATCCATTGGTTGGAAGAATATGGTTTGAGCCTAAAACATAGTCACTAGCAGATGAAGGAGTATTATTTCCAAGAAGAATTAGGCCAGGAGTGATAATTTTCGAGGAAAGTGATTCAGAATTTTTTGTCATTATTTGTAGATGCTCAGGAGCCAAATAATTTGCAAGTTTAATCATATCAGATTTAGTTTTACAGATTGCAATAAAACCATTATTTTTTATACTAGAGTGAACAAACTTCTCTCTTTGAATTTTTGGTACTATTTCTGAAATAATTTTACTTACTGACTTTGCAAGTTTGTATGAAGTTGTGATTAAATAACAAAAGGTGTCACTACTGTGTTCCGCTTGAGATATTAGATCCAATGCGATGAATCTAGGATTAGCAGAATTATCGGCTATAATTCCTAATTCAGTAGGACCTGCTAACATATCAATTCCAGTGTTTTTATTAATCAATGATTTGGCAGTAGTTACAAATGCACCTCCAGGACCGACAATTTTATCAACTTTAGATATACTTTTTGTTCCATAGGATAACGCTGCAATTGATTGCACACCGCCTGTTTTGAAAATTTCATCAGCACCACAAATATCTGCAGCAACAATAGTTAGAGGATCAATTTTTCCATCTGAATTTGGAGGAGATACAACCACAATTCTTTTAACACCTGCAATTTTAGCTGGAACCACAGACATTATTACAGAGCTTGGATATTTTGCCAAGCCGCCAGGAACATAGCATCCAACACTTTGAATTGGAATGAATTTCTTAGAGATTTTTATTCCATCGATGTTAATGGTTTTATTTTTTAATAATGACTTTATTGTAGATTCTGTCTTTTCAAGTCTAGTTTTTACTAAACATAATGCATCAAGTTCAGTCTTAGATATTTTATTATATGCATTTTTTATTTCAGATGAAGATAATTGTAATGACGTGATAGTTGCACCACTAAATTTTTTTTCATATTTACGTATTGCATTATCACCATTTTTTTTGACAGTTTTTAGAATAGATTCAACTACAGTTTTATTATTTTGAGGTTGTTTTGGGATAATGTTTTCTACAAATTTTTCAATATTAGTTACTTTGATTGTTTTCATCAATTTTCTTCGTCACGCTTAATCTCCTCAAGTTCAAGTATTTGTCTAGGTTCATGAACTACAAGACCTTGAGCAATCTTTCTTAGTTTAGGAATAAGTTTGTGAAATTCTTCTTTTTTGATGACTGTATTTACACTAAACCATCCTTTTTCACTTAGCGGACTTATTGTAGGATTTTTGAGTGATGGCATTTGCATCAAAAGTTTTTTCATGTTTTTTTCTTCTACATTTAGATATATGTGCAAGTATTTTTTGCCATGTACTGCGCCTCTCATCAAAGTTATAATATCAAAAATTTTTTCACGTTTTTTTGGATCTTTTAATGATTTTTTGTTTACAATTAAGTGTGCAGTTGATGTAAGTACATCATCAACAATTTTTAATTTATTTTGTTTTAAAGTTGTTCCAGTTTCAGTTACATCCATTATTGCATCAACATCTTCAGGAGGCTTTGCTTCTGTTGCACCAAAAGATAAATGAATTTGAATATTTTTGTTGGTACCAAGTCGAATCCAAGGAGTTACAATTAGCGGATCTTTAGATCCATAGTATTTTTTATAAGACTTACATTGTTTTAGAAACTTTGAAGCAGTAGTGAGATATTCTGAAGAAATACGAAGGGTTTTCTTCTTTTTACCATAATCTGCAATCATTTCATCAAGATTTTTGTAATGATATTTGTCAGGAAAAGCTATAACTAATTTAATTTTACCATATTCTAAATCCAGAATTGCCTCAACGTCAGAATTTGTTTCACCTACCCAATCTTTTCCTGTAATACCTACATCATACAATCCTTCTGCAACTAAATTTGGAATCTCTTGCGGTCGAAGCATTTTCACTACAATATTTGGATCATCAAGATATACTCTGTATGCTCTATCTTTTCTATTTACTTTAGTCCAAGATCTTTCTAGGAGTTTAAAGGTGGCTTCTTCAAGACTTCCTTTTGGAATAGCAAAACGAATTTGTGACATTTCTGTTATTTTGTTAAACTTAGTATATAATAACTTCATTTATTTTTAGAATTGTAATACATAAAAATTTTAAGAGTTATAGATTGTTAAAATCAAACAATATTTTCTTTGCTTTATCAAGTGAAATTGTCTTTTCTTCAATCATTTTTTGAACAATTTCATCTATTTGATCAGGTGTAGCACCAGCTGCTGCTGCAAGATTTCTTGCATGCAAACGCATATGTCCTTTTTGAATTCCTTCAGTTGAAAGAGCTCTAATAGCGCTATAATTTTGAGCCAAACCAGTGGCAATTATTACACATGCAAGTTCTTGTGCTGATGTAACTCCAAGAATCTTTGTACATATCTTAGCCACAGGATGAACATTTACAATCCCACCAACAATACCAACTGAAAGAGGGATTTCCAAAACTCCAACTAAATTACCTTCATTATCTTTACTCCAGTTACTAAGTGAACGGTATTGTCCAGATTTTGCAGCATATGCATTTGCAGCAGCTTCAATGGCCCTACTATCTTGACCAACTGCATTTGCAACAGCAATTATTCCATTCATGATTCCTTTATTGTGGGTAACTGCCCTATACACGTCATTATCTGCAAATTCAAATGCCATGATAATATTATCAACAATATTTTCACCTCCAACTGCTTCTTTTTCAAATACAGCTTTTGCTTTTGCAATTCTTCTGGTTGAATAGTTAGACAAAATACGAAGTAGTACTCTGCCACCTGTAATCTTTTCTATTAACGGCGAAATGGCTTCACACATTGTATTTGTAACATTAGCACCCATTGCATCACCCACATCAATTAAAAGTTCCACAATTAGCATTTTACCAGAAGGTGTATCAATTTCTTTACAAGAGATCTCTTTTGCGCCTTTTCCTATTTTAGACAGAGTATTACTTTTAGAATTAGCTAGTTGAATAATTTCACTTGAGAAGTATTTGATTTGTGAAATGGCTGATGAGATATCAACTACGTCCAGTATTTGCACTTGACCGATACTATAAGATTCAGTCATAGAAACTTCAAATCCACCTTTTATTCTTGAAATTTTTGCCCCTTTAGATGCAGCTGCAATTACAGATGGTTCCTCAATAACCATTGGGACGAGATAGTCTTTTCCATTAATTTTGAAGTTTGTTGCAATTCCTAAAGGAAGTGAAAAGGTACCAATGGCATTTTCTACCATTTTATCTGCTTTATCAAAAGAAATTCCTCCATTTTCATTTTGTAAAATATTTATTTCATCATTGGATAGTTGCGCAAAATTTGCAATTATTTCCAACCTATCTTTTCTTGATTTTTCAAAGAATTTTGAAATTGACGAATCTGGCATTTTATTTTAATATCCTCAATAGTTTATCATCCATACTATCTGGAAAACCTTTTCCATCGGTATTTGAAGTAATTACATAGATGCTTCCATCTGGGCCTTGTACGACATCACGAACACGTCCAATACCACTAAGAATTGATTTTTGAGAACTCAATCCTTCTTCAAAATCTAGTTGATAAAGATTAGTAGCTCTCATTGAAGCCATTATGAACGGAAATTCAAAGTTAAGGGTGTTCCCAGAATAAAACAGAATGCCTCCGGGTTCTATGCTTGGATCATAACAAAGAATAGCATTTTCAAATTTTTTATTACCAGAACATTGTTGTTCAGGCCATCCATAGTTTTTCCCTGCATGAACTAAATTAATTTCATCATTTTTTTCAGGTCCAAATTCTGCAATATACAAATTTCCATCATCATCCCAAGTCATTCCCTGTGGATTTCTAAACCCCAATGCATACACAGGTGAATTAGAAAATGGATTATCATCAGGTATTGTACCATCATCATTTAGTCTTAGGATTTTTCCAGATAGAGAATTAAGATCTTGAGGAAGATGCGACGAATCAGACACAGTTCCTGTTCCTACATACAATTTTCCATCAGGTCCAAATTTTATAAAGCCACCATTACTAAAAGAAGAACCAGGGATTTTATCAAATATAGTTTGAGCATCTTGGAGTTTATTTTTAGATTCAGTAATTCTCAGTATTTTATTCCATAAATTTCCATCCTCATCATAAGTCAGAAATACATAGATGTAATGATTATTAGAAAAATTAGGGTGCAGTGCAATTCCTAACAATCCGCCATCAAATACATTAGCAGGTCTTAATGATGCCAATGGGGATTCTAACAGTATATTGTCTTGAATGACTCTGATAAATCCATCCTTTTCTGTAACAAAAATTCTATCATCAGAAATAGCAATTGCACGAGGTTTGTCAAGATTTTTAGCTATGATAGTTACAAAATCACTTTTGGTATTTGAATGAGGTTCAGGTAATAGAATTGGATCTGATGGTGAAGTTAAAACAAATATAGAAAAAACCACAGCAATTGCAATTGCAATGATTTGAATTTTCTTATCCATGAAAATACAATCTTTTGAAATCATATTAATTACTTTCAAGAATTTGATAAAGCGTATATACGGCTGAACTTCATTTATGTTCAGCGGGGTGGGGAAGCCAGACTAAATAGGGCTAAGTCATCCCGGCGGGCTCATAACCCGCAGTTCAGTAGTTCAAATCTACTCCCCGCTATTTAATTGTCATAAACACAAAACCACGAAAGAGATTTATCAAATTTTGTAGTTTTGTTAATTATTCCAATTCGTTGTAAAGGCCTTGTCAGATGTCTATGTGCAGACACTTTTGGAAGATATAGTTGTTTTTTTATTTTTCGTGGAATTTCGATTATTATTTTTTTGGGAAATTTATTCCCACATCGAACACACTCAAATCTTTGATTATATCCTTTTGATTTCATTTTTTTATTACATTTTTTACAAAGAGGATTTGAGGAGATAGTGTTTTTTTTAAGATTGATGACATCAAGAAATTCTAAATTTATTATTCGAGGAAAATTTTTTGAAGCCTTTCTAACTCCACCGCCTACACAAATTTCATCTCCTATTATCAAATTTGACGCAATAGTTGAAATTCCTGTAGGTTTGTAAACAGCACACCAAAATTCATGATTTTTAGAAAGAATTTTAAAAAAAACATGACCACCTTTAACAATTTTTGGTGAATTTGACACAATTCCAGTAATTTTTCCAGAAGCATATGGTTTCATATTCTCAAAATTTAATTCATTTCTCAAGTGATCAGAAGTTCCTTGATTAGATTTAAAGATCATATATCCATCTAATTTTTCATCACTTTTGAGAATCTTTGTAGCATAGATTAGAGAATCAATGTTTTCACCTCTAACACCATAAAAAACTGGGTCAGGGCCATGAGGAATAATTAGAATTCGTCCTTTCTTTGAATCAAAACTGTTAAACGTATAAGGGAAAGTTTTTTCTTGCATAATTTTTACACTTTTACTTGAAAGTTTTCTTGTTTTTCCAAACTTTGGTTTTTTTCTATAACTCAAAAGCTCCAATGTATGATCATGAAAATCATATCCAATTGCACCAATTGCACCAATTAACCCTTGTCCGTTACCTTGATAAAAAATGTCTAAATTATTTTTTTTAGCAAATTTTTTTGCATTGTTTCTACTAATTAGTTGCCATAACGCTAAATTGCTAAAACTAATAAAGTCAGAGGGAATAGTGTTACTCTCAAAAAATACTAATCCTGGGTTTGCACCATTTTTGACATCAGAGTATTTTGAAACAAGATTTTTAATTTGGTTTTTAGTTTTGGATGGCTCTTTTGTTTTAATTTTAAAGGAAACTGCACCATTACCTCTAGTTTTCCATGGAATGTTAGGATTAAATCTAATTAATCTTGGAAAATCAAGAAATTCGGTTTTCTGCTTTTGGAGTAAATTAACAATTTTGTAGGCTAGAAAAGTAGTACACATCCCCTTTGGAGAATCAGTATCATCAAATCCGACATTAAGGATAGTTTCTTTTTCCATAACTTATTTTTAAAACTCTGACATTTTTAGTTGTTGTATGTTCCAGTTGATTTAAATTAATAAAATCATATTTCAAGCTGGATTGATAGTAATAGATGAAGAAAGAATTTTCAAAGAAATTCAAGATAAAAACCCAGCATCCGTATCACTAAATGGGCCAGATGGAATTTTACCTCAAGTTCAGGAAACTGCCATAAAAATATCAAAAAAATTTGGAATTCCAGCTTATATTTTAGCAGATACAACATGGGGAACATGTGATCTTAACACAAATGGCGCAAAAATTCTTGGTTCTGAAATTCAATTTAACATTGGACATACAATTAACACAGAATCACTAGAAAAAAATTTGGTTTTAATCAATGCATATGATGATGTAGCATTTGACAGTGTTGCCAAAAAGTGTATAGATATACTGAAAGGAAAAACAGTCTCTTTGGTTACAGATAGTCAACATTTAGATCAAGTAGATAAAGTAAAGACAATTCTAACAGAAGGTAATATTACAGTTAAAGTTGGAAAGGGAAAAGGACAGTTAAACGATGGTCAAGTTTTTGGTTGCGAGTTTTATCCTGCTACAACACTAAAAAAAGAAGTTGATGCTTATGTATTTTTGGGACAAAGTAATTTTCATGCAGCAGGAATTGCACTGTCAACAAATTTACCAACTTATGTTTTAGATCCTTACTTTAATGAAATAAGAGAAATTACAGAATTTGCACAGAAATTAAAAAAGAAAGCTACTCTTGCAATATACAAAGCATCTGAAGCAAAAACATTTGGAGTTATTGTAGGATTAAAAGAAGGACAGTTATCAAAAGTATTTGCTTTAAAAATTAAAAAAGAATTAGAAAAAGAAGGAAAAAAAGTCCAGTTGTTTGCACTAACTGATATTACAAATGACAGATTAAGAAATTTCAAGGGAATAGACGCTTTTATTCAAGTAGCATGTCCAAGAATTTCTACGGATAATCAGTTTGACAAGCCAGTTTTATCTAGTCCTCAAGCAAATGCACTCCTCAAGATTTTACGAAATGAGAGTATAGAGGAATATCTTGAAATTCCACATTGGTTATAATTAAGAAACCAATTTTTGAAATCTAGAACTATCAGATAACTTTTCAAACGATTTAGATTTTTTTGCTTTAACTTTGAATTGTATTCCCTGAGAGATTGCATGATCTAGTAAATCAAGTGCCTCATCATTTTTTGAGAGCATCACAAAACTACATGATTTATCAAATAAGACATCACCATTATTAGGATAATCATTCAATATACTATTACAGCATAAAATAGATTTATCATATTCCTTCAAAGAAAATAAAATTCGTTCTTTATGATATAGTGCAATATTATACATTGGATTTTCATTTAGTATTTTATCACATATTGATAATGCCTCAACAAATTTTCCTTGTTTACGAAAACAAGAAATTTTGTTAACTAAAACGGAAAGATCATTAGGCGAAATCTGAAGAGCGATATTATAGCATTTTAGGGCATTATCAAAATCTTTGAGTTTACTTAGAGCATATCCTTTATTGTTAAGGGAGCTAATATGTGATGGATTCTCATCAAGTATTTTATCGTAATATAATATTGCATCTTTTAGTTTTCCTTGTAAAAACAATCTATTTCCTTTATCTAAAGTGGAGTTTATTTTTGGATCTTTCATCTAGTCAGATCCTGGTTTCATCAAGATTTTTCCAAAAAGCCCCTTACCTTTGAGCATTTTTGTATGAGCCTCTGCTGCTCTCTCTAATGGATATACAGAATCGATTATAGATTTTATTTTACCTTGAGACATCCAATAGAGACCTTGTTCTAATTCTGCTCTTGTTCCTTGGGTTGAGCCTAAAATATTAATTCCTTTAAAGAAAATATGACGTAAATCTGTTTTTGCATCATAACCTGTAGTTGCACCAGTTGTTACTATGGTTCCTCCATAATTTAACAATGTAAGTTCTTTATTCCAATGAGAGCCACCAATGTGTTCAAAAATTATATCAATTCTAGGAACATCACCATATTTTGGAATTTTTTTTGTAATTGATTTTACTTCTTTATGCCAGTCTTCTTTTCTATGATCTATCACATAGTCAGCTCCCAATTCTAATAGTTTGTCTAGTTTATCAGGACTGGCAGTAGCAATAACAGTACATCCAAAAAGTTTTGCAATTTGAATTCCATAAGTTCCAACACCAGAACTTCCACCCATAATCAAAACTAATTGTCCAGGTTGAATTTTTGCTCTACCAACAAGCATATGCCAAGAGGTTAACAAAGTCATAGACGCAGCAGCTGCCTGATCATATGATACTCCTTCTGGAATCTTTACAACATTGACTTCTGGAAGATGTGTAAATTCACAATAACCACCCCAGAGAGGACCTGTTTCAAAACCCCAAATAGCTCGTTTTCTACAATCATATTCCCTTCCACTAGTACACGCTTTACAAACTCTACATGACATGTTTCCATGAGAAACTACTCGGTCACCAATTTTGATATTTTTTACATCACTACCAATTGCAGTTACTTCACCTGCAGCATCAGTTCCAGAAATATGAGGTAATGGGATTGCCAAAGGTTTGCCCCTCATTCCCCAAATATCATCATAGTTGAGTGCAGCTACTTTTACTTTGAAAACTACTTCATGTGGTTTTGGTTCAGGTAAAGGTATATCTTTAATTTTTAAAATTGTAGAAAAATCATCAGTAGTAGTGTATTCTTCATAAACCAAAGCCTTCATGATTTTTTTTAGATTTTAAGGGATATATGATTTACCAAGATTTAAGGACCACAAACAATTATAATCATAAAAACAAAAATCTAACCATGTCTGAAAATATCATATTTCCAGGTGACAAATTAGCATCTATTGAGGAATATGAGGCTGGATACAACACTTTTGATGATGGTGATATGGTTCGTGCTGCAACAGTAGGCAAAAGAATCCTTGACAAGGAAACACGAACAGCCAGCATTATGAGTCCTAAAATGCTTTCAATTCCTAAAGTGGAAGATGTTGTTATTGGAACAGTAGCAGCAGTTATGTCATCTATGATTGCAGTATCAATTGATTACATAAACCAAAAACCTACAACATCCAAAGTAGAATGTGTGTGTTCTACACGAAATATGCGAATCAGAAATGTGGCGCTGGTTAACGATATAATAACACTAAAAATTATAAGTCATCTTAATGGTACAATTCATGCAGTAATTGATGAACCACATTTAGGAGTTTTATACACAAAATGTAGAAAATGTGGTGGCAAAGTTGTAACAATGCGTGACGCTATAAAATGTACAGAATGTTCATGGATTGATGAAAGGAAACTTTCTACAAACTTTGGTAACATGGATTTTATTAATTTGAGTAACTAAGAAATGATTCATGTTTCGTTCCAAGGTGAACGAGGAGCATACAGTGAAGCTGCAGCAAAATCATTTTTTAATAAAGATATTCAAACTGTACCCCTCGCTACATTTGCAGAAGTATTAGAAAACACATCTAGTGATAAAACAGAATACGCAATTTTACCAGTGGAAAACTCATTAGAAGGAAGTGTTGGTGAAAGTTATGATTTACTATATTCAACATCTCTTAATGCAACAGGTGAGATATATCATAGAATTGAGCATTGTTTAATTGGAACTGGTAAATTGGAGGAAGTCAACTTGGTTTATTCTCATCCCCAAGCTTTAGGTCAATGTAGAAGATTTATCGAAGACCATAATATGAAAACAATTCCATCGTATGATACTTCAGGAAGTGTAAAAATTGTAAAAGAGTTAAACAGAAAAGATTGTGCAAGCATAGCCAGCAAAGATGCAGCTGGAATATACAAAATGCCAATTATTTCAGAGAACATTGCAAATAATCTAAATAATTATACACGATTTTTGATCCTATCAAAGACAAACAGTATAAAAACAGGCAAGGACAAAACATCAATAATATTTTCAATAAAACATGAGCCAGGTTCACTATACAGAATCATAAAGAATTTTTACAAAAACAATGTTAATCTTACAAAGATAGAATCAAGGCCAACCAAATCAAATACGTGGGAGTATAATTTCTATGTAGATTTTGAGGGACATCAAAATAATCCTAAAATTTCAGAAATGTTAGAAAAAATAAAACAAGAAACACTGTTCATGAAAGTTTTAGGTTCGTATCCATCTGCAAAATTAAGCTAAAATCCTTTTGGTTTTCGTAAAGTAAAACCCATACTAAAGCCAATTATTACCAATCCAGATACAATCACCATAAGATCAAAGGTAAACCATATCGGATCAGAACTTCTAATCAAAACTCCAGTAATTAATAATTCATCATTACCAGTATTTTTAATGAGTATTTTTGTTTCACCATCTGCTTCATGAACCCAGTCTAATGGTAATTCGTTTTTATAAGAAGTCATGTTTGGAATTTGGAATCCAGTACCTGGACTTTGAAGTTTAAGATCAAAAGAATCACCCGTGATTTTCATATGCTGTATGGTATCTTTAGGTGCAG
>Ga0224496_10002331_pt1 | contig 11331 bp, 14 predicted proteins | sample SF_Jul11_sed_USG_2_FD_168127 | JGI IMG/M metagenome (GOLD analysis project Ga0224496, IMG submission 168127) | Sediment microbial communities from San Francisco Bay, California, United States - SF_Jul11_sed_USGS_8_1 | ecosystem: Environmental > Aquatic > Marine > Sediment | place: USA... | reverse complement strand
ACCCGGCCATGATCCAGGCGAGGATGTCGACGCCGTTCTGCCATGCCTCGCCGGGGTCTTTTGCCGGGCGCGGCGCCGGCCAGCGGCGGCAGTTGGTGAACTGCTCCTCCCACCATGCGGCAGCCTCTACCGCGGCGTCGTCAAAATCCAGCGCATTGAGTATCCGTACCGCCCGGCGCAAGGGGCCGGAGATTACCGCGTCGGGCTTGCCGCCGACGGTGCCCAAGCCCACGGCGGTGATGATGTCGCCGGCGGCATGATCGATCATTATGGCGTCGAGTTCCGTCTCGGTGGTGATGTAGGCCTGGGCTTTGAGGTTGCCGGTGTGCAACAGATCCATGGCAGAGCCCTTGACGACGTGATATTTCTCTTTCGGATTTGTCGGGTTGGGCTTGGCGAGCCGGATCCGGATCCGGCGCAATTCGCCGTTGGTTATCCACGGCACCACGATGCCGGCGGGCAAGATGATCATCCGGTGACGGCCGTTCTCTTTTTTTACAGCCTGCATGCCCCAGGACGGCCAGGGGCGGAAGTCAGGCTCCCATGCTTCGCCCTTGCGGGTTTTTCCGAGGTGGAGCCCGAGCTTATATTTTTTGACCATATCCAGAGGGATTCCGCGACCGGCCAGCCAATCAAGCGATTTTTGCCGGCCAAGCAACGCCTCGTGGCAGGCGTTAACAAACTTCATCCCGTGTTCACGCCAAGTGGCGACATCGACAACCTCGGGCGGATGGTTCCAATCCTTTGGGGTGTGGCTTTGCGGCCCTTTGTTTTTACGAGGCAGACGCGGGGCGCTGTACTTGTGGTGGTCAGACTGCATGTTCTCCGGGGTTATGCCAAGATGATCGCAGGCCTCGCGGTAGCCCATGTCGTGAAAATCTCGCAGGTACTGGATATTGTCGCCGGTCTTGCCACAGCCGTTGCCGTCCTTGCCGTGGCCGCAGTGATACCAGCCACGGGCGACGCCGTCTTTGTGGTTGGCATCTTCCTTCACACAAAAGCGGTCGTTGCCGCCGCAGCCTGGGCACGGCCCCTGCCATTCGTCACCAGCCCGGAGGGGATCGTGGCCGTCGGCCCTGTAGAGTTCAAGTACGTTCATGGGCAAATCCAAAAAATAAAGTCTGTCTTGTTACTTTTTCTTTTTTCTTTAAAAAGGGAGAAAGGGAGGAAGGGATATATATATGGGGCCTGAAAAAATATGGAATAATGCCTTTTTCAGAAATTCCGCCAATACAAACCGGCCCTCAATCCTCCCTTCCTCCCTTCGTCATGGCGAGCTGTTTCCACCGAACGGCTTGATGATGATGCCGAAATAGTGCATGGTTCCGCCTGTTTTTACTTTTTCGTATTTCATGGATAGTTGTTCCCCGAACTTTTTACGGGTCATGGGCCGGTATGGACTGACCCCTTCCCACCAAATTTTGAATGATTCATAGAGCTGCTTGAATGGAGTCTTGAACTCATCACCGGGGCCGGTCTCGCAGCATTCCTCAATCCAATCCTCAATGGTGTCCTCACTTCGGCGATATTGCCTGGTGTGCTCCAGGACGCATTCAGGCGGCGACAGGCCGACCCGCTGGTATTCGAGACAGCCGCGGACATACCGGGCCAGGATACCGGGGGCCTCTTCGAGCAGCTCCTCGGCCAGACCCCGGACGGCTTTCTTCTGGTAGGGCTTGGCCGGATCGGGGCTGGCGACGAATGAATAAGGAAAGTCGATGATGTAGGTCCGTTCCCAAAAGGCGTCATCCGAGGATGGGGCGCCGGGCTTGCAGTTGGTGAGCAGAAAAAGGGTGTGCGTCGGCAGGAAGGTGGTGAGGTCTTTATCGTTCAAACCTCGACCGGTGAGTGGATCACCGCCGGTGAGCAGCTTTACCTTGTCGGCGGCGAAGCGGTGCGAGTCGTTGACCTCGCTTGCCCACAGGAGCCGCATTCCCTTCATGGCCAGGATCTCAGGCGAAGGGGCCGACCCGGTTTTGGTGCCCCGGTTGCTGATAAGAATCTCGGCTTGGATCGGCCCGGCCAACACGCCCAGGATGTGGTAGAGGATCTCCATGATCGTGCCCTTGCCGTTCTGGCCATGGGCGCCGAAGAGGACGACGAAGATTCGCTCGATGTTCAAGCCGGTGATGGCGTAGCCGATGAGCCGGTCGAAAAAGGCGAGCAGCTCATCGTTGTCGCCCAGCACCTCGCGGATAAAGGCGTCGTACTTCGGGCACTGGGCGTCGAGGCCCCGCCATTCGGTGCGGGTGGTTTTGGTGAGGTAGTCGCCGGGAGCGCCGGGACGATCCTCGCCGGTGCGCAGATCGATAACCGCGTTTGGCGTGGCCAACAACCAGGGGTGTTGATCGAGTTCGTTTTCATGGACTACCAGTGGGGCGGCATTGGTGGCCGCGCAGGTGAGGCAGTTCTTGCGGCCCGGCACATCCCGGAGGCGGTCGATCCTGGCCAGGAGGCCCTTTTTGCGATTTTTCAGGCGCTTGACCAGGTCGGTGTTCTCGGGGTCGTCGGCTATTTCGTCATCGATATCCTTGAGCAGCCGCAGGTATTGAGGGACCACCGTGGTCTCGATGGCGGCCAGGGCGCGGCCGGTGTAGTCGAGTTCCCAATGAGGCCCGGTGTAGGTGAGCCAGCGGCCTGAAATGACATTGTAGGCGAACTTGCCCCGGTTGCGGTCGTTGAACAGCAACGAGTCGCCGATGGCGTTGGAGTGGTAGCACTTCTTGACGAACTTGATATCAGGCTCATCGCCGCCACCATTGCCGCCGTTATCCTTTGGCTTGCGCTTGGCCTTTTCTTCGGCGGCCATTTGTTCGGCTTCCTTGCGATACTTGTCTAAATCCTCAATCATTCAGAGCCTCAACTTTTTTGCGCCGGTCATATACCCATCGCCTGGATACCCAACCTTTCAGGATGGTGGCGATGGTAACCGGCGGGATATTTTCAATAATCATGCGGTCGGCGATGGTTCGTACTTCCCGGGGGATGCCATGGCGGGCCTCGACAAATTTCTTGCCGCAATCACCGCAACACCACCCCCTCTTTCCTGCACGCTTCCGGCCATCCGACCAAACTTTGCAACTTCCACATTTCGGGCAAGTCCGGCCATTGCCATCCACCCGTTTTGCACAAAGCCATCCCACCTGGGCAAATTCCGTTTTTCCGCCCATAATTAAAAGTTCTCCGTGCACACGCGCCGGGGCCGTCCGACCCGTATAAGGGAAGAGCGGCCAGAAGGACCCGTAAAGGGCAGGGAGGGTTTGAATCTTGGTTGGTGTTTTTGAGGGAGAGGGGGTGCGGGGGAGAGGAAGAGACACCGGCACCCTTGAAAGGTACGCTCTCCCCCCATGCGCCACCCTTGCCGGCTTCGACTCGCTGCTCCATACTCCGGAAGCATCGAGGCACCAATCACGGGGCGAGCAACGATCAGAAACAAACCAGGGAAATAAACACGACTCATGACTTAAGCTCCGGGTCGCAATGAGTGGCAACCTCAGCCATGGCCGTCTCTTTATCAGGGTAAACAACCAGCGATCCCGCGGGCTCATCGTCGCAATACCGGTATTCAATACGGGTAACCATGGTCTCGGGCTGACAACTATTTGCCCGGCAAAACATCTCGACAAACTCTTCCGGCGCCATGCCCGGGAAACCTTCCCTTGCCACCTCAACATCATCAGCCAAGTACAAGGGCTCAAGGCGCAACGAGACAATCTCGATCTCGCCCAACCTGGTAACGGTCTCGCCTTTCTTAAGCCCCATGGCCTGCTCAACAGCAACCAACCGATCACCCAGTCGGAGATCGGTCCAACCCAGTCGGCGAGTTACATCCTTGGTTCTTGCCCTGAACTGGGCAATGGTCAGTCGAAAAGACATCAAGCGCGGCATAGGCTATATCCTCACTCTTGGCTCGGTAGGTATTTCAAGAGCGCCGGTAATCCGCCGCCGACCGCCCCATGAGTAAAACCCCCACACGGCAGCGGCGAAATACACGGCAAACATCACAACATCGGCCCAATTACCCCGCACCGCATGCAGGATCATCCAGCCGATGTTGGTAACAATCCACACAACAAAACAGGCCCGAAGCCGCCGAACGTTAAGCAACGCCCCTGCAACACCGAGCCCGGTGAGTATCCAACTGACCGTGGTAATATTCATCAGTGAGCAGACCCCTTAAGAGCCGTGGCCAACATATCAACACATTGCAGGCCATCGCAGTGCTCGGCTATGGAGGAAATAAACGCCCGGCGGGCGTCACACCTTGAAGCGGTGACAGCACACTCAAAATAAAAAAGGATCGAACTCCTTATCCCCGGCCGCAGATCCTGATTGTCGAGAATCTGCTTGATATGTGCCCTGCAGTCATCGGCGGTTATCTGCCCGTCCCTTACTCGCTCAACCACCTGTTCAAGACTTAAACCCTCAATCATGGCCATGGCCCTCCCTGTACTTGACGTCTGCCCGCCAGGCACGACAGGCTTTACCGGTGCGAGACGGACACCCGGAGGCGTCTCTCCATTTGCAGGTCGCACACTCGACAACCAATGGTAATTTGATAAGCTTGGCCGGCATGGTGATCACTTGCCGGGTTGCCGAAAATAAGCATTAACCAGGTGGCGCCGGTCAATTATCGCGGCTTTGGCCAGGTTAACGATAGCGGCGCTTTCCTCTGCCTCGCTCGGTTCTGTTTTTTTGTCGCTCATGCAACCACCTCATGTTTTTTTCGTTTTGACTGGCTTGGTCTGCTCGCTTAACCTTGATAGTTCCACCATAAAAGCAATGGCCGCCTTAACGCCGTCCACTCGACACAAAACCCTTGTGGCCCTGACCTCGTATTCGCTAGCCTTCCGCTTAAGGATTATTCGTTCAAATTTATTCATAGCCAAAGGGGCGCCGGTGGTTCTTATCCCTCGCAAACCGGCAACCGAGGGTGGGGAGGGGCTTGGCTCACCGGCATCCGCCGGAGGCCTGCGCCGGGCCGTATATCTCATCAGGGGCAATCAAACCTTGAGCAGCCATGCGCTTGCGGACTTTTATCTTGAGGCGCTTGACCATGGGGAAAAACTCATCAGCCCAGGCCATAATCTCATCCGCCTTATCCTGGGGGAGCAGTACGTCGAGGGGCAATTGTTTTGAGGTTGCTTTTGTCATGGCTACTCCCCTGACTCGTCGCCTGTTTCTGCAAGGTCGGTATCAGTAACAAAGACTCTTACCTTGTGGGGTCTGCAGGAAGACTTGATGAACTTTTTAAGACAATCAGTCCTTTCAACTTCAAGAGAACGGTCCAAAATGTCTACTAAAGGCAACAGATCATCCTTCTTTTCCAGAAGGAAACAATTCGATCCAATTTCAACCACTATCATTTCCGCCCCCTCTTTGTTGTTTCGGATTTATCCACAACCGGGCCGGAAAGGCTCATGCCGACTGCTCCATGGTTTTTTGGCGTTATGCCCGCCATTTGGCAGGCTTTGGTAAAAGGTATCTGAACAACAGTGCGCGGAGGATTATCAAGTGGGGTATGTAGCAAATAGAGAGTGCCACACCGTGGCAAAAAATTACCATACGGCAACTCGTGCACCACCCGGCCTTTACGGAAAAACTTCGCTAGTGCGGAGGCATGGTAAGATTTACCGCATGGCTGCGGGTCGTAGATGATTAGCGCACAGTATTTGCGCGGGTCGCGGTTTAGGGTGCTCATGCACCCCTCTCCTTGGTGACGGTGACCACGACTTTCACACTTCTTTTGCTGCCCCGCATGGGCGCGGAGCCAGGCATCTCCGCCGCAGCGTTTCGCCACTATAGAAAGTGCCGTTTCAATTTCTTCCAGTCGCTCCATAGGCAACAGCAAGATACGCTCGATCATCTGTTCCTTGCGCTGTTTGGTGTCGTCACTCACTGGGTGCCTCCTCCGGGTTATGGTGACCACGCTCCACGCATTTTTTTTGCTGCCTGTCATATACGTTTTGTAAATCTCGGCTTGAGTGCAGGCCAGAAAGAACAAGCTCAAATTCCAAAATCTCTATCCCCCTTTTCACATCAATTACCTGCTCCATTTCTCGCTCAAAAACTTCCTGGTAGTCTGGGCTGGAAGTGAAGTCTCTATCTGAAAAACGGTCAGCCAATCGACTAAGAGCCTTGCTTGCCTCCTCCATCTCATTGCGGAGTCTTGATGAAATAATGGCAGGGTCTTTGCGGATGTTGTTTAGCTCGGGAAACTGCTTGATGAATATCTGTTTGCGGACTGGACAGTTGTCGCAGTGGTGGACAAGGATATTGAGGTCGTTGAGGGTGTCGGCGATGCGGACCAAGGTAGAAGGGTCAAGCCCTTTTTTGGATTGGTCGTTTTCGTACCCGAAAATTGTGCTTTTCCCAAGGTTAACCGTAGCGGCAAGTTTTTCAATCGACCAACCGACACGCTTTCTTGCACACCTAATCATTTCTCCTGAACTCATCATAATTCCTTCCTGGCTGAAAACTGAGTCTCTATTTTAATTTTGTTCGAGTTTCTCGACTATGCTAGTACGGGATTTTCGAATAGTCAAGAAAAAAAAATCGGTAAACTCGAACAGTAGGAAGGGCTGGTATTGTGGGATCGGTGGAAAATCAGTTAGGTATGTTTATTTTCTCCGGGTTTTTCGAATTAGTTTGAATAGCTCGAAAAATTGTATATCATACCCCCATGACTACAAGCAAAATAGAGCGCGGAGCCCGTATACAGGCTGTCAGAAAAAACCTAGGGCTCAACCAAGAACAATTTGGAAAAAAACTAGGCGGCATTGCGAAGAGCACTATCTCTGGCTATGAATCGGGAGACACCGACCCAAAACCTGAGACGCTTGCTCAAATTGCCAAGCTCGGAAACGCTTCACTCGACTGGCTTATCACTGGCGATGAGTGGATCAAAAAGGCCGTCCAGGCCAGGGTGCGCGCCGAAAAAGAAGCCTCAAAAGGATACGATTTTGAACTTTCCGAAGAGCGTCATAGGAAGTTGATACAGGCTGTTTTAAAAGCCGATCCTAGGCCTGGCATGAGTTATGTAGCTTGGTTGGATAGAGATGATATTTCCATTACCCATACAACCGTTGAGGGTGGGGATGCGATTTTGCTCTTGGAGTGGGATTGGGAAGAAAACGAATGGGGCGACTACCAGGAGGAAAATATTGGTCTTGAGGTGTGGCTGGAGGAAGAGTTTGCCCATGGTCGGTTACTATCACCTTTTGGACGAGAGTGGTTATACCCGAAGAAAATAACTGTGGAGGATGAGCGCCTCCAGTCCATCATTGACTCCTGGCACTCCCTCACCGAGAAGCAACGAGACAGCCTCAAAAATTTTACTTCCCCTGGCCCTATAGAAGAATTCCTTTCTGAAAAAAGAGCGGAGGGCCAAGACACTAGCTGGGTCACCCTGGCCTTTGCCGATTGTTTCCCGGAATTTGAGGAATGGTTAAAAAAACATCGAGCTGCCTCCAGGGTGGGCGGTGATCCCCGGGAAAATATCGGCTAACGCATGACAACCTTTAGTTAATAAAATACGTAATCAATACGGGAGATGTCTGATTTTCCTTGCGTTTTTTCCTGGCAACTTGATAGGTTAGTTAAAAAAATTAACAAGGAGGGTGAGAAAACATGACGCCGACAAATATTTCTGATAAATCACGGATAGCAGCAGCACTGTTATCATTTTTTCTTGGCGCTTTTGGGGTACACCGGTTTTATGTTGGCAAAACGGGCACTGGGGTTTTAATGATCTTGACTCTTGGCGGTATGGGTATATGGGCGCTGATTGATTTTATTATGATTGTTTCCGGCTCATTCAAAGACAAAGATGGTGCTACCGTTTTCCGCTGGACAGAACCGGGAGCATCGTAAGTTATTACAAGTGAAAGGCATAAAAGTGATGTTTTCTGTGGGCAAAAAGGTTTAATCAGCAAAAAAAAAGAGGTGGGTATGTACAAAATGCATAGAGGATTTGAGTGGCCTGAAGATCCAGACGGAGATTAGGGCATAATCATATAACCTCGAAAAGGGTGCGACCATGAAACAAAAAAAACTACAATTGAACGACATCCTAAGACAAAACCCAAACATAGACCAAAAACTTCTAAAAAAAGCACAACGTGAAGCAACCGAACTCAAAAAGGCAGGATTGGGAGGTGCAACATACAATCTGGAAATTCCTTTTTCTCGGTGCGTGCAACTTAACGACGCAGCCTCATAACCTCAACTAAGAAAGAACTAGCCCAAAAGCGGTTACCTAATGACAAAAATGGATAAACTATTTTAATGATATGCCGAAAAGAGAGGTGAGGCTTGGATCTTTCTCAAAAAACTAGTTTTAATGTGTTAAGTGTTAATTTTATTTTAAACCTGCCTCCATTCCGAAAACGAAGAAAGGCCTACCACAAGGCCCTTAAGGAGTTTGCTTGCTTTAACCAGGGAAGATACATACAATTTGAATACCTTCTCGGCCTGAAGCACAAAGAATTAAAGAAAGAGGTGTATGCCGAGATTCCAGACAAACAGAAGATCGTCACGAGGTGCGATGAACTTTTGGGGTTTATTCATCGTGAGTTGGAAGCTGTGACAAATAAGAACTTCACTATGATCGCAGAATATTTTGCCATGATCAAGAAGTCTCCGACTCCTCCGAGAGTATGTATAAAGGTAATTCAAGATAATAATAGTGTTGACCTCTACAGGGCCGACCGAAAACTAAAAAAAGGCGAGTCCCCCACAAAGTATCCAATAAATGATAATACCGGCTTCAAACACGTTGCAGACACAGGCACCCAATTTATAGAAAACAATATCCCGGAAGCAGCCAAGGGTGGAAGATACATAAACCCGCGTCTCAACCAGCAACATGTCATCACATACAAACTACCAGGAATGTTAGCAAAAAACAAAGAGGCTGACCCTGAGTGGTGCAAATGCTGGATAGAAGCCCATGATGAAACAAGACCAGCGATGTGGCACAGGGCATGCTACCGATCAACGATGATAATTCCAATGACCTTATTCAATAACGATCTCTCGGATGAGTTCAAAAAATCTTTTTTCGAGGCAACGCCTGAAGATAATAGAACAATTTGGGGGTTTCTTTGCTTCGACCACCCAGCTATCAATTACTTCGATGATGACTTTGATCCTTACATGGGATATATATTCGCAGATTATATATCCCTGTACCTTATTTCGGCCCACATACACACAGGGATTTCAGAAACACTGAAAAAAATTGATTGTAAAATTTATGATTAATTGCGATAAGCGATAAGAGAAAGCTAGAAAGGAGGAGACCACATGCCAGCAACACAAGCTAAAACGCAGTCTCACTATACGACTGGGCCTATCAGTCAACCTACAGGTAATAACATCCTGTTGAGCATGAACAGAATGCTTGTAGACTACATTCAACGAGCCCAGCAACAGGAGGCGGAAACATTCGAAAGAGAATGTAGTAGCAACAATCATGCCACACAAGTATCTTCGTGTGGCCGTTAGCATGCACAGCCTGAAAAGAGATTTGTATTTATAAAAAAAACGAGGGTCCATTTTGGCCCTCGTTTTTTTTTGACCTAATTATCCTCGCTTATCATCTCACCCCCATGAACTGCGCCGTCTACATCCGCAAATCCCGCGAAGAAAAGGACAAAGAATCCCACCGCCTCACTGTCCAGAGAGAGCAACTGCCTGCCTATGCAAAAACAAGAGGGTGGACGGTTGAAATCTACGACGACGGCCACGCCTCGGCCGCCAGGGGCAAAGCTGAAAATCTCCCGGAAAGATCCCGACTCGAAACGGACATCAAAAAAGGCCTAGTCAACATCATCCTGGTAATTGAGCTCTCACGCTTATCCCGTGACGACTCTATGCAGGATTATGTCCGCTGGCTGGATCTCTGCGCCGTGGCCAATGTGCAATTAGCCACCACATCCCAGGTGCTCAACCCGGCCGATCCCGACCAATGGACCATGCTCGTCATGTCAGGCGGCTTTGGGGCCAGGGAGATGAAAGTTTTGCAAAGCCGGATGAAAGAGGGCAGGGACCAGGCCCTTGTTGCCGGCAAATGGCTAGGCGGAACCCCACCACCGCCATATGTTTACGATAAAGCCCTGGGCAAGCCGGTGGTCGAACTGGATAAACTGGAAGAAATGCGCCGCCTCTGGAAACTCACAGAAAAACTCTCCGCCAAAGCGGTCGCGGAAAAAATGGAAAAACCTGAAATATTCGTCCGCCGGGCAATAAGCGACGACCGGCTGCTGATCTATCAGGCGTTGAGAACACATCCAGAAACAGGCGAGACAATCAAATGTGCTTGGGACCCCGTCATGTCTGCCGAGCAAGCCGCCAGGATCGCAAACTCTCGACGCACCAGAAAAACAAACGGAGCCCGGCGGGAGTTTGCCGGACTACTTTCCGCCATGGATAAAATCCACTGCGGATACTGCGGCCGCACCGTCAAGACCTGGACGAACAGCAAAAACAAAAAAAACGGCGCAAGGTTAAATTATTACTGTTGCCAAACAAAAAACAGAAAAGACGCATGCCCCAAAAGTCGTATGATCCCTCAACCCTCCATCGATGAACGTGTTATAAAAAACGTGCTGGGCACAATAGCCAACGCGACAGAACTCAAATACTTTTGGGAACTCACCCGGGCAGGCAGACCAGGGCAAAACGACCTGGATATTTTGGACAAAGAGGAGCAAGGCCTACTCATACAAAAAAACAATCTGGTAATGGCAATATCAAACGGGGTCATCGAGATGACCGACGCCAAAGAGCAGATAGACACCATCAAAAACGCGCTGACGGCCATTTCAACAAAAAAACAAGATATCATAGCCCAAAGAACAGAAACGCCGGATTTCGATGCTTACAGCCTCTCACAGCGTGAATTCAACATCATGACCGACCTGGAAAAACGAGAATACCTCCGCAGCATCATAAAGGACATACAGGTCTACAAATCATACCTCATTATCTACTATCCATTCCCGCGAAACGCCGATGGATCAACGACAGCACGAATCCACCTCCCGCCGGCACAACGCGGAAAACATGCCCCAAAAAGCGAAAAGACTACAAGTTGATAACTAGCTGTTACTCCATCAAAATATATAAACCTGATTAAGTTTAACAAAAAAGCCATGTAGCGATAGGCAATAAAAAAAGCGTGTAACCAAAGTAGGTTACACGCTTAATAGTTGTTTCTATCATCAGTCCCTCTACCAACTGAGCTACCCGGGAACAAACATATTGCTCAGACGAGCGCCAATATAGCAACTCACCCCGGCATCGTCAACATTTTATCGCATTAAATTG
>Ga0224496_10002329_pt1 | contig 11336 bp, 9 predicted proteins | sample SF_Jul11_sed_USG_2_FD_168127 | JGI IMG/M metagenome (GOLD analysis project Ga0224496, IMG submission 168127) | Sediment microbial communities from San Francisco Bay, California, United States - SF_Jul11_sed_USGS_8_1 | ecosystem: Environmental > Aquatic > Marine > Sediment | place: USA... | reverse complement strand
GGTCGACGAGACGCTGCTGCGCATCGAGCTACCCAAGGCGGCCAGCGTCGGCCTGCAGCCGTAGCCCCGCGCCAGCATCCCGGCGCACAGCACAACCATCGAACGCACCTGGACGCGCTGCGTTGCGCCGCTGACCAACCGGGCCTCGGCGAAGTCCACCAGGTCGAGCGGCGACGGCAGCGAACTGTCGATCTGAAGTTGGCGCGCCAGTTCATGTGGCCGGCAATCGAAAAACTCGGCGACGAAGGCGTGCGCCGCTCGTTCGGCTGGATGCTGGCCAGCTCGCCGGTGCTCGACCATCGCGCGCACCTGCAGGCTTGTGCGAAGCGCTCGACGCTGCTGCACCGCTGGCAGCTGTTCCTGCAGGACTATCCGCTCGTGCTCGGCCCGGTCTCGGGCGAGCCGCCCTTTGCCTGCGACCTGGACGTCGAAAGCGAGGCCACGTTCGTTGACGCCGGCCACCCGCGTGTTGCGCGCACAGAAGCCGCAGTTCGCGGTGCCGGTGCTGGGCCTGCCCGCGGTGTCGGTGCCCAACGGCCTGGCAGGCGGGCTGCCGATGGGCGCACAACTGATCGGCCCGCGCTTCCGCGAAGACCTGATGCTCGACGCCGCCGAGGTGATCGAGGCGCGCTGCCCGCCGAGGACGCCGATCGATCCGCGCTGAGCGGGCAACTGCATGATCGGCGCAGGCGGCTTCGGCACCGGCGACGGCCGTCCTAGCGCCAGAGATCGACGTTCACGCCGCGCGCGCGCATCTGCTCGGCGCGCGTCTGCACGTAGCGCTGGAAGCTGGGCTGCTCGCGGTAGGCACTGCTGGCCACGTAGTCGAGCGCGGAGGCCAGGTGGAACGGCCGCATGTAGGCCTCGACCCGAAACACCTCGCGGCGGCTGCCGTCGAAGAACACCAGCGCCGGCGCATACGGTGCCGCCAGCCGCCTCGCCCAGGCGCGTGCATTGGTGCGCTCGCCGTCGGGGGTCACGAGCTCGGTGAATGCGGTCGCGTCGAGCTGCACGACGTTGAAGCGCTTGAGCAGCGCGGCGACGTCCGGGCGGCGCAGGCCTTCGCGATGCAGTTCGTCGCAGCTCGCGCAGTGCGGGCGCTCGACCAGCACGAGCAGCGGCTTGCCGCCCTTCGGCGGGAGCAGCGCCGGCAGGTCGTAGGGCGGCGGGCGCAGGAACGGCTGCGCGTTGAGCGTCGGGCTGGCCGCGTCCTTGTCCGCGCTCTGCAGGTACTCGGCCAGCGGCACACGCGACTCCATCCGCCCCGCCACGTGATCGAGCGCCGCCTCCATGCGATGCGCCGGGTAGTAGCCGTTCAGCCGCGCCACGATCTGCGCCTTCTCGTCGAACATCAGCACCGTCGGCGTGAACTGCACCTTCAGCATGCGGCCGAGTTCCTTCTCGCTCATGCGCCGGCCGTCGACCCAGGTGACCTCGCGATCGCCCCACAGGTTCAGCGCAATGGCGACAAAGTGCTTCTTCGCCTTGGCAGCGATGCGCGCCTCGGCAAACGTCGTCTCCATCAACTGCTTGCAGTACGGGCATCCGTCCTGCCCGAAGTAGACCAGCAGCCGCTTGTTCTCCTTGGCGGCGTCGGTCGCGTCCTCGCGCAGATCGAGCAGGGTCTCGACGAACCACGGCGGGATGTGGATCGCGTGCGGCGACGGGGCCTGTGCCCAGGCCGTCGTGCAGCATGCCGCCGCCGCGACCATCAGCAGCCAGCGGCGCAAGGGGTCGGCGAAATTCATGAATGTCCTCCTGGCGCGCCGGCTTCCCGGCGCGATGTTCTCAATGTGCAGACGGCAACAGTACACCCGCGCCGTCGTCGGTGCCAGGCGATGCGCCGGGAACTTGCGATCCCCTGGGCTCGGCGCCGATCCCAATCACAGCCTCCACGGGCTGGCCCGACAGCCCAACGGGTGCAAGAATGGTGTTTGACCCACCTATCCTCGATCGGGGCCGAGACGTTATCCTGAGCGTCAACTTGATTGGAACGTCATGACTCAAACGACCACGACTCCTCGCCTTCAACCCGCCCCGCGCTCGCGCTGGTTGGCGCGTGCCGGCGCCGCCGCGCTGGCCTGCACCGTTCTGGCCGGGCCCTTGGCACCTGCGGCGGCAGACGAAGGCCAACGGGGCCACAAAGGCCACAGCGCCGACTTGTGGAAGCTGATTTCGAAGTCGCGCCTGATCGACCTTTCGCACACCTGGGACAGTCAGTCGCCCATCGCCTCCGTCAACCCGCCCTACAGCTTCAGTCTTGCCGCCACCCACGGCAATACCCGCGGCGCGTTCGGAGACAACGGCCAGCTCTCGTTCACTTCAGAAACCATGCAGTGGAGCGGCCAGCATGGCGCGCCGAGCATCGACGCGCTCGGCCACATCGGCCACGACGGCAAGCTCTACGGCGGGGTCGATGCCGCCGCGGCCACCTCCGACCCCGCCGGCCTGGGGGCGTCTGGCGTGGGCGGCCACCTGGCCATCGACAAGTTCCCGAACGACCTGCTGATCAACCGCGCCGTGCTGCTCGATGTGGCCCGCCTCGTGATGGGCGGTGCGACCCCGCTGCCACCCACGTTCGAAATCACCGCACGGCATTTGATGGATGCCGAGCGTGCCCATGGCGTGCGCATCCGCAAAGGCGACACCGTGTTCATACGCACCGGCTGGGGCGCCTACTTCGCCAGCCAGCAGGCCCTGTACGCGGGCGACGCGTCGCCCGGGCCGGGTGTGAGCGCGGCCGACTACCTGATTGCGCGTGGCGCGCGCGTCGTGGGCAACGACACCTTGACGTTCGAGCAGCGCCCGCCCATCGCCACGGTGGATGGAAAGTTCCAGGTCTTCCCGGTTCACATGCGGCTGATTCCCGACCACGGCGTGTTCATCATCGAAAACCTCAACCTCGAAGAACTGTCGGCGGCAGGCGCCCATGAGTTCACGGTGGTCACACCACCGTTGAAGGTGCGCGGCGGCACAGGCTCGGCGCTGCGCGCCTTTGCGCTGGTCACGAAGAAGGATTGAGCTTGCGCGCTCACGGATCGGTTCATTCAGTCCGCCTGCTGCACCGTCACACCTCCGCGACGCCGACCACGTAGTTCTGTCCATAGGCCTTCGCGCATTTCGGGCAGGTCGTGTAGAAGAACCAGATCGCCTTGGGCTCGCCGCCACGGGCACGCACCAGATCGGCCATTTCCTCGTGCCAACGGGTGACCTGCCTGTAAGGGCCCTCGAAGACCTTGGTGATGAAGTCCCCCGAGAGCGTGACCATCTCCTCGTCCGGCACGGCCTTCGGGACGGCGAACAAGTGCTCCCCTGCGAAGGCCGAGGTGTCGCGCGAGAGCACGATGCAGTCGGATCCGTCCAGGGCGCCGGCCTTCTCGATGTGCCCCTGCACTCGCGCAAAGACCTTGCCCATGTTGACCGGAACATGCATCAGGCTTCGGGTGGTGGCGCGCACGAATCGCTTGTCGCGGAAGTGAAGCTCCTGTGCATCCCAGCCTTGCGGGTTGAACTTCGGACAGCAGCCGGTCGTATTGACCGACATGTCGAAGGGGGGGAGCGCATTCGTCTGCATGCCTGATCCAATCTCAAGAGTCGAGTGGTGCTCGAAGGCTCGCGGGTCGACGTATTCGGCGCGAATGAAGCGACCCGCACGGTGTTCTTCTAGGCCCACCGCAAGCAAGCGCGATTGAGCGCCATCAACGCGCAGCCACCTTGGCTCCTGGTGCCGGGAAGAAGGTCAGTGCTGGAGCATTGCCGCCATCGCAGCGGGTGCGCAGCCCCCGAGCAACCTCAGGCCGGCCCCCGCACCGCCTTGAGACGCCGGCCGTCGGCGACGCTGTCGCTCGGGTAGACGACCACGCGTTCGGCCGGCGTCAGGCCGTCTTCGATCCAGGCATCGCTCGGCGTGCGCCCGCCCACCTTGACGCGGCGCTTCTGCGCGTGGCCGTTCTGGGCCACGTACACCGCCCAGTGCTCGCCATCGCGAAACAGCGCCGCCACCGGCGCGAGCACGGCATCGGCGCGCTCGAAGACGACGATCCGGGCGTCGACGCGAAACTGGTCGCCCAGGCCACGCCACTGATCGGGCGGCGACACGATGTCGACGATGACGTTGACGCGCTGCTCCTCGACGCCGAGCGCCGAAACCTTGGTGAAGGCGGCCGGCTCGACGTGACGCACGCGGCCGGCGAGCCGCGGCTCGCCGCCGGCATCGATGTCGACACGTGCACCCGCCGGGATGCGCCTGCCGTCTGTCGACAGCACGTCGATGACGATCTCGAGCTGGTTCGGGTCGGCGATCTCCAGCAAGGGCGTGCCGACCGCAACCACGGTCTCGCTCTGCTGCAGCACGCGCAAGATGCGGCCGTCGACCGGAGACTCGATCGGCCAGGCGGTGCCGGGGCGGCGCGTGCCCGCCGCCTCCTCGGCGCGCATCAGCGCCGCCCGCGCCTGCGCCAGGTCGTGCGCGCTGCCCTGCTGCGCGAAGCGCGCCGCGTCGAGCTCGCGCGCCTGCACGCGCGCCGCGAGTTGCGCCTGGTCCAGCGCGGCGCTGGCCACGAAGCCTTCCTGCTGCAGCTGCTGCTGGCGCGCGACGTCGGTCTGCGCCTGCTGGTGCGCCGCCTCGGCGCGCGCCACCGTGGCGCGGGCCCGGGCCAGGCCGGCCTCGGCGGCGCCGATGCGCTCGGTCAGCTCGCGCGCGGTGCGTGCATCGAGCATGGCCGGCGCCGAGGGCGACAGCACGGCCACGGTCTCGCCCACGCGCACGGCATCGCCGGCCTTGGCGCGCACGCGCGAGAGCCGGCCCGCCACCGGTGCCGACACCACGTAACGCTCGCGCACGCGTGTCTTGCCGTCTTCGTCGATGGTCTGCTCGAACAGGCCCTGGCGCACCTTGGCCGTTTCGACCGGCACCGGCTGCGGCCGGAAGGCCCAGGCGAAAAGGGCAATCAGCGCGCTGCTGCCGAGTGCGAGCCAGATCCAGGTCTTGCGTGTCATGTCGACCTCCGTCCTTTCTGTCCTATTCGCGCGTCTTCAGCACGCCGACCAGATCGAGCTGGTCGACGCGGCGGCGCACGATCAGCGCGCTGACGACGCCGGCCGTCAGCACGACCAGGCAGGCAAATGCATAGGTGCCCGGCGCCACCCGCAGCGGCAACTGGATCTCGGTCACCGCCGACAGCGCCAGGATGCTCCAGGCCAGGCCGTAGCCCATCAGGCAACCGAGTGGCAAGGCAATCAACACCTCGGCGCCGAGCTCGCCGAGCAGCAGGGTGGAGACCTCGCCGCGCGTGGCGCCCAGCACGCGCAGGCTGGCCAGGTCCCAGGCGCGCTCGGCCAGCGCGATGCGCGCGTTGTTGTAGACGACGCCGAGCGCGATCGCCCCGCCCAGCACCGCCAGCACATAGCTGAAGAACAGCACGTTGCGCGCGGTGTTCTCGCGCACGTAGCGGATCACCGGGCCGATCTCGGCGATCGCGGTCACGCGGGGCGTGTTCTTCAGGCGGCGCAGCACGGCATCGCGCTGCGCGGCGTCGATCAACAGGCGCGCGCCGGACATCGCCTCGCCTTCGCCGAGCAGGCGGTTCAGCGCGTCGCGGTGCATGTGCGCCACCAGTTGCGTCAACTCGTGGCTGAAGGCGGTGACGGGCAGGTCGGCGTGCACGCGCCTGCCCTGCAGGAATTCGACATACACGCTATCGCCGAGGGCCAGGCCGAGCCGTTCGGCCAGCCGCCGGTTCAGCACGATGCCGGCGGCCGGCACGGGCGCGCGCTGAAAGTGCTCGTCGAGCAGCGGGCGCATCTGCGAATCGGCATCCAGGCCGCCGATCGAGGTGCGGTAGCTGCGCACGCCATTCGACAGGCGCACCGGGGCGTCGCGGGTGGCCTCGGCGCGCATCACGCCGGGCAGGTTCGAAAAATCGTGGATGGCGCTGGTCGACACCGGCTCGGTCAGTGCCACGCTCACGTCCTGCCGGTCGCGCATGCGGATCTCGACGTCGAGCAGGTGGTCCACCGAGTCGCCCCACCAGGTGCCGGCGATCATCACGCCGACCGCGCTGGCGATGCCGAAGGTGGTCAGCAGCGCGCGCAGCGGCCGGCGTTCGATGTCGCGCACGATCATGCGGACCGCGGGCGAGTAGAGGCGGGCCAGGCCGATGCGCTCGCCCAGCGTCGGCCCGAAGCTCGGCGGCGCGGGCGGCCGCATGGCCTGGGCCGGCGGCAGCCGCACCACGCGCAGCAAGGCGCCGAGCACGGCCATCGCCGCGGCGGCCAGCGACAGCACCACGGCCGACAGCGGGATCCACGGCAGCATGCGGTACTCGAACTCGGGAATGCGGAAGAAGCGGGCATACATCTGCGCCACCGAAACGCCGAAGTAGGCGCCGCCGGCGATGCCGACCGGCGCACCGATCAGCACGATGACGAGCGCGAACTTCAGGTAATGGCGGCCGAGCTGCGCGTCGTCGCAGCCCATCGCCTTCAGCGCCGCGATCTGGCCGCGCTGGGTGCCGATCTGGCGCGTCAGCGCGACGTTGAGCAGGAACATGGCCACGCCGAGCACGATCACGGGCAAGGTCGTGCCATAGACCTTCCACTGCGCAATCTCCTGCGTCAGCATGCGGTGCGAGGCTTGATCGCCGCGCCCGTGGGCGCCGGTGAAGCCATAGTGGTCCAGGCGCCGATCGAGCTCGGCGACGACGGCGGCCTCCGATGCGCCATGCTCCAGCCGCACGACGACGCGGTTGAATGCACCCTCCATGTTGAACGCCGCCGCCAGGCGCTGGCGCCCGACCCAGAAGATGCCGAAGCTGCGCTCGTCGCCGAAGCCGCCGCGGCTCGGGAAGATATACTCCGGCGACGTGACGACGCCGACGATCTGCAACCACTCGCGCTTGCCGTTCAGCAGGGCGCCGATGCGCTGGCCCGGCCCGATCCGGTGCAGGCTGGCAAAGGCCTCGCTGACCAGGGCCTGGTTCGAGTCGGGCGCGTCGATCCAGGCGCCGCGCGTCAGCGTCAGCCGGTTGATGCGCGGCCGGCCGTGCTCGGGCAGCGCGACCATGCGGCCGGTGAGCGACTCGACGACGCCAGGCAGCTCGAGCTGCACGTCGAAGCTCACGGTCGCCTCGACCTCGGTCACGCCGGGAATCTGCAGCAGCGGATCGACCAGGTGGAGCGGCGCACGCTTGCCCGCGGCGAACACCTGCGCGAAGCGCGCGCGTTCGTAGTGGGTGGCCTGCAGGTGGCTCAGCGTGTCGTAGGCCGACAGCGAGCCGACGTAGCCGACGATCCCCGCGGCCACCACCAGGGCCACGGCCAGCACCTGCGCGCGCAACTGCCAGAGGTCGCGCAACAGCTTGCGGTCGAGCATGTTCAGCATGGTCTCACCACGTGATCTGCTCCGGCCGCAGCTTGGACGGATTGCGTTCGATCGAGGCAATGCGCCCGTCGGCCATGCGCATCACGCGATCGGCGATCTGCGCGATCGGCGCGTTGTGCGTGATCACCGCGGCGGTGGTGCCGAGTTCGGCATTGATGCGTGCGATTGCCTCGAGCACGATCTTGCCGGTGGCGAAGTCGAGCGCGCCGGTGGGTTCGTCGCACAGCAGCACGTCGGGCCGCTTGGCGATGGCGCGCGCGATCGCCACGCGCTGCTGCTCGCCGCCCGACATCTGCGACGGGTAGTGCTGCAGCCGGTCGCCCAGGCCGACCAGCGCCAGCGCTTCGGCGGGACGCATCGGGTGCTCGGACATCTCGGTGACCAGGGTCACGTTCTCGATCGCCGTCAGCGACGGGATCAGGTTGTAGAACTGGAACACGAAGCCGACATGCTGGCGCCGGTAACGCGTCAGCTCGGCCTCGCTGGCGTGCGTGAGGTCGTGGTCGCGGAACATCGCGGTGCCATCGGTGGGCGTGTCCAGACCGCCCAGGATGTTGAGCAGGGTCGACTTGCCGCAGCCCGACGGCCCGAGCAGCACGACGAACTCCGACGCGAAGATTTCGAGGTCGACGCCGCGCAGCGCGTTCACCTTCACTTCGCCCATCGTGTAGACCTTGGTCAGACCCTGCGCGACGAAGACCGGCTCGGCGCCGGTGGCTTGAGGGCGAGGTTGCGCGGTTTGAGCGTGCACTGGGCGGACTCCGTCGGCAGTCCGGGCCGGCATGGCCACGGACACTGATCAACATAGTCCTCGCGGCATCGCCCGTGCTGACCGGAATCAAGCGGGCATCGCATACGGAGCGATCGGTGGGCCCGGCGCCGTACGGACAGGGTCAGGCCACGGCAGATGACCGTTGAGCAGGATCAACGTGCAGTTGGTGCGGAGATCGGCGTCGGCCGCAACACGATGCCTCTACGATCGGCAGGTTGATGCTGCGCGTCGAGGTCCAGGAAAGACCATTCAAAGTCCGAGGAGAACGTGCCGCACCAGCAGCCCTGACAGCACGAACATGGTCATCCCGATCAGGCCGTCGAGGACCTGCCAGGCCCTGGGCTGGCCGAACCACGGTGCCAGCCAGCGGGCCCCGAAGCCGAGCAGCGCAAACCAGAACAGGCTGGCGCCGCTGGCACCGGCGATGAACCAGCCGCGCAGCGCCGCCGGTTGCTGCGCGCCGATGCTGCCCACCAGCAGCACCGTGTCCAGGTAGACATGCGGATTGAGCAGCGTGAAGGCGGCGGCCTGGGCCAGCGCGGCGCCGCGGCGCAGCCCCTCGCCGCCCTCGGCCGCCTGCAGTCGATGGGCGTGCCGCGCGCGGCGCAGCGCCTGCCATCCGTAGGCCGCAAGGAAGATGGCGCCGGCCAGCGCCAGTGCACGCGCCAGCCCCGGGCTCTGGCCCAGGGCCTGTGCCATGCCCAGCACACCGGCGGCAATGAGCACGGCGTCGGCCACCGCGCAGAACAGCACCACGCTGCCCACATGCTCGCGGCGAAGCCCCTGGCGCAGCACGAACGCGTTCTGCGCGCCGATCGCCACGATGAGTCCGAGGCTCAGGGCCAGGCCCTGGACGAACACCGCAAGGGCGAGTGGAGGGGTGGCTGCGAGGATCAAGATGGTGCGAGCTTGCCAGCCGCTTCGGATGAAGACAAACCAATTCTCCCAAGGCGGCTGCAGATTCGCCAAACCGATGCTGGGCTGCGCTGTACAGGCCACCCTGGCCGCCGTCATCCGAGAGGGATGCTTCGAGCGCTCAGCCTCGGCAATGCTCGACGGATTGAGTCGCGCGGTTCTTGCCGCCGCCGGTCGGGCCTTGATTCTCCCATGCATCCGCTTCCGCGGCATCCGCAGCTCGCCCCGAAGCGCCATGATTGCGCTGCGGTACCCTTGCGGTGCGCCTTCGTGTCTGCCTGCGTCCTGCCTCAATCGCCCACTCCTCACCACCGATGTCCTTCGACCCACCGTTTCCCCGCTGGCAGCCCATGCCGGGCGCGGCGATCCGCGCTTCGGCAACGCTGGTCGTGCTGCGCGACGCACCGGCCGGCATGGAGGTGCTGCTGCTGCGCCGCGTGGTGCGCGACGGCGACGTGCACAGCGGGGCCTGCGTGTTTCCCGGCGGGTTGCTCGACGAGAGCGACGCGCTGTCGCACGCCTGCTGCGACGGGCTCGACGACGCGCGCGCCAGCGCGCTGCTCGGGCTCGAGCGCGGCGGCCTGAGCTACTTCGTCGCGGCGCTGCGCGAGTGCTTCGAGGAGGCCGGCCTGCTCTACGCCGTGGCCGCCGACGGCGGCGCGCCGGGCGCGGCGCAGCTGGCCGAACTGGCCGGCTGGCGCGAGCCGCTGAACCGCGGCGAGCGCCACCTGCACACGTTGTGCGCGCAATACGGCCTGCGGCTGACGGCCGACCGGCTGGCCTACTTCAGCCACTGGCTGACGCCGCCGGGCGTGCCCAAGCGCTACGACACGCGCTTCTTCGTCGCCGAGGCGCCGGCGCTGCAGGTCGCGTCGCAGGACACGCGCGAGACCGTCGAGCAGCTGTGGATCCGCCCGGCCGACGCGCTGGCCGACGCGAAGGCGCTGCACCTGGTGCTGCCGACTTTGAAGACGCTGCAAGCGTTGCAGGCGTTCGATGACGTCGGCGCAGTGATGGCCCACGCCCGCGCGCCGCGCGAGGTGCCGCGCACGATGCCGCGCCTGGGCCGCGGCGCGAAGGGCGTGCGCCCGGTGCACCCCGACGAACCGGCGTGGGCCGAACTCGGCCGGCTCGACCCCGAAGGGCGCGGCACGGCGAGCTTCGAGCTGACGCCGGGCGTGCCGGTGCGGCTGTCGCCCAGGCTGATCCGGGTGACGGCCAACAACGGCAGCATGATGACCGGCCCGGGCACCAACACCTACCTGCTCGGCGGCGGCGCGGCCAACGAGTGGGCCGCGATCGACCCCGGCCCGGCCGACGCCGCGCATGTGCAGGCGATCCTCGACGCGGCGCCGGGCCCGATCCGCTGGATCTTCGTCACCCACACGCACAAGGACCATTCACCGGCCGCGGCGGCGTTGAAGGCGCGCACCGGCGCGACGTTGCTCGGCATGCCGCCGCTGCACGCCGAGTGGCAGGACACGGGTTTTGCGCCCGACACCGTACTGCGCGGCGGCGAGCTGTTCGAGCTGCCCGGCGACACGCGGCTGCAGGTCATCCACACGCCCGGCCATGCCGGCAACCACCTGTGCTACCTGCTCGAACAGGAACGCTTGCTGTTCACCGGCGACCATGTGATGCAGGGCTCGACCGTGGTCATCAACCCGCCCGATGGCGACATGGCCGCTTACCTGCACTCGCTCGGCGAACTGAAGACGCTGCCGCTCGACTGGCTGGCGCCGGGGCATGGCTTTTTGATGGCCGGGCCGGGCGCGGCGATGCAGCGCATCATCGAGCATCGGCTCAAGCGCGAAGCCACGGTGCTGGCGGCGCTGCCGGCGCAAGGGTCGACGGCCATCGATGCCCTGCTGGCGGTCGTCTATGCCGACGTGCCCGAACGGCTGCACGCGATGGCGCGGCGCTCACTGCTGGCGCACCTGCTCAAGCTGCAACACGATCGGCTTGCCGTCGAGTCACCGCAGGGACACTGGGCCCGACTCGATCAGGGACTTGCGCGGGCCGGCGATCCGGATCAGAGTCGGCCATCGAGTGGCCCTGCAAAGGGGCCGTAGGGGTCGCGCCATGAACAGATTCCTCACCGCAGTGGCCAGCCTGGCGCTGGCGGCTTGCGCCAGCGAGCCCATTGCACCGGCGCCGCAAGGTCTGTTCGACGATGCCCTGTTCGGCCCGCCCTCCGAAGTGGTGAGCGCGAACAACGTGTTTGCCCTCAGCGACGAGATGAAGCGCTATGTCGACCACGACGCGGTC